>Ga0214925_100005_pt1 | contig 318154 bp, 288 predicted proteins | sample Stichaenrichment_FD_168299 | JGI IMG/M metagenome (GOLD analysis project Ga0214925, IMG submission 168299) | Xylose enriched microbial communities from anaerobic bioreactor in Madison, Wisconsin, United States - 63SRT | ecosystem: Engineered > Bioreactor > Anaerobic > Unclassified | place: USA... | reverse complement strand
TACTTGCAAGGAAGGACCCGGTCTACAAATTGAATGCCATCCTGCGCCGTACTTTCACCGTTAGTAGTACTATGCGCCCCAAGATACTCTTTGTCTTCCAGACTATTCATCCCTTGGCGGTCAGCTTGTTCTGTTTTCTGCAATCTTCGCACTACCAACACCTCCAGTATCGGTGAGAATTATTATTGTTCAGTCCTTCATCTGCCATACGGCAGATTACTATGACCTCGGCTGACTAGTTTACTCCTGTAAACCCATATCGGCGTCCTTGTTGGGAGCTTATCCGACAGGCCTCCCCGGGTAAGAATGATAGCTTTCATACCATGCAACCGTTGGCTTTACTAACTTCGACTTCAAGTAGTGTAGGACTTCAGTTTGTGAAGCAACTTCATCCAGTCTAATCAGCCTTGTAGCCACTTCTTGTACATCGGTTCGGTATTTTGTCTTAGGCTTCCTTCAGACTCCGTCTCACGGCGAACGCCCTTGCCCTCAACTCGTGGTTCCGACTACTACGGCCCACAGCGGACTTACACCGCCTAGTTATCACCCATGCCGGGCGCACTTCAAAAAAGAATCCAATTCATAAATGAATTGGATTCTAGATATAACTTCATCGACACTGGTTGACAGAAGCCCCTTATTGATGCTAGCCATGGCATTTCAGAAAAGCACAATGCCTCTTTATAAATCCATTGAAAATGCCGCGTCAGACACTAATCCTGGTATTTTCTTAGCGATTCAACCATAGTCCAAGTACTAAAAGAACAATCATGATACCTAAAATTTTGGCGTGGTTCCAATACTTAAACAGCAAGTCAATAATTGCAATCACAACAAATACAATCAGCACCGACATAAAATACAACCAAACATTGCCATTAACACTAACTGTCACAACAAAGCCAATAACGGCTAGCCATGGTAAATATTTATCAATAAATAGCTTAAAATTTGGGTATTGATCCATAATTAATCCACCCTAACCACCTTATATTTCTTTACAAACGACTGAATACGTGAAGCCTTTTTACGAATGTGTTTCCTAGATTTATTCGTATAAATATGAATAACTGTTTTATATTGTACTACATACTTGTTAGCGCGCTTATACGCCCACGCAGTTAAATAAGTATTTCCTGCAGGAAAATAGCTCCCAAAAAATGTACCCCCGAACATCCAAATTGCTTGTCCGCCATATTTGGACGCAAGCGCCTGTACTACGTAAGTCATGATTGCTGCAGACCCAGACTTCTTTAACTTTTTTGTTATTTTAACAGTTTTTTTGAATTTTTTCCTAAGTTTCCATTTTCCCTTAGGCTTAGGTGCAACTCTCTTATACTTGGCTGCCTGTGCATGTATTTCACCTATACTTTCTGAAAAACCATCAAAACTTGAAAATACACTAAATGAGTTTGAAAGTATCTCAGATACTTCTGAAGTTAAAAAAATGAAATCTATTTTGAAAAAGGCTCGACAGCTGGAAGAAAAATCGACGTTACGCTATATCCATTATATAATTTGTGTTTTAGATGCTCTTATACACGTTGATACGTACAATTGCGATCAACTTACTAACCTTGTCAAACCTGTCTGGAACGAATTGTCTACGGTAAGTATCTGGAATCATACAGACCTTTTTATTATTAATAATTTACTATATATTTTTGACTTCCAAACTGCACTAAGAATTGGGAAAAAATTATTACTAAACTTAACCAGTATGGAGATAATAATGTTTTACTACAAAATGCTATTTATTCTAATTTAGCATTCATTAACATGACCAACTCCAATGCATTCGGTAAAAGCATAACAATTAACTATTTACAAAAAAGTATCGAGTTAACCAAACACGCTCACCGGTATGATTTACTATTATTGAGTAAGATCCGTTTAGCAATGGTATTGCAACAATACGAAAAAGCAAAAAAATGTGCTCAATACTTACGCGCATGGGGGCTAATAACATTGTCAATCTGGTCTACCAAGATTTTCCTATTCTTGTAACCTAAATTCACTAATACTATCACTTATAACTTCCCCCGATTTATTCACAAAAATAAATTTAGCGTAGTACAACTGAATTTAAGTTAAAACTTGGGATTAACCGTCTTAGTTTATTATTTTTCCCCATAAACCTCGATGCGAACAAGCGCCACACATGTTGTTAATGACGAATTTACAATTGAAGTGCAACAAGTAAGAAAAAAATAAAAAAGAACTCATAGCCTGAGTCCTATAAAATGAAGTCACCACAACAATCATCTAAAGGAGATCCTAGGCTATGAGTCCGTACAACCATCTTACCTTAAAAGACCGAGAATGCATACTGTTGGGCGTCACTTTAAACAATACCTATCAAGTTATTGCGGAGAAAATTGGGTGTTCCAAAGCCACCGTATCGCGCGAAATCAAGCGCAATGGTGGTCGTAAGGCATACTCGGCCGTCAAAGCCCAAGAGAACTATCAGGGACGGCGACTAAAAAGCCGACGTCCTAGGCTTCTAACTGATTTGAAGTTACGGGATTTTGTTCTTCACTGTATTGTTCAACGTCAGTGGTCCCCGGAACAAATTTCCGGTCGTTTAGTCCACGAAAACAGTGAATGGCATGTCAGTTATAACACCATTTATCGTGGGATTGAACGTGATAATTTAGGCATCAAACGTAAGAATCACGAGGCTCATGGCTTTGCCCGTAAGCTCCGTCACCGTGGTAAAACCCGAAAGGTCAAGGGAACCATTAAGGAACGTCGGGGACGATTTAACGACGTCCCTTCCGTTCATGAACGACCTGTTTCATGTGAGAATCGAAGCTGGTTTGGTCATTGGGAAAGTGATACCGTTCGCGGTAAAACCGGGCGTTCGGCCCTGGTAACCTTGGTGGACCGCAAATCTCGGTATTTATTATCTCAGCGGGTTCCCAAAGTAAACGCCAAGAACGTCACACAAGCGATGATTGACCTCTTGCATACCGTGACGCCCAAACGAGTTCGGACGCTTACGCCGGATCGTGGAACTGAATTCGCAGGATACCGCGAAGTTAGTCAAGAGCTAAGTATCCCAGTCTATTTCCCAGATCCTCATGCGCCTCAGCAACGGGGGAACCAATGAGAATACCAACGGACTTATCCGTGAGTATTTCCCCAAAGGAACCGACCTAGACCAACTGACTGATCAAGATATCGACAAGTTTGTCAGGGATTTAAATCACCGACCACGTAAGGTCTTAGGCTGGAAGAGTCCATTTGAAGTTTTCTTCGGGACAAAGTTGCGCTTGATTTGACAATTCGTCATACAAAAAATGACCTAGCTAGCAATTTGCCAAGCAAGGTCATTTTTGTCATCAGTATACTTTAGTCCTTCACCGCTTTAATCGTATCAATAATCGTGCCATCGCGATATTCAATCAAGGCAACGGTGCGATCTGTAAATTCAAGTGGTTGGGGTTGGCCGACTTTCTTTTCGGCTAATTGTTGTAATTCTTCAATCGTATAGACCGGCACGCCTGGGACATGACTGAGTGCTTTAACTAGGTCTTGACGCCGCGGGTTGATTGCAATCCCGTATTCCGTCACAACAACGTCAATGGAGTCCCCCGGCGTTACAACGGTTGTTACTTCTGGCACAATCGTCGCTAACCGACCACGGACAAGTGGTGCAGAGATAATGGTCAGTTTGGCCGTAGCCGCGTCTTGATGTCCACCAATGGCGCCACGAATCACGCCATCCGAACCGGACATGACGTTGACATTGAAGTGCGTATCAATTTCCAACGCACTCAGAATGGCAACATCCAATTGATCAACCATCGCTCCTTTATTATCAGGGTCAGCGTACCATGATGCGTCAATTTCTTGTTGATTAGGATTGGCGTGCATCGATGCTGCCGCCCCTTTGTCAAAGTCTTGAACATCCATGACTTTATCAACTAACCCTTCTTCGAGCAAATCAGTGGTTGGTTTCGTAATACCACCAAGTGCAAACGATGCTTTGATTTGATTATCGAGCATTGCTTGCCGCAAGTACCGAGTGACAGCTAACGCAGCACCGCCGGAACCAGTTTGGAATGAGAAGCCGTTTTTAAAGTATGGTGAGTTCACGATCACATCATTAACGGTCTGGGCAATCTTCAATTCCTTTGGGTCCTTGGTGAAGCGCGTCGCACCTGAACCAATCTTGTCAGGGTCACCAACTTGGTCGACTTGCACGACGTAATCGACTTGTGTCTGTTTAATTGAGGCCGGTGTATTTGGATAAGCCACAATATTATCGGTCAATAAGACAACTTGGTTGGCGTATTGCGCATCCATCAGGGCGTAACCTAAGGAACCAAAGACTGCTTTACCAGCCATCCCGTTCGCATTTCCTAGTCGGTCAGCATTCGGCACACCTAGAAAGGCGACATCAATTTTAATATCACCATGTTCAATGGCCCGGGCCCGATTACCATGAGAACGGAAGATTACGGGGTTCTTTAAACCACCGTGTGAAACGAAGTCCCCAAGAGAGCCCCGCATCCCCGAGCTAGTAATATTCGTAATCGTTCCGGCCTTAATTGCTTCGATCACCATATCGTTCATCACGCCCGTTAAGGAGGATGGCGCCAAGGTCAAATCTTTAATACCGGCATCAATAATGGCCCGCATCACTTGATTGAAGACGAAATCCCCATTACGAAAATGGTGGTGAAATGAAATCGTCATACCATCTTTGACAGTGGCTTTTACCACGTCAGCAACGGAATCAACGACTTTGTTGTCCCCTGTTGAAACGTGAACTTTGGGGGCCACCCGTTGAATTTCAGGATGTCCGATTTCGGTTGACTCAAAACCTTGGTAATTTAACTTCGTCATTAATTCTGCTGGTAATTCGCGGTCTACACTATTTTTCAATGTAATTGCCCTCCTCGTCGAGTAAGTTGGAAACTTTGGCTAAGCTCATCACACGTTGAGCCCGCAAAACAACGGGCCGGTCTACCATTTGGCCATTCATGGAAATAACACCAGAACCCTTGATCCGGGCTTCCTCAATCGCGGCGATGACTTTTTGGGCCTTAATAACTTCATCCTTGGTTGGTTCATAGACTGAATTGACCATTGCAATCTGTCGAGGGTTGACCAATGATTTACCGTCAAATCCTAATTGATGAATATGCCGCGTCTCACGGTAGAAGCCATCGGGATCGGCCATGTTTGTAAAGACCGTATCGAACGCGGCGATTCCAGCGGCACGAGCAGCATGAAGCACCATGTTACGGGCAAATTCCAGTTCCGCGCCATCAGGATAACGGTGGGTCTTCATGTCCGTCGTATAATCTTCTGCTGACAAGGCGATCCCAATCATTCGATCCGAGGCTGCCGCGATTGCCGGGGCATTAAGCACGCCCTTAGCGCTTTCAATTGCAGCCATCAAATGAGTCGTGCCAACTGGTATCTTAAATTCAGCTTCAGCTGCCGCGACATCCTTTTCCAACGTTTGGATCATGGTAGCCGATTCGACTTTTGGCAAACGGATAACATCAATGCCAGCCTTGACCATTGCTTTGACATCATCAGCGTAATACTTGGTATCCAAACCATTGATTCGAACGACCAATTCAGCGTTGCCATAATCTTGCGTTTTTAACGCTTCGTAAACCAGCACCCGGGCCGCATCCTTTTCAGCCATTGAGACGGCATCTTCCAAGTCAAACATGATCGAGTCTGCACCGTAAATCCCGGCATCCTTTACCATGGCTGGATTATTACCAGGTACAAACATCATTGTCCGCCGTAAGCGTTCTTCATTTTCAGCCATTATAATACCTCCCATGCTGGTGTCGTGGTTTCTAACGCCCGTTGTGCTGCCGTAATGGTCCGCGCTTTAATGACGCAGTCCAACGCCCCTTTATCAACAGCGCGCACCTTCACATTATCGATATTCAATTGTTGAAGCGTCGTCGTGATCACGTGCTTGATTTGTGCCCCGAACTGTTTGATAACATCCGATTCAAGGTCGATTTGAATGCCGTTGTCTCCCGCCATTAACATAATTTGAATATCAGATGATTCCAAGGTTCCGGCGACTGCCGTTGTCTTAATTTCCATCAATTTTCATTCCTTTCTGAATTCGCGCTTGTAATGTTGTTAGGTTATTTTTTATAAACTGGGCCGTTGTTGCCGGTACCAGTTGGTTTAACTCAGTTAAGTTGCCGCTTTGAATCCGTTGCCGAACAGTCCGCGCCGAAATTGGTTGATTAGCCACCGTCGTTCGCGATATCACTCGTACAGCAACTGCCGGTGGTAATTCACGCTGCAAAACTCGGTTATAAATCGCAGTCGTCCGCGACGTCGGTTCACTACCAACGAACCGGGTCGTAATGTGCAGTGCTGGTGCAAGTTGCTGCTTAAAGATCCGGGCGTCCAACGTCGTCTGCGCTTCAATTGCGCTCGCCGCTGAATCCAAGAAGTAGGCTGGAAAGGTCGCTGCACTCACGAGATAGTCCTGCCCGCTGACGACCCGAACGTTGGCCAAATCGGCTGTTCCTTGTTGAACCAGCTTAACGCGCTCGGCCGTACGGAATAGACTCGCATCTGTCGCAACGACGAAGACGTAAACTAAATCACTGACCGCCGCGGCTTGTTCCACTAAATAGCGGTGTCCCCGCGTAAACGGGTTCGCATTCATAACAATCGCGCTGACACGCTGTTGTGCTTGGTTGGGAATCATCGGCAACTGTTTGACAAAATCCGTCATATCCGGTGCGCCGTTTTCTAATACGGCCGCTTCATCCGAATGAGCTAATTCTTTAAAGCCTACGTGTTGAAAACTCGCTGAATACTTGGCCTTGGTAAATACCATCATATGAAAGATCTGTGCTTGAAACAGCCGATTGACCAGTGCACTCACGATTTGATTAAACCGGGCCCCCGGCTGACTATTCTTATTACAGACACCCACATATTTAAGCACGTTGCCCGCTAACGATCCGGTCCCAACAAGTTGGCCATCCTCGATCAATCCTAAGGTCACATCAATATGTTCAACCTCTTGCGGGCTAAAATTAGTAATCCCTAATGACGTTAAGAATTGTCGCCACTGGGCATGCTCGTGCGGATTATTTAATTGCATTTCAACAACTTGCGCTGCCATCAGACAACCTCCTATGATTAATGCTGTGCTTGCGCGTACGCTGCAACGGCCGCCGTCACGTTCGGTACCACTTGTGAATCAAAGACGCTCGGCACAATCGTCGTCGCAGTTGGGTTCGACACGGTCTTAGCCAAAGCCTGAGCCACTTGGATCTGTAACGCATTATCAACTTGCTTGACCCCATTTGTGAGTAAGCCCTTGAAGAGCCCCGGAAAAGCCAGAATATTATTGACCTGGTTTGGATACTGGCTAGAACCCGTTGCAATGACTGTGGCCCCAGCCTTCTCAGCTACTGCTGGATTGATTTCTGGCACTGGATTAGCGAGTGCAAAGACGATTGGATCATGATTCATCAAGTGGACGGCCCCTGCTGATAAGACGTTGGCGTCTGACAAGCCAATGAAGACGTCCTGGTCGGCCATGACCTTCGCCAGTGGTTGCCCCTTTAGTTGTGCAGGTGTTCCCAACTGTTTGGCAAGATTCCGTTGATACTGGTTGTACCGCTGATCATCCGCTGTAACGACCCCGTAAACATCGACCAAGGTCAGTTGTTTGACACCGACCGCTGCTAATAACCGAGCTGTAGCTAACCCGGATGCGCCGACGCCGTTGACAACGATGCGCATCTGCCGTAAGGACTTACCGACTACGTGAGCGGCATTGATCAGTCCCGCCAACACGACAATTGCGGTGCCTTCCTGATCGTCATGATAAACCGGAATATCAAGCTCATCTTTCAAGGCCGCTTCTAGTTCAAAACACTTAGGCGCCGTAATATCTTCCAGATGAATGCCCGCAAATGAGAGCGACATGTTTTTGATTGTCGCCACCATTGCTGGCACGCTGACCTGATTTAACGCCAGCGGAATCGCATTAATCCCTGCGAGGTTCTTGTATAGGAGTGCCTTACCTTCTACGACCGGCAAACCACCCGCGGGACCAATATTGCCGAGGCCCAGTACTGCTGACCCATCCGTGATCAACGCTACTAATTTACCACTCATCGTGTATTTTGCCTTTAATTCCGGATGCGCCGCAATCAGCTTGGAAATCACCGCAACACCAGGTGTATATGCTTTACCTAAATCAGCCTTATCGGTCACTGCAAGGTCTGAATGAATGTCCAAAACCCCCGTATGGGCGGCGTGCAACTTTAAAATCTCATCTTGTTCTACCATCAATATCTGCCTTCTCTTCTCAAAATAATACCGTTCACTTTGTTATCCCCAGTGTACGACCATTTTTTAAAAATATCAAATTTAGATTGGATTTTTATAATTTTTAAAAAGTCAGCTTTTCTGGTATAATAAACTTAAAATATTATAAACGAGTTTTAAAATTTTAAATCTTAGGTTGATAAAGAGGTCATCGATATGGACGATATGAATCATCGCCGCCTGTTGATTGGAATTGCACATGATTATTACTTATCCAAAATCAACATCGCTGAAATTTCAAAGAAATACCAAGTCAGTCGTTATCTAATTTCAAAATACTTAGACGAAGCCATGGCAACCGGCCTAGTCAAAATTAACATTAACACCCCCATCGAACGAAATAGTGAGCTGGAGGCTAAATTTAAACATCGTTTTCCAATTGAACATATTTATATTATCAAAGACGCGGATACCACGAGTGACGATGAACGCCACGTAATCGAGTTTGCCGCCGAAACAATCCAGCGCCAGATCATTCAAAGTAATGTAATTGGGGTGGCATGGGGTGGCACTGTCCTTAGCGTCATCGATAATTTTCAAACGAGCACTCGTGATGACTTACTGTTCACCCAGTTTATGGGTGATAACCTGAAAACGAACGCAGCGAACGGCTCAACACCGTTGGTTCAAAAAGCCGCCGCTAAGTTCGGCGCACAGTACGTCACCATCCCGGCACCACTCTACTTGTTTAATGATCAAGCACACCAAGCATTGGCTCAAGAACCAGCCATTACACCGGCCATCAGTAACTTTGACCGAATGGACATGCTATTTGCCGGAATTGGCACCTTAGCATCCATTGACTCGATTCCCGTCTGGCATCAACATCGCCAAGCCATTCTGGGTGGCGCTGATCCGCAGGCGGTGGTCGGCCTGTTATACGGTCGGCCATACGACATCAATGGTCACATTCTGAACGCCGACCACGACAAACTCTTTGGCGCTAAAATGCCCGCCATTCTCAAAGTGCCGCGTCGTTTCGGCATCATCAAAAGTAAGTTCAAGAGCGAAGCCTTACTTGGCGCCCTCCGCGGACAATTACTCACTGACATCATCATTGATGAAGCCGTCGCGAATCGGGTTCTCCAAGAAGATCAAGCCACACCACTATCCAAATAATCCGCTTCTTCGAAAACAGGTACCAACGCTGACCGTTGCCGGCAGCTTGGTACCTGTTTTTATGCTTAAAATCAGACTACCAAATACCAATCACTTTCATCCAGAGAGCGCCAATGCCACCCCAAACGACTAGGTAGAAGAGACCTAAAATAAAGTTTAATTGCCACCATTTTCCCTGAGTAACATACCCAGAACCGAAGAGAACACTCGCCGGGCCGTTCGCATAATGCGTCGTCGAAGCGAAGATCGAACCAGTAAAGCCAAGTATCAGTGCAGCAAAGGTTGCTGGCGCTCCCGCGGAAACCGCGACCCCAAGTAAGGCACCGTACATTGCGGAAACGTGGGCAGTCCCACTAGCAAACAAGTAGTGACTGTAGAAGTAGAACAAGACGAGTGCCGCTAAAACAATGCCCCAACTGAAGCCTTTCAAGGCACCACCAATCGCGCCAGACAACCATGGAATAAAGCCGAGTTTGTTCAACTCATTAGCCATGAAGATCAAAATTGAGAACCACACCAAGGTATTCCAAGCACCAGTTTCGTGTAGCACGTCATCTACCGATAGAACTCCAGCAACGAGTAGCAAGGAGACGGCCATAAAGGCAACTAATGAAGCTTCGAGACCGATAAAGCTGGATAACATCCATAAGACTAAGGCTAGCAAGAAGACGCCGCCCATGATTTTTTCTGGAAGACTCATCTTACCCATCTTTGCCAGCTCATCATCCGCCCATTGCTTGGCATTGGGCGTATCTTTAATTTCTGGTGGATACATTTTATAAATTAAATATGGCACAACCAATAAACAAATAAGTCCTGGGACAATCCCGGCTAAGAACCATTGCATCCACGATAACGTGATGTGTAAACTCTTGGCTAACGTGACAGCAACTAAGTTAGGCGCCATCGCCGTCATGAACATCGTACTGGTGATTAAATCACCGTGAAATTCTGCGAACACTAAGAATGAACCGATTTTACTTTGTGTGCCATCCTTGGGATCAGAACCAAACGTTTCAGCTAACGACTGAATGATTGGATAAACAATCCCACCAGCACGGGCCGTATTACTTGGCGTTGCGGGTGCTGTTACTAAATCGACGCCAATCAGTGCGTATGCCAAACCCAACGTTCGTTTCCCAAACAGCCGCACAAACACCAACGCGACACGTCGACCTAAACCAGTATTGATGAAACCACGTGACATAAAATACGCCATCGCAATCATCCATACCGTACTGCTCCCAAATCCGGCAACCGCTGTATCCATAGGCACGATGCCCAATAACACGGTTAGTGTCAACCCAATGATTGCGACCCCGGCGATTGGTAACGGCCGCGTAATACAACCAATAATGGTTGCCACAAAAATTGCCAGAATATGCCATGCGTTCATCGAAACACTGGCTGGTTTGATAGGACTACTTAACCAAATGATCAGGCCCACCAATAACGGTGCAATAAAATCACGATACTTGACCTTATTTAGTGTCATCTCAATTCCTCCTCATACTTACTCATCATTTTTATGATGCCACATTCATCATGGTCAGCATCTTGGCTGCGAAATGTTGCATCCGGGCACGCTCATCATCTGATAGCTCAGCTTCGATCACTTTTTGGAGCCCGTTGCGGTTAATAATGGCGGGTGACCCCAAGTACAAATCGTTAATGCCATATTGACCAGACAAAGCGGCGGAGACAATCAACTCAGCATTTTCATCGTTCAAAATTGCTCGGCAGATTTGCATCAAACTAACGGCGACCCCATAGAACGTGGCCCCCTTCTGACTAATGATTTGACCACCTTTACCACGAACAGCTTGCTCGATTTCAGCTTTGAACTGATCATCGACCGTTGTGACCGTCTTTAAGGGCTGAGCATTGATCATAATTTCATCAAAATTAACGATGGAACTATCACCATGTTCTCCAAGTACCGCAGCATCAATTGCAGTGGTGGCAACATTCAACTTCTGAGCCAAGGCGACCCGTAACCGCGCCGTATCCAAGGAAGTCCCGGTACCAATGACCCGATGCCGTGGAAAACCGGATAAACGTTGCGTCATCGAAGTCAAAATATCGACGGGATTACTTGAGATAACGAAGCAACCATTAAAACCACTCGCAACCACTGGTTTGACGATGGATTCCAGAATCTTCGTATTGCGGTTAATCAAATCTAAACGACTCTCACCAGGCTTACGAGGCACACCAGCCGTAATGACAACGATGTCAGCATCATGCGCATCCGCATATTCACCGGTATGAATGTTGGTCGCATTCGTAAAGGCGGCAACATCTTCCAAATCCTTAACGTCCCCCTCTGCGTGCGTTTTAACCAAGTCAACGATAACGAGTTCATCTAGGGCGCAATTTTGGACCAATGAAAAGGCAAATGATGAACCCACCGAGCCATCACCAACAATTACGACTTTGCGTTGCTTCTTATCCATGTCAATATCCTTCTTTCATCAAAAATGTGTGCTGCACATGTGGTTCCAACTACTTAGTTACTTAACTCACAAGTATTATAACGCAAATGCTTTCATTTTTGCTAATTTTTTAAAAATAAATTATTTTTTTGAAAAATTTAAATATAATTATTACTTAAAACGCCTGTGTAGCAGCATTTAAAATTATTTTGATTGTGAACTTTTTCTAAAGTGTCAGCTTGTGAAATCATTTTCGTAAGCGGTTACAATTCTGCGTTTAAATTGCCTGATTGGCGTCAATTCGAAACATCTGCGCAAGTTACAAAACTTTTTACCCGCCAACCGATCTTGAAACAGTTAAAACCTGATTAGCGTGGTATATTAGAAGTACGACTCAAACTAGAGAGGACTAATACATTGGATAATGAAACTTTAAAAGACTATCTCGCAAACAACTCCCAAGTTATTACCATTTTTATGGAGAAAGCAACCGATTTTCTGAATCGAAAAAATGAGGACCGGGCGCCAGCACGCCGCTATAACGATGCTGAAATCGCCCGGCAAGCGGATAAGATGCTCGATGATGTGATTGCCAATATTCATGATAAAATCGTCCCCCATACCCGCGAACAAACACCGGCTGCCTGGGAACAATTTCTGAGTGAAAACGACGTACTTGATGATCTGGAACTATCAATGACGGAATTGTCATTCGAATCGGAAGACTAAACTAGCAGTTCAAAATAAAGAAAGGACCGTGGAAGATTTAACTTCCACGGTCCTTTTTAGAACAAACTTATATCACATGACATCAACACAACCGAATTATAGGCCCAAGTACTACGACCGAGTCAGCCCAGCATAAATCTTATCAAGATTCCACTTCAACATTGAGTAGTACGTATCACCCGGCTTGCCTTTAGCTGCCAGCGAATCGGTAAAAATCGTACTAGCAACGGGGATTCCCGTCTCCTGTGAAAGCTTATTCATCGATTTCGGTGATACGGATGATTCGACAAACAAACTTCGAACCTGGGTTCCTTCAATTTTCTTCAACGCCGTCCGCATCTGAGCTGGCGTGCCTTGCGATTCCGTATTCACTTCCCAAATATAAGCAGCGGGCACATGGTAGGCCGCCGAGAAATACTTAAAGGCGCCTTCGGATGTCACTAATAATCGTTGACTCGTCGGGATCTGCTTGAATTTGGTTTGAGCGCTCTCATGCAGTTTTGTTAGTTTTGCCACGTAGCGATCCGTATTCTTTTGATAAACAGCGGCGTGCTTAGGATCCTTGGCCTGCAACGTCCGGTTGATGTTCTTGACATATTGAATCCCGTTGGCGAGATCTAACCAAGCATGGGGGTCCGGCTCATTAACGTTCGTCGTTAAATATTTGACCTTAATTCCCTTACTGGCCGCAAAAACATCGTGGTCAAAGTCCTTTTTGGAAGCCGTCACTAACTTTTTAAACCAGCCATTACCGCCAGTTTCAAGGTTTAAGCCATTATAAAAAATCACGTCAGCTTCGGCAGTTGCCGCAATATCAGTGGGCCGTGGTTCATACTCATGCGGGTCAGTGCCGCGCTTCACAATACTGTAATTTTGGACGTACTGCCCACCCACATTTTTCACCATATCATCTAGAATCGAGTTCGTACTTACGACCCGGATTTTGGCACTAGTGGTCGTCGCTTTGGCACTTTGCTGGCGTTGATTCAGAAATACTGCCATCCCGGTAACCATCGCGATGACTCCAATCAGTGCAATTAATTTCGTTTTCATGCTGTCACCCGTCGCGCTGCTGCTTGCCCTTTCCAAAGCGTCGGTAACAAGGCCTGCTTAGGTGAGATGATGAAAGAAATACCGAAGAAAATAGCCGCTACTAGCACGATGGCCGGACCAGAAGCCCAGTTCAACGTGTAGCTGAGATATAAGCCCACCACTGAGGACAAGACCCCAATTAAGGCTGACAGTCCAAGCATGACTGCCAGTCGTTCTGTCCATAGAAAGGCCGTCGCAGCCGGTGTAATCAACATCGCGACCACTAAAATGATCCCGACGGTTTGTAGCGCTGAAACGGTCACTAGCGTTAAGACCAGCATTAACGCGTAATGTAACAGTTGGACCTTGAGACCATAAGTCTTCGCAAAGGTCGGATCAAATGACGTAATCAGTAATTCCTTGTAGAAGAAGACCACGAATAAAATCACTAGTCCTAACACGACCGTCGTCGTCATCATATCAGTATCACTCACAGCAAGGATGTTACCGAATAAGATGTGGTGCAAGTTCGTCGAACTTTCAGCTAATGAAATTAGGATAAAACCGAGTGCGTAAAACGCACTGAAGACAATCCCAATTGAGGTGTCAGTCTTAATCTTACTACGGCTCGCAACGAATCCAATCAAGCTAGCGGCTAGAATTCCAAAAACCGAAGCACCAATTAGGACGTTGATACCGAGCATATAAGCTACCGCAACACCAGGTAAAACGGCATGCGAGATGGCATCGCCCATCATCGACATGCCTCGTAAAATAATAAAGCTACCAATAATTCCTGACATGACCCCGACCATAATAGCCGTAATTAGCGCACTTTGTAAGAAATCATACTTCCCCAAAGCAGCCATAAAGGTCGTAATTGATTGCATCATCGCGTTTCCTCCTTCGTAAACAGGACGGCCGAAAGATCAGCACTAAACGTCCGTTCAATGTTTGCGGGTGTGTAGACCGCGTCCACGGGACCATAATCAACGATACCGTGATTTAAAATCACGAGATCATCAAAGTAACGTGAAACTTTGTTCAAATCATGATGCACGACAATAATCATTTTGCCGGCATCACGCCACTGATGCAAGATCGTCATGATAGCCGTCTCACTCTGTAAATCAATGCCGACGAAAGGTTCATCAAGAATAATGATATCGGCTTCTTGGACTAAGGCTCGAGCCACAAAGACCCGTTGTAATTGTCCTCCAGAGAGCTGACTAATTTGGCGCTGTGCTAAATCGGCTAACTCAAGTTGCTCAAGTGCATCTTGGCAACGCTGACGATCCGCCTTGCTTGGTTCGCGGAAAAGTCCGAGTTTGCCATAGGTCCCAGTCAAAACGACGTCAAAAACATTGATTGGAAAGGTTAAGTCGAGATCTTTACGTTGCTCGACATATGCAATCTGTTTTTGAAATTGTTTTAGCGCACGACCTTCATATTCGACGGTTCCCGTTTGGGATTTGATCAGACCAAGCATTGCCTTGATCATCGTTGATTTTCCCGCACCGTTGGGACCAATGATTCCAGTAATTTTGCCGGCGTTAAAGTTAACGGCAACATCAGTAAAGACTGGTGTGTCACTGTATGCCACGGTGAGGTTTTGTACTTTTAACATCACATTTCCTCCGTTCATCGCGGTAGTCGGTTTTCTACATCGTCATAAGCATAACTGATAATTAACGCTAATGCAAATAATTGTTAGGTGCAGTTAACTTTTTTATAATTGGTATTAAATTTTCGTTCATTCTAATACTATTTCTGCTTAACCAAGGCGTTACAACCAACATACTAAAAGCTTAATCCAGAACCTACTGAAACGACTTTCGATGCCATCACCACTAAAAAGCACTGACCACTCATCAACTAAGCATTGCAATCGTCATTTAATTTCCATTAATATTTGGTATTAAAAAAGTGTCGTCACTTACAATCACGACACTCATTATTAAGCTAATATATCTGTCTGCAATCCAATAAAAATCGTCAAAATCAACAAATCGGCCGAGCCACCTAAACTATAGTTATGGTCGACAAAAATCTGATTCAATTCGCGTAAAAACGCCATTCCAGCTTCACTGCGGCTTCCCCCTAAATCGAAGTAGCGGTGTGCTTGGTCGTGGACCCAGTCAATGACGTGTGGGTCGTGTGCCCGTTTTACCAGATTGGTATCGACCGTCGCCTGGACAATCGCCATCAGTGTGTCTAATAACCGCTGATTAATCGTGCCACGACTACGTCTCAATGCGGGTAGTGCCACTTGCATCACGGTCGGATAACCCGCCTCGGCTTCACCACGAATTCCCTTGATGCCATATGTTAAGTATTGACGTTCTCCAGCAGTTAAGGTCGTTGGATCCTTCGTGTTTAATTCATTAAAATCATTTGCCGTTAACCCCGCCAGCATCGTGCGCACAATCGTTGCTAAGTCGACGTCGGGGTGCTGCAACTGATACGCCGCCGCTGTCACTAGCACGCCCAGTGAGAACACCGCCCCTTTATGGGTATTCACGCCCTTGGTCGCCGCAAACATGGTTTGTTCCGCTTGAACACCACTGCCCCGAATTTGCTTGAACAAACCCGTCAAATCGACAGCCGTATACGCGACGCCCGCCGCTGCACAAGCATTAAAGTAGGGGGCTAGACTCAAAGCACTATCAATAAACATAAAAGCGTTCATGTCTGGATGGGGACCCGCCGACAACGGGTCGACCAGCCCGGGCTTAGGGTTGACCGTCACTTCGTATAAAAGCGCTCGTAGCGCATGATTGACAATTATCTTCGTATCCACTATTTCTCCACCATTTCATCCTTAGTCTAACAACGATGATGTGCCTGGGTCACTTTCAGTCTTGATTAAGCGTGACCACAACCAACATTCAGTTACCATTACTTATATTTCCATCATAACTGATACTAGTCAATTTTTGTCATTTTTCTTTGTATTCTTTTGTCGACTGCTGCTCAAGCATCTTCTGAACGTGTAAGCTAGAGCTAATCAAAGTTATTCCTAAGGAGGACCCTGTCATGATACCTAGTCAGCATTTTCAATCCACTCCAACCGTCCAATTTGACTTATTAACATACATGATTGGTAGTTACCACTACAACTGGCATCCGCAAATCGAACTCTTATGGTTATTGCAAGGTACCGTCGAAGTGAATGTTGACGGGACTCGCCATCAATTACACGCAAATGACCTCATCTTGATCAATGCCAATCGCGGCCATGCCACCTTTGCCTTGACCCCAGAATGTATCGCGCTCCGTTTACATATTCTGCCCGACTTCTACACTAATCAGGGCATCGACCTCAGTTCAGGTGCTTTTCTACTCAACAGCGTGACGACGCCCCAACACCGTGACTACCAAACGATTCGCCAAATCCTGGCACAACTCTATCTAGGATTACATCAGCAGGACTGGCCAATTTTTGACTTGAACGCCCTGTACTTTCAATTGACGAACCTGCTACATCACGATTTCTTTGATACTGGAATCACGATGACTTACCCCCAACCCAAGACGCAGAGTTCACTAAACCGGGTCATTGATTACATTAACCAGGCTTACGATCGACCAATTACCTTAAACGAAACGGCAAAAATCAGTCACTATTCACCAGCCTATCTCTCACGCATCTTCAAAGCGGAACTCGGCCTGAATTTTTACGAATATCTAACCCGCTGCCGACTACAACACGCCATCTACGATCTGGAAAACCCAACCACAAGGGTCGCCGATCTAGCTTTAGCCAATGGGTTTCAGGAGGTCAAGTCCTTTAATCTAATGTTTAAGAAGCATTTTGGTCAGACACCTTCCAGTTACCGTCAACACTTGTCACACGGGCAGCGTCCTGAATATGACCAGTTCAAGCAACCGCTCACTCCCACACAAACTACCATTGTCCAAAAGCAACTCAAGCACTGGGCCCAACTCACAAGTACTGATCAACTCAGTGCTTGTGAAAGTTGCATGTATAAACTACATTTTCAAGAATATCAGGCGCTCAAACAAAAAATCGCGCAATTAAAAACACTGCTCAATCAATAATTAACGGCATAACAATTTTTGTGATTACGAACAACTGAACTTACCGATATTTTGATCAAATATTGGGTCATACCAAGGTACGATGGCATCACTCGTCAGAAGGCCTTGGTATTTTTTTGTCATTTTTAACCGGCTACCTGTCCGCTTACCATCACTTTCACAATCTGATACCTGGCATAACTTGGCGAGTAGCGGTTAGTTTTGTATCACACAGTTACTTACAATGTAGCTGTAAATTGATAGGAGGAAACCAGCTATGGATACAATGACATACGACTATACCGAACCAACGTTATCAACTAAGGGCCAACGGATGCGCGACATTTTGGCCGATTATATTGCACTCATCAGTCATCGACTACCAGATGATGTGACTGCCAAACTCGAAGAACTCAGTAAGATCGAAGTCGATCCACTCCAAAAGCTCGTCTACGACACGATGATGGAAAACCAATTACTTGCCAATAAACTTAAACGCCCAAGTTGCCAAGATACCGGTGCATTACAATTCTTCATTAAATGCGGCGCGCAGTTCCCACTATTAGGCAAACTCAATCAAATTTTGAAAGACGCCGTTTATCGTGGGACAAAAAAAGCGCCACTCCGACATAATGCTGTTCAGACATTTGACGAATACAATACCGGTATGAACATTGGTGACGGCATCCCCTCGATTTTTCTGCAAGTTGATGGTAATGGCACTGACATCTCAATGTACGTGTACATGGCCGGCGGTGGCTGCACATTACCCGGGGCTGCCAAAGTCCTGATGCCTGGTGAAGGTTACGAAGGCGTCGTCCGTTTCGTGATGGATCGCATGACGAGCTACGGCATTAACGCTTGCCCACCTTTACTCGTCGGTGTCGGCGTCGCCACATCCGTTGAAACGGCTGCGCTTAATTCTAAATTAGCTTTAATGCGGCGCGTCGATAGTGAAAATCCAAACGCTAATGCTGCCAAACTCGAACACTTATTAGAAGACGGCATCAATCACATTGGCCTGGGACCACAGGGGTTTGGCGGTCAAAAGTCAGTAATGGGTGTCAATGTCGAGAATACCGCCCGACACCCATCAACAATTGGCGTCGCTGTTAGTACCGGCTGCTGGTCACACCGGCGCGGACTTATCAACTTTGACGCAGATCTAAACTATGACTTACCACTGAACAAAGGAGTCGAATTATCATGAAAACTTACCACTTAACCACCCCAATTTCTGATGACGATATTAAGGACATTCGTATCGGCGACATCGTCTACTTGAATGGCTCACTAACAACCTGTCGGGACGTTGCCCATCGGCGGCTCGTCGAAGAACATCGTCCCCTACCCGTTAACGTGACAGACCGAGCAATTCTCCACGCTGGCCCGATCATTAAAGATCTCGGCCATGACAAGTACGAAATGATCGCAGTCGGGCCAACGACTAGTATGCGGATGGAAAAATTTGAAGAAGAATTCGTAAAACAAACCCGTGTCAAACTAATCGTTGGTAAAGGCGGCATGGGACCGGGAACCGAACGGGCCTGCAAGAAATATCACGCCTTACACCTCGTCTACCCCGCTGGCAATGCTGTTTATGCCGCCCTGCACGTCAATAAGATTGTTGATGCCCAGTGGAAAGACCTCGGAATGCCCGAAACACTCTGGGCGTGTGAGGTCAAAGACTTCGGTCCGTTAATTGTCTCCATCGATACGAATGGCGACAACTTGTTTGAAAAGAACAAGGTCATCTTCAACGAACGTAAAGAAGCTGAGATTAAAAAAATCAACGAACAAGTTAAATTCATTAAATAACCGACCATTAACAGCCTAAGCGGATCACCCTGCTTAGGCTGTTGGTCTAAAGGAGTCTTTCTCATGATTAGTATGGATACACAATCTACTTTAAAAACCCAAGCTTTAGCCGCTCTGAGTACCGTGATCGATCCTGAACTTGGTGTGAACATTGTTGACCTCGGTTTGATCTACGATGTTGCTTACGATGCTGACCTAAAGCTCTGCACCGTTACCATGACACTGACCATCATGGGCTGTCCACTGACAGGCTATTTGAATGACCATATCAAAAGCGCATTAATGACCGTCGCGGGTATCGATCAGGTACTCATCAACCTTGTCTGGGAACCGACCTGGTCGCTTGATAAAATGTCACGGGCAGCAAAAATGACATTAGGGTTGCATTAATTCTAATTTAGAAATCGTGTCCGGATTAGCATCATTTGCTGACTAGTTTCAGCAGTCACCGTGAGACGATTTTAACGTTTGACTAGAAAGGTGGTCGTTTTCGATGACCAAATTACAATCCGTCAACTACCAGCAAATTACATGGCCGCTGATAATTGGTTTGATTATTTGGCTGAGCGCGCCATTTCGTCCCGCGGGGCTCAGTCTATTAGCATGGCACATGCTGGCTCTCTTTATTGGCACTATCATTGGTTGCATTACCCAGCCGTTACCTATTGCCGGTGTCGCAATTATTGGTCTCACACTTGGTGTCTTACTTGGTGTTACCTCGATGACGGATGCCATGGCCGGCTTTGGTGATAACACGGTTTGGATGATTGCAATGGCTTACTTCCTATCACGAGGCTTCGTAAAAACGGGGCTAGGGCGACGAGTCGCGCTGGTCTTCGTCAAATTATTTGGTAAAAAGGCCCTTGGATTAGCCTACGCGCTGATTGGTGTCGATCTCGTCACTAGTCCGGCCACGCCTAGCAATACCGCCCGCGCCGGTGGAATCGTCTTCCCAATTATTGAATCTTTAGCTAAAGCATACGGCTCTGACCCACAAAACGGTACGCAGCGTAAGGTTGGTAGTTTTCTCATTATGTCAGCTTTCCATGGTAATATTGCCACCAGTGGCTTATTCATGACCGCGATGGCACCAAATCTCGTTGCCGTGGCCTTGGCCCAAGCAATGCAGATTCACATCACATGGATGGACTGGTTACTCGCCGCTCTATTACCTGGTCTTATTTGCTTAATTAGCGTTCCAGCTATTATTTATTGGCTCTATCCGCCAGAAATTAAGGATACACCCAACGCGCATGCGTGGGCTGCCAACGAACTTGAGCAGATGGGGGCCATGACTTTGGCCGAAAAACTCATGGGCGGTATTTTTATGTTGGCCCTCTTTCTTTGGATCTCAGCTAGTCTCACTGGGCTAGACGCGACCTTAGTGGCCTTCATAGCCGTCACTTTGCTCTTATTAACCGGTGTATTATCCGTTGACGACTTATTACATGAAACTGGGGCTTGGAACACACTCGTTTGGTTTTCAATTCTTATTTTTATGGCTGGCAAACTGAACAGTCTTGGCTTTATTCCATGGCTTTCACAAACTATGGGCCAGGCCCTGCAAGGAATCAGTTGGCTATGGGTCTTGGCAGCTTTGATGCTCGTTTACTTTTACAGCCACTACCTGTTTGCCGGCGCCACTGCTCACGTCTCCGCCATGTACGGCGCCTTCTTGGGTGTGGCAATTTCAGCCGGCGCCCCCCCAATGCTAGCAGCCCTACTATTAGGCTTTGACGGTGCCATTTTCAGTTCGACCACCCATTACGCCAACGGTCCCGCCTCGATTATGTTCGGATCAGGTTACATAACGCAGTCCGAATGGTGGCGTCTGAATCTGTGCCTTGGTGGTTTCTATCTATTAGTATGGGGCGTTGGTGGCACACTCTGGATGAAACTTTTAGGCTATTGGTAAGCTAGTTGTTTTTCAACTATACCATTTGACAGGTTCAGACACTCATTCACGTATTTCCCGACTCCGGGCTGAGTGCCCATTTCTGGGGGAAGGACGATCTAGCCGAGCAAGTTTACGCAAATCAGAACTTTTGCCGGTGACCCTAAACTGGCTTTTTAAACTCAAGACTGGCATATTTTAATGCATGCTTCATGAAAATTAACGCGCACAATGTGAACTTACTCCTGACTAACGACTTGATCATACAAACATCACGCCCTAACCAATAACAATCGGCTTTCCAACTATTACTTGGAAAGCCGATTGTTAATCTACCATGTAAGTCCATCAGAACCTGGACGTCAAAAGTTCTGATGCTCCCTCAAATTTTCAGATCCCACCCGGCTAACCGTCATGTGTCGAACTGAAGCATATTGTAAACTTACGTCTAATCACGACACCGACCACAAGTCACCCATCCAAGTCGCCAAGTCCGTGACCGCTATGGGATACAGGTGGGGTTGCCCAACCGCCGATAAGTAGACCCAGGTCAGCGCTGTACCGTGCACTTTTTTGTCGTGTTGCATCACTGCGGCCACGGCTTGCGGCGCTATCGGCGGTAATTCCGTGGGCAACCCTACCGCCATTAAGCGTGCCTTGAGCGTCGACGTTAAACTAGTCGGCGCTAACCCATGTGCTGCAAACAACCGACAAACCTGTACTAGACCAATCGCTACCGCTTCCCCATGCATTAGTTGACCGTCAGCCAATAGTTCGACTGCGTGACCAATCGTATGACCAAAATTCAATAATTGCCGCTGACCCTGTTCATGTTCATCCGCCATAACGACGCGCGCTTTGAACGCCACACTAGCTGCAATTAAATCTGGTGCTGCTGGTAAAATCGCTGCCACACTGGTAATTTGTTGCAAGGATTGCCAAAAATCACCGCCAACTAATGCTGCGCACTTAACGATTTCGCCATAACCTTCTGCGAGCATCCGCGGCGGTAACGTCACCAGAATTGCCGGATCAATGACGACTAAATCTGGTTGGTAAAAACTGCCCACTAAGTTTTTGCCAGTTGGTAAGTCAATCGCGGTCTTACCGCCCACCGAACTATCGACTTGCGCTAATAATGATGTCGGTACTTGAATCAAGGCAATACCGCGCATATAAATCGAAGCGACAAACCCTGCTAAGTCACCAACCACCCCGCCACCAAGAGCGATGACACCGTCACTGCGGCTAAAATGGGCGGCACTCAGCTGATCGATTAACGACTGGACTTGTGACCAACTTTTGCTCGCCTCACCGGCTGGAACCGTCATCACACGCACCTTGAATCCAGCCGCCGTCAGTTCATCAGTTACCAGCTTCGCATAGTACGGGCCCACATTGGTATCCGTTACCACCGCTACTTGACGGGCACACCATACCTTAGTTACCAACGTTCCTAGATGATGTAAACTGTCAATCATGATCTTGATCTGATACTGTTTAACTCGCGTCTTGACTTCAATGTTTGTCATAGGCACATCCTACGCCCACGTTTGCATCAGGTCATGTAACTGGAAAGCCTGTTGCGCCATTTTTAAGTACGTCGCGGGTTTTAACGCTTGCGGCCCATCGGATAAAGCTTGCGTTGGCTGGTCATGAATTTCAACGATCATGCCACTGGCGCCAGCTGCTACACCTGCCATCGCCATCGGGGTCACGAGTTCCCAGGTACCGACCGCGTGACTCGGATCAACGATGACTGGGTAATGTGTCAACGATTGCAAGACTGGCACTGCACCTAAGTCAAACGTGTTGCGTGTGTACTTATTATCAAACGTTCGAATTCCCCGCTCCAAAAGCATGATCTGATGATTACCACCAGCTGCAATGTATTCAGCTGCATTGAGCACATCGTCGATTGTTGCCGACATTCCTCGCTTTAATGCAACCGGAATTTGGGTCTGTCCAACGGCTTTAAGCAACGAGAAATTTTGCATATTGCGTGCACCAATTTGAAAAATATCCGTGTATTTCGCCACCATCGCCACGTGTTCATCATCCATCACTTCGGTAATCATATCAAGGCCATGTTTATCAGCCGCCGTCCGTAAGTATTGGAGTCCCGTCTCCCCGAGGCCTTGGAAGCTGTAAGGGGACGTCCGTGGCTTGAATGCTCCGCCACGAACAATCGTCGCACCACCCTGCTTGGCAACCGCGGCCATCTGGTCCACGTGTTCAGCGCTTTCGACTGAACACGGGCCAGCCATCATGACGAATTGATTACCGCCAATCACACTGTGTGGCGTCTTAATAATCGTATCTTCTGGGTGAAAGAGACGGCTGCTTTGGACCGCTGCGGGAACTGCCGTCAAGATTGATTCACTGGCTGCTTGCACATCCGTGGGAAGTGCTTCTGGACGCAATCCTTGAATTGCAATTCGATTATTGTGCGTGAAGATCTCGTGATCCGCACCAAATTGACTCACTAACTTTGCCTGCATGGCCGTAGCGGTTGCTGGTTTTAATATAATAATCATAATAATTTCCTCCTACTAATCAATTCTCAAAAGTTAAGGCCTAAGCCCGCGCCGTAATCGGCGGAGTCGCTTGAATGCTGGCTAACATATCTTGGCGGACCTGTTGAACTGGCATCTGCTTACCAGTCCAAAACTCAAAAGCCAAGGCACCTTGCCAAATTAACATCCCCAAGCCATTATATGTGGCGCACCCCTGCTGACGCGCTAAGCGCAAAAAAGTCGTTTCAAGCGGTTGGTAAATCACATCATAGACCGTCTGTTGTGGGACTAATTGCTGGATAATTGAGATTGGTAATGGCGTTCCAGCAGTCGTCATGCCGATATTGGTCGCGTTAATGATCAAATCGCTGGTACGAGCAACTTGCTGCATCCGTACTTGGTCTTCATAGGCACAGAGCCGGAGTGGTACCGAAGTCGTGGTACTGAGTTGCTCCAACCAGTGCTGAACACCGGCGTAGCGTTCGTTGTTGCGTTTAAAGACCGTTACACTCGCGACACCATAATCTAAAGCCGCCGCAATGATTGCCTTACCTGCGCCTCCCGCGCCTAAAACCATGACGTGCTTATCAACCAAGTTCAGACCTTGATGTAAGAGATCCTGAAAAACTCCAGCGCCGTCCGTGCTGTCACCAATCAGCTTGCCAGCTTCATTCTTAATCGTATTGACCGCTTGAATCCGTTGCGCTCGCACTGTCAAACCATCTAGTAGCGGTATAACGGCTTGTTTGAATGGCATTGAAAGGTTCACCCCCGCGATACCCATGCTACGAATTCCAGCAAGCGTATCAGCCAATCCATCCGGTGCCACATCAAACGCCAAGTAGCGCGCATTTAGCCCCCAGTAGTCAAAACTCAAATTATGCATTCGCGGTGAGCGACTGTGCCGCGCGGGGTGCGCGATAAATCCAAAGAGTGCCGTTTGTCCATCAATCATGCTTTAACTAACTTCCTTTCTAAATGACTCGCAATTGTTGACCAAGATCCACGTGCGTTTGTTGATACGTCCGCACTAGGTCTGCTACCGTGAACTGGTTAGCGGCTAATACTTGGTCGGCCGCTCCACTGGCGCCAAAGTGGTCCAAGCCTAGTACCGCCCCATCTAACCCAACGTAACGTTCCCAGCCAGATGTTGCGCCCATTTCGACTGCAACTCGCCGCCGAATTTGAGGTGGCAAGACCTGAGCTTGGTAATTCGTTGATTGGCGCGCAAAGTTTTCCATCGACGGCATTGAAACGACACTGACATCTTCACCTAACGTAGCTAGTTTCGCCTGGGCCTGAAGAGCTAAAGCAACTTCTGACCCGCTTGCAATCAAGATTCCCATTGGCTGGCGGCCACGCTGCGGTGAGAGAACATAACCGCCACGAGCCACACCAGTCATGGCCTTAGTCTTAGATCCGGATAGCACTGCCAAATTCTGACGGGTCAAGACGAGCACGGTTGGATGATCCGTCGCGTTGATGGCTTGCCACCAAGCTGCGACCGTTTCATTTGGGTCAGCGGGCCGGATCACCGTTAGATTCGGAATCAATCGTAAACTCATTAGCTGTTCAATTGGCTGATGAGTCGGACCGTCCGCGCCGACTGCAATCGAGTCATGCGTGAAAACGTAAGTGACTGGTAACTTCATCATCGCCGCCAATCGAATAGCCGCACGCGTGTAATCGGAAAAGACAAGGAAGGTGCCACCAAAGACCCGCAAGCCACCGTGTAAAGTCATCCCATTCAAAATGGTGCCCATACCAAACTCCCGGACACCAAAGGCAACGTTGCGCTGATCCGGGGTCACCGGAGTCGACAATTGATCCTGCTCAATGGTCGTTTTATTCGAACTGGCTAAATCAGCCGCGCCCCCGACTAATCCTGGTAACTGAGCGGCTAGCTTCTGAATGACGGTATGACTCGTGATCCGCGAAGCTTGGGCGCCTTCATCAAAGATCGGTAAACTGGTGGCTAAGTCAACTGGCAGACGCATACTGAGCTGTTGTTCGAAACGGTGTTGCACGGCTTGTGGTAAAGCCTCTCGTTGTGACTGCCACCGGCGATGTGTACGCTGACCACGTTGCAAGATTAGTTGCTGTGCGCGTTTAGCAACGGCCGGCATCACCGTAAATGGCGCGGCTTGCCACCCTAATTGTTGCCGCAAACTAGTTAAACCGGCCGTTCCCAACGGATTGCCATGCACCGCATTCGTACCCGCTTGTGGTGCGCCAAATCCAATCGTCGTTTTAACAGCGATCAGGCTTGGACGTGAACTGTGTTTGGCACGCTCAATGGCGGCATTAATCGCCGTTAAATCATTGCCATCACCTACCGTTTGTGTATCCCAACCATAACTAGCGAAGCGCTGGTTCACATCGGTACGAAACGACCGGCTGGTGGGGCCATCAAGCGAAACAGCGTTATCGTCGTACAATACAATTAATTTTTGCAATTGTTGATTACCGGCAAAGCTGGCAGCTTCGTGGGAGACGCCTTCCATCAAATCACCATCACCGACTAACGCATAAGTATAGTGATCCACCAACTGCGGTGACTCGGAGAACTGAGCCGCTAGTTGCCGTTCAGCCAGGGCCATGCCCACCGCCATCCCTAATCCCTGTCCCAGTGGACCGGTCGTGGCTTCCACACCATCCACGATTCCCAGTTCAGGGTGGCCTGGCGTATGACTGCCGAATTGACGAAAACGTTGTAACTCGCCCATTGTCACGTTGAAGCCACTCACATGTAGCAGACTGTACAACAACGCCGACCCGTGTCCGGCTGATAAGACAAAGCGATCGCGATTAGCCCATTGAGACTGCTGTGGATCGACCCGTAATTGTCGGCTCCACAGTGCCCACATCATTGGAGCCGCGCCGAGTGGCAATCCTGGATGACCAGAACCGGCCCGTTCAATCATTTCCGCACTCAGTACTCGTAGATTATTCACCGCTAATTCATCAATTTCATCAAATGCTTGCATTAACTTCGCTCCCTCTCATTTTGGCTAATAAAAAAGACTCACAGTTACACCAACTGTGAGTCCACTAATTCTTCGCAGGGTGCCCGAAAAACACCGCTACTCAGAAGTAGAAAAGTCACACAGTGGTTGTTCACAACACTGATATGACTTTTCCATAAATTTTAATCATTCCAAAATTTACTGGTCACATCCGTTGCGAGGGCGTGCCTCGCAGTGGATGCCAAGGCACTAAGTAAACCAGTAATAATAATACGAATTCAATTGTAAATTGGTATTAATCGTCATGATTAAAATCTCCTTAATTTATAATGTGTATTTGATGACTTAAAATATACGGCTAATCAATAGAATTGTCAAATGGTTTTTGCAAACTTTTTCTATTAATCAACAAAAACATGTTGGTCCACCCTCGATTTGCTAGTCGTCATCATCCTCGCTAACTGCTAATAAATACTGGTAAATCAGCAAGTTTGCGTGTCAAATCATTTTACAGATATTAAAATGGTTCCCTGCCACTTTCTGAAAATATTTTTAGCCAGTAGCTTGCACTGACTTAACTTATAATCCACCGCCAGGCAAATCATTAAAGTCTAAAAGCCGCACTCCAACGCTAAATTTCTCACAACGAACGACTGACAAACGGTCATTTTCGATTACAATTTCAACAATGTTCCGTATGCTTTAGCAACTAACCTTAGCCGCTCGTCAGTTGTCTGAACTGCCATCTATTCCCAACCAGCTAGCTGGTCTTCACCACCGCACATAATCGTGATAACCAAAAATAGTGTCGCCAGCATCCAGAGCAGATTCCAGCCACACTATCATCAGTTTATGTGATCCCCATTTTAGTCACAATAATTGCCGCAACTACACCAAACTACGCTTTCAAGGCTGCGGGGACTGCCACTCCAAATTCAGCACCAACTTGCTGCATTTCCGTCAACGTCTGTGGATCAATACTGACGCCCTGCACCAAATTTTCATCATAGTGCCGGTATTCCCGGTCACCTGGTATCATGATCTTAGTACCTGGTAGATGCTTCAAATGCCGAATACGGTCAAACATAGTCGTCACGTTGGCCTTCAACACCTCGGGATCGCCAAATAAGGCGGGATTAATCGTCATGAAGAACTGACTAAAGTCATGCTTACCGGTGTTCGTATCAGCCGACAGCGACCCTTGCGCTAAAATTCCCGTGAGTAACTCAATAATTAGTGAGTTGCCAAAGCCTTTGTAATTTGAATTGACTTCCTGCTGGCCACCTAGGGTCAGGACCCCACCACCAGGACGATTCTCAGAAAACGCAATTTTAGCCAAGTTATCCTCCACCGTCTGCGCATCATGCAAGACTTGACGATGCTCATCAACCGCCCAATCACCCGGAATCTGTGCACCTTTTTTGGCCAGCACTTGAATCTTCCCGCTTGAAACCACCGCAGTCGCGCCGTCAAAAACGAAAGGATGCGGGTCGGCTGGAAAAGTAAAAGCTAATGCGTTGGAACCCAAAAAAGCTTCTGTCGCATTCGTCGGCACCACCAACGGCCGCGTATTAGTCGTTGAAATACCGATCAAACCCGCTTTGCAAGCCATGCGCGAATAATAGCCCGCCGTTCCAAAGTGATTCGAATTGCGGATAACCGCTAATGAAACACCGAGTTGCTTAGTCTTTTCAATCAGTTTATTCATCGTAAACGCCGACGCAATCTGGCCCATGCTCTGGTTCGCATCGATCAATAGACTGGTAGGTGTTTCATTCAAAATCTTCGGTTGATTCGTCGGTTCCAAGGTATGATCCTTGATCATCCGCGTATACCAAGCCAGCCGCTGGATACCATGTGATGAGATTCCACGTAAATCTGCATCGACCAGGGTGTCTGCCAGCAGTGCCCCATCCTTGGCACTAAACCGTTGGGCCTTAAAAACTGCTTCTAAAAATTGTCGTTCCGTTTCCGCACTAATTCGCATCGTTATATTTTCCTCCGTTTTTGACAGCCAGCACTCGCCTAACTTGGCGAGCACCGGGATATCACACTTTATTCAGATTGCTAAACAGCTTGAACACGTTCATTATCAGATTCCTAATTAGAAAATTCAATGTTTTATGTAAATGTAATTAAAAACAGATGTGTAAAACGTTAATTTTTCAATTATGCCCCACTCAGTTTCTTTCCTTAACTAACCTTTCACTATCCGCTAAGCGGCCTGTCTTTCCATGCTATATTGAAGACACTTAAACTAGAGGAGGGACCCGCGATGCACCGTTATACCTATCATTTTTATACAGGACTAATCACAGGCTTGTTAATTTGGGGCCATCCCCTCGGCGGTCTAGCTAGTCGCGTACGACCGACACTACCGTACCCACCAACCACCCTTCAAAGAACAGCCACCCAAGCTGTTTTTTCACCAACCGAATTTTATCAAACCATCCGTCAGTATCCGGATCTGGTTAAACTAGCAAAATTCGACCCAATCGGTATGTTGCAAGGCACCACCATTCAGCCGGGACTACAAGCCACCCTGACTAAGGACCTCGTCACTAAACAACTCACGACGACGACAATGATGATTCCACAGGGCGTTGTTATTGCCGGTCGTTATCGTCTAACCACCGCTTACGATGCCACTGGTCGAACCCAATCTGTCCTATATGTACAGGATCGTTTCCGACATCAATTATGCAACACTGTCTTATTGCATGGTAAACCACATGTGGGTGGTCTAGCTTATGACCCTCACCACCAGCGGATTTGGTTGTGCAGTCATCGCCACGGTCATGGGGCTATCGTGAGCGTTAGTCTGGCCGCATTACGGCACTTCGACCCGACCACTTCCATTGCCGTTCACTATCAGCAACGCTGGTCACTGCCAACACTGAGCAATGCCTCACTACTGACCTATCACCATCAGGCCCTTTATGTCGGCCAGTTCAAACCTGGACAGACCACCTTGGTTGCCCGCTATCCACTGACGAGCGCCGGCACGCCATACAGAATGACCACGAGTCACGCCATTTTACCAAAGGCAGTTAGTGACTGGCACGGCAAGCTCCCACCCAATATTCAAGGAATGGCCTTCTATGACCACTACGTCTTGTTATCACAGTCATACGGCCCCAGCGCCTCACACTTACTGCTATTCAAGCGCAGCCAATTAATTCAACAGCACCAACTGACCACCGGTATCGCGATTCTTCGATTGCCTCCGCAACTCGAACAGATCAGCGTTCATCATCACCAGGCGCAACTCCTTTATGAAACCGGGGCCACCCCCTACCGCCAGCAGCAAAATCACGCCATTGATCGGCTGATTTCAATCAACTTACAGCGCCTCATTGAATAGGCAAATTAGTCGTCGAACCTCATCACCATGACTGAAAAGCACGGTCCTAGTCACTACGCCATTATTGCAGTTAACCCATAACTGACCTTCCGATGCGTCCAGTATTTACTGACATGCCCAGTTCAATTTCTTGATCAGCATTCACGCTGCTACCAGGATTGCGACAACCAACTAGTTGTTACCGTAAATTACTGCTGTATGTAAAAATACAGCATGTATTAATTTTCCATGGCCGCCCAAATAAGCGTACAATGTAACAGTAAGTACAATTAAGGGAGAAAGCTATGTATCAGCTATTAACAGATTCAACCGTTGATTTACCTTATCAACTACTTAAGGACAAGCATGTCGATTTTGTTTCAATGAACGTCACGATTGACGACCAGGAATACGCGGACGATTTGGGTCACCACTTTGACTTGACTGACTTTTATCATCGGATTGGTAACGGTGTGATGCCTTCTACCGCTCAGATTAATATCGGCCAGTTTATTGAATTTTTCAAGCCGTACGTTCAGGCACATACGCCAATCCTATACCTCGGCTTTTCATCAGGCTTAAGTGGGACCTTCAATAATGCGCAACAGGCCAAGACCATGCTTTTACAAGACCAGCCAGATGCCGAGATCTACCTCGTGGATTCCCGAGCAGCCTGCTGCGGTGAAGGCCTGATGCTACTAGATGCCATTGACAAGCGCGATGCTGGTATGCCAATCGCCCAATTGGCGGATTGGCTGACTGAAAACCGCCTCTATTATCACCAATGGTTCACCGTTGATGACTTAAATTACCTTTATCACGGCGGCCGGGTCTCACGGACCTCCGCGACGGTTGGATCACTCTTACAGATCAAGCCAGTCATGGACGTCGATCCACTCGGCCACTTGCGTCCAGTACAAAAGGTGCGCTCACGGCGCCGGTCACTGACCACACTAGTTAACAACACACTAGCCGATTTACGTGATCAGACCAAGCCGCGCATTATCATTGCCACTAGCGACGCTCAGGAAGCCGCCCAAACCGTTCGTGAAAAGATTTTAGCCAAGGTTCCTGATGCTGAAATTTTGCTCGAACACATTGGGCCGACTATCACTAGCCATACCGGCCTCGGTTGCGTTGCCGTCTTCTCTTTTGGTAAAACTAAACGTCAGTAATTAAAATGGATTGAGCCGTCAATGGCCCAATCCATTTTTAAGTAACCGAGCGTTACTTGCTTAGCTTGTTTCAAGGCGGGCTAACTGCATAGTCGCTCACCCCGGAAGTCGTACTGACATGAACACGTGCTGCCAGCCAGGACGCTAACAAAGTGGTCTATTTTATATCATGAGCCCTACCATGTTTTAGTTTTGTGTTATTTTTTCTGTTCAAACAACAAAAAAAAGCACCCGTCCATAGACAGGTGCTTTCTCATATAGCCAGAAAATGTTGATAAAACAACGTTTTTGGATAATATTAACGTTTTGAGAATTGTGAAGCTTTCCGGGCTTTCTTCAAACCTGGCTTCTTACGTTCCTTCATACGAGCATCACGAGTTAAGAGACCCGCGCGCTTCAAAGGAGTACGGAAATCTGGGTCAACTTCGAGCAATGCCCGAGCGATCCCATGACGAGTTGCGCCGGCTTGACCATGGAAGCCACCACCATTAACGTTAACTAAAACATCATATTGATCAGTTGTTTCAGTTACTTCGAATGGTTGTAACAATTCCTTGCGAATATCTGCAAATGGAATGTAATCTTCAACAGATTTGTCATTCATAACAATTTTACCAGTACCTGGTACTAAGCGTACGCGGGCTACTGAATCTTTACGACGGCCTGTGCCGCGATATTGTACTTGAGCCAATGTAGTTTCCTCCTTAGATTAAGTTAGTGATGTCCAAAACTTCAGGCTTTTGTGCTTGTTGCGTATGTTCTGCACCAGCATAAACATGCAACTTCAAGCCCATCTTGTGGCCTAAAGAGTTGTGAGGAAGCATACCCTTAACTGAAGTTTCAATCAATTTAGTAGGTTCCTTTGCCAAGAAGTCACCGGCAGTCCGTTCCTTTAAACCACCAGCATAAGCAGTATGATGATAATAAATCTTCCGTTCTGCTTTCTTCCCAGTTAAAGCGACCTTGCTTGCATTAATAACGATAACGTTATCACCAGTATCCACGTTAGGGGTAAAGGTAGGTTTGTTCTTACCACGCAAGATTGATGCGACGACAGTTGAAAGACGACCCAAAGGTACATCGGTTGCATCAACTACATACCATTTACGATCAATTTCACCTGGTTTAGCCATATATGTTGTACGCACGTTGTGTTCCTCCATTTTCTGTGTTTGTTTGACACTCAATAAGATTTCCGGGGCTTATCGTGGGGCAAACAATACCAACGACTAGTCTACCCAATTTCGCCTCAGAAGTCAATACTTTATCAAATCAGCTTGTAATTCATTTTGTTCATAATACACTTTTTTCATATAAAGTCCAGCCGCAGGAGCCGTTCCCCGCGCTTGCTCACGGTCTTTAGCCGCTAGTAATGCTGGAATACAGTCAACTGCGCGCCGGCCCTGACCAATTTCCATCAAAACAGCCACCATAATTCGAACCTGGTTATATAAAAAACCACTACCGCAAAATTCAAACTGAATTTCGCGTTCATCCGGCAAGGCCCACGCTTTGGCTGAATAGATCTCACGAACATGGTCATGTGCTTGCGAACCGGACGCAACGAAGGTCGAGAAATCGTGCCGTCCTTCTAAGTCACCGATGGCTTGCTGAATTCTGTCAATATCCGCAGCGAACTTAAAATGCCCCGTATAGTGCCGTTTAAATGGATCTACAAATTCATTTTGATAGGCCCGATACCAGTACCGCTTACCGACCGTATCATAACGCGCGTGAAAATCATTCGGCACAATGGAAACGGCCTTTACGATTGTATCCATCGGTAACATGCTGTTCAGGCCGCGCCGAACCCCTTCTGGATTAATTTCGTACGGCAAGTCAAAATGCAACGTCTGTCCAAACGCATGTACACCAGCATCCGTTCGGCCCGCGCCGTAGATCACAATCGGTTCAACGGGATCTTTCGCCATCTTATTGACCGCCTTAGTGACGACCTGCTCGACAGTTCGCTGGTGTGGCTGGCGTTGAAAACCCGCAAAATTGGTGCCGTCATATGCTAAAACTACTTTATACCGCGTGGTCACAATATCCCTCCAGTTAAAAACGTGGGTCGCCATCAGTGCGACGCCCACGTTAATCAGTCTTCATTTATGCACGCAAGAAAATCAATGCAACGGTCAAGATCGCAAAGCATCCGGTAGCCCACGTATCACGTTGGTGCCACTTAAGAATCCGGTACTTACTGCGACCCTCGCCGCCTTGATAGCCACGTGCTTCCATTGCCGTTGCTAAATCCTCAGCCCGGTTAAATGAGCTGACAAACAGCGGAATCAGCAGCGGAACTACGGCACGCATTTGTTGAAAGATATTGCCTTCACCAAAGTCGACCCCCCGGGCCCGTTGTGCATTCATAATTTTTTCCGTTTCGTCCATCAACGTTGGCACAAAGCGTAAGGCAATCGACAACATCAGCGCCACTTCATAGACTGGAAAATGGACCGCTTTGAGCGGCATCAAGATATATTCAATGGCATCCGACAATTCCAGTGGCGGCGTTGTTAGAGTTAACAGCGTTGACATAAAAATAATCAACACGAACCGGCAAAAAATATAGACTCCGTTGATCAATCCAAGTTGGCTGATTGTAATGATGCCCCATTGAAAGTAAACGTGCCCGCCACTTGCACTAAACAACACTTGCAGGATGACGGTGAATAAAATCAACCAAATCAGCGGTTTGACGCCGTTGATGAAGAACGACCATTTCACACCGGATAGGTAAATAGCGGCCAATGTAAAGGCAAATAGCAAGGCATAGGTCGCCCAGTTATTGGCAATAAAAATAATCCCAATAAAATAAAAACTCAGTAACAGTTTCGCCCGGGGGTCCATATGGTGAACCACGGAGTCTCCCGGAATGTAGCGACCAAAGATCAATTTATTCATCATGAGCGGCCACCTCCCCCATTGCGTTCGGTGGCAACTGTTGGACGATGGCTGCTGCTAATTCGTCCTCGGTCAACGGCCACTCATTAAATTGCCAGCCTTGCTTTTGGAGTGTATGTGCAAAGGCCGTTGTTTTCGGTAAGCCCAGTTGATGGGCAGTCAGCCACGCAGGATCTTTGAAGATCTCACGAGGCGTCCCCGTTTTGACGATTTGTCCACGATCCATCACGATTACATTATCCGCGTAATTGGCAACATCATCCATCTGATGGGTCACTAGTACCACGGTCAAATCACGTTCATGGCGCAAACGGGCAAACATCTCCATCATATCTAAACGGCCCTGAGGGTCCAATCCGGCAGTCGGTTCATCCAAGACTAGGACTTGCGGCTGCATCGCAAGGACCCCCGCAATGGCCACTCGCCGCATCTGTCCACCAGAGAGGTCAAACGGTGACCGCGTCAGTAACGACTCGTCTAACCCAACTAAAGCCAACATTTCAGCCGCAGTTTTCAAAGCATCCGCTTCGCTGGCCCCAAAATTCTGGGGCCCGAATGCAATGTCTTTGGCCACCGTTTCTTCAAACAACTGACTTTCTGGAAACTGAAAGACGATGCCCACGTGTTGCCGCAATCGTTTCAAATCCTTATTACTCGTCGTTGGCGTAATGACCCGTTCACCAATCGTGACCGTTCCACTAGTCGGTTTGAGTAAGGCGTTCAAATGCTGTAAAAGTGTAGACTTACCACTCCCCGTATGACCAATCAAAGCCGTATAAGAGCCGGTGGGAATGGTGACGTTAATATCAGTTAACGCCTTAGTTTCGAACGGCGTACCCGGTTGGTAAGTAAAATCTACTTGTTTGAACGTAATTGCCATAACCAGTCCGCCATTCCTTTCTCTGTTAAATACTGTGCGGGCACTTGAACACCCTGCCGCTTTAGCGCTGCTTTTAAGCGCTCAGCATATGGCATGTCCAATCCCATCTTAATTAAGGCTTCTCCATGCTGAAAAATTTCCGCTGGAGTCCCCTCTTCCTTAACCTCACCGTCATTGATCACTAAGACCCGATTAGCGCTGGCCGCTTCGTCAATATCATGCGTAATTGACAAGACCGTTAACGCTGAATTAGCCTTCATATCGCGAATCGTCGTCAATACTTCCTGACGACCACGGGGATCCAACATTGACGTCGCTTCGTCCAGAATCAAAATCTGAGGCCGCGCCGCTATCATACCAGCCAGCGCCACCCGTTGTTTTTGACCACCTGACAAACGTGCCGGTTCACGTGTCGCAAAATCCTGCATGTTGACTTGTTCTAGAGCCGCCTGTACCCGCGTTAGCATCTCAGAACGCGGCACGCCCTGGTTTTCAAGGCTAAACGCAACATCATCAGCAACGGTTGCCCCAACGAATTGATTATCTGGGTTTTGGAAAACCATCCCAATTTTGCGCCGAATGTCCCAAACGGTTTCTTCAGATAATACTTGACCATCAACCGTAATCGTTCCAGCCGCTGGTGCTAACAGTCCGTTTAAATTCTTGGCCAAGGTCGACTTACCAGAACCGTTATGGCCGACAATGGCGACCCATTCACCCGGCATGACCGTAAATGAAATATCGTGTAACGTTAACTGATCCGTAGCTTGTTGCGGGTAACGATAATCTAAATGTTTAACGTCAATAATCGGACTCACCATTGTCCCTCATTTCCTTAAAATTCATGGTTATTATCATAACATATCTGACGGAACTTGTAGTAACTGAACTTCACGTCCAATCTTACTTTAAATCAGTGGCTGGCCCGTATTTGTAACCAGCATCGCCAAACAGCGTGAACTGCTTCTTCAAGTTATTGGAGACGTATACTTTTTTATCCTTGGTAATAAAAATGGCCCCAATACCTTGATCCGCTTTACCATTAATGTACTTCATCCCGCCTTTGAGGCCTTTGTCAAAGGTGGCCGTCGATAGTGCATCGCCATCCACCGACTTCTTCGAGATGATGGAAACGCCCATCAAATTGTTTTGATAAGGGGCCCCTGTTTGTGGGTCCATCAAATGACTGTAAACTTTACCATTCTTCTTCAAATAGCGTTCATAGATCCCAGAAGTAACGATTGACTTATTCTTAGCAGGTAGTGAGCCAATGGCCGTACCCCGTGACGCTTTTGGATCTTGGATACCGACTGTCCAGTTACCTGACTTCGTTCCTTTAGGGCTGTCACCCAGAACATAAATATTACCACCGAGGTCAATAATGGCCGTTGAAACCCCATGATTTAATAAGTACGTCTTCACTTGATCGGTCATGTAACCCTTGGCAATCCCACCAAGGTCTAGTTGCATTCCCTTTTCTTCTAGATAAACGGTCCGTTTCTTGTCATTTAATTTAACTTTTTTGTAGTCTACCAGCTTAACGTTCTTGTCAATTTCTTGTTGAGTGGGCACCTTGGCATCAGAAAATCCAATATGCCAGAGTGATGTGATCGGGCCAATGGCTAAATCAAAGGATTCGTCTGAATTCTTACTATAATAGTAAGCTGCTTTGATCATTGGGTAGATATCCTTGCTGACAGCCACTGGCTTTTTACCGGCAGCGGCGTTGATCTTATCAATTTCAGATCCTTTTTGATTGACCGTAATTTCCTTAGCTTCCGTTTTCAACAGCTTAAACGCCCCAGCTAACACGTTATCCTTACCCTTATTATAAATCCGCAACGTGACAACTGTGCCCATCATGAACTGGGTATCCTCGATCGGCGTCTTGACGACCTTAGTTGGTTTGGGTCGGCTACTAGCAGCATTTTTGCGACTCGTACTCGTCCCACACGCCGTCAATGGCACGATCATTGCAACAATTAATCCAATTCGAACCCATTTTTTTAGCTTCATTCCAATACTTCCCCTATTTTTAATTTCAATTGTCATTATACCAAAGTCTTGATTCATCCGGTGAGACTGTTTGCGCGTCATCCAAGCTTTTCTACGCTAGTCTGACATCAGCGCACCTACAGCAAACGGTACAACTCGACGGTCGGGTTTGTACTACCACAGCCATTTTGCACTTAACATTCACCGCCACTATTATTTTTTAAACCAATATCCATGTATGGATTTAGCTTGCTCAAAGTCGTGCCCAACTGAGTGACAAACTTTTGTGGTTGTTCAATTAAAAACAAAAGGCCCTCAGCATGCGCCTCAGGCCTCAAAAGAATCTAATAATTAAATTGCTTATTCAGAGAAAATCATGTTGTCAACAGTAATCGTGTTGGTGTCACCCTTTTGTGCCGCGTTTTGTAATTGTTCCGCGTACATAATAAAGGTGTTAGAAGATTCAGTGGCACCCGTGACAACGTCAACCTTAGTTGGATCACTACTCTTAACTAATGACTTGTTCAAAGCTGGTTGATAAGTCTTAGGGTTAGTCTTAGCAACCTTCTTCATTTGCTTGTTGTAAGCTGCATCGTCAACTTTGGACTTGCCATTCTTGTTCACTTGGTTATATTCAGACTTCGTAATCTTATTATCCTTGACCGTGATTGCGAAAGTAACTTTGTAACCGTGTGAGTAGTTCTTTTCGTTCAACTTGTAGGTACCATCTTTCATCTTGGCACCATTGTCAATCTTAATGGTCGACTTGTTACCCGCTTGGGCAGCTTGAACTAATTGTTGTGTGTAGTTTTGGAAGGTCTTTGATGATTCAGTCGCACCAGTCACAACATCAATGGAGCCCACGTTACCAGTAGCGGCAGAGCCCGTCAGCGTCTTGTTTAACTTAGGCATGTAAGTCTTGGGGTTAGTCCCAGCGATCTTCTTCATTTGTTTGTTATATGAAGTATCATCAACTTTGGACTTGCCGTTCTTGTTCACTTGGTCATAACTGGACTTAGTGATTTTACCGTTGTTATTAACTGTGATACTCATCTTGGTCCGATAACCATGTGAATAATTTTCTTCTTCAAGGTTATAAGTACCCGCTTTCATTTTGCTGCCAGCGGTTAATTTAGCAACCTTAGTTGTCTTAGCTGATGAGCTTGAAGATGAACTCTTCTTGGATGAACTCGAGCTAGAACTTGAAGAACTGCTGCCACAACCTGCTAAAGCTAAAGCTGAAATTGCAACAACTGAAGCACCCGTAATAACTGATTTGAATTTCATGATATCCCACTCCTAACCTTTTTGTATGAAAATTCACATTAATCTTAACGTTTAAACTGGTAATAGTCAATCCCATTCCATTAAAAAAATGATATTTTAGCCTAATAATAGCGGTATTGACAACGTTTTCCGTTCAAACCTCGATGCCACTATTTTCGCGGCTTAGATAATGTGATAGTTTATGCATTCTTTCCCATAATCCATAGACAACCGCTTACATTATCGTTATAATTATTAGTGGAATTATCTTTTTACACTATTATTCAAGGGAGTTGTTACGCAATGGCAAAGAAAAATATTGTCGTTGTCGGTGCGGGGTTTGCTGGTGTTTACGCAACCAAGAAACTGTCTAAGCATTTCAAAAAAAATGCAGACGTCGAGATTACGTTGATTGACCGGCATTCATACTTCACGTATATGACTGAATTACATGAAGTTGCTACCGAACGGGTGGAACCTGAGCATATCCAATATGATTTGCAACGGTTGTTCGCACGGCGAAAAAACGTTCGTCTCGTGACCGATACCGTGACGGGCATCGACAAAAAGGCACAAACAGTTACTACCGAACACGTAAGTTATCAATATGATCAACTTTTAATTAGTTTGGGTGGGGAATCCAATGACTTTGGGACTCCCGGTGTTAAGGAACACGGCTTCGAATTGTGGTCCTTCGAACAAGCGATGGCATTGCGTGCTCACTTATCTGCAATTATTCGGCGGGGGGCGGCGGAGCTCGACCCTGCTAAGCGCAAAGCCATGTTGACCTTTACAGTCTGTGGTTCTGGTTTTACTGGTTCTGAACTGATTGGTGAATTAATCGAATATCGTGATGTTTTGGCTCGAGACAACAAGCTCGATCCAAGTGAAATCACGCTCCAATTGGTCGAAGCAGCGCCGACTATTATTAACATGCTCAACCGGACGCAAGCCGGTAAGGCCGCTAAGTACATGGAAAAACATGGTGTCAAAATCATGACGAACTCCATGATTACCGAAGTCTGTGAAGACCATGTTAACTTAAAAGGCAAGGATCCAATTCCAACCTACACGTTAATCTGGACAGCCGGTGTTCGTGCTAATAGTATCGTTAAAAAGTTCGGCATTGAAACTAACCCCCGCGGTGGTCGCTTGATGGCCAATGAATTCATGCAAGCTAAGGATTGTAACAATATCTTCTTAGCCGGTGATTCAACCAGCTACCAAGAACCTGACCAACCACGGCCAGTCCCACAAATCGTTCAAGGGGCTGAAGAAACCGCAGCTAAGGCCGTCGAAGGTATTATTAAGAACGTTGACCAGACTGACGTTACGATCAAGCCATTTAAGGGCGCTTATCAAGCATCCGTCGACTCAATTGGTTCCAAATATGCCGTTGCACAAGTTTTAGAGAAGTGGAACGTCTCTGGTTTTATTGCCGTGCTTTTAAAACACGCCATCAACTGGATGTACTACGTTCAGATTTTCTCAGGTTACTACCTATTCCAGTACTTCATGCACGAATTCTTCCGGACTCGTAATAACCGTAACGTCTTCCGCGGTTGGGTCTCACGGGCTGGTAACGTACTCTGGAGTGTGCCACTGCGGTTCTTCTATGGTGCCATGTGGTTATGGGACTGCTGGACTAAAGTTCAGGGATCTGAATCCTGGTTCACTGACAAGTTACGGTTACCATTCGAATGGATTACCGTGGCCGCAACCAGTGGTGCCTCTCAAGCAACTAAAGCCGCTGCAACCAGTGGTGCTTCTGAAGCGCTGCCACGTCAACCGCTAAAGCCGCTAAGGGTGTCTTCAGTCTTTCATACATGTACGGTAAAGAACCCCTGATGGTCTTTGACAAAATGCCACATTGGTTCGAATCAATTACCAAGGTCTTCATTCCGAACATGCAAATGGCCCTCTTCTTCCAGAAATTCATGACTTGTGTTGAAATCGTCATTGCATTATGTATTTTCTTCGGACTCTTTACTTGGTTTGCTAACGCAGTCACCATTGGCTTAGTTGTCGTCTTCTGCTTATCTGGCATGTTCTACTGGGTCAACATTTGGATGATCTTTGTTGCCCTCGCCTTAATGAACGGTTCCGGACGGACATTTGGGTTAGACTACTGGGTCGTTCCGTGGATGCAAAAACACCTTGGACACTGGTGGTACGGCAACGTTCGTTCTCATTACGACGGTGTTAAAACCCGCTAGATGCGTTATAATTAATTAAATCCTTTCCCGATGGTTCAAGGGTTGTTTTTCCCCCCTTGAACCATTTTTTATTTCATTGAATTGGAGGGTTAACGATGCGTAAATTACGGACAATGATCCGGACATTCAAACGTTATGGGGATATGATCAAGCCGTTTGATATTATTATTATTGTTGCGCTAATTATTTTATCGTTCACCCCACTAGCGATTTTTTCATACCAGCAAAAACAACAAGCTGAACATGCGGCACTAGTGGCTAAGCGAAAGGCCACGAGCAGTGAAACCACGTATAACGCCGTGGTCTCACATAATGGGACCGTCTTGAAGCGTGTCAATATTACGAATCTGAAAACGACTAAGCACTTCACCTATCGCGATAACCATGGGCACTACAACACGATCACATTTAAACCTAAGCGCGTTGCGATTACGAAAGCCAACTGTTCTGACCAAGTATGTGTCCGCCGAGGCTGGATTCATAAACCTGGTCAAACGATTGTTTGTTTGCCCCACAAACTCTTGGTTGAAATTAAGGCCAGCAACGGTCAAGTCAAATCTGGCGGTAATGGTTTAGTTACGGAGTAGAATATGAATAATTCATTTGAACGATCAAACAAAACTCATCGTAATATTTATATCGCGTTACTGGTTGCACAAGGCGTGATCATCGGCATCCTTGAACGGATGATTCCATTCCCGTTTGCCTTTGCCCCAGGTGCCAAGCTTGGTTTAGCCAATCTGATTACCATTGTTGCAATCTATACATTATCATTAACTGACGTGATAACCCTAACCTGGCTCCGTTTGATTTTAACGGCCCTCCTAGGTGGCACTTTATCAACCTTTCTGTATAGTTTTGGGGGCGCCTTTCTCAGCCTGTTTGCCATGCTGTTGGTCAAACAATTAGGGCCTAAACGCGTTAGTATTATTGGAATTTCAGCAACTGGTGGCGTCATGCATAATGTTGGTCAGCTATTGGTCGCGAGTCCTATTGCACAGACGTGGACGGTCATGCTCTACTTGCCAGTGCTTTCGATTATTGGACTAGCAGCGGGAAGTGCTCTCGGAATCGCCGCCAACTACTTGTTCACCCACGTCACGATCTTACGCTATCTCAAATTCAATCGAGAACACCATCCAGATCAAACAAAGGAGTAACCCATATGCAATCGGCAACACAATTACACCCAATTTGGCGTGATTACCCGGCACTACAACCGGAGCTGCAACAAGTGATGCAGCTGATGACGGCGAACATCAATATTCAAGATGCCGACATCAATGACGCGATTTTAGAAATGATTCATGGTGGTGGTAAGCTCTTACGCCCGGCATACTGCCTCCTATTCTCACAATTTACAACAACTGATCGGCAACGGATGGTGGCCTTAGCGGCGTCATTAGAAACGCTCCATACCGCTACGCTGATCCATGATGACATTGTTGACGATGCTGCACTACGTCGGCACCATGTCACGATTCAAGAACGTTTTGGTAAAGATACTGCTGTGTATGCGGGCGACTACCTATTCGTTGTGGTATTCAAGATTCTAGCGCACTATTCAAGCAGTTTCAAAAGCATCCAGATGAACTCTGAGAACATGGAAAAGATTCTAGTGGGCGAGGTCCAACAAAAGGACCGCCACTACCACCTTGACATTACCATGGCAGAATACTTGCAACAAATTCAAGGTAAGACCGCCGAGTTATTCGCACTGAGTTGTTTTCTAGGTGCTTATGAATCTGGTCAAAGTAGTCATTTCGCCCAGCGCGCTCGTAAAGCAGGTCTCGCAATTGGGATGGCCTTCCAAATTCTTGACGATATTTTAGACTATCAAGAAGTCAGTCAGGAAACGGGCAAACCCATCCTCGAAGACGTTGCTGAAGGTGTCTACACCTCGCCGTTGATTTTTGCCTTACAGACAGAAGCTAAGCACGATTTATTGCCGCTGATGCGACTACAGGGGGCAATTTCGGACACTCAGCGCCAGGAAGTACAACGACTTGTCATCAATGCCGGCGGTGTGGTGCAAGCCCAAGAACTCGCTACCAAGTACACTCAAGACGCGCTGGCAATCATGCGTAAACTTCCAGACCAGCCTGCGAAGACGGATCTGATTAGTCTAACCAAACGGCTGTTGGACCGGCATAATTAACTAGTAATCAATCGACTAAGGTATCAAGCATCCTGTTTGATACCTTTTTTGTCGCCCAGACACAGCTAAACGCCCATGTGCTTCATCTTCACAGTCAGTACCTGAGACCACTATATCCACTTTCCCGATTCAACAGGTCATAATCTGCAAATAACAAACCGTTGTCATCACGAGTATTAAAAACACCTATCCATTCCAACAAAAAACCGCTGATTTAGGGAATCAATCCCTAAATCAGCGGTTGCTCGTAACTAGCACCAAAAAAAATCACTTAGAACTGCGATATGCCATCTATGTCTAACCATAAATAACTTCCGAACTAGACTTAGCTACTATTTTGCCAGTAGCCACCATCATAACGCCCGTCAATCATCAGTCCCAGTGATCCGTAAAACAATCTTAACTAGTCAACGAGTTCCAAGACAACCATTTGTGCACCGTCGCCACGACGAGGCATAGTCTTGTAAATTCGTGTGTAACCACCATTGCGGTCAGCATATTGAGGACCTAAGTCACTAAATAGCTTTTGCAATGCAGTTTGTACAGCCACGTTGTCGCCATCTTCCTTAACATCGGCAACGACGTCCCGCATGAATGCGGCAGCCTTCCGACGGGCGCTTAAATCACCCTTCTTGGCCAAAGAGATCATTTTGTCAGCAGTTGAACGAACTTCCTTAGCACGGGCTTCGGTCGTTTCGATCTTGCCGTTAACGATCAATGACGTTGTCAAATCGCGTAATAAGGCACGACGTTGTGAACTTGTACGTTGTAATTTACGGTAACTCATGAACGGATATCCTCCCTTGTATTAGTCTTCTTTGCGTAATGATAACCCAAGGTCAGCTAATTTTGCCTTAACTTCCTCGAGTGACTTGCGTCCAAGGTTGCGAACCTTCATCATATCAGCTTCAGTTTTGTTAGTTAATTCTTGGACCGTGTTGATGCCAGCACGCTTCAAGCAATTGTATGAACGGACGGAGAGATCTAACTCTTCAATCGTCATTTCTAACATCTTTTCCTTATGCGTTTCTTCCTTCTCGACCATCACGTCAGTGTTTTTAGCTTCATCGGTGAGATTTACGAAGATTGAAAGGTGATCAGTCAGGATTTTGGCTGATAGACTAATGGCTTCACTTGGAGTGATTGAACCATTTGTCCAAACGTCTAAGGTTAACTTATCGAAATCATCACGTTGACCAACCCGCGTGTTTTCAACTTGGTAGTTGACACGTTCGATTGGAGAATACAATGAATCAACAGCTAAAACGCCAATTGGCATGTCATCTTCACGATGTTTGTTATCCTCAGCGGAAACATAACCACGACCAGTATTTGCGGTCATACGCATATGGAAGTGTGCCCCGTCTGCTACGGTACAAATTGGTAAGTCTGGATTCAAGACTTCTACGTCCGCATCGCCAATGATATCACCGGCAGTAACGTTAGCAGGACCCTTAACGTCGATTTCCAACGTCTTGGTTTCGTCTGATTCCAACTTAAGTGCAATCTTCTTAACATTCAAGATAATTGCTGTAACGTCTTCCGTTACGCCCTCAATCGTTGAAAATTCATGAAGAACACCATCAATTTGAATACTAGTAACAGCAGCGCCAGGTAAAGAAGAAAGAAGAATCCGACGAAGTGAATTCCCTAAAGTTGTACCATAACCGCGTTCAAGCGGTTCTACAACAAACTTACCATAGTTGTCGTTTTCATCAATTTTATGAATGTTAGGTTTTTCAAATTCAATCATTCTTATCTTTTACCCCTTTCAAAACGCGTGGTGTTTAGTAGTTGTGCGTACAAAATGAAGTTTGCCCTCAAAATGAACGTCACAGATTAAACACGACGACGCTTTGGAGGACGAGAACCATTGTGAGGCACTGGCGTAACATCGCGAATTGCGCTAACTTCCAAACCAGTAGCTTGTAAAGCACGGATAGCGGCTTCACGGCCTGAACCAGGACCCTTAACAGCGACTTCAACAGTCTTCATACCATGTTCCATTGATGCCTTAGCAGCAGCTTCTGCAGCCATTTGAGCAGCAAAAGGTGTTGACTTACGACTACCTTTGAAACCTAATGAACCAGCTGATGACCATGCAATGGCGTTCCCTTGCATATCAGTGATCATAACAAGTGTGTTGTTGAACGTTGAATGGATGTGAGCCACACCAGATTCAATGTTCTTCTTTACCCGACGACGACGGGTTGTCTTTCTAGTTGCCATAAAATTCGAAAACCTCCTTTATTATTATTTTTTACGTCCAGCGATGCTGACCTTTTTACCCTTACGAGTACGAGCATTGTTCTTCGTGTGTTGACCACGAACTGGTAAACCACGACGATGACGCATGCCACGGTATGAACCGATTTCTTGCAATAACTTGATGTTTAAGCTGACTTCACGACGTAAGTCACCTTCAGTTTTGTAACCATCGACAACGGCACGGATTTTGTCTTCCTGGTCAGGAGTTAAATCACGTACACGAACGTCTTCTGAAACACCGGCTTCAGCAAGGATCTTCTGTGCAGAAGTGTTACCGATACCGTAGATATAAGTCAAACCAATGACAATACGCTTGTCACGTGGTAAGTCAATCCCTTCAATACGAGCCATTAATATTTCACCTCCAACTTAATTAAATTATTTACCTTGGCGTTGCTTATGCTTTGGATTAGCAGAGCAGATAATCATCACGCGGCCTTTACGACGAATAACTTTGCAGTGTTCGCACATTGGCTTTACAGATGGTCTTACTTTCATGAGTTTTTTACCTCCTATAAGGTACGTAGACCGAGCCTACTTGAAACGGTAGGTAATCCGGCCCTTAGTTAAATCATAAGGTGACATTTCAACTGTAACCTTGTCACCAGGCAGAATTCGAATGTAATGCATCCGAATCTTACCTGATACGTGTGCCAAGATTTCAGCGCCGTTTTCAAGTTCAACCTTAAACATTGCGTTCGGCAACGTTTCTTTAATGGTTCCTTGAATTTCGATGACGTCTTCCTTTGCCAAGTACTGTCCCTCCTTATTATCAGATTCCGTGCTACCACGTATTTGGTCCATTACTGAACCAGTCATTGTCTAATCATAACATTAAAAAAATATTAAATCAGTCAACGGCTAAACCTGAATAATTTTATCACAACGACCTTTGAAAAGCAAACGTCGCTGCTGAAGGAACCTGGTTTACAGGTTATCAAGAATTTTCTTGATATCTTTGTAGACATCATCAATGTCGCGATCACCGTCGACATTGTAGAGTAACTTTTCTTGACCGTAATATTCAATTAATGGCGTGTTCAACTTAATGTTCACGTCTAACCGATTCTTAACGGTTGCTGGCTTGTCATCATCACGTTGATAGAAATCATGACCGCCACACACATCACAGGTTCCTTCTACCTTAGGCTTGTTGTACAACTTATGGTAAGTTGCACCGCAAGTCCGGCAGATAAACCGACCGGAAAGTCGTTCAACAAGTACTGCGGGTTCAACATGAATGTTGATGACCCCATCAAGTGGCTTATTGAGTTCTTCACCGATTTGTTTCAAAGCATGAGCTTGATCAATGTTACGTGGGTAACCATCTAATAGGAAACCATTTTTAGTATCCGCTTCAGCTAACCGATCACGGACGATGCCGTTAGTGACTTCGTCTGGTACTAAGTTACCTGCATCAATATACTTCTTGGCTTCCAAGCCCATCTTCGTTTCGTTCTTAATGGCTGCACGGAAGATATCTCCGGTCGAGATATGTGGAATATCAAAATCTTCAAGAATCTTCTGTGCTTGAGTACCCTTACCGGCACCCGGTAATCCCATTAAAATCAGGTTCATTGTTGACATGTTTTTTCCTCCTGAATGCACAAATGTGTTGAGTCTCCCCAACACATTCGCTGATTAACGAATGAAACCGACATAGTCACGTTTCATCATCAATCCTTTAATTTGACGAATTGTTTCAAGGGCAACCCCAACAACGATTAGTAAACTCGTCCCACCTAAACCGATTGATTCATCGAGACCCCAAATATCAGAAGCTAATAATGGAATCAAGGAAATCAACCCCAGGTAGAGGGCACCGACCGTACTTAGTCGCATTAACAATTTTGAAACCCAATCTTGAGTATCCTTACCTGGCCAAACACCAGGAATATAGCTGCCTTGCTTTTGTAAGTTCTTAGAGAGCTTTTCAGGATTGACCTGAACAAACGCATAGAAGAACGTGAAGAGCACGATCAGAATGGTGTAAAGAATAGCACCAGTCGTCGACTGCATATTGAAGATATTACTCAAAACGGTATACCAGGTTTCGTCACCATGACTGGATTGGAACCCTAGCAAAATCGTTTGGGGCGTTGCAATGAAGGAACTCGCGAAAATAACAGGAATAACCCCGGCAACGTTCACCTTTAATGGTAGGTAACTACTGTCAGGTGCACCAGCTGCACGACGAGTGTATTGAATTGGAATTCGGTCATTAGCTTGTTCGACCCACGTTACAAACATAACGATGATCAGCACAAGCAAGGCTAACCCAACAACAAACAAGCCACTCTTCCACCAGTCGCTCTGTGAAACATTAACGAACTGTTCTTGATAAATTTGATAAATCGATGTTGGCATACGGGCAATGATCCCGGCGAAGATAATAATGGAAACCCCATTACCGATTCCTCGATCCGTAATCATATCACCCATCCAAGTCGTCAGCATTGCCCCACCAGTGAGGATCACCCCAATGGTCAGGTAAGTCGAAATACTTGGATTGTTAACGAGCTTGAGTTGACTCAAAGAGTTAAAACCAGCCGTAATCCCAATCGACTGAACAAAGGCCAAGACGATCGTTAACCAACGGGTCGCTTGATTAAGCTTGCGTCGACCAACTTCACCTTGTTTGCCCCATTCAACAAACTTAGGAACAATGTCCATTTGTAACAATTGAACGATGATTTGTGCAGTAATGTAAGGGGATACCCCCATAGCAAGGATGGAATAATTTGTTAAACCGCCACCACTGAATGTATTCAACATACTTATCAGCCCTGAAGATGCCACCGACTGAAGTGCCTGTGCATTAACTCCAGGAACTGTGATATAAGAGCCAAGACGAAATACAATCAAAACGCCCAACGTGAACAGAAGTTTATTCCGAATATCCTTAACTTTGAGAGCGTTCTTCATGGTAGTCAGCAAATTAGATCACCTCAGTTTTACCGCCAGCAGCTTCAATGGCTGCAACCGCCGTTGCAGAGAACTTGCTTGCCTTAACTGTTAACTTTTTGTTGAGTTTACCATTACCAAGAACTTTAACAGCAGAACTCTTCTTAACTAAGCCAGCTTCCTTTAATGATTCTGGTGTAACTTCGGCACCATCATCAAAACGGTTTAAGCCGTCAAGGTTAACAACCGCATATTCTTTACGGTTAATGTTAGTAAATCCACGCTTAGGAATCCGACGGTACAATGGCATTTGGCCACCTTCGAAACCGACACGAACTTTACCACGCGCCTTTTGACCTTTTTGGCCACGACCAGAAGTCTTACCTTGGCCACTTGAGTCACCACGACCAATTCGACGACGTGAAAAACGTGAACCTTCACTAGGTGTTAATTCATGTAACTTCATTTAGTAGGCACCTCCTCTTTGAAAATTTGAATTACTTGATGATTTCGACATCGACTAAGTGTGCGATGTGGAAAATTTGACCGCGAGTTGCTGCGTCATCAGGTTTAACAACGGAACTATTAATCCGACCCAAACCTAATTCCTTAACGATTTTACGTTGCTTAGGAAGACGGTGAGCAGCACTGCGTACTAAAGTGATCTTTAATTGAGCCATGTTGTTTGTCCTCCCTATTCAGCTAAATGTTCGGCTGAAACGCCACGTAAAGCAGCGACTTGTTCAGCAGTCTTTAAGCTCTTTAAGCCTTCGAACGTTGCACGAACAACGTTAACGGGGGTGTTTGAGCCTAATCGTTTACTAGTAACATCATCCACACCGGCTAATTCCATGACGGCACGAACGGCGCCACCAGCGGCAACACCAGAACCTTCAACGGCTGGCTTAAGCATGATGCGGCCACCACCGTAAACACCAAGTGCTTCATGAGGAATGGTGGTACCAACCATTGGTACAGTGATCAAGTTCTTTTTAGCAGCTTCGGAAGCTTTCCGAATTGCTTCTGGAACTTCTTGAGCCTTACCAGTACCGAAACCAACGTGTCCCTTGTGGTCCCCAACGATTACTAATGCAGCAAAACGTAGGCGACGACCACCTTTAACAACTTTGGTAATCCGGTTAATGGCAACAACATTATCGTCAAGATCTAATTTTGATGGATCAATGAAAGTCATATGGTATTATTCCTCCTTTGTTAGAATTTAAGTCCGTTTTCACGAGCGGCTTCAGCCAAAGCTTGAACCCGACCATGATATAAGTAACCGCCACGATCGAAAACGACGTCAACGATTTTCTTTTCAGCAGCGCGCTTAGCAACAACTTCACCGACAGATGCAGCCTTTTCAGTCTTGTTGTTACCTTTAACTTCGCTATCTAAAGTTGAGGCACTTGCGAGCGTTACACCCTCTACATCATCAATAACTTGAGCGTAGATGTTTTTGTTTGAACGATAAACATTTAAGCGTGGGCGCTCAGCAGTCCCAGAAATCTTACCGCGAACACGTGCGTGACGACGTTGACGTGTTTTGTTTTTATCTGGTTTGGAAATCACAATAGTCACCTCTATATATTAGTATGGACAGCTTTACGCTGCATTATTTACCAGTCTTACCTTCCTTACGACGAACATATTCATCGACGTAACGAATCCCTTTACCTTTGTAAGGTTCAGGTGAACGAACGGCCCGAACTTCGGCAGCAAAGTCACCAACAGCTTGCTTACCAATACCAGAAATATTGATATGCGTGTTATCAGGAACTTCAACAGTCAAGTTTTCAGGCGTTGCGAATTCAACAGGGTGTGAGTAACCAACGCTTAATACTAACTTCTTGCCTTGCAATTGGGCACGGTAACCAACACCGACCAATTGAAGGTTCTTAGTAAAGCCTTTAGTAACCCCTTCAACCATGTTGTTAACATTTGCACGGGTAGTACCGTGTAATGCCTTCATCTTGTAGTCATCAGATGGACGAGTGAATTTAACTTCGTTGCCTTCAACCGTCATCGTAATATCACTGGCGATGTTCCGCGTTAAAGTACCCTTAGGACCCTTAACCGTAACGACTTCACCAGCTTGTGATACTTCTACCCCAGCAGGTAGTTCAATTACTTTATAACCAATACGACTCACTTACTTGCACCTCCCGTCTTAATTAATGATTACCAAACGTAAGCTAATACTTCGCCGCCAAGCTTCTTGGCGCGAGCTTCTTTATCAGTAATGACACCTTCTGAAGTTGAGATGATAGCAATCCCTAAACCGTTTAAAACCTTAGGAACAGCATCAGCCTTGACGTATGAACGTAAACCTGGCTTTGAAATACGCTTCAAGCCACTGATTACACGTTCGTTGTCCTTACCATACTTCAAGAAGACGCGGATGATGCCCTGTTTGTCATCATCGATGTATTCAACGTCGCGAACAAAACCTTCATTCTTTAAAATTTCAGCAATGTTGCGTTTGATTTTTGATGCAGGAACTTCTAGTGAATCGTGGCGTACCATATTAGCGTTACGGATACGAGTCAAGAAATCTGCGATTGGATCAGTCATCATGAAAGTTTAACCTCCTTTAACTTGGGTTTGTTTTTACCAGCTGGCCTTTTTCATACCAGGGATTTGACCTTTGTGGGCCAGGTCGCGTAAGCAGATACGGCACAAGTGGAATTTACGGTAAACTGAATGTGGACGACCACAACGTTCACAACGGGTGTAGTTTTGTACGTTAAACTTAGCACCGCGCTTTTGTTTAGCAATTTGTGATTTTTTAGCCAACTTCGATTAACCCCCTTCGGTTATTTAGCAAATGGCATGCCAAATTGAGTTAACAACTCACGTGATTCTTCATCACTATCAGCTGTCGTAACGATTACAATGTCTAAACCGCGAACACGGTTAACATTATCATAGTTGATTTCTGGGAAGATCAATTGTTCACGGACACCCAATGTGTAGTTACCGCGACCATCAAATGAACGAGTACTTACACCATGGAAGTCACGAACACGTGGTAATGAAACATTGATCAACTTGTCCAAGAAGTCATACATACGTTCGCCACGTAAGTCAACCTTGGCACCAATTGCCATACCTTCACGAAGACGGAAACCAGCGATAGATTTCTTTGCCCGGGTAACCAATGGTTTTTGACCGGAGATCAAAGTTAATTCTTCAACTGCTTCGTCTAAGTTTTTAGCGTTGGTAACTGCATCACCAACACCCATGTTCAAAACGATCTTAGCCAGCTTAGGCACTTGCATTACTGAAGTGTAATTGAACTTGTCAACTAATGCTGGAACGATTTCTTTTTCATATTGAGCTTTTAAACGGTTTTCCATGAAACTTGCTTCCTCCTTTCAGTCAGTCTTAGTTTTCTAAGTCTTTACCAGACTTTTTAGCGTAACGGACACGCTTGCCATCTTCACGACGAACACCTAAACGTGTAGGTTCGTTGGTTGATGGGTCAAGGTACATAACGTTAGAAGCATCGATTGGTGCTTCGATGTCCACGATACCGCCTTGTGGGTTAACGTTCGTTGGTTTTTGGTGTTTCTTGATCTTGTTAACACCTTCAACAACGATCCGGTTCTTGGCAGAGATAACCTTTTTAACAGTACCTTCTTGACCACGATCCTTACCGCTGATTACTCGAACTTTATCACCAGTTTTAATCAACATTAGGTTGCGCACCTCCTTATTTACGGTGTGTGACTAGAGTACTTCTGGCGCTAATGAAACAATACGCATGAAGTCCTTATCACGTAATTCACGAGCGACAGGTCCAAAGATACGAGTACCTTGTGGAGTCTTGTCATCACGAATAATAACTGCAGCATTTTCATCAAACTTGATGTATGAACCGTCAGCACGGTGAACACCAGACTTAGTCCGGACGATCACAGCTTTAACGACATCATGAGCTTTGACAACACCACCGGGTGTTGCTTGTTTAACCGTAGCAACAATGACATCACCAATGTTAGCAGTTTTACGACCAGAGCCACCTAATACCTTAATAGTAAGGATTTCACGGGCACCGGAGTTGTCAGCAACTTTTAAACGACTTTCTTGTTGGATCACAGTAAGTGTCCTCCCTTCATGTAATTTTATTCAGCTAATAATCTAGATAATAACAGCTTTTTGAACAACTTCAATTAAGCGGAAACGCTTAGTAGCTGATAGAGGACGAGTTTCCATGATCTTGACGATATCGCCAGTTTTAGCTTCATTCTTTTCATCATGAGCCTTGAATTTCTTTGAATAACGAACACGTTTGCCGTATACCGGATGGTTCTTGTAAGTTTCGACAATAACAACAATGGTTTTGTCCATCTTGTCAGAAACAACGCGTCCTTGGATAACCTTACGGCTATTACGAGTATCTTCACTCATTCGTGATTGCCTCCTTTATACTCTACTTGTTTAACTCTTGTTCACGCAACGCAGTTTTAATACGCGCAATGTTCTTACGAACTTGTTTTAAACGAGCGGTGTTTTCAAGCTGACCAGTGGCCAATTGAAAACGCAAGTTGAAAAGTTCGTCTTTGTAAGACTTTTCTTTTTCGAGCATTTCAGTAGTGGACAATGCTTTAATTTCCTTAGCCTTCATCTGATTCGCCACCTACTTCCTCACGCTTAACAATCTTAGTTTTAACAGGTAATTTAGTTCCAGCCAAGCGTAAAGCTTCGCGTGCAACTTCTTCTGGAACACCAGCAACTTCAAACATAATCTTGTTACGTTTAACTGGTGCTACCCAACCTGCAGGAGTACCTTTCCCATTACCCATCCGGACACCGACACCTTTTTCAGTGTAGGACTTGTGAGGGAAAATCTTAATCCATACCTTACCGCCACGCTTCATGTAACGGTTCATAGCAACACGGGCAGCTTCAATCTGCCGGTTGCTGATCCAGTGTGATTCGAGGGTTTGTAAACCGTAATCACCAAAAGCAACTGTTTTACCGCCTTTAGCTTCACCGCGCATTTTACCACGATGAACACGACGATACTTAACCCGTTTAGGTACCAGCATGTTTAGTTTCCTCCTTTAGCAGATTTCTTTTCTGGCAAGATTTCGCCACGGTAGATCCAGGTCTTAACACCTAATTTACCGTAAGTCGTCCGTGCTTCGACCCATGAATAGTCGATGTCAGCACGAAGCGTATGCAATGGAACCGTACCATCTGAGTATGCTTCAACACGAGACATGTCGGCACCGTTTAAACGGCCAGCAACTTGTGTCTTAATACCCTTAGCACCGGAACGCATTGTACGTTGCATAGCACCACGCATCGCACGACGGAAAGCAACCCGGCCTTCCAATTGACGCGCAATACTTTCACCAACTAATTTAGCATCTAAATCAGGCTTCTTGATTTCGATGATGTTGATGTGTACTCGCTTACCAGTTAAATTGTTTAATTCTTTACGAAGAGCTTCAACTTCAGAACCACCCTTACCAATAACCATCCCTGGTTTTGCGGTATGGATTGAAATGTTTACGCGGTTTGCAGCGCGTTCGATTTCAACGGTGGAGACGGAAGCGTCGGCAAGTCGTTGTTCGATATACTTACGGATGCGTAAATCTTCGTTCAAGTAGGCAGCAAAATCTTTTTCAGCGTACCATTTTGCTTCCCAGTCGCGAATGATTCCTACACGTAATCCGGTTGGATTTACTTTTTGACCCACGCGTTATCCCTCCTATTTTTCAGTAACTGTGATCGTAATGTGGCTAGTCCGCTTGTTGATTGGTGAAGCAGAACCCTTTGCCCGTGGACGGAACCGTTTTAAGGTTGGTCCTTCGTTAACAAAAGCTTCGCTTACGACCAAATCTTCGCGATCTAAGTCAAAGTTATTTTCAGCGTTAGCAACAGCAGAAAGTAAAACTTTTTCTACTACTGGAGAAGCACCCCGTGGAGTGAACTTCAAGATTGCTAAGGCTTCGGCAACACTTTTACCTCTGATAAGATCGACAACTAGGCGGACCTTACGAGCGGCAATACGAACAGTTTTTGCAGTTGCACGTGCAGATGTTACTTGTTCAGCCATTCTTTATATCCTCCTAACTATTACTTCGTTTTCTTATCGTCAGTTCCATGACCATGGAACGTCCGTGTTGGTACAAATTCACCTAACTTATGACCGACCATGTCGTCTTGGATGTAAACTGGGACATGCTTGCGACCATCATAAACAGCGATTGTGTACCCGATAAAACTTGGGAAAATTGTTGAACGACGTGACCACGTCTTGATGACAGATTTCTTGTCAGAATCAGATTGTGCATCGATTTTCTTTAATAAATGCGCATCTGCGAAAGGTCCCTTCTTTAAACTACGACCCATCGTGTGACCTCCTCTCGATAACTACAGTAAATTCAAATTTTATTAGTGTTTGCCTGGACGGCGACCACGAACGATAAGCTTGTTTGAACGAGCCTTCTTGTTCCGAGTCTTCTTACCAAGCGTCTTCTTACCCCATGGAGACATTGGAGATGGATGACCGATTGGTGCTTTACCTTCACCACCACCATGAGGGTGATCGTTAGGGTTCATTACAGAACCACGAACAGTTGGGCGCTTACCTTGCCAACGTGTACGACCGGCTTTACCTGAGTTGATTAATTCGTGTTGTTCATTACCAACAGTACCAATAGTAGCACGGCTAGTTAATAATACTAAACGAACTTCACCAGAAGACAAACGAACAATTGCGTACTTGCCTTCCTTACCCAGTAATTGTGCTGAGGTACCAGCAGAGCGAGCTAATTGGCCACCCTTACCTGGCTTCAATTCAATGTTGTGAATAACAGTACCAACAGGGATGTTAGTTAATGGTAATGCGTTACCAACCTTGATGTCGGCTTCGGCACCTGATTGAACTTGCATACCAACTTCCAAACCTTTTGGTGCTAAGATATATGATTTCACACCGTCAGCGTAAACTAATAATGCAATGTTAGCTGTCCGGTTAGGATCATATTCGATTGCCTTAACGGTTGCTGGAACTTCATCCTTAATCCGCTTAAAGTCAACCAAACGGTATTGTTGCTTATGACCGCCGCCACGATGACGAACAGTAATGTGACCATAACTGTTACGACCGGCAGTGTGACTTTGTGAGTCTAATAATGACTTTTCAGGCTTCGTCTTAGTGATTTCAGAGAAATCTGAAGCAGTCATATTACGACGGCCGTTAGTGGTTGGTTTATACTTCTTAATACCCACTAGAGTTACCTCCTAAATTAGATTTATTGTTGATCGTCGTTGAACAACTTGATTTCGTTAGAATCAGAACTTAAGGTAACAATAGCCTTACGACGCTTCTTAGTGTAGCCGGCGTAACGACCTTGGCGCTTAAGTTTTCCTTTAACGTTCATAACGTTCACTTTAACGACTTTAACATCGAAGATTTCTTCGATTGCTTTTTTAACTTGGGTTTTCGTTGCCTGTACGTTGACATCAAATGTGTAGCGCTTGTCGTCCAAGTCAGCCATTGATGATTCAGTAACTACAGGACGTAAAATTACATCGCGTGCTTCCATTATGCGAGCGCCTCCTCTAATTGATCGAGGGCTTTTTGGGTAACGACTAATTTGTCACTATTAGCGACATCTAAGACGTTAACACCTTTGGCTTTAAGGATCTTAACATTTGGTAAGTTACGACCTGCCAAAGCAGCCTTTTCATTGTCCTCTTCAACCAAAACAAGAGTCTTGGTATCGACGTTGAGGTTGTTTAATACATTTACAAAATCCTTAGTCTTTGGTGCGTCGAAAGCTAAGCTATCAACTGCAACTAAGCTGTTGTCTAAGACCTTTTGTGAAAGGACAGACTTCAAAGCTAAGCGCATAACCTTCTTAGGTAATTTGTAACTGTATGAACGAGGGGTTGGTCCGAAGACAATCCCACCTTTACGCCATTGTGGTGAACGGATAGAACCTTGACGCGCACGACCAGTACCCTTTTGACGCCATGGTTTACGACCACCACCGCGACGAGCACTACGGTTCTTAACTGCGTGAGTTCCTTGACGCATTGATGCACGTTGCATCAAGATGGCATCAAAAACCACGTTTTCGTTTGGTTCAACACCAAACACAGCGTCGTTCAAAGTAACGTCACCATTTTGCGTACCGTCTTGTTTAAATAATGCTACGCTAGTCATGTATTATGTCCTCCTTCCTTATTTACTCTTAACAGATGTTTTAACTGTTACAAATGACTTGTTGGCGCCAGGGACATTCCCTTTAATTAATAAAACGTTGTTTTCAACGTCGGCACGAACGATTTGTAAGTTTTGCATCGTACGTTGGTGATTACCCATCCGGCCTGGTAATTTCTTACCTTTGAATACCCGGTTGATGATGGCACCCATTGAACCAGGACGACGATGGTAACGAGAACCGTGAGCCATTGGTCCACGACTTTGGCCGTCCTTATGGATATTACCTTGGTAACCATGACCTTTAGTGATACCCGTAACGTCAACGGCGTCGCCAGCTGCGAAAATATCCGCTTTGACTTCGTCACCTACTGTGTAATCTCCAAGCTCAACATTACGAATTTCACGAATGAAGCGCTTAGGAGTCGTTTTTGCTTTTGCTGCATGACCTTGAGCAGGTTTGTTCGTCAAGACTTCGCGTTTGTCGTCAACACCTAATTGGATTGCTTCGTAACCGTCATTTTCAACGGTCTTAACTTGCAACACAACGTTAGGTTGAACTTCAACAACTGTAACGGGAACTAATTCGCCGCTTTCAGTGAAGACTTGCGTCATTCCTACCTTTTTCCCTAAGATTCCTTTAGTGGTCATGAGTACACCTCCAATTAATTGATTTTAGTTTAGTAAATTAAAGCTTGATTTCAATATCTACACCGCTAGGCAAGTCTAACTTCATTAATGAGTCGACCGTCTTAGGCGTTGGGTTAACGATATCGATTAACCGCTTGTGAGTCCGCATTTCGAATTGTTCACGTGAGTCCTTAAACTTATGTGGTGAACGTAGAACGGTATAAATAGTCCGTTCAGTAGGCAATGGAATAGGACCTGAAATAGTAGCACCAGTTCTCTTTGCCGTTTCGACAATCTTGTCAGCTGACTGATCAAGAATGCGGTGTTCGTATGCCTTTAAGCGAATACGAATTTTTTGCTTTGCCATTGTTGTGACCTCCTTCGTCTATTTTGAAAATAAGACTAGCTCCGTGAAAATTACCGCCACGTCCCATGACAATGTGGCCGGGCGTGTCGCAACCTTTCACATCAAAGCTAACTACGACTACTTGATGATGGGGATATAGTTATCCCCTTCTAAATACCAAGCACAATCTATAATAAATGAAAAGCTCTGTAATAGCAAGTGTTTTCGCACTTTTTTTATAACCATCGTTGTAAACCGTGTTACCTTTTTGAACCAGCTCAATTAATGTAACACAAATTCCATCCAATTAATAGCGTTTGCGCCTAATTTCTTTTTGGTGAGCGCTTTACATTTCTCACTGCCGACCGGCCACGATCATGTGGACACCTACTAGATTGCATTAACACTTTCTCAGGAACAAGACCCGCGTTCAGCGTCATACATTTTTGTCTGGAGTCATTTAATCGGACTTCAACACGCTTAATTCAATCGCTCCTACATCTGACGGCGCCGTCACACTGACCCACGTTCTTGTTCATCTACCTTCTATTATATTGTCATCTGCTTACCACCGACCGTCAGCACCTTGGCCGTGGTCACCGACAACCGTCAACTCATGTGGTTATCTCCGGTACAAAAAATGTGATGTTGTCCGCGTTCTCCTTATTATGCTATGAGTCTCGCACCCTTTAATATTATGGCTGCCAGTTTTATGGTCGCAGCGGCTAGTAACTTAACTAGTGCGACCCTTGTTGCGCGATTGTACCCTTGCGCGATGACACAGGCCTGAGCAGCACTGTGCTCGTCACAGCCGTACCCAATGCCAGTGACGGCCAAACTATCCCAAGCCGCTTCAATTGATGTGCCACGTTGTCTTACGACGAGCAATAATCACATTTAGTTCGACCAGAAATTTATGTAAAAAAAGAACGTCCAGCCGAAGCTGAACGTCCTTCTTATTATCAATCAAGCTTATTTGGCAGGAGTGCCGCCATTCTTCTTGATGATATCTTCTTGAACTGACTTTGGTACCTTTTCGTAATGATCAAAGGTCATTGTGAAAGTCCCACGACCTTGAGTAGCTGAACGTAATGTGGTTGCATAACCAAACATTTCAGCCAAAGGAACGTATGCATGAACTTCTTGGGCATTCCCACGTTCTTCCATACCTTCGATGTTACCACGACGAGCAGTAACGTGACCCATAACATCACCTAAGTAATCTTCTGGGGCAACGATATCAACCTTCATGATAGGTTCAAGGATAACAGGGCCAGCAGTCTTAACGGCATTCCGCAATGCTAATGATGCGGCAATCTTGAAGGCTGCTTCACTAGAATCGACATCATGGTAAGAACCATCATAGAGCTTAGCCTTAACGTCAACCAAAGGATAACCAGCTAACACACCGTTAGCCATAGCTTCCTTCAAACCTTGTTCAACTGAAGGAATGTATTCACGAGGAACAACCCCACCGACGATGGCATCTTCGAATTCGAAGCCTTTACCTTCTTCGTTAGGTGTAAATTCAACCCAAACATCCCCATATTGACCTTTACCACCAGATTGGTGAACAAACTTACCTTGAACTTGAGTGCTCTTAGTAAAGGTTTCACGGTATGAAACTTGAGGCGCACCAACAGTGGCTTCAACATTAAATTCACGCCGCATCCGGTCAACGATGATATCCAAATGCAATTCACCCATCCCGGCGATCAAAGTTTCACCAGTTTCAGGGTTAGTTTCAGCCTTGAAAGTAGGATCTTCTTCAGAAAGCTTTTGTAAGGCAACGTTCATCTTATCTTGGTCAGCCTTAGTCTTAGGTTCAACGGCAACCTGGATAACTGGGTCAGGGAATTCCATTGATTCCAAGTGATATGGATGGTCAATCGAAGTCAATGAGTCACCAGTAGTCGTGTTCTTCAAACCAATTGCAGCGGCGATATCACCAGAGAAAACTTCTGGGATTTCTTTCCGTTGGTTAGAATGCATTTGAAGTAAACGACCAACCCGTTCACGTTTGTCCTTAGTGGCGTTCAAGACATATGAACCAGATTCCAAAGTACCTTGGTATACCCGGATGAAAGTCAAACGACCAACGAATGGGTCAGTAGCAACCTTAAATGCTAGGGCAGCGAATGGCTTATCATCACCGGCAATCAAGTCAACTTCTTCTTCAGTTTCAGGATCAGTAGCCTTGTATGGCTTAACATCAAGTGGTGATGGTAAGTAGTCCACAACGGCATCCATTAACATTTGAACACCCTTGTTCTTGAAGGCTGAACCAGCTAATACTGGGAAGAATTCAAGTGCTAACGTTCCTTTACGGATAGCAGCCTTAATTTCTTCTTTGCTGATTTCTTCACCGCCAAGGTACTTTTCCATGATGCCGTCATCGATGTCAGCTAAGGCTTCGATTAAGTCATCACGTGCAGCTTGGGCTTCTTCTTTGTATTCATCAGGAACGTCAACCGTATCCCATTCAGTACCAAGTTGATCTTCATCATAAAGGTCAGCCTTCATTTCGATTAAGTCAATGACCCCTTCGAAATTATCTTCGGCACCAATTGGTAATTGGATGGCGTGGGCGTTAGCTTGTAAACGATCATGGATCGTGCTTACAGAGTACTTGAAGTCCGCACCAATCTTGTCCATCTTGTTAACGAAAACGATCCGGGGAACGTTATACGTTGATGCTTGACGCCAAACTGTTTCAGTTTGAGGTTCAACACCTGATTGGGCATCCAATACGGCGATCGCACCATCTAAAACCCGAAGTGAACGTTCAACTTCAACAGTGAAGTCAACGTGCCCTGGGGTATCGATGATGTTAATCCGGTGGTTCTTCCACTGTGCAGTCGTGGCAGCAGAGGTAATGGTGATCCCACGTTCTTGTTCTTGGGCCATCCAGTCCATTTGTGAAGCACCATCATGGGTTTCACCAATTTTGTGAATTTTACCAGTGTAGTACAAGATCCGTTCAGTAGTCGTGGTCTTACCAGCATCGATATGGGCCATAATACCAATATTACGGGTCTTATCGAGTGAGAATTCTCGTGTATTAGCCATTAGAAAATGTGTTACTCCTCTCAATATAAATGGAATTAACAGTATAAAGTTTATTTCAAAAAATGACTACTATATGCGCGCATATAATAGTCACCTTTTTGTGATTAGTTAAAGGCGACCTTTAACCATCTCACGGAAATATTACCAACGATAATGGGCGAAGGCACGGTTGGCTTCAGCCATCCGGTGAGTATCTTCACGCTTCTTAACTGAAGCACCAGTATTGTTAGCAGCATCCATGATTTCACGAGCTAACCGGTCGGACATAGTGTGTTCGCCACGTGAGCGAGCATATTGAACGATCCAACGAAGGCCAAGAGTCGTCTTACGATCTGGGCGAACTTCGATTGGAACTTGGTAGTTAGAACCACCAACACGGCGGGCCTTAACTTCAAGTACTGGCATAACGTTCTTCATAGCTTCTTCGAAGACTTCCAAAGGATCGTTACCAGTTTGTTCTTTGATTTGATCAAAAGCATCATACAAAATAGTTGATGCGGTACCGCGCTTACCATCTAACATTAAGTGGTTAATTAAACGCGTTACTAATTTAGAGTTATACATTGGATCTGCTAAAACTTCGCGTTTTGCAGGTGCACCTTTTCTTGGCATTTAACTTACCTCCTTATTATTTCTTTGGCTTCTTGGTACCATACTTGGAACGGCTTTGGCGACGATCTTCGACACCAGCAGTATCCAAAGCACCACGGATAACATGGTAACGAACACCAGGTAAATCCTTAACACGACCACCACGAATTAAGACAACGCTATGTTCTTGGAGGTTATGACCAATACCAGGAATGTAAGCTGTAACTTCGATTAAGTTAGATAAACGTACACGGGCATACTTCCGTAAAGCCGAGTTAGGCTTCTTAGGAGTCATGGTACCGACACGAGTAGCAACCCCACGCTTTTGTGGCGCTGGGTTATTAGTTGCAACCTTCTTGTAACTGTTATACCCAAAGTTTAACGCTGGGGCATTTGATTTTGATACTTTAGACTTACGGCCTTTGCGAATTAATTGATTAATTGTTGGCATGTTCTAAAGTGTCCTCCTTCCAAATATCTGTTTTTTAAGTCCACACATCCAGGTGGTTCTTTTTTGAGTAAAAAAGAATGCCTGGAGCATGGTAATTGTGCGCTTAGCCGACCAGTCAGCATGTCTGTATTCCTGATACAGGAATCTGTCTGCAAAAAGCACCTTTACTAGACTATCATGACATGCCGAAGTTGTCAATAAATGTCCTGAAAAAATAGTGATGCTTTACATTGCGTAACTAGTGATGAAAGGTGGTCCTTCCATGTTAACCAGCAGTCTTTTTATTATTGGTCTCTGTCTGGGCTCATTCGTGACCTGTATGGCGGAACGCATCAGCAGCGGACACATACTCATTAGCACTCAACGATCACGGTGTCCACACTGTCGACATCAATTACGGTTCTGGCAACTGATACCATTACTCGGCATTCTGCTTCAACGGGGGCAGTACTATGATTGTCGCACTCCTATCAGCCTCCGTTCCAGTCTAATTGAATTACTTTGTGGTGGTCTACTAGTTTCTAGCAGTGCGTCATTGTCATTGACGCTGCCACTGCTGATTAGTTACTTGGTATTGATTTTCAATAGTCTTACTGATTATCTCACTTTTGAAGTCTACCCGCTGACATTACTTCTTCCAGCCGGACTGGGCTTATGGCAACAACGGCCACCCCTGACGATCAGTCTCTACCTCGTACTTGCCTTACTAGTCGGGTTATACTTGCTGGCCCGGCTAACTGCCACCCTTGGTCTCGGCGATGTTGACGTTCTACTCATGCTTGTCTTCATCATTCCAGCCGACACACTGTTGACCTGTCTCGCCATTGCGGCCGTTGCCGCATTAGTTGGTTTTATCATCAGTGCCCCACGCCATCGCTTACCATTTGTGCCCTTCATCAGTTGGAGCTTCATCATGGTCACCCAACTCACGGGTCTCGCATAGCGAGCTATAATTGCAATATTCTAGTACGCCCGATTATTGCTTGTTAGTCAGTACGCGTCCTGTGCGGATGAACGACCACTCAACTTGGTACAATTTGTTGTCGAATTGTTTACTACTTGGAACTTTAAACAAGCGTTAATATTGTATCAGTTGTTCTGACCCTCAGTAGTAATATGGTGATTTAGAAATCGGGGACAGCTCACAATTCTATTATTAACCTGAAAGTTACCCGATAAGATTCCGGTCTCAAAAAAGTAACGACTAATCCGTCAAAAGTTGCGTACGCACGTGCCCACCATTCGAACACCATCCCGAGCGGAAGACGTTTCTTAGCACTGCAAGAGTGTCCGGTTTAGACGGGCTGAGACTGAGGATTAGTGTTAGCTAACCGAAAGTCTCATTCCAATCTGAACACGTTTCACCAATATAGTATTAAGGCACGGCAGTCCAGCAATTAGCAGAAATGCCTGGAGCGCAGTGCAGGACACACTAACTAAGCAAGTTTACACAAACTTGAACTTTTCCAGTGAGGCTCAGTTAGGCTTCTCCCCCTGAAGATTAACCTTCATCGCCGAACGCCCCAGATAGCCTACCTACAATCGTGCATACAAAAAGGACGACCACAATGGCCGCCCTTTTTAGTTACTTAGCAATTACTTGCTAGCATCTTGTTCTTGCATTTGTTTTTCAAGGTCGCTGATTGAGTAAACCCCATCAGCCACGTTGCCAACTTCCTTTGGTTTGATATGACGGTAAATCGGCATACCAGTCCCAGCAGGAATGATCTTACCAATGATAACATTTTCCTTAAGCCCGATCAGTGGATCGTTCTTACCACGAATAGCAGCATCAGTTAAGACCCGTGTCGTTTCCTGGAATGAAGCAGCTGACAAGAAACTATTCGTTTCAAGAGCGGCTTTAGTAATCCCAAGAATGACTGGCCGTGACGTTGCAGGAATACCACCAGCAATCAAGGTCTTGTAGTTCTCGTCCTTGAAGTCTGCAATATCCATTAACGTCCCAGGCAAGACGTCGGTATCGCCCGGATCCATGACCCGAACCTTCCGTAACATTTGCCGAATCATGATTTCAACGTGCTTATCGCCAATTTCAACCCCTTGCATCCGATAAACCTTTTGAACTTCACGGAGCAAGTAGTTTTCAGTTGATAAGACATCACGTACTTGAATCAATTGCTTAGGATCGATCGACCCAATGTTCAACGCAGCACCACGGTGAATAAAGTCGCCTTCACTAACCGCCATCCGTGCTGTTAACGGCAACGTGTAAGTCCGGGTATCAGTTTCACCCTTAACCGTAACTTCCTTCGTCCGTTCCGCTGGATTTTCTTCAATTAATTCAACCGTCCCAGTAACTTCTGAGATTTCGGCACGCCCTTTAGGATTCCGTGATTCCACAATTTCTTGCACACGAGGCAACCCTTGGGTAATATCGTCCCCGGCAACACCACCGGTATGGAAGTTCCGCATGGTCAGCTGAGTACCGGGTTCACCGATAGACTGTGCGGCAACTGTCCCAACAGCTTCACCAACTTCAACTTCATCACCAGTAGCCATGTTACGGCCGTAGCAATGTTCACAAACCCCATGCTTAGTGTTGCAAGTAAATGCAGAACGGATCGTAACTTCCGTTACACCAGCATCAACGATTTTATGAGCTAAGTCTTCGTCGATCAAGACGTTGTTACCAACAATTTCATCATGCGTTTCAGGATCAAAGACAGTCTTCATCGTGTAACGACCTAAGATCCGGTCATACAACGGTTCGATGACTTCGTTACCTTCCATGATTGCGTGAATCCGCAACCCACGGTCAGTCCCACAATCCTTTTCACGAACGATAACATCTTGAGCCACATCAACCAGACGCCGAGTCAAGTAACCTGAGTTGGCAGTCTTAAGCGCCGTATCGGTCATCCCTTTACGAGCACCGTGGGTTGAAATGAACATTTCCAAGACAGACAAACCTTCACGGAAGTTTGAAAGGATTGGTAATTCCATGATCTTACCGTTAGGGGCAGCCATCAAACCACGCATCCCAGCTAACTGAGTAAAGTTTGAAATGTTACCACGCGCACCAGAATCACTCATCATAAAGATTGGGTTATCCGCGTTGAAACTTTCAATCAGTTTTTGTTGGATTTGGTCCTTAGCGTCGTTCCAGACACCAATGACCCGTTCATAACGTTCGTCATCAGTAATTAAACCACGACGGAACTGTTTCGAAATCGTATTAACTTGTTTATGGGCTTCGGCGATAATTGCTGGTTTTTCTTTCAAACCAGTAATATCGGCAACCCCAACCGTCAAACCAGACTTAGTTGAAATGTTGTAACCTAAGTCCTTCATCCGGTCAAGCAAGAGTGACGTTGCTGTCACGTGATATTGCTTGTAAACTTCAGCGATAATGTCGGCCAAGAAGCCCTTCTTGAATGGTGGAATGATTTCCTGGGCATCCAAGAATTGATGAATATCTTCACCAGGCTTCAAGAAATACTTGTCCGGTGTACCAGCAATCAAGTTATCGTTAGTTGGTTCGTTCAAGTAAGGGAACTTGCCAGGCAAAATGTTGTTGAAGATTGCCTTACCAACCGTCGTGACTAAGACTGCTTGCTTCTGATCGTCCGTGAATGGCTTGTCAGGCATTGATGAGACCTGAATGCCGACCCGGCTATGCAAATGTACATAACCTGATTGGTAAGCCTTTTGAGCTTCATTCAAGTCCTTGAAGATCATACCTTCGCCTTCACGACCGATTTCTTCAGTCGTCAAGTAGTAGTTACCGATAACCATATCTTGAGATGGCGTAACAACGGGTTTCCCGTCCTTAGGCGCCAAAATATGGTGGGCAGCTAACATTAAGAGCCGTGCTTCAGCTTGGGCTTCATCTGAAAGTGGGACGTGAATAGCCATTTGGTCCCCATCGAAATCGGCGTTGTAAGCTTCACAAGCCAATGGATGGAGCCGCATCGCTTTACCACTAACCAAGACGGGTTCGAAAGCTTGAATCCCTAAACGGTGAAGCGTAGGGGCGCGGTTCAAGAGAACAGGATGTTCCTTGATAACGTCTTCCAACACACCCCAGACATCGTCATCAGCATGTTCGATCTTTCGCTTAGCATTCTTGATGTTAGAAGCTAATTCACGTTTAACCAATTCCTTCATGATAAACGGTTTGAACAATTCCAACGCCATTTGACGTGGTAAGCCCATTTGGTTCATCTTCAAGAAAGGCCCAACATCGATAACCGAACGACCAGAATAGTCAACCCGCTTACCAAGTAAGTTTTGACGGAACCGCCCTTGCTTCCCTTTCAACATGTGTGAAAGAGACTTCAATGGCCGGTTACCAGGACCAGCAACGGGACGGCCACGACGACCATTATCGATCAACGCATCAACGGCTTCTTGCAACATCCGCTTTTCGTTTTGCACGATAATCCCAGGTGCATTTAAGTCCAACAAGCGTTTCAACCGGTTATTACGGTTGATAACCCGCCGGTACAAGTCGTTCAAGTCAGAGGTGGCAAAACGACCACCTTCCAATTGAACCATTGGCCGTAAGTCCGGGGGAATAACCGGAATTGCGTCCATTACCATCCAAGCTGGTTCGTTACCAGATGTCACGAAAGCTTCGATGATATCAAGCCGCCGAACGGCCCGGGTCCGCTTCTGACCAGAAGCATCCTTCAGAGTTTCCTTTAAATCACGTGCTTCTTTTTCAAGATCCACGTTATTCAATAACCGTTTGATGGCTTCGGCACCCATGGCAGCTTCAAATTCGTTACCATATTGAGCCTTCTTCTCACGGTATTCACGTTCAGAAAGTAATTGCTTCTTTTCAAGTGGCGTATTACCAGATTCGATAACGACGTATGAAGCGAAGTAAATGATTTCTTCAAGTGCCCGGGGACTCATGTCTAAGACTAAGCCCATCCGGCTAGGAATTCCCTTAAAGTACCAGATGTGAGTAACTGGTGCGGCAAGTTCGATATGACCCATCCGTTCACGACGGACTTTACTACGAGTCACTTCGACCCCACAACGGTCACAGACAATACCCTTATAACGAATCCGTTTGTATTTACCACAAGCACATTCCCAATCCTTAGTAGGACCAAAAATCCGTTCGTCAAACAGACCGTCTTTTTCAGGTTTCAATGTCCGGTAGTTAATGGTTTCTGGCTTTTTGACTTCGCCATATGACCAGCTGCGAATCTTGTCTGGGGATGCCAGACCGATTTGCATGCTTTCAAACTTGTTGACATCGATCAAAGGACCGACCTCCCTTTTTATTGATTATCTTGCTGAGCGTTGGTTGTTTCAGAAGGCTTAGCGGCGTCAGCTTTTGTGGCCTTGTCCGCAGCCTTCTCATCTTGTTGTTGTTTAAACTTGCTGAGTGCATCGACATTGACAACTTCATCGTCATCATCATCCATGTCCCGCAATTCGATTTCTTTGTCTTCAGAATCTAAGACTTTCATGTCAAGACCGAGTGCTTGCAATTCCTTAACCAACACGCGGAATGATTCCGGTACGCCAGGCTTTGGAATTGGTTCGCCCTTAACGATTGCTTCATAGGTCTTAACCCGACCAACAACGTCATCGGACTTGTAAGTCAAGATTTCCTGCAAGGTATAAGCTGCACCATAAGCTTCCAAGGCCCAAACTTCCATTTCACCGAAACGTTGGCCCCCAAATTGCGCTTTCCCACCAAGTGGTTGTTGCGTAACCAAAGAGTAAGGTCCGATTGAACGAGCATGGATCTTATCGTCAACCATGTGACTAAGCTTCATGTAGTGCATGACCCCAACAGCGACCCGCTTATCGAACGGTTCACCAGTCCGACCATCATAGACGATCGACTTGGCATCTGAATCAACCCCAGCTTCACGAATGGCTTCCCAAATATCTGTATCTTGAGCACCATCAAAGACAGGCGTTGCCATGTGAATTCCTAACTTCCGAGCAGCCATCCCCAAATGCAATTCGAGCACTTGCCCGATATTCATACGAGAAGGCACACCCATTGGGCTTAACATGATATCGATTGGTGTCCCATCAGGCATGTACGGCATGTCTTCTTCAGGAACCACGATTGAAACCGTCCCTTTGTTACCATGCCGACCGGCCATCTTGTCACCAACTTGGATCTTCCGCTTTTGTGCGATGTAGACCCGAACCATCATGTTAACGCCAGGAGATAATTCATCACCGTTTTCACGAGTGAAGATCTTAACGTCCTGGATGATACCGCCGCCACCATGAGGAACCCGGAGTGACGTATCCCGAACTTCACGCGCCTTTTCACCAAAGATCGCATGGAGAAGCCGTTCTTCAGCTGACAATTCCGTAACCCCTTTAGGCGTTACCTTACCAACCAAGATGTCACCGTCTTTAACTTCGGCCCCAATCCGGATAATCCCGTCTTCGTCAAGGTTCTTCAATGCATCTTCCCCGACGTTAGGAATTTCACGAGTCATTTCTTCAGGTCCAAGCTTGGTGTCACGTGCTTCTGATTCATATTCTTCAATATGAATTGACGTGTAGACGTCTTCACGGACTAAACGTTCATTAATAATGATGGCATCTTCGAAGTTATAACCATTCCAAGTCATGAAAGCAACTAATGGGTTTTGCCCAAGGGCTAATTCCCCACCTTCCATTGCTGGACCATCGGCTAAGACTTCATCGTTATCAACGTGATCGCCAACTTTAACGATTGGCCGTTGGTTATAGTTCTTACCACCGTTAGAACGACGGAATTTCATTAACTTGTAAGTGTCTAATGAACCATCATCGCGACGAACGCGAACTTCGCGAGCATCAACGTATTCAACCGTTCCTTCATGACGACAAATCAAGGCAATCCCTGAGTCATGTGCAGCTTTATATTCAATCCCAGTCCCAATTAATGGCGCGTGAGGATCAAGTAACGGCACCGCTTGTCGTTGCATGTTGGCACCCATCAAAGCACGGTTAGAGTCATCGTTTTCCAAGAAAGGAATACATGCCGTTGCGACGGCAACCACTTGTTTAGGCGAAACGTCCATGTAATCGACATTTTCGATTGGCGTTTCCAAGTTTTCTTCCTTGTTACGAGCTAAAACAGTGTCTTCAACGAAAGAACCATCATCATTCAATGGAGAGTTGGCTTGTGCAATCACAAATTGGTCTTCTTCATCGGCTGCTAAGTAGTCGATCTTATCGGTAACCTTATGCGTTGTCCAATCGACACGCCGGTATGGCGTTTCGATGAAGCCGTAACGGTTGACCTTCGCATAAGAAGACAAACTGTTGATCAAACCAATGTTAGGGCCTTCAGGCGTTTCGATTGGGCACATCCGACCGTAGTGGGTATAGTGCACGTCACGAACTTCATATCCGGCCCGATCACGAGTCAAACCACCAGGTCCTAAGGCTGATAAACGCCGCTTATGCGTTAATTCACCTAAGGGGTTGGTTTGGTCCATGAATTGTGACAATTGTGATGACCCAAAGAATTCCTTAATTGAAGCAACCACTGGGCGAATGTTAATCAATTGTTGTGGCGTTACCGTCGCAGCATCTTGAATCGACATCCGTTCACGCACAACCCGTTCCATCCGGGATAACCCAATCCGGAATTGGTTTTGCAATAATTCACCCACGGAACGAATCCGCCGGTTACCCAAGTGATCAATATCATCGGTTGAGCCAAGACCTTCTTGCAAGTTGAAGAAGTAATTAATGGAAGCAATGATATCAGCAGGCACAATGTGCTTGAACTTCAAATCAATGTTGCCATTACCAATCACGTTCACAACCTTTTCAGGGTCGTTTTGTGAATAAACCTTAACAACTTGTAAGACCATTGGATTCGTAACAACGGCTTCGTCAGATGGTGTGTAAGTAACCGTCTTAAAGTCGTCACGTTCCAAGTATGGGGATAGTTTAGCCATGACATTCTTGTCAATGACCGTATCCTTTTGCGCAATAACTTCACCAGTATCAGGATCAGCTAATGTCTCAGCTAACGTTTGGTCCATTAAGCGCGTCTTCATGCTTAACTTCTTGTTAACCTTGTAGCGACCAACTGGTGCGAAGTCATACCGTTTTGGATCGAAGAACCGAGCAGTCAATAGGCTCCGCGAACTGTCAGCCGTCTTAGGTTCACCAGGACGTAGCCGTTCGTAGATATCTTTTAAGGATTCTTCAACCCGGGAGTCGTCGGTGTTCTTATGAACGTCCTTTTCCAACGTCAACATCAAACTGTCAGTTTCACCCAACATGTCAATAATGTCATCGTCAGAACCATAGCCTAAGGCCCGGACTAATTCCGTCAATGGAATCTTCCGCGTACGATCGATCCGTACGTATGAGACATTCTTGGCGTCAGTTTCAAGTTCTAACCAAGCACCCCGGTTAGGAATAACCGTTGTGCCGTAGCTAGGACGCCCATTTTTATCTAATTCTTCATTGAAGTAAACGCCGGGTGAACGAACCAATTGTGAAACAATGACCCGTTCGGCACCGTTGATAATAAACGTCCCTTGTTCAGTCATTAATGGAAAATCACCGAAGAATACGTCTTGCGACTTAATTTCACCAGTTTCATGGTTAGTTAAACGTAGGGTAACGTGCAATGGTGCCGAGTAGTTGGCATCATGTTCACGAGCTTCTTCGACGGTGTACTTTGGTTCTAATAATTGATAGTCGACAAATTCAAGTGAAAGTTTTCCTGCGAAATCGTCGATCGGCATAATATCTTCAAACATTTCCCGGAGACCTTCATCCAAGAACCATTGGTAAGAATCGGTCTGGATTTCGATCAAGTTAGGCAAATCAAGAACTTCCTTGATACGTGCATAACTTCTACGGGTACGGTGTTTACCGTATTTTACTAAATGTCCGGCCAAGTTGTTCACCCCTTCTTATTATTCCGGAACCCGCCACCTCCGGTCAAATATTACATTTGTGTTACAAATGCGTTTTTGACCGAATTTTAGGCATAAAAAAACCAAAAATAGTCGCTTAAGTTGACTATTTTTGGATTTATATTAACGAGCCGCACAGACAATAGATTGCGCGTTCGCTCGAGTTCACGGTTACAGACAAGTTATAATATACATCGAATAACGTTAGTTGTCAACTAGTAGACTTCTCTGCCGCCATTAGTTTTCTGGTTCACTCGCAACCCCGTATAAGATCATCTTTAAAAGAGTTTGAACGCGGGTCCGCTCGTCAGCATGAGGATCACCGATTTGATGAAAACTGTTAAACAATGGACTCAAGCTGGTGATATAGAAATTCGTCGCCATCTGTGGTGTGACCCCCACATGTAGTTGCATGTCAGGTTGCTCAAAAACGGTTTGAATCGGCTTCACATAATCAGTAACAAATATGCCGCCCAACTCGCGAATATGTTCATGCGTTAATGCTTTGAAACTGGAATGAATTAACGTGAAGACATCAGCCGGATGCTTATGCGTTAGTAATAGCGAGACTTCTGTTAATTGATCCAACGGAGACCAATCCGCACGGACTTGAATCGCTTCAATGCCAGCCTTGATTTCCGCACCGACCGTCGTAATGACAGCCAGAAAGATGACCTCTTTATCTTTAAAATGGTGATAAAGCGCGGGCTGCGTAATGCCAATCGCATTCGCAATGTCGCGCGTACTTGTCGCATCATACCCATTTCTTAAAAACAGTTCCCGGGCTGTGTCTAAAATCGCCTGGTGCGTCTTCGCCATCTGTTCGGCTCGTGTCGCCATGTTATCATCTTCTTTCTTGACTTTATTTCCTATTATAATTTACACCAATCAGCACCGAACCACCAGCCTCAGATCCTACAGTTCACTTCAGTGGGTAGCATCTTAATACCGATTGAACCTAAAAGATGACGCCTGAAGTGGACTACCACTTCAAGCGTCATCTTTAATTTAATCGCGCCTACTTTGAGGAAACGGTCGAACGACCATCTGCCTTAGGCTGGTTTTTAATATTAATTGTAATGGTACCCTTGCTAGCACCAATCGTAACTTGGTCATCGACCTTGATCGCGCCGGTCAATAATTCTTCACTCAACCGATCTTCGATTTCAGTCTGTAATGCCCGTCGAATTGGTCGTGCTCCGTACTCAGGGTCAAAGCCAGCCTTCGCAACCACGTCAATGGCAGCCGGAGTGATTTTGATCTTGATACCTTGTTGGGCCACTCGATCAACAATTTCTTGTGACATCAACTTAACGATTTCGTGTAATTCTTCCTTATTCAATGAATGGAAGACGATTGTTTCGTCGATCCGGTTTAAGAATTCTGGGCGGAACGTCTGTTTTAACGTTGCTCGAATCGTCGCAGCAACCGCATTGTAGTCATTGGCCTTATCAGTTGCACCAAAACCAACTGATTTTTCATCACGAAGTGTGGTTGCCCCAAGGTTCGACGTCATAATCAGAATCGTATTTCTGAAGTCTACCTTCCGACCCTTAGAATCCGTCAAGTAGCCGTCATCCAAAACTTGTAACAAAATGTTAAAGACGTCCGGATGAGCTTTTTCAACTTCATCAAATAGCACGACCGAGTATGGTTTCTGGCGAACCTTCTCTGTCAGCTGACCGCCCTCGTCATAACCAACGTAACCAGGTGCCGAGCCAATCAAACGACTAGTCGAATAGCGTTCCATGTATTCAGACATGTCGAGCCGAATCATATTATCTTCAGACCCGAACATCGCTGCTGCCAAGGCTTTTGCTAGCTCCGTCTTACCAACCCCAGTTGGTCCTAAGAACATAAAGGAACCAATTGGCCGACTCGGATCTTTCAACCCGCTGCGCGCACGGCGAATAGCACGAGCCACTGCGGATACGGCTTCTGGCTGTCCAACAACCCGTTCATGCAAAATCTTTTCCAAGTTAACTAAGCGTTCACTTTCAGATTTTTGCAATTGCGTTAACGGAACCCCGGTCCATTCGGCAACGACCTGAGCAATATCCTCACCTGTGACTTGTAAATCATAGTGTGGTGTTGCCCCCTCAGTCACTTCGGCGTCTTGGTCAGCTTCGATTCGATCTAGGCGTTGCTTCAGTTGCATCTCCTGCTTACGAATATCAGCGGCCTGTTCAAAATCTTGTGCTTCGATCGCTGTTTCCTTATCCTCACGCAGTTGCGCTAACTTGTCCTGGTTCTTGGATAGCTTCGTTGGTTGATCCATCTGATCGATGCGGACTTTAGCTGCCGCCTCATCCATCAAGTCAATGGCCTTATCAGGCAAGAAACGATCACTGATATACCGGCTGGATAGCTTGACTGCTTGATCAACAGCTTCATCCGTAATCGTAACCCGATGATGTTCTTCATAGCGTGGCCGTAGTCCATCTAAGATTTCAACGGCTTCGTCTTCGGTCGGTTCATTGACCATGACCGTTGCAAAACGCCGTTCCAACGCAGCGTCAGATTCAATGTACTTTTGATACTCATTTAAAGTGGTTGCCCCAATCGTTTGGAGTTCCCCTCGTGCAAGTGCGGGTTTCAGAATATTAGAGGCATCAATAGCCCCTTCAGCACCACCGGCACCAATCAAGGTATGCAATTCATCGATAAATAAGATCACATGGCCATCGTTGTAAATTTCATCAATCACTTTTTTCAGGCGGTCTTCGAATTCACCACGATACTTTGTCCCAGCGACTAATGATCCCATATCGAGCATCATCAAGCGCTTATCTGCCATATCAGTTGGCACATCACCGGCCACGATCTTTTGGGCTAGACCTTCGGCGATTGCAGTCTTCCCAACCCCAGGTTCACCAATCAAGACCGGATTATTCTTCGTCCGCCGTGACAGGATCTGAATGACCCGTTTGACTTCCTTGGAACGACCTACTACCGGGTCCATTTCTTGTTCACTAGCTAATTGGGTCAAATCGCGCGCCAGAGAATCCAAGGTTGGCGTTCCTTCAGTCTTCTTGCCACCGCGATTAGCCGCGTTACCCTTGCGCTTACTCATGGCGTCACTGACACCTAGCTTGCGAAGAACGACTTTACGCGTCTGACCTAGATCTAAGTTTAAATTCATTAAAATTCGCGAGGAAAGGATACTTTCATCAGAGAGCATCGCTAACAACAAATGTTCCGTTCCAATCTTGTTGGCACCGAGCCGTTTTGCTTCATCACCGGCAACGGACAAAATTTCTTTGGCCTTTGGTGAATATGGCAAGTAAGTATCCTTGCCAACATTGCTCAACGTCCCATAGCCAGTGAACCGTTCGATTTCTTCACGAATGTCATCTTCACTAACGGCATATTGTTGTAGCACCTTATTAGCAATTCCATTCTTTTCGATGGCCAATGCTAATAGCAAATGCTCCGTACCAACTGCCTGATGCTTGAAATATTTGGCCTGTTCCTGTGCCAGTACCAGCACACTTTTGGCACTAGGTGTAAATAAGTTATCCATTGCGATTCCTCGCTTTCTTTAGCTTTCGTAACGCAAGTGGTTCAAGATTCCGATAATTATCCGGGCCCGCAGACTGTTTTCTAAATCCCGGTCCGTTAATCCTAACGTCTCGTGGTCAATCGCCACTAAAATCAATTGCGCTTCTCGACGATTTAAGACGTCGTCCTCGTATAAACTTTGGACGACCGCATAAGCATCTCGTTGTGTGATTGAATCGCCGATCACCTGTATGAGGGCGTCCAACACATCAGCATCATCGACCAAATTAACCTTCTCAATGCGAATATAACCACCACCGCCACGTTTACTTTCAACTAAGTAACCATTTTGGATCGTAAACCGGGTCTTAATCACATAATTAATCTGTGAGGGTACCACGTTGAAAAGGTCGGCAATTTCTGACCGTCGAATTTCAACATGCTCCGAGTCCGCCAAAATACTTTTTAAATACTTTTCAATAATATCCGAGATATTTTGACTTTGCATGTGCTTCACCCTTTTCATTATCTTTGACTAATATTGACTATTATTATACGAGGATAATGGAAAAAAGCAAAGAATTTCACCCAAACCGCGGACTAGCATGTGCTTAACGGTTGTTACAGCATAGCACGCCAAACGTTTGCTTTCAATTGATTCAACCGTTTAGAACCTCATAATGATTAAATTATTAGGTCTCCATATTCATTGAACTACCTATTTAAAATATGTCAAGTTGAGTCACTCCTCATTGCAGGCGATGGGCACTGGTATCACAACGATGAACAGCAGTTCCGAGACTAATTTCTCCGAGCTCATGACTAACAGTGGCTGTTGCCTTGTCGGGATTATGAGTCACAACCACCGTATTCTTCACATGGCTGACTTAGTGAGTAACGTCGCAAAAGTGTCCCCTGACCGTTGAAACACCCCTGCTTACAAAAAAGGCCATAAAAAAAATCCAGCCAAATGACTGGATTAGTTGGTTTAACCGTAATCGGGAAAACAGGATTTGAACCTGCGACCCCTACGTCCCGAACGTAGTGCTCTACCAAGCTGAGCTACTTCCCGAGAAAATTAAATAAAAAGCCTTAGCACTTAACTAAGACTGTGTTAAACGATCGGGAAAACAGGATTCGAACCTGCGACCCCCTGGTCCCAAACCAGGTGCTCTACCAAGCTGAGCTATTTCCCGATACTAATGCACCCAGTAGGAGTCGAACCTACAACCTTCTGATTCGTAGTCAGACACTCTATCCAATTGCGCTATGGGTGCTTATTTAAAATGCCGAGGACCGGGATCGAACCGGTACGGTTATCACTAACCGCAGGATTTTAAGTCCTGTGCGTCTGCCAATTCCGCCACCCCGGCAAATTAAAAGCGGAAGACGGGATTCGAACCCGCGACCCCCACCATGGCAAGGTGATGTTCTACCACTGAACTACTTCCGCATAATAAAGCTATTAAATTGTAAATGCCGACTAGAGGATTCGAACCTCCGACCTCCTCATTACTAGTGAGATGCTCTGCCAACTGAGCTAAGTCGGCATGTGCGGGTGAAGGGACTCGAACCCCCACGTCGTAAGACACTAGAACCTAAATCTAGCGCGTCTGCCAGTTCCGCCACACCCGCATGATGTTAATCATGCCTTGTTGCCGGTTCAAACAGTTCTTACTGGTATGCCTTGACAACTATTTAACTTTATCATCATGTTGAATACTTGTCAACAACTTTTTTCAAATAAATGGATAAATATACTTTTTACTGGATAAACAAGTTATATTTTTCCGACAAGAAATATTATAGCACGGTAGCCGAAAATAGCAAACCCTATTTTCAAAAAAAGGTGAATAAATTTCAGTAAACCCAGCTTTTTCGCCCTTTTGCGCCTGAAATGTTCTCCCGACATTCTGCCCGTCCCGCAATTATTTAGTCAACTCGGCCGTTATTTCCACTCACATTTTAAAATCGACAGTTCCCTTTAATACTCATTAATTATGCAAAAAAAGCGAACTCGCATCACTGCGAGTTCGCTAACTTCATCTCAATTAACCTTGTTTTTCAATCTTCGTCTTACCGTGCATATATGGAACTAATACATCTGGAATCGTAACCGTCCCATCTTCATTTTGATAGTTTTCCAAAATAGCTGCAACGGTCCGACCGACAGCTAAGCCACTCCCGTTCAAAGTATGAACGAATTGCAATTTGCCATCGTCATCGCGATATTGAATGTGCGCCCGCCGAGCTTGGAAATCAGTACAATTTGAACAACTCGAGATTTCCCGGTACTTGTCTTGTTCTGGGAACCAAACTTCCAAGTCATGTGTCATGGCAGCTGTGAAGCTCATGTCACCAGTCGTTAACGTAATAACGTGATATGGTAACCCAAGTTTCTTTAGCAATGATTCGGCATTGTTGGTCAACTTCTCTAATTCATCCCATGAATCTTCTGGTTTCGTGAACTTAACCATTTCAACCTTATTGAATTGGTGTAAGCGAATCAAGCCTTTCGTATCACGACCAGCACTACCAGCTTCTTCACGGAAGGCTGGTGATAAGGCCGTAAAGTAAACTGGTAATTTTTCAGCGGGAATAACTTCATCACGATAATAGTTGACTAATGGCACCTCGGCCGTTGGAATCAACGTCAAATCTTGCGTCGTAATCCGGAAAGCGTCTTCCTTGAACTTAGGAAATTGGCCGGTACCGTACATAGATTCATCAGTGACCATGTATGGCGGCAAAACTTCCGTATACCCTTCAGCTTCGTGCTGGTCTAAGAAAAAGTTGTAAACGGCGCGTTCCAGTTTAGCACCATCGCCCACGTAGTATAAGAAACGACTACCAGAAACCTTAGCACCGCGCTCAAAGTCTAAGATGCCTAAATCTTCACCGATATCCCAATGTGCTTTCGGCGTAAAGTCAAAATGCCGTGGTGTCCCGATTCGACGTAATTCAACGGCATCTTCTTCTTTCAAGCTAACTGGTACGTCGGGATGGGGCATGTTTGGTAAATGTGCAGCCATATCCTGAACTTGGGCATCAACTGTCCGCCGTTCTTCATCCAACGTCTTCACATCGGCGCTAACTTTTTGCATTTCTGCAATTTCGGCACTAGCGTCTTCCTTGTTCCGCTTCTTCTGTGAAATTTCGCCTGAAACTTGGTTACGCGTCGACTTCAATTGTTCGCTCTTGGCGATCAATTCACGACGCTTTTCATCAGCGGCCAATAAATCATCGATGTCACTCGCAGCAACACCCCGATGACCAAGCTGTTCTTTTACAAAATCTGGATTTTGACGAATCATTTTAACATCTAACATAACGACGTCTCCTTTTCACTTTTAATCGTAAATAAAAACAGTCTCTCCTCCCAATTGGGACGAAGAGACTGCGATTCGCGGTACCACCCAAGTTCAGGATCATGATTAATCCCACCCTTAAACGGATAACGGCCGTGCCGTGCAGTATTACCTGCCCACATTGTCGCGCCGGAGTTTCGACTACCGATTCACACCACCCACCGGTTCTCTGAACGTCTACTTAAAAACGCGCCGTGTTTAATATTCACTGTCTACTATAAAACATTGATTCTAAAAAGGCAACTAGCCTAAACTAGCCACTTTTTCGTCGATCAACCGAATGACTTCCTTACGCGCATCCGCATCGGCGACAAAGTCCAGCTGATCCCCGTCGATCTGCATCTTCGGGCTATGATCATAATTAGCGTACCAGTCGTCATAGCGTTCATTCAAAGTCTGATAATATTTATATAAATCAGGATCTTGATCAATTTGTTCGTAAGAACGGCCCCGCTTTTGGATTCGTTTGAGCATCGTATCAAAAGAAATATTGATATGAATAAGTAAATCAGGACTCTTTTGATGAGACGCTTCTGGCAATTCCTGCATCATGTTATCTAATAATGAATCATAAATGTCAACTTCGGTATTCGTCGCCCGGCCAAGATCACCATTCAAATGAAATAATAATGAATCTTCAAAAATCGACCGGTCTAAGACGTCCAGATCGTTAGCAAAAGCTGATTTAATACTGTCTAACCGTTTATTTAAAAAATAGATTTGTAATAAGAAGGCGTACTTCTTAGGATCCTTATAAAATAACGGCAAAATGGGATTATCATCAACTGACTCGTAAAACGCTTTAGAACCAAAGTGGTTAGCCACTAACTGCGTTAAACTCGTCTTGCCGGCACCGATTGTTCCTGACATTACAAGCATGGGGCGTCTCTCCTTTTAATCACGTCAAAATTTTGATTATCTCTAAAAGCAACACTACATATTGTACGCACCCACGTCTTAAAATGCAATATCTGGTGAGTCAATTCAGTAAAAAACTTCGCACCAGCCACAACTGCGACGCACTAGTCAGCGATCCAAGCAACTCACTAACACACACTGGGTTACTACCCAAGCCGGCGCTGGTGGCACTTCAGCTTTGAGTGCGGCCTCTGACCAGCATAATCTGTCGTGACCAAATAATACTCAGTTGAGACGAACCCACATTGCTAAACCGAAGACAATTTAAAAGCGCACGCTAGCTAATTCCTAACGTACGCCATAAATGGTATTAATTGGGGCCATCAATAATACGGCTAGCTTATTACTTGGCCGCCTTTTCTCGAGCTTGCAGCAAACTGACGTACTGTTCGAGAGTCAAATTGTGCTTAGTCATGAATTCCGCACTCGCCTTACCAACGTAACGGAAATGCCAAGATTCATAGTCAATCCCAGTCGACTGCTTACCATCTTTAGTAAAGCGCAACACAAATCCATAGTCCGCCGCGTGATTAATCAACCACTGCTGACCCTTGTTCTTGTCGGATGATGACAATAATTGATTACCATGAGTGCTGTACCAGTGCGTGTTCATGATATCTGCTGCGAGACCAGTTTCATGCTCACTACCACTAGGAACTGCGACATATTCTTTAGTCAGCTTTAAGGCTTCCTTGGCTGATTTTCCTTGATTCTCATAGGTTTGAATCGACTGATCCCAAACCTCTTTTTGATAAGCGACTGAACGATACCCAGACACGATTGTTGCTGGATAGCCGGCTTTTTTTGCCCCCGCTAGAAAGGCTTCCAATGGTTTGACGATAGAACTACGGACTTCAATACCATCCACGCTCGACTTATTAAATGTCATCTCAGCGCGCTTATGCCACTTATTGACGACCACTAAGTCGCTATCGGTCGATTTAACGCCTTTCGGTAAGGCACTAATCAGTCGTTGCCGCTTGGTCTGCGTCTTCGTCGACTTAGCACTCGTAGAACTACTAGTCGCTTTAGACGTCAACTGGCTAGCACCACAGCCAGCCAGGACACCTGCTAATGACACTAATGCTAGACCTCTTAACAAATTTCTCTTTAACATCTCTCTCGCTGCCTTTCTCATTTCAGCTTAGCATAGTCATAGCCGACTAGCCTATTCTTAAGGATAAGTTTGCGAATTTTTAATGATTCCATATTCTCATTCTATCAAATTACCATAGATATCAGATTAGCGCACCCTCAATTTGCCGCTTGCTATCATTACAATCGTGCAAGCCCCCACTCATAACGATCCGCCGTGACCATCTGTTGCGAGCAGTGTTATCAGCATAAATCAGGACACCTAAAAATACGACCGCGCCTTGAGTTGACAGGTCCAACTCTCGCCGTCAAAAAATGCGATTGACCCAGTGTCAACCGCATTTAATCAAACTATCAAAGTGCGTGCTTAATCTTGATGGTGTCGTTTGCGTGTCAAATCAACCTTGTCTAGCGGAATCATCTTAGTATGATAGCGAATCTTATAATAGACATACAAGATGATGAATAACGGGATGCTCATATAGGTCACCCCAATAGCCTGCCAATCAAGCGTTGCAAATGAATGTAAGTCTTGACCAATAATGACCACGACACACAAGATAAAGGCGAACCACGGGCCAAATGGGAACCACTTGGCATGGTACCGCAATTCACTCAATTGATGCCCCTGCTTAACAAACGCGCGACGGAAACGCAGATGCGAAATAGCGATTCCTAGCCAAGCGATAAAGCCCGTTAACCCACTGGCCGAAACGAGGAAAATATAAATCCGTTCACCGAATAGACTCGACAAGAACGTGAGTAATCCAATCACCGTCGTTCCTAATAATGCCATGATTGGAATCCCACGACGATTGACCCGACCAAATGTCTTGGGGGCATAACCCTGTAATGACAAAGAATATAACATCCGTGTCGAGGCGTACATCCCCGAATTAGCAGCTGACAATACGGACGTCAAGATCACTGCGTTCATCACACTGGCCGCAGCCGCCAACCCAGCCCGTTTAAAGACTAACGTGAACGGACTGATGGCAATATCGCTCGCTGATGACCCTAGAAGATCTTTCGACGTATAAGGAATAATCGCCGCAATCACGAAAATGGCTAAAATGTAAAATAACAAAATACGCCAGAAAACTTGTTTAATAGCCGCCGGAATACTTTTCTCCGGTGTTGCTGACTCCCCGGCCGTGATCCCAATTAATTCGGTTCCTTGAAACGAAAAACCAGCGACCACGAAGACACTCAAAATCGTTGGAATTCCACCGACAAATGGTGCCTTTTTATAGGTAAAGTTACTGAGGCCAGTGGCATGACCGCCCATGATTCCCACGATCGTCAAGACACCGATAACCAAGAATACGAGCACGGTCACCACTTTAATTAGCGAAAGCCAGTACTCAGTTTCTCCAAACGACCGGACTGACAGCGCGTTGATCGTAAAAATCAAGACGAGCGCAATCAGACTAAAAACCCACCCCGGCACGGATGGCAACCAGAACTGCATGACAATCGCCGCCGTACTAATATCGACCGCTAACGTGATTGCCCAGTTGAACCAGTAATTCCAGCCCATCGCAAACCCAAGTGCCGGGTCAACAAACTTCGTGGCATACGTGGAAAACGAACCTGAAACGGGCAAATAAGTTGCCATTTCGCCCAGACTAGTCATTAAAAAGTAAACCATCACTCCAATACCAACGTAGGCCAGTAATGCTCCCCCCGGCCCAGCCGTTGAAATTGCCGAACCGGACGCGACAAACAGCCCGGTCCCGATACTACCACCTAATGCAATCATGGATAAATGCCGCGTCTGTAAGGAACGATGCACTTCCTGATGTTGTTTTTCTGCCATTGCAGAACCTCCAAAAATCGATTTATATCTAAAAGTGTTCACACCGATTCAGGTTAGCACAATCAAAATAAAAAGCCTCTTTGCCTCACGATAACGTGCGCAAAAAGACTTTAATCAGATTGATTGACATAATTGCTGATTTCATCGTCGATAGCGCCCCGCAACTATTCTAGCTGCGACAGTCCTTGATTTATTCAACCAAGGCCCAACGGATGAATCGGTCACTGATCCATCGATTTCGGCGGTTGCCCCGTTCACTGACCTTCATAAGTGGTGACCCACTTCCAGCCGGCTACTATTGTTAACCGCATCCTCTTCTTTCGATATACTCAACCATTATATCTGACCGACCATCTTTTGACAACCGGTCACTAATGTTAATTTTAATAAAACTGGTCTGGTAACATTGTCTTACCTAACGCCTTGTTATCAGAATAATCAATTGGAATATCCACCACAACTGGACCATCCGTGGCAAAGGCCTGATCAAGCACTTTTTCCAAATCAGCAGGTTGGTTTACCCGCAAGCCAGTCGCACCAAAGCTTTCAGCATACTTCACAAAATCAACTGGGCCAAAGTGGACCGCTGCATCCTCGCCATACTTCATTTCTTCTTGGAATTTAACCATATCGTAGGTGCCATCATTCCAGATCAAATGAACGATATTTTGCTTCAGTCGAACAGCCGTTTCCAGCTCTTGGGCGGAAAATAGGAAACCACCATCACCAGAGACAGATACGATTTGCGTATCTGGACGAACCAAAGCCGCTGCGATTGCCCAAGGTAAGGCCACCCCTAGCGTTTGCATCCCATTACTGAACAACAAGTGCCGTGGTTCATAGCTCCGAAAGTGACGCGCCATCCAGATATAATGACTGCCGACATCGACCGTCACTGTCATGTCATCACTGACCCGTTGTTGTAAGGCTGCAATTACTGACAGCGGATGATTTAACTTGGACTGCTTATCAATATTAGGTACGAAATCACGCGTCTGAAGCCGTTCTTGTAATTCACCCAAGTAAGCTCGCGCACTATCGCTAATATCATAGCCCTTCATGTACGGCAACAAAAAGTCTAACGTCTGGGCAATATCACCGATCAATTCGGTTTCCGGTTGGAAATTATGATCAATTTCAGCGCGCATTGCATCGATAACCACGATACGGGATTTGCCTTCCGCATTCCAGTTGCGGGGTTCATATTCAATCGGGTCATAACCGACCGCAATCACTAAGTCGGACTTCTTTAGTAACATATCCCCTGGTTGGTTACGGAATAACCCGACCCGACCGAAGAAATGGTTGGCTTCCAAATCACGTGAGATCACGCCTGCCGCTTGGAAAGTCTCGACAACTGGTAGATTAGCAGCAGCCACCAAGTTCCGAATTGCTTTCGTCACTTCTGGTGAAGAAGCCCGCATCCCAACTAGCAAGACCGGCAACTTAGCTGCTTTGATTTTTTGTGCTAATAACGTGGCTTCGACCGGGCTAGCAGGTCCTAACTTAGGTGCCTGGATTGGTGTAATAACAGGTGTGCGTACAATCGAATCAGTGACATCTTGTGGCACACTAACAAAGCTGGCGCCCTGCTTAGCAGCTGTGGCTTCTTGGTAGGCGTTTGCGAGCACTTCCGAAATGTTTTCCGGTTCTTGAACTTCCGCACTGTACTTTGTAATCGGCTTAAATAGTGCCGCGTTATTCATACTTTGGTGGGTCAACCGTAACAAGTCAGCACGCTGAACTTGACCAGAAATTGCCAAGACTGGGTCACCTTCAGCAGTTGCCGTTACGAGCCCCGTGGCTAAATTGCTGGCACCGGGGCCAGATGTTGTCATCACTACACCAGGTTTCCCAGTAATCCGACCGATTCCGGCAGCGATAAACGCGGCATTCTGTTCATGCCGCGTCACGATCAACCGCGGACTTTTCGGGTTGACTGGGTGCTCCAAGCGCTCAAAGACCCGATCGATCTTAGCGCCTGGAATCCCGAATACGTACTTAACGTCGTGGTTTACAAGGCTGTCGACGATCGCATCGGCCCCGTAATATTTCTTATCTGGCATGTTGTTCCCCTCTATCTTGTGAAATTCATTGTTAGAATACCATAAAAAACGCTTTAATAACAGTATTTTCAGCCTTGTGAAATAAAGTGTATCATTTTGAAAATGATCCCCGATTGGCAAAAGCGCGTCAATATTGGTTTACCAAGCGAAACCGCTCCCAATTTTTATCGAGTTTGTACGACGTCTCACTTATGTGCCCGCATCCGACTAAGCAACGCATTTAATTGGGCCATTTTATCATCTGAGTAATTCGTCCAATCCAACACTGGGATTTGAGTAACAACTAATAATTCCTTGATCAACGTCGCCAGTTTTTGCTGGTCTAAAAAATCTAACCATAATTGATCCGCTCGCGAAAAAATCCCGTTGACCACTTTCGTCCCTTCATGAGCGACCGGTTCAACGTCCTTAAATACTCGGTCAAAATAACCATAATTCGGAAAGGTCTGCAACGTCCCCTCGATGGCCGCGACCACATCTGTAATTGAAATGTCCTCAGGTGAGCGTGCCAAGTGGACACCCCCGTTATTTCCACTGGTGGACGTGACCAGTCCTGCCACTACTAATTTACGAATAATCTTACGAATATACGAAGCGGAACCACCAATTCGCTCGTGCAAGACATCCGCAGTCAACGGAATCTCCGGTTGCTGTGTAGCCAACAATACCAACACGCAGGCGGCCTGTTCAAACGATTTTGCGAGTTGCATTAACTCACCTCCTAAAGGTTTAATTCCACACAATCAAAGAATAACTCCGTCTGACCAGCGCCAAACGGGGCGTAATCTGGATGGCGAACAGCATCATACTGTCGAAAATTAGCATGCTCTAAGATTCGCTTAGACGCCGGATTATTAGCTAGACAACTGGCTGTGATCCGCCGCAAATGAAGCGTTTCAAACCCGTATCGTAAAATACGTGCAACTGCTGCCGTCATAATGCCCCGCCCCCAATATCGAGCGTTCAACATATACCCGAGATCCATCTCTAAAGTTGCTGGTTCGCCCGTATTCGTCATGCGCTCATACAACCCCACACTGCCAATCACGCGGTGGATCGCTGTTAGTTCAATCGCAAAAATCTGTGGTAACTTCGCTTGCTGTTTCAATAAGAATTCGGCTTCCACTAAGCTGTGCGCTGGCGTAAAGCCCGCCGATGCCGCAATTGACGGATCACGAACTAAGTCATAATAATCCTCTGTATCTGCCAACGTAAATGGCCGTAACTCGAGTTGCTCATTCCGAGTTGTAACCGTAACCATGCCCATATCTGTTCCACCTGACTTGCGTTATAATAGTTATGTTAACCATATCAAATTGAGGTGATTGCATGCAAGTTATTAAGCAAAAATTAACAGCGACGTGCGCGCAATTGACCGGTTATTTGCATCAACCGGATACGAACGCACACCAAACGAACTTACCCGCCATTATTATCGTTCCGGGCGGCTCATACACGCATATTCCAGTGGCGCAAGCAGAGAGTCTCGCCATGGCTTTCGCTGGGCACGGTTACCAGGCCTTTTACTTGGAATATACGCTACTCACTGATCAACAACCACTCGGATTAGCACCCGTATTAGATTTAGGACGAGCAGTCAACTTGCTTCGTCAACACGCGGCCGAATGGCATATTGATCCGCAACAGATCACGCCTGCTGGTTTTAGCGTGGGTGGTCACATTGTGGCACTGTATAACGATTACTGGGCGACCCGCGTGGCAACTGAATTAAACGTAACGCCCGCCATGTTAAAGCCGAATAACGTGGTACTCGGCTATCCAGTCATCAGTCCATTGCTAGGTTTCCCCAAGGATGACGCGACCTTGGCTACCTGGACACCAACGCCGAACGAACTGGCCGCTGACCAACACGTCAATTCAGATAATCAGCCGACTTTTATCTGGACAACGGCTGACGACCCAATTGTTCCAGCAACCAATACGCTTGCCTACGCGACTGCGTTAGCAACTGCTAAGATTCCTTATGAACTACACGTCTTTAAACATGGCCCACACGGACTAGCCCTTGCGAATGCACAAACAGCATGGAAACCAGACGCCAATCAGCCGCACGTCGCCCACTGGTTAACGTTAGCACTTGAATGGCTAGCTGATAATCGTTAGTTCATTACCAGTCGTTGCTAGTTAATATTTTATAGCTGTAAACAAAAAATCGTTTGCTTCGATCAATTTCTCGCAATCAGCCGAGTAGTGTCGATTAAAGCAAACAATTTTTTATTTTGAGTCTATTATTTAGTGACACGGTTGCCTGCTAAATAATAGATTAGTTTAAGTTTGTTAATTGTCTTTATAAATATGAGCGATAAAACAACGGCCATTTCAATAATCCTGGTGCCCAGAAAACGTAGAACCATTGCATGATTTGACTCCAAGACCATGCCAACAACACGGCCCCAATCGTATCAGTTGGATAATGTGCATTCAAGTAAATACGTGAGAAAATGACCAATACTAACCATACGACACTCACCCACTTGACGATCATTGCCATTCGATAACTTGGCAACTCAGGAACAATCAACATGATAATCACGCTGACCAACACAAAGGTTCCTAAAACGTGACCACTGGGATAACTATATCCGGTATCCTGCGCTAAATGACCAATTGGTCGCGCTCGGCCGATGATGTGCTTGACAATAAAGCCTAACGCCATTGCACCAACCATATATGCTAGCGTCCAGAACGCTTGAATCTTATATTTAAATCCGTACATTAGAAACGCCAGGATGACGATCCACAAAATGTCCATTCCGGGTGACGCCAACCAAGCAATCACCTTATAAAATACCGTCCAAATACCGCTATTACTAATTTGGACCAGCGACGTTAAGGCCACATCTAGTAAATCAATACCAACCGCGCCGTCACTAATAAAATAGCTTAAGTAGGCAAATAAAATTACCCCAATGACAAACTTGATCGGCCGACTACGCGACTTATCGATCATCAAAACAAGAACCCCCATTTAATATTAAAATTAACAAAATTATACCATAGTCTATTAATCGACTGAACGAATCATTAATATCTCTCAGGGAACCTTAAAAAAAAACAAAGAATTCCCATTTTAATCACGTTTTATTAACAAAAAGGTTATGATTTATCTGACAGTCATCGGTAATCAAGCTAAATCTTACGTGGATTCAGTTCCCGCTGACCCGAAAAAATGCTAAACTATGAATAACTATTACCATTGGAGGAAGAGTTCATGGAAGACATGCCAAGTCGCTCAGAAATGCATCGTGAGAAATCACAAGGAAACAATTCACAGGGGAACGGCAACGGGCCCAAGAAGAAGCACCCCGTTCGCAATACCGTTTTAATCATTATTGCCGTGTTATTAGTTGGGACCGGGGCCTTTGCCGCGCGAACTTATTTTAACGCCAAGAATGCGGCCGACACCGTCTTCAAGAGTAGTGGTATTAAAAAGAGTCGGAATACGAGCGCCGTATTGAATGGTAAGAAACCCGTCTCGATCCTATTACTCGGAACTGATACCGGGGCCCTCGGGCGGAACTATAAAGGCCGGACCGATACGATCATCTTAGCAACGATCAACCCCAAGACTAAGACAACGACCCTGATGAGTTTACCACGTGATTCTGAAGTAGCTGTCTCCGGCTTCGAACAGGACTTCCCGACTAAGTTAAACGCTGCCTACGCTTATGGTAGTGCCGGAACGACCATCAAGACCGTTCAAAAATGGTTGAACGTTCCAATCGACTATTACGCCCTGATCAACATGGGTGGCATGAAAAAAGTTGTGGATGAAATCGGTGGCGTTGACATTACTCCAATTCGGACATTTACCTACGAAGGCTACACCTTTACTAAGGGCCAAAAAGAACATATGAATGGTGCCAAAGCCTTGGCTTACTCCCGGATGCGTTATGATGATCCACTCGGCGACTATGGTCGGCAACAGCGGCAACGGCAATTAATTACCGCCATTATCGGAGAAAGCGCCAGTGCTTCCAACTTGCTTAAACAAGATTTCTTAAATTCACTTGCTAAACAAACACGGACTGACTTAACATTCGGTAATTTAACTAGTATCGTCACTAATTACCGTAGTGCAACCAAGAATATCGTCTCTGATCACGCCCAGGGTACTGGTAAGATGATTGATGGTCAGTCTTTCGAAGTTGTTTCGCAATCTGAAAAGCAACGGGTCACGAACGTCTTACGTAAGTCCCTTAATTTAAAGGCTGCGACAACCGGCGAAAAATTTGCTAACCAAAACTAACCATCTGATTTGATGATAAGAGTCGTGACTACTTGTTGCGATGTCTCAGCTAACTAATTAAAAAGGCGCCAACTGAACTGCTTAGTAGAGCAGTTCAGTTGGCGCCTTTTTCTGTATTGAATGCGAGTCGTAATAACTAATCTAAGCGCGTAACTATTCAGAACGCTGGCACACGGCAAATTAGTCGCACTAACCCACCACTTTTGGCGGAATTTATTTATGGCGCTTAGTCTTAGCGTCCGCAAACTTTGTTCACGATTCACAACTAATCAGCCAACAGTTAGGTTACGACTCCAATCGGTGCAACCGCCACTGGCGAATACAAAATGCGATAAGCCGGTTGAGTAATTCAGCTAATAAGAATCCCAATGCAATCGCACCAGTAATCATAATCACTTGCAACGTGAATGAAACCGCCTCACGATAATTACCCAGCGCAAAGTTACGCACCATCTGATAAGCCTGACTGCCGGGCACGAATGAAACTAAACTCGGAATATTGAAGATAATAGCGGGCATCTTCTTGTAGCGAGCTGCTAAGCTGCTGAGGACGCCAATACCGACCGAGCCAATTAAGCTTCCTAAGACGACCCCACCATCAAAAGCCTGAACAATCAAATAGCCACCCCACGTTAGGGTACCAATCCAGCCCGCAACGTTTAACGCTTGATGTGGAATATTAATAATCAGGCCAAACCCCAGTACCGCAATGTAAGCCAGCACTAATTGTCCAATTGTGCCCATCATGATCCCTCCGAATACCCAGGCTAGTGCCCGTACTTAAAATAATGTAATGACAACGGCGATCCCAAAGCCTAGTGCTGCCGCACTCAGCATCGCTTCCACGCCACGTGCAGGCCCACTGACGAAATTACCAGCCAGAGTATCTCGTACGGCGTTTGTTAATGGCACTCCGGGCACTAGTGGCATCAACGACCCGATAATAATATCATTGACATTGGTTCCCCACCCAATCTGACACACCCATTCCGCGCCAAACCCAATTAGAAGTGCCGCCGTTAACTCGCTCAAAAATTTAATTTTAAGATACCGGTTAAGCAGATAAAAGACCAAGTAACCTAATGTTCCAATAATAACAGTTGGCCACGTATTAACAATTTCCTGACGAAACATAATCATCAAGGGGCCACTGACTAAGGCTGCACCGACCAACTGCAACCACAACGGAAATGAGCGCGAAGCTGCATCTAACTGATTAAGCCGTTGATATAAAGTTGGTAAATCAATGGTCGTAGCCGCAAATTCACGGGATAACTGATTGACCTGTGCCACTTTTTCAAGATCGATCGTTCGCTGGTTAACCGCGGCAATCTGCGTTGCATTACGTCCTTGAATCGACATCATGACACCCGTAATCGTCACGTAGGTATTGGCAGCAACAACCCCCGCATTCTGAGCAATCCGCATCATCGTATCATCTACTCGCGAAATCTCCGAACCATTCTCGACCATGATTTTACCAGCCTTCAAGCAAGTCGCAATAATCATCTCATCGGTTGTCACTGTCATCCCACCCTTTAATAATCAGAATTACATTCTCTAATAATTCTTACTTTAGCCAATGTCTGGCTGTTAGTAAAGCTTTATTTATGATAATTAAGCATCCGCTGCAAAACGACAAAAAACCGGTGATGAGAATTAATTCTCATCACCGGTTTAAGCCATTTAAGCTGTTAATTATGCTTTTGTAACGTTAACTGCTTGTGGGCCACGATCGCTTTCTTCAACGTCGAAGTTTACAGCTTGGCCTTCATCAAGACTCTTGAAGCCGTCTTCTTGGATAGCTGAGAAATGTACGAATACATCGCTACCGTTTTCGCGAGTGATAAAACCAAAACCCTTATCAGCGTTGAACCATTTAACTGTTCCGTGTTCCATAATAAAAAATCCTCCTAGTGCATTTTGCACGTATAAAATAATGTAAATCATGATTCGGTACAAATGGGGATAGTTTATTGAAACGATCTGACCAAAATTACCTAACCAAGCTACAAGAACAATTGTAGCATATTGTTTCTAAAAAGGGTAGCCAAACACCATGATTTCCATGAAATGTTTATGTGATGATAAATGAAACAGAATAACTAACTAACAATTAACAGGTTTGTTCGGAAATAGGTGCCGCATGCTTACTTTACAAAGACATTGTGCGCCGCTTTATAGCTAACTGGGATTTCCTCGCCCGTTTTCTGAATGGAAACGGTAACAGGGCCTTCAAATGGATCGTGCTTTAAAACCGTGACCTGCTGTCCAATCTTGAGCGGTGTATCATGCAAATAAACTAATAAATCATGATTATCAATAAATCGCTCAATCGTAACCGTTGTGCCATCCTGCGTATCTGCTAAACTCACATGACTGTCTTCCTGATAATGACCATCCTTATCGGGAATCGCGCCACCATGCGGACAATGCGTCGGATTGCCTAAAAAGGCTTCCAAAGAATCCACTAGTCGTTCACTGGTCACATGCTCCAGCACTTCCGCTTCCGTATGCACGTCTGGCAAATCATAATCCAATTTATCAACTAAGAAATCTTCCCAGATTCGGTGCTTGCGAACTAACGTTTCAGCGTAGCGAATGCCTTTCTTTGTTAACGAAATCCCAGCATACGGGGTATGCTTAGCCAAGCCTTCCTGAACTAATTTACCGACCATCTCCGTTACAGAGCCGGCCGCGATGTCTAAACTTAAGGCAATTTGCTTATTCGACACCTTTTTTTTCGTACCACCAAGCTCGAAAATAATTTTTAAGTAATCTTCCTTCATGGGGGTCATGAATATTCTTCACCTCAACTAAATAGTTACTTCTGATTCTCTCTAATATAATTCTAACATCTTACTACAATTGAGACACCAGTTCTAGTCTCTAATAACGACAAAGCTTTGAAATAATTGCCTAATCGTGACATAATTAATTGTAGCGCAAAATAACCAATTTGGTTACTAATTTAGAAACGTGCTTGTTCAACTAAGGAGGAACCGCATCGTGAATGATGATGCTCAATTATCAATTACGCAATTGGATAGTTCTTTGCAGCACAAGGCAGTTGAAGACTTTGCCGCATTCTACTTACCACTTTTTGACGCTAACAACCTTGAAATGATGTCCAACTATGATGTTGCCAGCTATATGACAGACATCAATGAACACCTTACTTACGGCCGCTACATGACCAAGGCTCAGCGCTTGAGTGACACCGTTAGTTTTTCATTTACCGCCTACGTCAACTTGATTGATCGACTCGATCAACAATACTTTACTAGTGGTAATCCAGCACTACCATGGAATGAATGGTTAGCCGCCAAGTTTGCTCAAACTGCGACATCTTAACAATTCCTACTTAATTAACGCGCGCTACTCGTGATTATTTCATATAGAAGTAGAATTAATACTAAATGAAAGACAAGCACCACGCGTACTTATAGATTATTTAAAGAGATTGAGTTGATACTCGGTCTCTTTTTTGTTGATAACCACACTGATAGATTACGTTTTAACGTACGAAAGTACAAAAAAGCCCCAAGCTTTCCCGCAGCACTTGGGACCTCTGGTAAATATCATCACCGGGCGATTGAAGACTACTACTAGTTTCAATTACACGTTGTTTTATGCACGATTACTACCTAGTTCTAGCTAGGCATCTCTCAGCGCTTATTCGCGCTCCGTTGTAAATCCTTTTGCAAAGTTAAACTTCAAAACACGACCAACATGACAACGGTCAACCCAGCCATAAGATCGGTTGACGAACGGGAAACTTAAATGCCCAAGTGACTTACCGACATTTACCAACTTAAATTTAACATTAATTAATCGGTTACACAAGCTGAAGGTTGCTAGCGCTCTGACTTAACGGGATAAAGTCGATAATGTGGCGTCTCATCTTGAATATAACAATAAAGCTGTTGTGTCTTCGCTTCGTCAAAATATCCCAACTTGACCATGTGGTGACCATCCCGTTCTTCGATTCCTTGAAAAGCCGTCATCATAAAGATGCGCATCATTTCCATTTGGTTATTATACCCATCGGCCCGCTCGACAGCCGCTGCCAGTGTAAAACCCTCGTCTAACATCATCTTGATAAAATGAACACGCATCAGCATACCATACGAATAACGATGCGTGGTATTCTTCTCACTCACTTTAAGACTATGAATATAATTTTTCTGTTCCCAGTAACGTAGCTGTGTCTGAGAGACGCCGGTCATCTTCGCCAAATCGCTAATTCCGATTGTGAATTGATGCTTACCCAGCTGTTCTTTAAATTTCTTAAAAAATACACCGTCTTCTTGCTTATCCACGGGTCAACCTCTTTTCTAACATTTTCAATACTCAGTATATTATTTTTTAATATTAATGTCAAGCTTGTTGACAAAGTCGATAAATCCGATTATATTAGACAACGTACTTTTTTAGAGAGAAGGGATTTACTTGTCAACTCCTGTTGATACGCATGGGAAGCCTTATAACCGTGGCTTGCTCATTGCAGTTTTATTAGTTGGTACTTTTTGTACCGTTCTTAATCAAACGATTTTAACCACTGCCTTCCCAACGTTGATGAAAGATTTCGACATCACAACGTCGACCGTGCAATGGTTAACAACCGGGTTTATGTTAGTCAACGGGATTATGATTCCCGTTAGTGCGTGGTTAAGTTCACGGATTTCCACTAAATGGTTATATCTTTCCGCAATGGCCATTTTCGAAGTGGGTACTATTATCTGTTGGACAGCACCAAACTTTGGCTTCTTATTGGCTGGGCGTTTGATCCAAGCCGTTGGGGTCGGGGTCACCATGCCATTACTTCAAACGATTATGCTATCTATCTTCCCTGCTGATAAGCGTGGGGCTGCCATGGGGACTGCCGGAATTGTTATCGGTTTGGCCCCAGCCATCGGTCCAACCTTATCTGGGTGGGTTATCGACAACTTATCATGGCGTGATTTATTTGGTTTGATCGTTCCAATCGTCGCAATCGTTCTAATCGCTGGCTTCTTCTTCATGGCCAACGTCTTGGAAACGTCTAAGCCAAAATTAGACTTTGCATCCTTGGTACTTTCTACCATTGGTTTTGGGAGCTTACTATACGGCTTTTCATCCGTTGGTGACAATGGCTGGACGTCAACCGTGGTTCTCTCAACTTTAATTATTGGTGTTATCTTCATCATTGGTTTTATTTGGCGTCAATTGACGATGGAAAATCCATTCCTCCAATTACGGGTCTTCAAGCATGCCGAGTTCACAATTGCAGCTATTTTGAGCTCAGTTGCTAACATGGCCATGGTAGGGGCCGAAATGGTTATTCCACTTTACCTGCAAATTATTCATGGTTTCTCCGCCTTTGAATCTGGGCTATCACTATTAGCTGGTGCCCTAATGATGGGGGTTATGAGTCCAATTACCGGCCGGGCCTTTGACCGTTTTGGTGCCAAACGCTTGGCAATTTTAGGGATGTTTTTACTGACAATCGGGACCATTCCATTTGCCTTCATTACTCGTAATACCGCAACGGTTTACATCGTGGTTCTCTATGCCGTTCGGATGTTTGGGATTGCCATGGTCATGATGCCGGCAACTACCGCTGGGATGAACGCCCTTCCCGTTGAACTAATGGGTCATGGGACTGCCGTTAACAACACGACGCGTCAAATCGCTAGTTCCATTGGGACTGCCATCTTGACTTCCGTCTTATCAAACGTTACGGACGCCACAAAACCAGCTCATAGCTTGATTAAGAGCAATCCACTTGGTTATCAGAACAGCTATTTCAACGCAACCTTAAATGGTTACCACGCGGCTTTCTGGGTTGCCGTGGGCTTCTCAGTTGTCGGGCTCGTCGTCGCGTTCTTCATGAAAGGCAAGCAGCATTCCGTTAAGCCAGTAATGAACACTAAGGAGGTGAACGACTAATGATTCTCGTACTACTCGTTGTTAGCGCAATCGCGCTCTTCTTATCATTTATCTACGTTCACCAAAACACGTTACGAATCAGCCTATCCGTTATCTTTGCGGCACTCTTAGTGACCTCGATCGTCTTCGTCTCCAAGAATGATGGTCAACATTACGGGATGGTCAAAACAACGACGACCACCACGCAATCATTAAAGTCTGCTGGTAGTAGCAAGCAACTTGATTTATTGCTCTATCAAAGTGTGGGTACCGCTGACAAGCACCGGGTCTATATTTATAAAAAGACCACTAATCAGAAAAAAGTTAGCCATACGACAGCCAGCGTCAAGACTGCTAACCAAGTTAAGACGACGACCGCGACACCTAAGTTAGTTACTAAGACGACACGGTGGACTTATAAGAGTAACGCCATGAAGTTCTGGTTTGGCTTAGCCAACAATGACAAACAGTTGATCAAGCGAACCAACTACTTCTATATCAATAAGAACTGGGTCGTACTTAGCACAACCCAAGCTAAACAATTCAGTAAATTGATGAAGCAACAGCAAGCGACATTAAAAGCGCGTGCTAAAGTCTACGTGACTAATCAGGTCAAGGCCGCAATGGTCAAGAACCCGACAATGAGCAAAGCGCAACTCGCAAAAGTTCAAAAAGCAGCGGCTGCTCAATATCAAGCCAATGCCATTCAGAGCATGCTTAAAACCGTTAAAGCTAGCAAATAACTTGAACTAACAATTAAAAATAGCTGACAAGACCCCGGCATGCCGGGGTCTTTGTTGTCTAAAGATCATCATGGCTTGTCCCCCCCTTTCACTAACGTCTTGCCAAAACTAGCGCCGGCGCCCCAGCGTCAAGACCACACTTATTCAAAATCGATGCGCCGGTTAATTATGCCGGTGGTTTACAAAAAATTCACGTTTCTTTTCTGAAAATGTACACTATCTTTACTAAAACATGATTTTGATGCTTTCGAGCAAATGATACGATTATCACGTACCAAGTTGATTGTTACGATGTCATTAGAAAGTCAGACGTCTAAAGGAATGATTACGTGTACTATCACTCAACATCAGGATTGTTTTGGATCATCATCGCCCTTTTACTTTATATGCTTAGTAAAACAGACCCTAAAAATTTTATAATTAAGCAAATAAGACGATTTGGTTGGCTGATCAACTTGGCTATTCTGACTTACATTATCGTCAGGCAAATTCAGCAACCCACTGGCGTATTACAAATCATGGTCTTAATAGTCATCGGATTTTCAACAATGAGCTCGATTTACGCTCGCTTTAAACATCAGCCTTAATCAACGCTAAGATAAAGGCTTGCCCGTGAGCAACTGGTACTCAGACATGTTCGGCAACAAACTCCACGTAAGAAAACAAGCGTCCGCGTTGATCTAATCAACGCGGACGCTTGTTTTTATGTCGCCCATAACTGCATTATTAAAACTGTCAGACGATCTTTGGTGATTTTACCGCTGAACGACTAACAACTAGCCGACGCAAACAGCCGGTCGGCCACTGACGGTTGAACAGGTGCCGGGTTGAGTAGACTCTCGGCGTCATCGTAGTCATCATCATCGTCATATTGATCATCAGTATCATAATCGTCGTCATCAGACTCACTATCAGTATCATCATCGTAATCGTCATCGGATTGGGTTTCGCTGTCATCGGCGTCATCACGATTCGAATCTTCATCGTCATCATCTTCTGAGTAATCCGAATCGCTGTCAGCATCGCTATTAGTATCGGAATCATCGTCGGTATCGTCATTCGAATCCGTATCTTGATCACTCCAATCGTCATCAGCCGAATCCGCGTCGGTGTCGTTCGTGTCATCATTCGAATCAGTCGTTTGCTCATCCCGATCCGAATAATCGTCATTATCGTCGGCCTGATCGGCATATTCGTCATCTAATTCTTCAGCAGCATCATCCACATCACTATCGTCGGCAAAAAGTGCCAAAATGAACCAATCGGGCACATCGTCTAATGCGGCCATGTTCCACTTGTTTTTAGCGGCAGCAATCTTCCGACGTAACGCCGCTGCTCGTTTCGCTTCAGCCGTACTAACTTTCATATTCGTCTTGGCCTTTTTTGCCGCAGTCAATAACTGTTTTACCTTAGCCTTCAACGGTTTCAAATATGGCTTTTTATCCCAGTTGATGGCTGCGCAACGTTTGAGCACGTCCGCTGAATAGTTGCCGTTCTTCACCTTTAACTGTGCTTTAACATCATCTGACAATTGCTGATATTCCTGATAATCACTGGTTACGGTGACTTTCAACTGTTTCAGCTTATTCGTCAAACTTGTTGCCCCGTTCGTAATCTTGACACCCTTATCAACCGTCGTCAGCGCCGTTTTAACTTTTCCGGCCTTCAACTCCGATGTGGTCGTCAAGTAGGCCTGCGTTTGATCCCGGTACGCCTGTGCCTTTTCATCCTTGGGCTTCTGCGCTAGCGCGTTATCAAAATACGTCAGCGCTTTTTGGTATTTATTCTCAGCAACCGCATTTAACCCCTTCTCGATTGACTGCGAATACGCCTTGTTATGGCAGCCAGCTAAACCGACCACCATCAAACATAACAGTATCAATAATGATACCCGGTGCTTCCCCGATTTCATCCCTGCTTCACTATCCTTTTTGGTTGGTATTTATGCTTCAATAAGTATACCGTTAGTCCCTCAATCCTGCTAGCCCATATAAATTAATTTATATTCCGATTGAACATTTAAAAAATAGTGTCCGCTCCAAAACACCAATCAGGACTAATTATGATTAAACCGTGCCGATTAGGTGGATTCCTGTTCGTCAGCCGGTGCGCGTCCTATGTCGACCTCCGGGGCTGGGTGACAATTGCTGGAACGTAAGCCGACGTCGATTTGAGCTAACGCATAACCCGCGTCATCTCAAATACGAGTCTTATTCTAAGCCGGAAGCAACCCACTTCCGACTAAGAATAATTTGGCTACTGAGCATTGTCACCCAGCCCCTCCGGTCGGGAAACCGCTCGAATGGCTGATGAACGACCACCTAATTTGGTACAATTAGTAGCTGACTATTTTGATGCTGGAAGTTTAAACAAAGCGCTAGGTGCATTAAGCACTCTGTCAAGAGATTAAATCCTACTACACCGATTCAGGATTAGTGAGCCATCTCAATATTATTTTTAGTCTGACAGTTGATTGACAAAATTACCGTTTATGAAAAGCAACGACCAATTCATCAAAAGTTGGGTACCTCACCGTCTGCCATTCGAATACTATCCCGACTGGAAGGCATTTTTGACAATGCCCAGTGGTGAAAGTTCACTTAGCAAGCGTTCTGTGCTTGGTTAGTGAAAGGCCAGTATTTGAGACGTGGTTTTTCGGCTCAAATCTGTGCCCACCACGTTCCGGCAATTGGCAGAAATGCCTGGAGGTCGATGTAGGACGAACCAATCTAAGCATATTTACGCTAACTTGAACTTTTCCCAGCGGGTCTAAGCTGGCTGCTTTTGAACTTAAGAATCGGCACGTTTTAATCATGATTGTTTAATAACGATGAGTAATAAAAAAACAATCGCACCAATTCTAGTAGAATCGGTGCGATTGTCTTAACTTACTTATTTATTGAGCTGCACACTGTTCACAAAGTGGCATTAAATCTTTCAAATCCTCGACGGATGAGCCATTTTCTAAGAAGCAATTGACCATATCTAGCCAATATTCATCATCGGCGCTAAAATGCGCGTTGACATCCTTGCAAGGTAATAACCCGGCATTGGTATAGGCGACGATTTTATCAGCAGCGACCCCGCTATGGGCTGCTAATTGTTCCAGAGTCATTTTCTCTCACCATTTGTCCTTTCAAAAAATCAATGTGATTATGTTACGCCCCCAGCTTTTGAAATGCAAGCAACAATTTCGTAACGTCACGATTAAAAGTCAATGATAATTTTCTTCATTATTTTCACCGAAAGTATTAAACTAATTCTTAACCCGCCTTTGCCTCATTCGTCACCTTACTATTGGCGGATATCAAGCGTGCTTTTTCATCATAACACGCACTCAAACTTAACCTACATAGTTATCCTGTTTCATGAACCACACTAATTGTCAGATAATCCCATTTAGTGTTGGTTAACGCATACTTATTGAATTGGAGGTCGTACATTTATGGATTCTAGTTTAACCTTTCGCGCGGGCATCAAAGATGTCATTCCCACCGTCTTTGGATACATTGGCGTTGGCCTAGCAATGGGCATTGTCGCCAACACGAGTCACCTATCAGTTTGGGCCGTTCTACTCATGTCACTAATCGTCTATGCTGGTTCCGCACAATTTATTATCGTCAGTATGCTCCTAGCAGGTAGTCCGATTTCGGCAATCGTCTTATCCACTTTTTTGATTAATTCACGCATGATTTTAATGAGCATGTCAGTCGCTCAATATTTCAAAAAAGAGTCGTTATTGCAAAATATCGGACTGGGATCGTTACTAACTGATGAGACCTTCGCGCTCAGCATGAACAAGCTCAATCAGACCAATCAACAATTAAAAACGAGTTGGTTACACGCTGCTAACATTGTGGCTTACTTGGTTTGGGCAGCCGCGACAGTGGTGGGGTGCCTTTTAGGTAACTTGATTACTGACCCTAACCAATTCGGCTTGGATTTCGCCGTTGTTGGTATGTTCATTGGTTTACTTTACTTGCAGATCATCACGGATCGCAGTAAATCATTGCCGACCCAGTTGTGGGTCGTACTATTTGTGGCCCTCGCCATGTATTTTCTCATGCGTTGGGTTCCGGGCAACTTGGCTTTGATCTTTGCGACGCTACTCGGTTGCGGTTTTGGAATGGTGGTGGACCATAAATGGGTACTTACATTTTTGTGACCATCTTACTCTGCGGCCTCGTGACTTGGCTATCACGCATTGTCCCGTTTGCCATCATTAAAAATCTGTCAGTCCCCCAATGGCTAATCAGCTTTTTATCATTTGTGCCAATTGCCATTATGACCGCTATTTTTGTTGAAAGTCTGCTCACCTACCATGCGGGACACTGGCCAGAATTTAATCTCCCAAATATTTATGCCTCAATTCCTGCCATTCTTGCAGGAGTGCTCACCAAAAGTTTACTAGCCGTCGTTATAACAGGCATCGTTGCCATGGCCGTATTGCGCCTAGTTGGCTGGGCTTAGAGCGCAAGGGCACATCTAATTTAATATTCCCACTTAAACGTCCCGCAAATTTGTGCATGAGTTTGCGGGATTTTTCTGTGACTTTTTCAGCCATAAGGCCGGCAATCAGCATCTAAATGTGTCATGTCAATAACGGTCAATTCGAACTAACCAAATAGTCAGTAGAAATCCGCTCCGCCAAGGAACCGGCATCTAACTGATTGGACGTTTCGCGCAACATGAAATTTTTATCAATGAAAGCGTTCCATCTGCGCGCTCCGCTTTATCTTATGAATTAAAGCAAGTATAATAGTCAAAGTGTACGTCGCGGATTGTCAAGCATAATTATGACAGACATTGGTAAGAAACCGTTATAATTGTTCAGAGTGCTTTACATCCGTGAATGAAACGGGTAAATTAACAACGAACCATCTGTACACATATAGTAGATAAGAACTGTCTAAACTTTAAAGATTGAGAGATGAACAGACATGTGCGGTTTTGCTGGTTGCTTAACTGATCGGACTAAAGCGGATAACGCAGCTTACGATCAGACCATCCACGAAATGACTAAAATGATTGTCCATCGGGGACCCGATGATGACGGTTATTTTGCTGATGACAACATTACCATGGGTTTTCGGCGCTTAAGTATCATTGACTTAGCCGGTGGTCACCAACCACTATCTTATGATAATGAACGTTACTGGATGACATTTAACGGGGAAATTTATAACTACGTTGAATTACGTGAACAACTCAAACAAGAAGGCTATGAATTCAAAACAAGCTCCGATTCTGAAGTAATTCTTGCGATGTACGCCAAGTACCACGCTGACGCAACGAAGTACTTACGGGGAATGTTTGCTTTCGTCATCTGGGATAAACAAGAAAAAACGTTATTTGCCGCGCGCGATCAGTTCGGGATCAAGCCGTTCTATTACGCTATCAGTGGCGATGACTTCTATTATGCTTCTGAAAGCAAGGCCATTTACAAGATTTTAAAGGATAAAACCTTCGATAAAAATGCCTTACAAGATTACATGACGTTCCAATTTGTTCCTGAACCAGAAACACTCACAAAAGAAATCAAAATGCTCGCCCCTGGTTGCTCCTTGACGAAAAAGTTGGGGTCTGCGCCACGGATCGATCGGTATTATCACCGTGAATTCCATCCGGTCCAACGTTCTGAAGACGAGTATGCCCAAAAAATCAAAGATGCCTTAATTGACTCCGTTAAGATTCACATGCGTTCCGATGTACCAGTTGGTTCTTTCCTTTCAGGCGGGATCGACTCATCAATCATCGTCGCGATTGCAAAAAACTTCAACCCAAACCTTGAAACGATCTCCGTTGGTTTCGAACGTGAAGGGTATAGTGAACTTGACGTTGCTCAAGAGACCGCTGAAAAGCTTGGTGTTAAGAATTACAGCATGACGATTACGCCTGAAGCCTTCATGAAGGCCTTCCCGCACTTTGTGTGGAGCATGGATGATCCGTTGGCTGACCCGGCCGCTGTGCCGCAGTATTTCTTAGCCAAAGAAGCGGTCAAACACGTTAAGGTTTGTTTGACTGGTGAAGGCGCTGACGAACTCTTCGGTGGCTACACCATCTATCATGAACCAGAATCATTGAAACCGTTCCGCTACACGAAACCGATTAATGGTGCCTTGAAGCGTATCGCACTCATGATGCCAGAGGGAATGCGTGGTCGGTCATTCTTACTACGAGGGACCACCCCATTAGAAAATCGCTATGTTGGGAACGCCTTTATCTTTGGTGAACAAGAAAAACAAGCCTTCTTCAAGAATTACAATCAGAACCATCCGTTCCAGTCCATCACGCAACCGCTCTATGATGAATCCGTCGACTATGATCCAATCAGTCGGATGCAATTCATCGATATGCACACGTGGTTAAACGGTGACTTGTTGCATAACGCCGACCGGACAACGATGGCGCACAGTTTGGAACTGCGGACCCCGTTTGTTGACCGTGAAGTGTATAACTTAGCAGCCGAAATTCCAGCTGATCTTCGAATTAGTCACGGCACAACAAAGTACATTCTTCGTAAAGCGGTCGAAGACATCGTGCCAGCGCACGTCCTTCACCGTAAAAAGCTTGGTTTCCCAGTACCAATTCGGTTCTGGCTCAAAGATGAAATGTACGACTGGGCTAAGCAGATCATTAACGATTCGCAAACTGACCAATACTTCAATAAGGACTACTTCTTGAAACTCTTAGATGACCACAAGGCCGGCGTTCGGGATAATTCTCGGAAACTCTGGACGGTCCTCACCTTCATGATGTGGCACCGACTCTATGTCGAATCTGACCACTTGATGGATAGCCCCGAAGCTAACGCCGTTGCGGAAAAAGTCGAGGAGTTTTAGATCAATGGAAATTATTGTTCAAAAGTTCGGCGGCACGTCAGTCAAGGACGAAGCCGCCCGTATTCAAGCTTTAAAGCACGTTCAATACGCCGTCGATCAGGGCGATAAAGTCATTGTCGTTGTCTCAGCAATTGGCCGGAAAGGTGCCCCTTACGCCACCGACTCATTACTCGGATTAGTTGGGGCCGAGCACTCCCGCTTAACCAATCGAGAACTCGACATGTTGGTCTCAGTTGGGGAAACCATCTCGACCGCTGTCTTTACCGAGTTAGCGCGTAAGCAAGGCCTAAACGTCACGGCCATGACTGGTCATGATGCTGGCATCGTGACTAACGACGATTTTCAAAATGCGAAGATTCTCCGCGTTGATCCGAAACCAATCACGGACGCCTTTATTGACGCCGACGTGGTAGTCGTAACTGGTTTTCAAGGTGCTACTGAGAGCGGCCACATTACTACGATTGGCCGTGGTGGTTCCGATACATCAGCAGCCATCCTCGGCGCCGCTTTAAAAGCAAAACGTGTTGATATTTTTACTGATGTCAACGGCATGATGACTGCCGATCCACGACTCGTCACCCACGCCCGCTTCATTAAGGCCATCAGCTACGAAGAACTTGCTAACATGGCCCATGAAGGTGCTAAGGTCATTCATCCGCGTGCTGTTGAAATTGCAGAACAAGCTCACGTGCCGATGCGGATTCGGTCAACTTATCAGGAACCCGACGAATTAGGGACTTTAGTCACTGACCGGACCACGACCCAAATCGAACATTATCGTACCGTGACAGGGATTGCACACCAAACTGATTTGACGCAATTTACTGTTCCTACCGATACGTTAAGTTCAAGTGCCATTTTCCAATTGATGGCACAGCACGGTTTGAGTGTTGACTTTATTAACATTACACCACACCAAGTTGTCTTCAACCTGGTTGATGGTGACGCGGACGTTGCCAAGCAACTACTGACTGACGCGCACGTCCATTGTCAGTCAATTGCGAACTGTGCTAAAGTTTCCGTTGTCGGTGCTGGTATCACTGGGACACCCGGCGTCACTGCTCGGATCGTCTCGGCATTAGCTGCACAACATATCGATATTTTACAATCGACCGATAGTTATACGACCATCTGGGTGCTCGTTAAGGAAGCCGATTTAAAAGCGGCCATGAACGCCTTACATGATGAGTTCTTAGGAATCGAATAACCATCCCTGCAAGTCCGGCTTAATTGCCGGGCTTTTTTGTTGACCTAGATTGGCCTGGAGATGGCACGTTCAACCAGCAGTACACCATGTACCGAGCGATTACAAGCTTAATTTCAATTCTCATTTGGGGTGACAATTATCCGGTTTGCATGTATTCTAGAAACAGTAACTTTATTGAAAAGGACGCTAATATTATGCAAGCAAGTCAATTAATTAATAGTTTAAAATTCAAGCAGGTTCAGCCCGCCTTGACCACGGACTTTGATGTCACCATGCTGACGCAGGATACCCGCGAAGTTCAGCCCGGCGCCATGTTTATTGCCGTCGTTGGTTATCACGTCGACGGTCACGACCTCGTTGATCAGGCCATCGGAAAAGGGGCCAAGATCATCGTGGCGTCAAAACCTTTAGACGTCAACGTACCGGTCATCTACGTTGAAAACACCGAACGCGCTATGGCAATTCTTGCCGACGTTTTCTACGGTGCGCCTAGTCAAAAGATGCGGATGATTGGGGTGACGGGTACCAATGGTAAGACCACTGTCACCCACCTGATCGAACAAATCTATCGTGATCAGCAGCAAGCCACCGGCCTGATTGGGACCATGTATCGCAAAATCAAGGATGAAAAACTGCCAACTGCCAACACCACCCCCGACGCCATCACAACGCAACGGACTCTAGCGGCCATGCGGGATGCCGGTGTTGAAACTGTCGCCATGGAAGTTTCTTCAATTGCCCTCGTACTCGGACGGGTCTGGGGGATTGATTACGACATCGCCGTTTTCACGAACTTGACGCAAGACCATTTGGATTTCCACAAAACAATGGCTAAGTACACGGAAGCCAAGGCCATGCTCTTTGCACAACTGGGCAATAAGTACAGCGCCGACGGAACTAATAAGGTCGCTGTTCTGAACACCGATGATCCCGTTGGCCGTGAATTTGAACAGTATACGGCAGCGCACGTACTAACATTTGGACTCAAACCAGATGCCATGATCAACGCACAAAATGTTGAAATCAAGAGCCACGGGACTGAATTTGACCTCTCCGTCTTCGGCCACGTAACCCACGTGACGATGCAACTGATTGGCCAGTTCAACGTGTACAACATGCTGGCGGCCTTCGCCGCAGCTTACGCTAGTGGCATCCCCGAAGACCAAATCATTAAGTCACTGGAGAAGGTTACCGGCGTTAAGGGCCGCTTCCAATCCGTTCCTTCCCACACGGGTGTCAGTGTCATCGTTGACTACTCACACACTCCGGACGGCTTATTGAATGCCCTAGAAACGATTCAAGATTTCGCGACTAAGGATATTTATTGCGTCGTCGGCTGTGGTGGTGATCGCGACAAGACGAAACGGCCAAAGATGGCTAAAATTGCTGTCGAACACAGTACTAAGCCAATCTTTACTTCTGACAATCCTCGGACGGAAGACCCAACCATGATTCTAAATGACATGGTTGCCGGCGTGCCAAACGCCGACGTGCCCGTCTACGAAGACCGCCACGTTGCCATCGCCAAGGCCATTGAAGCAGCACAACCCGGCGACGTTGTTTTAATCGCTGGTAAAGGCCACGAAGATTATCAAATCATCGGCCGGACTAAGCATCACTTTGATGACAGTGAAGAAGCCGCTAAAGCACTAGCTCTGAAACCAACCATTGATTAATGGTCAAAACAGAACTGACCGACAAGGCTATTTTCAATTCTATTTCTGTTAACAATTGGTGACATCCGCGACACGCGTCTTTAACCATTAACACCCCCAGCAACAGCTAATTTGATTGGCCGTTGCTGGGGGTGTTTTTTGCTTGTTTGGCTTTCTCCCAACCAGCGCTACAAAACAGGCATCAGTCGTGTTTGTACAAAAGATGCACCCACCTTTCGATTATTAACCAGCCAAACTATCGCCTATCTTTGATAATTCACCTAATTTGGAAATATAATTATGTTGATAAAAGGGGTTAATTATCATTGTTAGTTTAAGTTTAATTCGTTTGGGGGGATTTATAATGTCAATTTTTCAAACTTGGAAACGCCGAATTGCATACGGTTCCACTGACATGGCCGGTAATATTATTTGGCAAATGGTCAGCACTTACTTACTGTTCTATTACACAACGGTCGCGGGCATCTCAGCTGCTTTTGCAGGAATGCTGTTCTTCGTCGTGCGCTTCATTGATGCGTTTGATGCATTGATTTATGGTTATTTGATTGATCATACACACACGAAGTATGGACAATCGCGCCCCTACTTTGTGTGGTTTGGCATTCCGTTAGGGTTGCTGGCCATGTCGCTATTCATGATTCCATCATTTGGCGGCAATACCACAATGCGACTCGTCTACATTTCAATCACTTACACTTTCTTTAGCCTGATTTATTCTGGTGCCAACACGCCCATTACTTCGATTTTACCAAGCTTGACTGATGATAGCGTTGAGCGGACCAAGTTAGCGAGTGCTCGGATGGTCATGACAACCATCGGGACCAGTGCAGTGGCGGCCATCACTTTGCCAATGGTTAAATTACTCGGCAAAGGCAATCAGTCGAAAGGTTTCACCCTCTGGGCTATTATCTTAGGCCTCGTTATCATGGGACTCTTCATCTTTGCTTTTCTCAATCTCAAGGAAACTAACGGTGCACAAAATCCAGACGGTACCACTGAGTCAGCCGAATCACTCTCAATCTGGCAAAGCTTGAAGGGTGCGGCTAGCAACAAACCATGGCTATTATTAGCCTGCTCATTCATTCTGCTACAAACCTTCTGGATGCTACGGGGAAATTCAGCGATCTTCTTTATCAAATACGTCTACGGTCGGCCTGAATTAGCGCCAATTTTCCTGGGGATTGGCTTTGTTTCCGTCATCGGGAACCTGTCCGTACCATTCCTATCACAACGCTTTAAGAACCGTAACGTTTTGCAGTTTTCACTCGTACTGGGCGTTATCGGCCAACTACTGCTGCCAATCGCTGAAAAGATGCGTAGTGTGAGCCTACTAATTGCTGGCTCCGTCATTTTCTTGATTGCGATGGGGATCACGTTCACGATTGTCTTCGCGATGCTATCAGATACCGTTGACTACTCAACGAAAGTACTGGGCCTAAATGAAACCGGATTCTTATCTGCCGTACCAATGATTGGCGCCAAATTAGGAATGGGAATTGGCGGTTTTCTAGCCGGTCAATTTCTCGCATGGGGACAATTCAATGCCAAGGCAGCTGTACAGTCCGGACGAACCATTACATTTATTAATCTCGCTTTTATTTGGATGCCGATTATTTTATTAGCCGCGATGATTTTCATGATGCAATTCTATCGGTTAGACGAAAAAGAATTACAAGCCAACAAGGCCGAGGCAGCGGCTAAAGTTGAACCTAAGGAGGATGTTGAATATGATGCCAACAATTAATTCGATTCAAACAACCGTCAACGGCGTCGTCAAAATCGTTAAACCATTTAACAACGACATCGCCGGTGAACAATTTGACCCGCACGTCCTTCAAACACTAACGGCCTTCAAACAACCAGCCATCCTTGAAAATGATCTAGCGGCGCTCCGCAGTGGTAGTTTAACCCCCGCCATCGCGGACCCTGTTGGTGATGCGGTTACAGTTCAAAGTCGAAATATTACGGCTCTGAATCGCACGGTCAGCGTTGAATGGCTGACACCACAAAATGTCATTAATCACACAGTACTGGTCTACTTCCACGGTGGTGCCTTTTACGGCGGTGTTCCCGGCAATAATACGGTCCTTTTAAAGCTGGTCGCAGCTAAAAGTCACTGCGAGATTCTTAATGTCGATTACAGCTTAGCGCCAGAAGCACCAGCACCCGCTGGTATTTTAGACGGGCTCGCGATTTTCCAATATTTGGAACAACGTGACGCTGAAACAATGATTACCGTTGCTGGCGATTCGGCTGGCGCTAACGTCATCATGGCTGCAACAAATCTGAATCAACAACTCGGTAGCAATCGTATCAATCAACAACTGCTGTTGTACCCAGTTACCGCCCCAAATGCTGACCACGCCGGTCCACTCTGGGATTTGGCCGCCTTTCCGATTATTGACTCACAGCGTGCCATTCTCACCAACTATCACGACCTCTTTCGGCAACTTGACAGCATCATGACGGATTATTATGTTCCAGAGAACTTTGATTCACATTCTCCACTCATCTCACCGCTACACCAGGAAAACTTCACAATGACACCACCAACCACGATCATGGTCGGCGAGTTTGATCCCTTCCGACCACAAGCTTGGGCTTATGCACAACGCCTGGCCGCTGCCGATACTGCGACCACGTTTATTCAGTATCAGGGCTTGAACCACGCTTTCGCACCATTAGTGGATCAGTATTGGCAAAGCCAAGATGTGGCCCAAGTGATGGCGGCCGCGTTAATTTAGCGACCAGGGCATATCAAAAATCACCAGTATCACGTTGCAGAAATCACATGTAAAAAACAAGCGGACTGATAAAAACCGCCCCGCATTTTACTATCCGAAATGCGGGCGGTTTCCCGTTAAGCTAACATTTAAGTCTGAGACTTGTGCTATACTCTTGGCATGGGGGGATTAACGTGAACAAAAATGATAAAGCCAAGCGTTTGATGCAACAAATCGACGTTGCCTATAATGATCCTGAAGTTAAACAAGACGCACAAGTTCGTGCTGACTTACTTCGCTATGCTATGGAACTTGACAAGAACGGTAACTATTTATTAATTGCCACTAAAGTTAACGGCATGGCAATGCGCGTCATGCGTGATCACATGCACCAACCACTCCAAGCAATTAACACACTCTACACCCAAACCGCCCGCACCTCCGAATATTATTGGGGCGTGGCGGCAGCTAGTATTTTTAGTGGGCTGTGGTAAAGCACTATCACGTGCGAGCGCTCACTATAAATCATATTAACAACAGTTTTGAACCGGAACACAGACAAATAACTTGAATCAACCGTTAATTTCAAAGGGACGCTCCTGACAAACCATGCCAGAAGCGTCCCTTTACTAACTACTTAAAATTTTATCGATCAGAGTCAAGTTAACAGCTAAAGTAAGGCGTTGTACTTGGCTCAGCCATTTACTTCAAGTACCCGGTTTCATTCCAAGTCGTCAGTTCAAAATGCTGATTATCCGTCGTCGATAACACTGTCAGGCTATCATTATCCACGATTCCGTGGCCGACTGTCTTCATAACTTGCCCATCGACCACAAAAGGTGCTCGTAATTCTGCTACGGGGACACCCATTAACGCCTTGACAGTCATCGTCGTCACCAGGCCGTGCGATACAATTAATAGTGGTTGCGTGCTAGCTACCCCAACTTGATCAATCAAACGATGTAGCGTCGAAGTCGTTCGGGTGACAAAATCCGCATAACTTTCGCCACCGCCAGCTAGTTCCGGTCGGTATTCGGCGGGTTTAGTAAAAATAACTTGGGCGTAGGACTGCGGCTGTACTTCCGCTTCCTGTTTGCCGTCCCAATCACCAAAATCAAACTCACGCAAGCCATCGTCGATTTGAATCGACGGTTGCCACTGATTGGCAGCCACAATGTATTTCGCCGTATCCAGCGCTCGTTGCTGCGGACTGCTATATACTGCTGAAAATTGGGTGGTTCTTAAGTAATCACCAGCGGCCTTTGCCCCATCGATTCCGCTAGCAACCAGCGGGGAATCTGCTCGTCCACCTTGAAATCGGTGTTCTAAGTTATATTGTGTTCGACCGTGACGAATGAAATAAATCTGCATGGCACGTTCACCTTCCTAATCCGTTCAATAGTTTAATTCTAACTGTGTCATGCTCAATAGAAAAGTCTTCAGTGCCATAATGACGTAAAAAAATACCGTGGTCTAAGAAACACACCACGATATTTCAGTTATTATGATAAAGGCTTAACCAAGTGCTGGTACGGATGTGTGCCAATCATGAGCTGACCATCCGGGACAAAACCATGCCGGTGGTATAACTTAGCTGCTCGGGGATTGCCATCATCAACGTTTAAACTCAGTTTCGTGGCCCCCAGTTGACCAACGAGTCCTGGTAATGCTTCTAGTAAGGCACTACCAACTCCGTGGCCCTGAGCTTGCGGATCAACTACCAACATGCTTAAATACCACTCATTCGGCCGGGTCTCACCACCTAATTCCAGTGGTGCCTCAAACCCCGCATGATGACCTGAAGTCGTCCGCAACAAATCGTTTACAGCGGCTTCATTCTTCGCTAAGTGCCCGAACGCGACACCGACGATTTTGTGAGCCATGACCGCCACAAAAGTCTGCGCTAACCCATCTAAATTGGCCGGTCGCTGATACAACTCAGTCAACATTGCCAATAGGTCGGCCTCGCTAACATTTTTTAAGACTGGCATTTCCATATCACGGTAAATCATCGCAATCAATGGTGCAATTTGAGCACTATCTTGCGGTTGTGCCGTTCGAATTTCCATCATCACAACGCTCCCAACTGTTTTCTCAACCGTAGCAAATCCCGCGGTCATCGTCAATCGTTGTGCTTAATTTGTTGCCGATGTTGAATCGTCATCACCCACGTCGTGACGGGAACTACCAGGATAACGCCAATTAACGAGAATAATACCATTAATACTTCCGCAACAAATATTTTATTATTGATAACACTCCCGAAGGAATAATGTAAGCCCGCAAACCAGATAAATAGCGCCAAGAAGCCACCAAAAAAGCCGAAAAACAAGGTATTAAAAGTCGTCCCGATAATCTGCTTACCAATACTGATACCATCGATATAGAGTCGCTTAGTTGGCAACTGCGGATGCTGCGCCAGAATTTCACTCAGACCCGCCGCAATCGCAATAGCAGCTTCCGCAATGGCCCCTAGTGTACTTAAAATTGCTTCAGTTACTGCTACGCCAATAAAGGAGACCCCAATGGCTAACGACATACCTTCCAGATCTTCACTATCTTCTAAACTAAAGCCCTGCGCCATGATCCAATTTTCAACGGGAAAAATAATCAGCACTAAAATGACCATAACAATCAATGCTGCAATATAAGCTGGCTTGGCCGCCACTTCGTTGTCCTCCCCAAAGAAAATCGTGAAGGCCAAGATGATTGTCCCAATGACCAACGACACCCCCATTGCTGGAAAGCCCCATGAAATCAAAACAACGGCTAAAAACAACAATCCAAAGTTAAATAACAAACTCAAAAAGGCCGTCGCTCCAGTCTTACCACCAATTAATGTCATCAATCCTAGTAAGATCAATCCTAAAACGGTAATCGTGTTCATGCCATCACCGCCTTAGGCATCAATCGACTGGCTAACCAACTGGCTACTGGAATCGCTAAAACGATACCGATACCAGAAATCAAACTTTGGACCATCCCCAACGACATATTCATTGTAAAAGTGTAACCCCAGCTATTGCCGTTACGGAAATAGAGCAAAGTCATCGCGAAAGTATCCGCCATGAAAATCAAAAATAGCACGTTGATCAAGGGTCCCATAATAGACCGGCCAATTTGAATACCCGACTTAAATACTTGTCGTGGTGCAATGTCCGGGCGCTCCGTTTTCAATTGAAACAATGAAGCAACAATATCTGTTGATTCATCCATGACTGCTCCGAGTGAACCGAGGACTGTTTCGACTAAAAATAACGGTCGGGGAACCTGCGTCACGTACTGCATCGATTCATAAGTCACACCACGCTCATGGGTCACCGCAAAGACGATCAGACTAATAATGACAGCCAGTCCCGTGCCAACCACAGTCGCACCCAATGTTACTAACATTTGACGACTAAAACCGAGAACTAGCAACAGTGTGAGCACGGCGAAGATTACGGCCAATACGCCAAAGAGCAGGTAAATGTGACCACCATTAGTAGCTAAATCGATCTGAATGGCGGCATAAAATAGTACAGCGTTGAGCGCGACACTCAAAAAGGCCATCAGACCGCTGAAACGCATAATTAACAAGAGCAGTGCTAGGGCTAACCACGCGACAAACGCCAATGCGGTATCTCGTTTTAACCCCTGAATCGTCACTGCACTACTATGATCGCTAGGAATCCGTAAGAAGACTTGATTACGGACGTGATACGGCTGATCCATTGCGCCTGAGCGCGTATACGTATTCTTGATCTGGTAAGTTCGACCACGATGTGCCTTATTGAGCACCCGGACCGTTACCAACTGTGTCACTGTCGCATCCTTATTCTCAAATTCATCCGTCGTCGTGCTTCGACTCTTAGTCTGCACGTGGGTCACTTGTGCAACTGTCTGCTGATAAAGTCCCGCATTAACTCGGGTCAATCCAACCCCGATTAGTCCTAAAATAATCACCAGCAGTGTTAACCACAACCCCCACCGTTGCTTGATTCGCTGTTTCACATTTTCACCTTTTTTCACTTCAATGGTCACCAGTTTACCACCCATTTTCCAATACAAACTTCGATTCTGGCAATCTTTAACAGAATCTAAGTTTCTACGGTAATCTAGGCCGTTACTTGAACGCGTAAAGCTTTCAGCCAAGCAATTTCTTCCTCATCGTGGAGGCGCTGAGCAATTTTTAGTCCCTTTTCAATCAATGCCAGGGCCTGTTCAGGTTGCTGATGGACCCGCCATTCATAAACGGCAGTTAACTTATAATGAGCCAAAGGTTGGTAACGACGTAATAACTGTTGAACACCATCATCTTGATACCAGGCTATGATCTGGGGGTCACGATGATTGGTGACCAAGTTCCAGTACAATGTCGCATCTAAATACTTCGCCAAATCAGCTGGCGGCAACGTATTGAAACTTGGCTCCAAGCGACTCAACCCCGCTAACAGTTCGGGGGTGTCCAGCCCATGTTGAAGTCCCCATTCCAGAATCAACCAGGCTTGCCGGACGACTAAATAATTCCGATTGCCACCATCGCGCGGCATAACAATCATACTCGCATCAAGGTCACGGACACTACCAGTCTGAACCTTAACGGCCGCAGCACACGCAGTGACATACGCGGCGGTCATCGCCGCCGTTGATTCGCGTGCCTGCCGAAATTCCTGGCCCGCCGTGGGATAACCGTGCAAGTTCATTGGTAATAATTGGGCGGCTTTCAACGTATTGACCCAGATCCAAATAATGAACGAAAACAACCATAAATCGAAACTAAACTTAAATTGATTCAGAGTTATTAAACTGAGCATGACCGTCAGTAAGTTGAACAGGCCACCGCCAAAACAATAAATGGCGTGATTGAACCGTTTGGCATCCGCCGGGGGTGCTGCCACGATATGTGGATGACGCGTCAGCGGTCGTTCTAATTTCCAATGACCACGAACCCGACTTAATTGAAGTCGAAAACCGGTAATCCGGACAATTCGAGCACCAATTAATCGAAATCCGACCCACTGACCGAGCCAATGGATTAACGTCGCACCTAGTTCGCTGGCGACTAGTGCCAATCCTAGCCAACCGACTGTTGCAATAAATTGTCCAAAAACTTGCATGCTATTCCTCCTCGTACCTTGATTGACAGCCTTTATTTAACAAAATTAATTTTGAAATCAATAATACGTTTTTGGGCATGACCCATGATTAGTTTTTGACAAAGTTAGATTCAAAAACCGGCAGCTTGGATGCGCCAAAACCGAAACCAATCACAGCATGCTGCCAAATAAAAATTCATCTAATTTAACATGTTTTAATTATGGTTCATACGCCTGGCAACCAGTACCAAGTGTCCTCATTTTCTAATTCGACGATACCATATTAATTATACGCGTAGACACTGAAATAATCGCTGGTACTTCGTAATTGTTCTTATTATAGCAAAACAAGCTGACCTCCGGCGATTAAGACGCCAAGCCCAGCTTGCTAATCAATTGAATTTTAATGTCGTTGTTGCTGAATGCACATGCCGTATCCCTTAACGACGCCGGTGTTTAACAACAGTGAAGAAATGTAAAATCATTGCTAAAAGAACATAAAAGACGACGACAAAGACGCCGTAGTAGGCCCAAAAATTGTTCAGCGGAATCAATTGTTGAATCCCCGCTTCGATTCCCATGGTTAGTAGTGCCATCACCGCAATCATGAAGAATAATTGAATATACCGTTTCACCGTACTGTCATCCCTTTCCTTTTTATGTGCAGCCCGCGCGCCGACCCGTTCACATTCTGCTTGCTTAGCAGCTGTGATGGTTTGCATACCCCACGTTTTAGTTACGACAATCTCCCGTAATTTGATGAGACCACCCATCGTCAAAAATTTATCAAGTGTTTTAAACGTTGCGTCAGTCACGCCGGTCAAATAATTTTCAATACCACCCGCGTAACAATCCGTGATCGTCACATAATGCTTGTTCTTAAAGCGATCAGGTACTGCTTCACCCACGGAATTAAACCGTGCGATCCGCCCCCGAAAACAGTCACAGAAGTTTTTCATTACCCCCGATAAGCTCCCCAAATAGGTTGGTGCAGCTAATACCCAGACATCCGCCGCCATTAATTTTGCTTCCAGCGCGTCTAAGTCAGCATTCGGTTGACTATCGTGATCTGGTCGCAACTCATAATCGTTGAGGTTGACTAGTTCCGTGTCAGCGCTGGCCGCGGCCCCCTTTAAGACGGCTTGCAGTAGCTGGGCAGTCACGCCATCAGCGCGATGCGAACCTAATATTCCTAAGACTTTCACATTTTCCACTCCCATCATTCATTCAAAAGCTATTTTTATTTTAACGCATTTCAACATAAAAATATGGTTATCAAACGAACAGCAATTGTTAAACCCGCTAATAGTACTTACTTTTAACAAAAAGGTTTGACAATCGATTAACGACTTGCTTTAATTATACATAAGTACGAACGTTCCAATAACAATTAGTCTAACTGACAACTTGTAGACTTAAAGTTTTCTTGGCTGCAACTATTTCACCAGAACTTGAACAATCGAGCTGTCATACCAACACTTAACAACTAATTCAGCGTACTGCCGATGGGGGGAGTTAGTCCTTAAGTGTAAATTGAATTTGAAAGGACGCAGTCACCATGGCTAATTTTCAACAATCCGAAACGGCACTTATTGAAAGTGCCACACTAATTAATATCTTCGCCGAAAAAATTCGGCGTCAGATTATCATTGCTCTGGGGAACAGTGATAATGGTCTCAACGTTACTGATATTACCGCCTTGGTCAATATTTCACGCCCCGCCGTTTCACATCATCTACGCTTAATGCGTGAAGCTGGGGTCATTGATATGCGCAGTAACGGAGTCGAGCATATTTATTTTCTCACGTTAACCGCACCATTACAGCAATTACAGGCAACTTTTGCGACGCTAACGGCTGATAACGCGCCACTTAGTCAGTCGTAAGCACTAGCGCCTCATTCAATAGTCACCGCAACCTTCAGGATAACGCGGGCCTGCAACTTACCCGCTAAACGTTAGCTTGATTTTAGACGGTTGCCAACCAAAAATCGGCACTGCCAGAATGTTCAACGCATTCTAGCAGTGCCGATTTTTATTAACCATTCATCCGGATGGTCACTGGTCCTAAACTGAACTCAGTCGTGATTCAAGGCTTGCAGATCAGCTGGCAATGCCGCCTCAAAGTGTAAAATCTGTTCCGAAAAGGGGTCAAAGAACTGTAAACTAGCGGCGTGTAAGGCTTGCCGTTGAATCCACGCCAAGTTACCGCCATACAGCGCATCACCTAATAAGGGGTGCCCAAGCGCGGTTAGATGAACCCGAATTTGATGCGTCCGTCCAGTCACAAGTTCCAACCGTAACCGACTCACGTTATGCTGCAATTGGTCCGCCTCCACTTGATACGTCGTAATGGCGCGTTGGCCCGCCGTGGTGACCACTCGCCGAGGACTGTCAGCCACCCGGCCAATCGGGCGATCAATTGTGCCACTAGCCGGCGTAATGGTCCCTTCGATCCAAGCTTGATACGTCTTCACTAATTGCGCCGCAATTCGGGGCTCTGTCAACATCCCCTGCGCCACCCGATGTTTAGCAACTAACACAAGGCCACTCGTATCCCGGTCCAACCGCGTGACCAGGTGCGGTCGTTGATTACTGGCATGACTGGCTATCAAATAACCCTTGATTCGATTGACCAACGTATCGGTCCGATTACTAGGCCCCGGCACGCTGGTTAACCCGGCTGATTTATTAAGAACGAGCCAATTAGCATCTTCATACTCAATTTGGATTGGTTGTTCGCTGACGACTACCGCTGTATCCGGTGCCTCGTCTGGTAGTTGAATTCCCGCAATATCGCCATCATGAATGGTAATAACGCCCGTTTGAACTTGATTATTGACAAGAAACGCGCCGGTGCCATGCTTGATTGCCTTGATTGTTCGCATACTGATGGCATGCGTCGTCAAGAATCGTTTCATTGCCATTGGTTGTCCCTGGTGTTGCCAAGTAAATTCCATACGTGTTACTCCATTTCATCTCGTAGTTTACCAATCAGCCATCTAATCGGTTTCCTCATCGGTGCTAGTTGCTGATTCCGCATGAGCTGCCGCTCGAATCGTCGCCATAAAGGTTTCACCATACTTTTCAAGTTTGCTGGTCCCGACCCCTTTGACCGTTAAGAAAGCTGCATCGTCTTCTGGCATCAGGTCACACATCGAATGAAGCGTCCGGTCAGAAAAAATCACAAATGGTGGTACGCCCTGTTCTTCCGCCAATTGGCGCCGAAGTGTCCGCAATTGTTCGAAGAGGGCACTGTTCTCTGGCACCGTCTGCTGCACCTTTTGGGCCGTCTTTCGGTGTACCGTGGTCGTTCCTTTAAGCACGGCCACTCCACTCGCTGAGACTGTCAGCGTTGGATACTGACCACCCACCGACTGCAAATAACCGCTCGCAGTCAAAAAATCGATCAGTTCCACGACACTCTTCTGTCGCTGCCCGGACATCAACCCGTACGTCGACAACGTATTGAGGTTCGATTCGCGGACCCGTTGATTATTAGCGCCCGTCAATACCTGGGCCACGACCCCTTTACCGAACCGGGAATGAAGCCTAACGACGCACGATAAGACTTGTTGAGCTGCCGTGGTGATATCCTGTGATTCTCGCTGATCAGTACAATTACTACACCGACCACACGGCGCGGATTTTTCACCAAAGTATTTCAAGATAAACTGTTGTAAACAGCCCTGGGTATTCGCATACCGTGTCATCACCTGTAGCTTCTGATACGCCAGGTGTCGGTGCTCCGTATCCATCTCCGACTCATCAATAAAGAAGTGCTGAAGTTGAATATCAACCGGTCGAAAAATCAAAATCGCTTCACTAGGTAACCCATCCCGGCCAGCCCGACCGGCTTCCTGATAATAAGCTTCCAAAGTTCCGGGGACCTGCGCGTGAATCACAAAACGCACGTTACTCTTATCAATGCCCATTCCAAACGCGTTGGTTGCCACCATGACGTCAACACGGTCGTACAAGAAATCCTCTTGGTTTTGCCGACGAACCGCATCATCTAGCCCAGCGTGGTACGGCGTGGCCTTAATATCATGCTTTTGCAACAAACTCGTCAGACGCATCACTTCTTTACGGGTGCTGGCGTAAATAATCCCGGCTTCACCATGATTAACTTTCAAATAATCTAAAATGTAACGGTCCGTGTCTTGGTCCTTGACCACCGTCAAATCCAAGTTATCGCGGGCAAAACCAGTATTCACTTCATGTTGTGGATCGATCGCTAAGCGGCCGCAAATATCCGCAGCAACTTGCTCAGTTGCCGTCGCCGTTAAAGCTAGAACTTGCGGATGGGTCGGCAATTGTTCAATCGCCGTGCTGAGCGCTAAATAACTGGGACGAAAATCGTGCCCCCACTGTGAAATACAGTGGGCCTCATCAATTGCTAACAGTTGAATGGGCAACCGGCCCAGCGCTTGAATAAAGTAATCCGAATCTAACCGCTCGGGTGCCACGTAAAGTAAGGTATAATCCCCCGCCCGTAGTTCTTGGAGCCGTTCGTTAATCTCTTGGAAATCCAGTGAACTGTTAATAAAAGTCGCCGCGATGCCATTATCATTTAACGCGTCTACCTGATCTTTCATTAAAGAAATCAATGGTGAGACAACGACGGTCAGCCCCTGAAAAAGTAACGCTGGGATTTGGTAACATAATGACTTACCACCCCCAGTCGGCATAATCGCTAGGGTGTTTTCACCGGCCAACACTTGTTCAATCACTGCTTTTTGCCCCGGTCGGAATTCATCATATCCGAACGTGGTCTTTAATACTTGCTGTGCCGCCGCTAAGTCAATCATCACACGTAAACTCCCTCTTTGAATTAATACTCTCATTCTACCGAGAATACCGGCCCATGACAAGAACGCGCCCCGGTAATCACTAGGTACGTTAAGTCGCACTTGCGCCACGAAAACTATCAAAATACCGAAAAGTGCCCGTCCCTATTGATTTTATAGGAACGGACACTTTAAAGAGACCGATATCGATTAAACGACCATGTCAGATTGGCCATCAAAGGGCACTCGCCCACACAGTTTATATGTACAATGCTGACTTAGCCTTGCTTGGGTCGGCCACGGTGATCCACCAAACCTTCCATGCCGTGTTGTCGATATTTTCGTACCCATGTATAGACTTGTGGATACGAAACATTAAAATGCTTAGCGGCTTCTCGATAATCGTTGCAATGGTCCAGCGTATACTTTACGATCGCAATTCGTTCTTCCAGCGTTGCGCGTCGTCCTCGATCCATGACTCGGCCTCCTCTCATTCACTACTATTCATCATACCAAGAGTTCTCAATTTTTTGTAGCTTTTTCCCCGTGACTTGCCTGATTCGTTGCGATTTTTAATAAATTATTTCGAATCAGTCCAGTGCACCTAGCGCTCATCTTAAAATAAATTTGTTAACGCAGTTATTTTGCTTGCATTTAAGAACGTATGTTCGTATACTCGTATTGAGGTGATTAGCATGCAGTCAAAAAATCTAACCGTTAAGTATTTAAATAAAAGCAAGATATTAAAGTTGGACCCCTTTATGTTGTACTTACAAGTCACGCCATTAAAGGCGACCGAGCCTATGCCCATCAACTGCATCATCGTCAAGCATGCATTGACTTTATTTTACCAACTCCAACCTGACGCACAACTAGCACTCTACGGTCACTATAACACCAGGCACCAATTCGTGATTACCAAATTCATGGTTCGATCTGCAGTGCAAACACTAGCCAGCTAATGTACAAAGCCGCTAAAATATAAGTACTTAGATCAGAGGAGCTGTTGTCGATGATGCCAACGAACCTAACCTTACTTGAGCGTAAGATCTCAAATAACTTGAATTGTCTATACTTTGTCAACCATCCCGTTTACCGTATTCAAAAGGACCATCAATTAGCACTCGCTTCAGAATACAACCTTGCCGGCAACGTGACCGAAATTATCTGTGATGAACAGCAGCGCTATCATATTTTATTCGTGGCGCGTAAAGAAATTGTCTTAACTGAAAAGAAGGTCGCTAAAGTAACCAATAACCAGCTCGGGCAGGATACCGTTCAATTTCTGGCGACGCTGGGATACCAGTTTCCCCCTGCGCAGCCGGCCGGTGAACTAAGCCAACCCACGATCCTACCTTCACCAACGGAATTGAGTGAATGTCCGACCGCTTACGTAATCATCGACTGCGAGTTCGGCACTCGCTTTCGTCGTAATGGCTCCGCTAAAGCCGTCAGTTGGCACGTCATCGAATCACCCGAATTACGGGCTAGTATCTTCCAGCTCAGTGCCATCGGTTTTTCCCATCATACGCAGACAGCGCCTTTTTTCAATCGTTACTTCGATGATCCTAACTTTTTACCTGACAAAAAGTTGGCCGGTTTATCAGCAACTGGCTTAACGACCGTCGCTTACGAGGCGCAAGGCGACCCCCTGACGATTCTAAAAGCATTTATCCAGCAAGTTATCCAGCCACAACTCCCCCTCGTTTTTTGGGATCAGACACAGGACATGAAACACATTCGATTATTACTAACTCAGTATTATCAGCAATTGACCCCCACCGAACAGCAGCTAGTCAGTCGCCCGGTCACGATTTTTGATGCCCAAGCCTATACGAATACCTTGATCAATCGTGGCAACCATAAGGTCGGTAGCCATGATCTGCCATTAAATGGCTTAGCCGCACTCTTTAATATCAGCAATCCACACCAGCATAACGCCATTTGGGATGTTCAGACAACTGAATTAGTCATGGTTAAGCTTGCTGAACTAACTCACCAAACGCCGGTAATCACTACACCGCCTGCACCGATCGCACTACCAGCTACGGTGCCAGCGGTGGTTCCGTCAATCCAGACGCCTAGCCCCACACCACAACATGCCAGCCACGCGCAAGTTCACCAGTTACGGGCACGTGGCAAGACTTACCGTGAAATTGCGGCGGTCACCGGTTTTAGTATTAGCGGGATTAATTATATTCTCAAAAAAGCCCGTTCTATCCCGACCCGCTCAGAAAGCGTATAATGATATTAATAGCTTAAAAGGAGTGTTTTAATATCATGGAAAAACGTATTAAAGGTTCATGTACCACGATTCTCGTCGGTAAAAAAGCCTCAATCGATGGCTCGACCATTATTTCACGAAACGATGATGGTCACGAAGCCCTAGACCCCGAACGATTAGTTGTGGTCAATCCCGCAGATCAACCCCGGCACTATCAGTCCGTCATTAGTAAGGTCGAAGTCGACTTACCTGACAATCCCTTACGGTATACTTCAATTCCCAACTCAATCTTGACCAATGGGACCTGGCCAGCAGCAGGGATCAACAGTGAGAACATCGCCATGTCCGCAACCGAAACCATCACCACGAACTCGCGTATCTTGGGAATCGATCCCTTCGTTGCCGGCGGAATTGGTGAAGAAGACCTTTGCACCCTAGTATTACCATACATTCACAGCGCCAAGGAAGGCGTTACTCGTCTAGGTGCCCTGCTTGAACAATACGGGACTTACGAACCAAACGGTATCGCTTTTTCTGATCAAGACGAAATCTGGTGGTTAGAAACCATTGGTGGTCACCACTGGGCTGCTAAACGTATTCCTGACGATGCTTACGTGGTTGCTCCGAACCGCATGAATATTGACGATTTCGATTTTAACGCTGATGATACCTTAGCTTCAGCTGACCTTGAACAATTAATTGAAGATTACCACTTGAATCCTGACTTTGACCGTGTCAACTTGCGGCACATCTTTGGAAGTGCTTCAATCAAAGATACGGTTTACAACAACCCCCGGGCTTGGTTCGGTCAGAAATACTTCACGCCGGACGTTGTGCAAGATCCAATGGAACAAGACTTACCATTCATCTGCCATGCTAACCGTAAGATTTCTATCGAAGACGTCAAGTTCGTTTTGAGTTCTCACTTTGAAAACACGAAATACGATGTTTACGGGAGTGGCTCTGAAGCTGACAAAACCCTTTTCCGGCCAATCGGGATCAACCGTAACCACGATGTGCACATCTTACAGATTCGCAACAACGTCCCCGCTGCTGTTGCCGGTATTCACTGGTTAGCCTTTGGTGCCAATACCTTCAACACGGTCGTACCATTCTATGCAAATGTCAATGACACGCCAGCTAGCTACAAAGATGCGGACGGCACCTTTAATCTCAACCACATGTACTGGTTAAGCTGTACAACCGCCCTTTTGGGTGACACCGACTACGACTTTTACGTGGATATGCGGAATAGTTACGAACTCGAAGCCATGAGTGCTTACCGTAAAATCGAGAATGATACCGACGCTGACTTGGCTAACCACCAAGACGTCACGGCCTATCTTGAAACGGCTAACCAACAATTGGCCGATACCGCGATGAAGTTACAAACTAAATTACTCGGCGATATGGTCATTGCCGGTTCTGAAAAAATGAAATTACGTTATAATTTGAACGATTAATTAAGCCCGGTAGCTTGCGGTTTTAGCTAAGATTTTTATGGTGAATTCATGAGACTAAACTAATTTATTTTTAATTTAGTGGTTTACAAATACCAGAATCGTGCTAATATAAATGTCACAAGATAAAAAACGGAGGAAAGAGGAGTACGATTAGTCAACCTGCCAGTGAATCGGGAGTGAGTGGAAACCCGACCAGAACTTGACTAATCCGAAAAACACTTTCTTAGTTGCTAACTGAAATAACCTCGTTAAAGTAGGATTAGCCGTTAACCGGTACGTTACCATCGGTGGTGTATGTTTGTACACTATTTTAAAGCTGGTTTACTGTAAGGTAAACAACTTGGGTGGTACCGCGAAAGAGTCTTTCGTCCCTTGATAATTCAAGGGATGGAAGGCTCTTTTCTTTTATCCTGTAACTAAAATCTGAACTTATTTTAAAGGAGACCACGCATATGCATTTAATTATTCCAAAGGATTACGATCCTAAATTATCCGTTAAAGAAACCCAACAGGCCATTCGTTACATTCGTGAAACGTTCCAAGATGAATTTGGGAAGCAACTAAACTTATCTCGGCTTTCAGCACCGATGTTCGTTGAAAAGAAAACTGGTCTGAACGATAACTTAAACGGTGTCGAAAAACCTGTCTCCTTCACTATGCAAGACATGGGTGATGAACAAATCGAAATCGTTCACTCACTTGCTAAGTGGAAACGGGTCGCTTTAAAGCGCTACGGTTTTGATATGCATGAAGGTCTCTACACGAACATGAACGCTATTCGTAAGGATGAAGATTTAGACAATTACCACTCCGCCTACGTTGATCAATGGGATTGGGAAAAAGTGATCAGTAAGGAAGAACGAACCGTTGAAACTTTGAAAGCCACGGTACGTCAAATATTTAAAGTGATCAAGCACATGGAACACGAAGTTTGGTACAAGTTCCCACAAGCCGTTCACCACTTACCAGACGAAATTCACTTCTTAACCACACAAGAGCTCGAAGACATGTACCCTGACATGACGCCGCGCGAACGCGAAAACGCCATTTGCAAGAAACTCGGCTGTGTCTTCTTAATGCAAATTGGCTGGAAGCTTGATTCCGGCGAACGTCACGATGGCCGCGCCCCCGACTATGATGACTGGAAATTGAACGGCGATATCCTCTTCTGGTATGAACCATTAGACCAAGCTATCGAAATCTCAAGTATGGGAATCCGGGTCGATGCTGAATCAATGAAGAAACAACTTAAAGACGTGGACGCCGAAGACCGGCTTAGCTTGCCATACCACCAAATGATCTTGAACGCGGACGTCCCTTACACGATCGGTGGCGGGATTGGTCAATCACGGCTCTGCATGTTATTACTTGGCAAAGCCCATGTCGGTGAAGTACAAGCTGCCTTGTGGCCACAAGCCATGATCGACCAATGTGCCGAACATAACATTCATTTACTTTAATCTGATTTAAAATCCAACAAGAAGGAGTGATCAATATCATGGAAACCATTAGTATTATCAACGCCGCTGACCATGTCAATGAACAAGTTAAAATTGGGGTGTGGATCAGTAATAAGCGTTCTAGCGGCAAAATTGCCTTTCTTCAATTACGCGATGGCACTGCAACTTTTCAAGGGGTAGCTCTCAAAAACGAGCTCGGTGAAACAGCTTTTGCACAACTGACCGACCTCGCGCAAGAAACTAGCCTCTGGGTCACCGGCACGATTCATGCAGATACCCGTTCCCCCTTTGGCTACGAGCTTGCCATCTCACAATTTGAAGTGGTTGGGACTAGTCACGACTACCCGATCACGCCCAAGGACCATGGTATTGATTTCCTGTTGGATCATCGCCATCTTTGGCTACGGTCATCGCGTCCCAACGCAATTATGCGGATTCGCAACGAGGTCATTCGAGCCGTTTATGAGTTCTTCAATGACCGCGGTTTTATTAAGATTGACGCGCCGATTTTGACCGGTTCCGCTCCTGAAGGGACGACTGAATTATTCAAAACTGATTACTTTGGTCAGGACGCCTATTTATCACAATCCGGCCAGTTATACGGTGAAGCTGGCGCAATGGCGTTCGGCAAAATCTTCACGTTTGGACCAACTTTTCGGGCCGAAAAATCCAAGACTCGTCGCCACTTAACAGAATTATGGCAACTTGAACCTGAAATGGCCTGGATACATCAAGATGAAAGTCTGGAAGTCCAAGAACAATTGGTGGCCTACCTCGTTCAAGCCGTGATTGACCATTGCCCCCACGAACTGGCCGTTTTGGACCGCGATGTTGCGACGTTGCAAAAGTACACCAAGCTCCCATTTCCGCGAGTTTCGTACGACGATGCTATTACACTACTCCAAGCGAACGGCTTTGACGTCGACTGGGGTGTCGACTTTGGCTCACCGGAAGAGACATTTTTGGCAGAACACTTTGACCAACCAGTCTTTGTCTTAAACTATCCCAAAGCAATCAAGGCCTTTTACATGCAGGCACACCCGACGCGCGATGATGTCGTCATTGCAGCTGACCTGTTAGCACCTGAAGGTTACGGCGAAATCATCGGCGGTTCCGAACGCTCAACGGATTATGACTACTTGAAGGAACGGTTACTAGCCAGCGGTCAAGACTTGCAGGATTACGAGTGGTATCTCGATTTACGCAAATATGGTTCGGTGCCGCACTCCGGTTTCGGTATGGGTCTGGAACGTTTTCTGGCTTGGATCACTTTGCAAGATCACGTTCGCGAAACCATTCCGTTTCCACGTATGTTGCACCGTATTTACCCGTAAAGTCGCTCCAACCTAGTGCTAGTAGCATTGGTTAATCAAAATTAATCGTGCATCCTTTAAATTCCCCACGCATTTTCGAATGTGTGGGGAATTTTTTATCTTATTTGTTGACAAGCAACAATATTCAAGATAAAATGTTGCTTGTCAACAAAATTAAGGAGCTGTTTAAAATGACAAAATTATTAATGATTAATGCTCATCCACACACGACCGTCCCCAGTGCCTCACTGACCGTTGCAGCGAGTTTTAAAACTGCGTATCAGCAAACCCATCCGAACGATGAGATTACGACACGCGATCTTTATCAGGACGGCGTTCCCGCTTTGAACGACACAACCTTCGAAGCTTGGCGTAAACAAAAATACGGTGAAGAACTAACGTCAGTGGAAGCTGAACTACTTAGCCGTCACGCCGCCTGGCTAGCTGAATTTCTAGCAGCCGACAAGATCGTCTTCGTTAATCCAATGTACAATCACTTTCTTCCAGCCGAACTCAAACAATACTTAGACTTAACCGCAGTCGCCCGTAAAACTTTTAAGTACACGGTCAACGGCCCGGTCGGCTTATTACCCGACAAACACGTCTTACACATTCAGGCTGCGGGTGGCTACTATCACCAACCTGATCAGCACAACCAGGTTGAAGCAGGCGACCCCTACCTCCGTGGCATGATGCAACTGTATGGGATTCAGGATTACCGAACCATCTTCATTGAAGGATTGGACCAATTTCCAGAACAGCGAGAACAGGCCATCACTGCCGCACAGGTAGCAGCAGAAAAACTCGCCGGTGAATTTTAAAACCGGTATAATAATAGTAATAAAAGCTAATGATTAATTGATAATTGCGCGCTAACCACCACGAGAACCAGTCGCCATGACGCACAACTATCTAAGGGGGATCAATCGATGTCAATATCCACGGAACAGACAATTCTAACGCAGCTCAAAACGATTCGAACCAAGCGTGCTTCCACTACTGGTGAACAGAAATGGTTACAGCAGCATATCACCGAAGCCAATCTACGCCGCCTGTTGCCGGATATTTCCATCGTTGGCCTACATTTATTATCTGAACTAGAGGCCGGTCCACAAACGGGCATCGACTTAGCCACTAACCTCGGCGTCACTCGAGGTGGTGTGACCCGGGCAGCCAAACGACTCGTAACGCAGGGCTTAATTGGCTCATTCCAGCAACCCGATGATCACAAAAAGATCTTCTACCGCTTAACGCCGAGTGGTCGTAAGCTGGCCCGCTATCATGATAAGATGCATGCAACCCGCAATCATCAAGCAATCACGCTCCTTCATGAACACTACTCACCAGCAGAACTTGCGGTGATTCAACGCTTCTTGGCTGATTTGACGGATTATGAAGCTTAATAAAACCAAAAACACCGCTACGACTAATGCGTTCGTTAGTCACAGCGGTGTTTTTGAATTTCTAATGATTAGTGATTTTGTAATCGATACTTGCGAATTGCTATAATCAATGACAACGTGTTGAGTACCAATGATAAACTGCTGAGGAGTAAACTCGTTTTTGTAATACGCATGAGCGGCCTCCATTGATTGAATTTGTTAATTCTAGTTTACCGGTATTACGCACTAAAAGATACTAAAAGCACTAGGTGATTCGTGGATTGTGCGATCAGTGGTTAATCATTTGACACGGTCTGTTTGGCCTGGGATAGCGCGTCCTTGACTGCGGCCTTGATGGCACGGCTCGATACAGAAGCGCCGGAAACTGCATCCACATCATAAGTGTTAGCAGCCACCATTTTTGCCGGCAATTCGGCAACTGCCTGACCACCAACTTCACCAGTCTCATGTTGTTCAACTACTTCAACATGAGTTAATTGTTGGTCAACATACGTGATACGAACCACAACTTGCCCACCAATGCCATCATCTGAGCGCCCTAAGTATTGGTGTTCACCAACTGTGATGTCCGGTGATGCTTCAGCTAGCAAATCATTGGCACCAGTCTGATGCACCGAAGCACTAGTATTCGCATCCGGCTTAGCCACTGCTTTTTCATCGACTAATTGTATCGTTTCTTCCTTAGGTTTAGCTGCATTTTCACCAGCGATTTTTCCAAAAATCAGGCATTCAGCTAAATTACCGCCACCTTGATACTGATTTGCACAAATACCGCCCAACTCACCTGCACCATACAAGTGCGGAATAGGTTGCTGATTTGCATCTAAAATCTCTGCCCGGTCATTACGACGTGGCCCCCCTTGGGTATTAAGTACGTTGTTTGTTAACTTAAGCACATAATATGGCCCACCATCAAATGCCCGCATCGTATCAACCTGCCGATTAAACGCGTAGTCAGTACCAGACTCAACAAAATAATTGAAATCATGAACGGTCTTGGTAAGTACCGTACCATCAACTTCCATAACTCGTGCTAAGTCGTTTAGAGTAGTGGCCTTCACAACTAAATCGGTGAGATTATTAATCGGCGTATATTGACTTGCTAACATCTGTTGATACTGAGTTTCATCAAAAACCAAGTATGGATGGACATTTGTCCGCGGTACTCGCCACATTCCATGATCATAAATGTGACCGTGCCGGTTGGCTTCACTCTCATCAAAATACCGACTACCGTCATCAGCCACCGTAATAACGCTACCATGGTTCACTTCCGGCCAGCCTAAAATCAAGCGACCACGTTCACCTTGTGGTACGGCAATCGAAAGACCATGTAAAAATCCGAGTGATTCATAATTTTGCATGTGCCAAAAGTCCGCGCCAACTTCTTGGGCCATCTTAATACCAGCACCCTTATTAAACAGCGTGCCTAATGGTGCCAAGTGCTCAGCACCAAGGTAGTCCTGGATGGCTTGTTGATTATTTTCAAAACCACCACATGCTAGGACTACACCATTGGTAGCTCGAACATTAACTAAACGATGCTGACGTTCGATTTGGACACCGATAATTGTATTCGTAGTGGGATCTTGAATCAGATGTTGTGCCGGAGCACTAAGCCAGACATCAATCTGTTGCTGCCGATCTAACACTTTTTGTCGAAGAATTTTCCACAAAGCTGCATCAAAAATGCCATGATGGACAGTTGTAAAGTCATAGGATTGGACTCCATCAAATTCAGGAAACTCATGAACTGCACTGTCTAATGAAATTGGAGAATCAGCAGCTGTAAAATCATTTTTGACACTCACCGGGTCAACATTGAGATACTTTTGAACATAGTCGCGCATATTCGCCATGCCCGCTACGAAAGTATCAACCATACTATCGTCTAATTGCATGGGTGCCGTTAAGTTTTGATAATATTTTTTACCCTCATCGAAACTATCTACCGTTCCTAAGAGTTGGGCAGAATAACGGGTATTGCCTCCTTCATGACCATTCGGCGCTGCATCCGTGAGCAATACCTTCGCATATGCATCCGCCGCAAACCGCGCTGCTGTCGCCCCGGCACCACCAAAGCCAATAACTACCGTATCATATTGATAATCCCATTTAACCTGATTCATTTTTTGGAGCATGCTGACCACCCTTTCAAAATCCATTTAACGTATTCTAAAGCACAATTGAAATTGATATTTAAATCACAAACAGAATCATTTTTTAACTACATCTGTATTATATAACCGCTTTCATTTTTATAGAAATAACAATCTGATTATCTGTTATTACAAATGAGTAATGGGTTATACTTGATTTTAATAAGATTAAGCATTAAAGGTGGCGATTTCATGGAAAATAAATTGTTAGTATTTTTAGAAGCTATTCAACAGCACAATAGTATGACGAAAGCTGCACAAAGTTTATTCATCAGTCAGCCGTACATTAGCCGCACAATTAAAAGTGCGGAAACTCATTTTGGGACCCCCTTAATCGACCGCGGCCATCATCCACTTGAATTAACTTATGCTGGAGAAAGATTACTGACTTATTTGCAAAGTGACGCCCGTCTCCATCAGCGAATGAACACTGAACTTAAAGAAATCAGTCAAAATAAGTATCAAAGTATGACGATTGGGATTACACCACCAATGGCTAATGCTTGGTTTAGTCAAACACTACCTGCTTTTTATCAACGTTTTCCGAACATTCGCACTAAAATACTAGAAATCACAACATCAAAAGCAGAAACGTTGCTAGCTAGTCATCAGCTAGACTTTTTTATTGGCAAAACAATTCATCAAACTAACGTCAAAACCATCCCTTTGCAGACAATTTCTTTGTCTTTAGTCATTCCAAAAACAGCCGGAATATATCAGTCCAATCAATTTTGGCGACCGTTCACCCCCACCATTCTTACAGGAATGACTGGTGAGCCTGTCATCCGTGCAGTCGGTGAAGCTCGCTTTCAAGAACTGGTTGACCATTACTTTGCCGATAAAGGCATTCAAACGATTCCACTCATTGAAGTCGATAACTCTCGCTTTGCACTAAGCTTGACACTTCAAGGACTTGGTAGCATTGTTCTAGCCACTGCAATGTTGGCAAGACTAGCCACTGAACCAGCCAAGTACCCTATCAATGCGTTCAAATTACCAACAAGCGAGCTCAGCCTTGATTTTAGTATTGCCTACTTACCAAGTCACGTGCTAGCTAAACCGATTGCTTATCTAGTCGAACAAGCTTGTCAAACCTTTAATCCTGCGATTGATTTTTAACATAAAACGCAAACTGTCAGCATCTATTAAGCTAGATGATTGACAGTTTGCGTTTTACTTTCAAAATAAATCACCGGTAGTAAATCATGTTCAACCCCACCAGCTGTTGCATTAGTTGCTCATTTTCTGGTGATAGTTTGATTTGTTGCTGCCGCAGACATTTGGAGATGTCTAAGTTCATTCTGTCGAATACTCCCAGTACTGAACCAGTTCGTTGTTCCAATAGTTCCTGATAATAAGTTGCCAGCAGCTGTCGTAACGGTTGCTCATTCGTGGTATTTAGATTAGCAACTAAATCACTAATTATGCCCACAGCAACACGTGCCCGATCCTGCCCCCCGCTGTACCATTTCACCGTCATATCTGTTCGACTCCTTTTACGCAATAACAACTGCCACCATGGTCGCTGAACAGGTCTTCTGCTCAAACCTAATAACTCATCCGTCGAGACAGCAAATAGTTTGCTCAGTGCTACCAACAACTCTAAATCTGGATAACTTTTCCCTAACTCCCACTTGGAAATAGTTTGCCGTGAGACGTGTAACCGCTCCGCCACCGTCTGCTGGGACCATTCATGCTGTTGTCGTTGCTCTTTTATTTTAGTACCAATCACAATTTTCATCCTACCCGCTCCTCTATTAAAATACTAGACTATTGGGTGCACCAATTCATTGCAACACACTTAAGCGCTACCGCAACGGTTGGTTGCAACCACTCAAGATCAAGTCTCGGTATGAAAATGTTGATACAACGACTTTCCTGAAACTAACAATTCCACAACTTGTTGAGGATCATCAACCGTCACACCTTGTCGTTGCAAATAACTGACAAATTGCGGTAAATAGTCGCTGGCCTTCAACGCACATTCCAGCTGATAAGTTTGGGCATTAGTCTTTAAAATCAATTGAAAATAATCCGGATTGAAATCAAATGGTGAAAGTCGTTTGCGACACCGATAACTGATGGTAACTCGCTGCAGATCTGTATAGTGGATTAGTTGGCACCGTGGACAATTGAACACAATTTGGCGAAACTTCGTCAATGTCGATGCAGCATACGTATGCAACTCAATGGTAGCAGGCTGAATCACCCAGTAACTATTGATTCCCACTGGAACGACCACAATCAATCCAACAATATAAAGTGATAAAAAGAGCCACCACGGCTGATAACCAAAACCAGTAAATAATAGACAAACAAATAGCCAAAATAATCCGAGACCCAGAAGTCGCCCAAAGCTTAGTCGCCGACCAACAACATATGGCTTTGGAAAGAAAGCACTACCACGAACTAATTCATCCAAGGATAGATTATACAGATCCGACAGTGCCAGTAAATTATCGATTGACGGAATCGCCTTTCCGCGTTCCCACTTAGACACCGCCTGAGTCGTAACAAATAACTTGGACGCTAATTGCGCCTGTGTCAATCCATACTGACAACGACGCGTTTTCAATAATGCTGCGAGTAACATTGGCTCGCCCCCTTTATGATTTCAGCTTAATCCTCAACCACGATCAAACCAATCAACTCATGGTTGTTTAGTCACAATCATACATGGCAGTCATAATTTGTTGAACTTCCGTTGTTAAATCTTGTTGCTCGCCAATTAAGACTTCGTTAGCAACGCCCAACGTATCATGTGGAAACCACCACCGACGCATGTCTTCCACACCAAAATCACGATGACGATTTTGATGGCGCGCCAAGGTCGTGGCAAAGCTCACTTCAAAATAATAAGTAAGGACGCGTGGAAACGATTGACTAAGCCGCGCCAACATTTTTCCATACCGATCACGTGCTAAGATGCCTTCCACAATGACTACAGGCACACGTCCCAGCCCATAGCACGCAATTTGTTCAATCAGACCAATTGAAATATTTCCCGGGTAATCATGACTCATCAGCATGTCGCGACGAACGACATCTTGGGACACTAGCAACGTATGATGGCCCACGCGTCGTCTTGCCACTCCCAGAATTCCCCCGAATAATCACCAAAGTTGTTTCCATCCACATGTCCTCCACTCATTCCTGTATCTTAATCATACCGCACAGCTAACAAAAAAACGTTAGCCAAATTGGCTAACGTTCGCTGATACTATTTGGCTTTACTGGCGTTACGTCGGGCATCATGTAAAATCTTCAATGCGCGTTTCCGCGATTTTAAGTTGGTCCCCCGTAGACGCCTGCGCGCACTTGCTAAATCTTGTTTTTCCATCATGGGTGCCTTCTGATAAATAGTAATTATTACCATTTAAATTATAATCAATCTTATGCTTACGTCAACTATTATGCAGCCAGCTGACATTGACAGATACAATTAGCTCCCAATAATTAAATTATCATTTATTAGACTAACGGCAATGACAATGTTACCCTTAAATTGTCAACGACATTATATAAGTATTTTGAAGGAGTGGGGATCTTTGAAACCAAACAATGTTAATAATCAGAATAAACGTCACCAATCGCGATGGGTAATCACGAGCGCAACCGCCATGATACTGACAACGTTAACGATTGCCAGTCAGGCGGCGGCTGCCGACGATACAGTCACGACCACAAACAACGAACCGACCAACAGTCAGTTGAATACGAATACTCAAGTTAACGCTACTCAGGTCAATTTGAAAGCGGATACTTCTACATCAGTATCCACGATAAAATCCGACCAGTCAGCAGTCGCAGCCACGTCACCCACCACATCAACCGGAAGTCCCTCTGAGCACTCGTCGTCAGTGAACACCAACCCACAACAACAATCAGCAAATCCAGCATCACAATCTCAAGCAACTACCACGTCAGAATCAACACCGACCACAGATATTAAGCACCCAACTCAAACCGCACCAGCTCAAACAACCTCCGCATCAACTACTGAACCAACTACCGAATCAAACACTGAATCAGCGACTGATAGTCAAGCTAAAGCAACGACAACCGATAATCAAGTTTCCAAGCAACCAAGCCAGCAAGCCGCACCTGCGCCGTCCAACTCCACTACCACCGAGGTGAATACTCAGTCAGCGACTAGCTCAGCGTCAACCGATGATAAAATTGTTACCAATGTAAACCAGGAAAAGCTAGTTTTGAAAACTAACCAACCAGTCGTCCGTGCCATTAGCCGCACCGCGTCAGAAAATATTAACGATTGGATGCCAAACACATTATTGCAACAAGAGGTACTCAGTCAACTGCGCAAACAGAACCCAGATCGTACCTGGAACTCAGCTGCAGACATCACTAAGGCAGATATGCTACTACTGACCACCTACTATGGCAAGGACACTTATATCGACGGCAAGACTTCCTACTCATTAGAAGGACTGCAATATGCCACTAACCTTACGACAGTCTGGCTCAACAACAACTTGAACGCACCGTCTGGCAGTTACTATAGTGATGTCACTGATATTTCACCATTAGCCAACTTACAAAAACTCCAAGTGGTCAATATTCAGCAAAACCGGATCACGGACATTTCACCGCTCGCAAACTTAAAGAATTTAACGGAGGTCGATGCCGCCTATAACCACATTTCAGATTTTTCGCCACTTAAAGGATTTAAAAATCTGAAAGGCACATTCAGTAACCAATTTATCACCTTACCACCCGCCTATATTAGTGCAGATAATAATATTGCGACGCTGGCGATTGATTGCTATTTGCCAGATGGCTCTAAAGTTCAACTGAAGCCCAATAATGGCGTCGGTGAAACTGTTTTCTACAAAAACGGTCAGCTTTACGTTCGCTGGTACTTTAACGGTGCGGGCGGTGGTAATTACGACAGCAACGGTCATATCTACTACACGAATATGAAGCCCCAGCAACCCGGACTAACAGGTCCGACCTTTAACGGTACCACGGTTATTCCCATGGACGATTATTATTTCATGACTGCCGCTTCTGACGGTAACAACTTTGTCGTCGTCCGCCCGTATGTCTTAGCTGCCACTGCTGCGCCCATCACGGTCAAATACGTCGACGCGCTTACCGGTGAATCCTTAGTCACCGCTGACCTCACCTTAAACGGAATCGTCGGTCAGCCTTACACGACTCAGCGCATTGATGACGAGCTACCAAATTATGACTTTACGAACATTGTCGGCAATGCCAGTGGTGTCTTCACAGCGGATGCCCAGACCGTCACTTATTACTATACTCGTAAGGACGCCGGCGACATTACGATTCACATGGTCGATGCTAACGGCAACTTAGTCTACGAACCGCAAATTCTACCTGGAAAACACAATCTCGGTAACGCCTACAATTTAGATGCGCCAACCTTTGACCATTTTAAATTACAGCAAACTATCGGCAATGCGGCTGGCGTTTTCACGACTGATCCGCAAAGCATCACGTTTGTCTATGTCCGCTTAGACGCCGGTAACATTACGGTGAAATATCAAGATAAGCAGGGAAAACAATTAAAGCCCGATAAGACAATTTCCGGCTCCCAATCACTCGGCCAAGCCTATACGACTGAACCGTTGGATATTGAAAATTACACCCTGACGACAACGCCGACAAACGCCACGGGCACTTTCACAGACCAGGAACAGACGGTCATTTACGTCTATGTGCGCCGCGATGCTGGCCAGATCGTTGTTAAGTATCAAGATAGTGCTGGTAACCCACTAGCACCCGACAAGCTTTTAGACGGTAAAGAACAGCTAGGAGCAGCCTATCAAACGGAAGCCATTTCAATTCCTAACTTTTACCTAGTCGCCACACCTGCGAACGCCACCGGGACCTTTTCAACCGACGCGCAAACCGTTATTTACCAGTATACGCGCTCGAATGCTGGCCATATCACGGTGAAGTATCAAGACGCTAACGGCACGACCTTAGCTCCCGACGACGTCCTAACTGGTGACGGTCAGCTCGGTCGCCCCTATCAGACTAGCGCCAAGACGATTGAAAACTACCGCTTAATTCAAACGCCGGCGAACGCTACTGGGCAATTCAGCGACCAAGCGCAAACCGTCATCTACGTCTACACTCGCGAGGATGCGGGTGACATCACGGTTCAGTATTTAGACGAAAACGGCCAGCAGTTAGCCGCCGATAGCGTATTAAGCGGTCAAGGTCAATTAGGACGGCCCTATGAAACGTCACCGCTGAACATTAACGGCTATACGGTAAAATCGACACAGGGTAACACGACTGGGACCTATACTGTACAGCCGCAACGCGTCGTTTACATTTACGATCGGACAGCTGGACAGCCGGTCACTGCCAAGTATCAGGACCAAGATGGTAAGTCTATCCATCCTGACGTTGTTCACAGCGGGTATTTGGGTGACAACTACTCGACCGAACAACTTGTTATCGACGGCTACACCTTTAAAGCCGTTCAGGGTGACGTCAGTGGGACGTTCGGGACTTCTGCTAAGACTGTGACCTACGTCTATGAACGGACGGCTGGGCTACCCGTCACTGCCAAGTATCTGGATGAGCATGGTAAGTCTATCCATCCTGACGTTGTTCACAGCGGGTATTTAGGTGACAGCTACTCGACTGAACAGCTGGTTATCGATGGTTACACCTTCAAGGCTGTGCAGGGTGACGTCAGTGGGACGTTCGGAACTACCGCGAAGACTGTGACCTATGTTTACACTGTAAACACCCCCACAATTCCAGATACCCAAGGAACCGTTACGGTGCATTACATGACCAAGGACGGCATTAAACTAAACGAACCAACCGTGCTGAGCGGCAAGACGGGAACCACTTATCAAACCGTGCCCCTGACGTTCACTGATCATGAACTCGTTGGTCAGCCGGAAAATGCCATGGGTCTCTTCACTGCTGATAACGTAGACGTCACGTACGTCTACCAAGCAACTGACACGACTGGTACCGACGATATTATTGATCCCGAAGAACCGGAACAACCGACTAAGCCGATTAAGCCTGTTGAGCCAACCACACCCGAGACGCCTAACGAACCAGGAACGACCGTAACGCAGCCGGATCGCATTAAGCCGACTCAACCAGCGGTAGCTGTAAAACCAGCAGCGACCGTGAAACCAACGCTTAAACCCGCGGCCGCCCAGGCAAGTTTGGTCAAAACAACGAGTCCCGTCACTGAACACTCAGCCCAGTTACCACAAACCAACGAACAGACTGGCAAATTAGCGGTCATCCTAGGACTGTTATTATCCATCGTCACGTTCGGGTTCTATGGTAAACATCGGCAATCATAACGTCATCAGGTCTAACGAAAACGACACTTCATTTTTCGAAGTGTCGTTTTTTCTGATCAAAGGTGCCTATAATGAAATTAATAATTATAATTCCGATGAAGGAAGTCCTAATCGATGAAAGTCTATCTCATTCGTCACTCCGAACCAACTTATCAACAGGTCACTACAGCTGGATTAACTGGTTTCGGCCGTGAACTCGGCGGCTTAACCGACCGTGGTATTATGCTGGCACAACAATGCGCCCAGCAGCCGTTATTTGCACAAGTCCAATTAATTCTGTCGTCCCCCTACACACGCGCCTTACAAACGGCACTGGAAATTGTGCGTTTTAATGATATCCCACTAAAGGTCGAACTTGGATTACACGAGTGGCTACCCGATAACACGGGTAGTCGGACTGATACCGATGAACAAGCGACCACGGCCTACAAGCTCTATCGACAACACGCCGGCAAGCGCACCACCGCTAGTCCCCTCCCCTACGAATCAGCAGCTGAAATGAAGGCCCGAGTTTTGGCAACTTTGAATAAGTATGCCGCATCTTACGATTGCATCGCCTGCGTCACGCACGGCGAGGTCATGCAGCAGTTTGGCGATCAGAAAGACGTGGATTATTGTGGTGTGCGTGTTATTGCGGTTAATTGACAATTCATAAGCAGTCGCCAAACAATGGTCGCCTATAATGAACTATCAACCACTGTCAATCTAATAATAATCAGGCTTAAAAACTGCGAAACAAGTGCCGACATTCGCTACCACGCCATACAGTCTTTGGCAAGTACTAGTATATCGCCTATATCACTCATAATGAAGTCATATGTCAATTTAATGGCTGAACACAACTTAAATACTGTGAAGTAGAAACGATTAATCATTTGACATGTTTACCCTGGCCTCACAATAATAATATTCATTTAATAATTATCATAAACATCTAGCAACTACCGTCTCAATACAACTTAACTTTTGGCACTTAATAAATTAAATTGTAAGTTAGCCTCTTCATTACTATTGTGTTTTCCTCTCCGTATCCCAATGTCTTGATTGATTGATTTTCATTTTTTGAGCAACAATCTCAAATGGATCAACCTGTAGCTTTTCACACATATAAAATATATAAATTAACGTGTCAGCTAATTCTTCTTGCAAATGTTGATTTTCTCTATTATCCAACTTCTGATTAGCATTATGCCACTGAAAAATTTCCAAAACTTCACTAGACTCAATGTTTAGAGAAATTGCCAAATCCTTCAAGTTATGATACTTCTGCCAGCCTTTTTTATTACGGAATTCGATTAATGCTTGTTCTATCTCCGAATAATTCAATTAAATCACCTCAAAATATGTTGATTTCCAGCTGCCCTTAGTAAGGCCTGTTGTAGTTCCTCATCGACAGCAAAAATATATAACCCATGGACACCACGAGTTAATAAAACATTTAGTTCGTTACGTAACAATTCTTCGGAAACGTCAATTTTTTGATGTTTCCATGTTCGTTGATTCGTGGCTTTTTTATTCTTACTAGCTTGTTTATCAAAAATTAACTTTCCGTCTCGATACTTCACTGATGGGCCGATAATCACACCAGCATAATTCAAATCAAAACCTTGGATTGTAAATGTTGAGCCGACCTCATTAATTGTTTGAAACTGTTCGGCCCAAGCTAGCCCTTTGTTTCTTCGCTTTTCTTGGCGAGAAATAGGAATCTGCAAATTCCATGGCAAACTCCACGTCCCAATCTTTACTCGCCAACAGTCACCATCTTTTGGTTTTCGTTTCTCAACATATGGCCAATCAAACGTTGCCAACATTCTGGCAAGACTAGCACCGTTACTATTTTTCAATCGATCTAGTGCCTTGATTTTAGCGTGTAGTTTTTCCGGAGATGTCGCGATTTTAAGTTGATATTGTGCATCATCTGGAATTACATTAATGCGCCCATCAATTGCAAAATTTCGTAACCAGTCAATAGTACGCTGCTCGGCAATCATTCGTTCCTGATGTGTTAGCTCAATTCGATTGCCTTCACGTTCAGCATCATCTTCCAATTTTCGAACAGCCATGTCGTCCAAGTATCCCTCGGTAGTTAGTATTTGATACTTATCAAACACAATAACTACCACTTTGGCTAACTTTAATAAATCCTCTAGCTGATTATGTCCCCGATATGCCATCTTTCCCTGAGTCAGGAGTAAATGAGCTTCATCAACTAGTACAACATCAACTTTTGCTGCACCAGTATGTTTCTGAATAAAATGAGTAGGTTTGGAGACGATGTCTTTATGTTCGTGATCCAAACCTAATTTATGTGCAATCGTTTTATAAACTGTTTTTTGTTGATCGTGATTAACTAATAAATATACTGAATCTTTCCGCACTAAACTACTATTCGTTAAGTCGTAAAACAAATTACTCAACAACACGGTTTTACCAGTTCCTGCCTGACCGGCAATAAAGATTGTCTTACCGCGTTCCGTAGATGATTCCTTCAGTGCAGACTCGATTTTACCAAAAATCTCATTCTTACTTTCATGCTGTTCAGCATTTAAAGAGTGGAAAGGTGACGCTTTGAACACAGCAGAATTTTCAATTTCTGATTTTTCCGGAAAAATCTCAGGCTTTTTTTTCCTAAGCGTTTGCCAGACTCCTTCAAACACATTCTCAAACTGATCCGACATAAAGTATTTTCGCTGCGGATTTGAGCGTCGATTATTCAATTGAGTAACACTCTCCGCACTTAATAAATACATCATCAATTTATTTTCAATGTCGAGCGTTAGGGATTTGTTAAAATAATAGTCCCCAATTACAATCATCTGTGAATTATGACTCTCATTTAATGCTTTCCAATCCATCCGTGACTTTCCAGTATCTTTTAAATGCTGTCGTGTTCTTCTACTTATGTCGTTAGTTTCTCCAACATAAACTTTGAACTTAGGGTCATTACTACTGCGGCCAGAACCTAATTTATCATAAATTAAATAGACTGTCGGATATTCAAATATCAGCTCTCTATTCTGCATATCTCTATGTAGGCTAACATTATAACCAGTATTATATGGAACAATTTCTACAACCGGCTCAATGTCGCCAATGTTTTCTTCAATTTTGTTGTATCGCATATCTTCATCCTCGTGTTAAAAAATCTATCTGGCTTTATTATACATGAAAGATCAAGGGACAAAAGAGCTTACCGCACAAACTAAAAAGGTAGCCCGCGCTGAAACGTCCAGCACCGAACTACCTTTATAACGAATATTAACTTATTTTACAACTTCCGCGACCGCCGCATTCACCGCATCACGTTCATCTTCAACTAAGGCAACGCGACTGGCGATTACCTTAGTATCCATCTTAATTTCACGCGTTAAACCGGGCGTATTGATTTTTGGTTCAAAGAACGCCTTGAATTCTGCTAAACGTTCAGCCGTATGGAAGACCCGGGAAATGACGGTGATGTAAGTGGTAAATTCCATGTCACCACCAACCGTGGCTTCCAACCATGACCATTCGTCGCGAATCCAATCCCAAGCTGCTTGTTCACCAGCTGGATTAGCCAAGACGCCGCGGAACCAGGCCCGCAAGTCTTGTGGCTTAATCGTATCAGCATCTTCAAACTTCACAACTAACTGTTTGATTAATTCGGGGTCCGTAGTTGCGGTCAATGCGTCACAAATGTCAGCCTTGTAACTAGCATCGGCTGTTTGCCGTGACGCCGTCAATAAACTATCGAATAAGTCCTTGCTACCAAAGTTCTTGACTTCATTCCGTAAAATGAAGACCCGCACATCGGCTGGTAAGGTCGCTAACTTATCACGATTACCTTCGAATAACTCATGGGCAGCTAATACGGCCGCGCTATTCTTGGCGTACAAAGCCGCGCTCAAGACGTATGGCCGCGTCAACTGATCATCGTTAGATTCACCAGCTTGTGGCAACCACCCTAACCGTTTAACCTGAGCGGCACTCAATTGGTCAAATAACGTTTGTAAATGCTTTTCTTCATCAGAATCTGGCGTAACAAACTTACGTAAGTTACCCGCAACTTGGTACAACGCTGCGTTAACGACCGTTGAATGGCTGGCTGCAAACCGGCTTAATAATGGCACAACGGCTGCGTATGAGATTTGACGACCTTCAGCTAATAAGCGTAAGTCTTGTAACAACTGTAACTGGTCAATGGCCGTTAAGTCATCAACGTGCGCTAGAATATCATCCAATAACGTTTGGTCATACTTGACGATGAAGTGGGAGTTATTCCCAACGTTCAAGCGAAATGGTTGCCCACTCGCATCACGTAATTTAGCATAATCGCCGACCGTCACAGCTTGGTCCTTCATAATCGCTGGTGCCGCCTCATAGTTGCTATTCAACGGAATCTGCCATTGACGACCGACTTCTTCACCTTCACCGATGAAGAACTGTTGTTGTGACAAGGTCAACTGACCGTCAACAACCGCTGCCGTGACCACTGGATAGCCAGGTTGTTCCAGCCATGAATGCATGATGTCTCCAACTTGCATCCCAGAAGCATCCGCTAAGGCGTTCCACAAGTCATCACCCTTGGCATTACCATATTTATGATTGATAAAGTACTGCTTCAAGCCTGCTCGTAAGGCATCATCACCAACTAAGGCCCGCGCCATTACTAACATCCGCGCACCCTTAGCGTAGACAATCGCACCGTCAAAAATCGAGTCGATTTCGGCCGGATCTTCCACCTGAACGTGGACTGACTGAACCCCATCCGTGGCATCCCGTTGAAGCGCCATTGATGCTTCGGACGTTTGGAAAGTTTCCCAAATATGCCAGTCTGGTTCTAAGGCGTCCGTCGCCACATATTCCATCATGTTGGCGAAACTTTCATTTAACCAGAGGTCATCCCACCACTTCATCGTAACCAAATCACCGAACCATTGATGGGCAAGTTCATGGGCAATCACCGTGGCGACCCGTTGTTTCGTTTCGAGGGCCGTGTTGTCAGGATCTAATAGTAAGTAGGCTTCCCGATAAGTAACTAAGCCCCAGTTTTCCATCGCACCAGCTGAGAAGTCTGGTAAGGCCAATTGCCATGAGTGTGGCAATGGATATGGCGTCTGATAAAAATCTTCATAAAATTCGATTGAGCGCTTGGCAATGTCCAAAGCAAAGTCGAGCTCGTTAGCCTTGTGGGCCTTAGTACCGAAAACACCGATGGTCACGCCACTCTTGGTCTTCGTCTGCTTGCCTTGTAATTCACCAAAGGCAAACGCAATCAAGTAAGTCGACATCCGCACCGTGGTTTCAAAGTAATGCACTCCATCGGCTTCATGATCTTCGGGCATGTTGCTTAAGATCGTTTCACCATCATGTTCATCGTACTTGATGGCAAGATCAAAAGTCGCTTTAGCTTCTGGTTCATCGACACACGGAAAGGCTTGCCGGGCCGCGGTCGTTTCAAACTGCGTCCCGATTAGTTCTTTCTTCACACCGTTGACTTCGTAATATGATGGGTAGATACCCATCATCGTATCCGTCAATTTGGCACTGTACGTAATCGTCAAAGTTGTTTGACCGGCCTTGGCAAGTTCAATTCGAATTCCTTGAATCGCATTATCCACAGTAAAGGGCACGTCCGCACCATCGGCTTGGACACCAGCAATGGTCAAACCATTCTGATGAATCAGCACTTCCTGCGCCTTAGCATCCCCGGTAATCGTTGATTTCCCCGAAATCAGCTTATCCGCCCGGTTAATATTGATATAAAGATCGTAATGTTCTGGTTGAAATGTTTCGTAAAAATGAGTTGTGGTTGCCATATTATTCTCCTCGTTTTTTAAGAATATATTCATTATACGACAATTACGGGTGGAATGCGTCCTCTGCCGCCCATGAATTTGTCACGCGACTAGCAACTAATTCTCGACAACCCCCATCACTAATGATGACACGGTTCCTTGCACCGTACGATATCGATAATCATTAGTGCGAACGACGATATTACGCCGCTTGTCTAAAGTCATCGATAATTTCTTCAAACTCCGCATCCGCCAACACCGGCTGCCACTTCAGCGACTGACCCACCGGCTCCAACATGATGTAGCGACAGCTGTAGCGGCGTTCGAACTGGACCGTGGTCGGCAATAATTCAACGTGGCGCGTGTCGTCTTGAATCCAGGCTGTGGGCAACCAACTGGTCACGCGACTAGCATCGACACTTAACTCTTGCAACTGTTCGGCAAACCTTGTCCGCATCAGTAACGGCGCGTCCATTGGCGAACCGGCCACGTCAATGGCAACTTGAAAATGGCCGACGTATAGCGCTCCCAAATCATAAATCAAACGTTCATGCTTATGTAGCGCAATTGCACCGGTGACTGGTTGCCACGTAGCTGTCGCTAAGGTAGCCTGATTGATCTTGGTGACCACCAAATAACGGCGTGGCTGAATGGTACGGGTAGTTAGTGGTACTGATATACTTGCCTTTGTCAGTAATTTAGGATTGGCAGTAAAACATTGGTCAGTAAGCTTATGAAACTTGTGATCATCTTCATTACTAAAAGTAACTGTCATTTTTTAACCCCATCTCTATCCGTCTAAGTTGCTACCGAATACCATCTTCCAAAATCTAATCATGAACCAGTACCACGACCTTTCACTCGTCAGCTTCACGTTCGTATTAAGCCGCTTCTGGCTCCCAGCGTTCAAAAGCGCCAATCAGATTCTCAGTCATCTGTAACTCGCCCATCACGTTGACTAGTGCCGACTGGGCATTCATAAAGAGTGTCGAGTGCACAAACCGTTGAGCCTTGGCATTCTCGATCAGTCGGCGTACCTGTAACCGCTGGGCCGTCAGCAATTCAGTTTCGGCCTGACGTAATTTTTCACGCGCCGCCTCGTAGCGATAGGCCGCAATCTCGGCTAAGGCAGCCGCAATCATTGACCGGGCGCTGCCGATTTTCAAAATCATCGTCATCGTAAGGTTGAGCGTGTGTTCCATATTTTTCTGCATGTCTACACCTTTTTTCTTTAGATTTCCTACTCTTTGACCAATCGTACACACTTGTGTTGACGGTAATCTTCATCGTCGCGCCATTCCCCCAAATGACAGCAATCATGATCGACAATCAGCTTTAAAATGTCGTGCCGTTCACATGAATGCGCCGGCCGTTAGATGTCTTGACACCGTTAACTTATGTCATAGTATAGCATTATTTTCAGAAAACAATTCCGACTTTTTCAATATATACATAAACTTTACAAAATGAAAACCGGGGCAATTTACGTGCATTTGTCCCGGCTTTTATATTAATATTATATTTTCACAGTGATTAATTTATCCCTGCCCGCACTACCGATCATGACACCCTCGATTAATCTAATGAGTCAGCGGCCGGACTGGTCTTTGATTCATCCCCATATTGCCAGTCACGCATTTGATTTGCCGCGGCTGCTGAAGGATAGGCGTTATTATCGAACCAGGCCCCCGCACCACTAGCATTCATTAATACTGGAATTTGGCGGCCATCAAAATAATGATAACGCACGTATTCAAAGTTACCGGCCCCAGCAGTCTGCTCGGCCCCCATAATATGAATCCATTTTTGTCCCTCAGCTGCCACATAAGATAGCTTCAACCCGTCGGTATCACTTTGCGTCATCGAATTAATCTTGTGATCGTACTTATTATAGTAATACCAAGTCCCCTGATAACCTTGAGGCCATTGATTAGCCTTCGCATCACGACTCATGTTCACGTTCAGCGAACTATCTGTCAGCGTCGTCGGTCGACTGCCCGTAATGATCTTAGCAAAGCCGGCTTGCAAAGCACTGTTCTGCGTATCATGAATGATCAACTCGTCCCCGTTGGTCGTCTGAGTCACAAAGACGACTGGTCGCCGATGATGGAGGCAAAAGAAGTACGTGTTTGGATATTGTGCTTCCGCCTTACCACCCGTTGCGACCGCCACCACTTGAAATTCACTACGGTCTTCGCCGTCCTTGGACCACTTGAGATCCACTGACTGCGAGCCCCACTTGATTCGGCCTGCTAAGCTACCATTAAGCAAAGCATTGGGAAAACGAAAGCCTAAATGATCCGGGACCTTGTCATCATACGTCCCGACATAGGTCTGGCCCATCTCGCGTTGCCAAGCGGCCATAAACGTTGATAAAGCCGCTTGCTTGCCCGTATTCCACAAGGTTGCCTCAGCCTGTGATGAAGAATCACTGCTAGCGGTATTTTTTTGGCTAGCGGCCTGCTTTGCCGCTACCTTGGTTGACGTTGCTTTTTGACTCGTCTTGGGCGCTGACGACTTGGGCGACGTCGTGCATCCCGCTAATAATAAACTTCCTAATAATAATCCGACCCACACTTTTTTCATGTTGCTCCTCACCGGTCCCGTACCGGTATCCCCCTATTCAATAATTACTTTTATGGTACCAAAAAAAGTCGGCATTGTGCTGGGCGTTACAATATAAATCTTCACCCATCTCACTTACCGACTATGGCTATTTACTTAATCGTGATATTTAACGTCCCTAAATGTGTAATCTGACCGCACAGTTGATCGCCGGCTTGCAAAAAGACTTGGGGATTGCGACCAACGCCGGTCCCACTAGGCGTCCCGGTAAAAATCAAATCACCTGGTTGTAACTCACAGACCGTCGACAAGTAGTGCACCAAATCCGGTACCTTGAAGATCAGTTGGCTCAACGGCGCTTGCTGCATCGTCTGACCATTGACGGTGGTCGTGATCACCTCATCGTCTAAGTTAGCTAATTCATCGACGGTCGTTAACCACGGCCCAACTGGTGCGTAATTTTCAAACGATTTACCCATTGAAAACTGGGGATTATCATTCTCGAACTGAACGGCTCGATCAGATAAGTCTTCACCAACCATCACTCCGGCCACGTGCGCCATTGCATCAGCCGTCGCAATATCGCGCCCACCCTTGCCAATCATCACGACTAGCTCGGTTTCCCAGTCGGTCTCAGGGCCATGCGTCACCACGGTCACATTCGCTGGTGCCAGTGAACTACTAAACTTCGTAAAAATACTTGGAACCTTCGGCAGCGTAATGTGGATCTCCGCCGAATGGTCGCGGTAGTTCATCCCCACCGCAAAAATCTGTTGCGGGGCCGTGATTGGTGCCGCTAATTCTTGCGGCGCAAACGTTTCAAGCGAGCCAAGTTTCCGGTCCGCTGCTGGCATATGTAGCGCTCCCAAAACTGTCTTCGCATTTAAAACTATTTGTCCATGCTGTTCATCCGTAATGATAAACGGTCGGTTGGCCCGCATGCCAATTTTCATATTAATCACCTCATTGATATTATTGTACACTCATCTCATGAATCATAACAATAATGATAGTTGCGTGACGGTCATTCCGGACAATCTTTATGAACGTTCAAACGCAATTACGAACTTAGCTCAGGATATTTCTTCATGTAACGCTCATCACTAAAAAAGGTACCCGCCTAATTTGCGAGTACCTTTAACCATTACGGCTGCCATTAATGTGGGCCGTCATCCTTTGGTTCTGGGTGTTTCTTTTCTGGTGCTTTTTCTTGCTTGTCATTTTGTTGCCGCCACTCTTCTGTCGTTAACATGTCTTTAACGACTAATTTTAACTTAGTCACTTGATAACCAGTCATTGATTTAACGGCCTTGGCAACCTTATCCGCCACCCGTGCTAGAATCTCCTGACCATTCTTACCATAAGCTAGAATGGCCGTCAATTCGATTCCAACCGTCTGGTCATCGTCATCGGTATCCACTGAAACACCGGTCTGCGGGCGATCCTTATCCGTAAAGCGATTGGAAATATCATCAATCAGATTTCCCTGTAAGCTCAATACTCCTTCAACTTCTTGGGCCGTGTTACTAGCAATCTTTGCCAATACCGTATCGTCAAAAACAACTTCTGGTTTTAAAGATGTCGCTGTTGCTTCCATCAAAATTCCTCCTTGTTTTGTCAAAAATCGTCTTACCAATGACTACTCTAAACGACCGTGCTATTCAACTTGCCGCTTATCTGTTGATTGATCCGTATTTGGTTTGCCAGTGGCCTGATCTTGCCAATCACGCTTGCTCATGACGTCACTGACATGTACCTTAATTTCAATGACCTTCAAGCCAGTATACCGTTCAACATCTTGCTGAACACGTTGACAAATTTGATTGAAGATTTGTCGCATGTCCTTACCATATTCAACGATCATCGTCATATCTAAAGCAACTTGTTTCTTACCAACTTGGGCGTCAACCCCCTGTGTCGGGTCAGCTTCATCACGAAAGCGGTTCGTTAAATTGCTTAACATGCCGCCTTCTAGGGATAACACGCCGTCAACATTGCGTGAAGCTAGACCGGCGATTTTTTCAATCACACCGTCATCAAACGTCAATTGAGTCTGTAATTGTTGTTCTGGTTGTGCCATTGTAATTCCTCCCATTATTTAGATAAATACTCACTCAACTTCTGACTAACTGCAGCCAAATCGACGTGGACAAACCGTCCAATCGCCCAGCCGATCAGCCCTAAAACTGCGACTAATAAGACTGCCGAAAAACTGGTTAATACCCAGACGATACCTAAAAGCAGTCCAATCAGAAAACCATACTGTGCGTTACTCATCAGGACCCTCCTTTACACCACGGTTAACTTACGCTGGTGATTTGCTGGCTTAACTTGCACTACTGGTTGTTCGACCGTCAATCCCAATTGATTCTTCAAATAGTCCTGTGCCAAGGTTGCCGCCTGTTGGGCCGTGGTTTCTAACGATGCGTCAGTATTAACCATCGCATCAATTTTTACTCGTACCCGGCGACGACGCCGTAATTTCAAGTGAACCTCAGGATCAATCAGATTCAACTGATTAACGAGTCGGTACTGCAAATCACGTTCCAAAGCCCGTTGCGGAATCGTTAACTGGCCAACCTTGCCATCATACGTCAACGTGCTGACTTTAACTGGTCGAAACAAGCCGACAATTACCAATAAGATACCAACGATTCCGGCAATAATGGCAAAGACCATCAATAAGATACTCCAAACCATTGGGTAGTTAATCGTCAGATCAGCTAACCAGGACGTCAACCACGGGATCGGGTACAACTGACCCAGTTCAAAAACCGCTAATAACACCAATACAATTCCGACTAACGTCACCGTAAACTTAGCTAAGCGGCTCATCTAATCACCGCCTAACGTTTTTTACGCATGCCGAAGATTGCAGAAACGATTAATACTAAGATAATAGCGCCTAAGATTGAGGGTACCAATGCCATACCAGCTAACGAAGGTCCCCAAGTTCCAAGCAATGCTTGACCAATCCAGGCACCAACTAAACCGGCAATAATATTGCCAATGATCCCCATTGGAACGTCACGGCTGGTAATCGCACCTGCTAACGCACCAATGACACCACCAACAATTAATGACCATAGCCATCCTAACATTCTAATCACTCCTTACAGTTATATTTGAGTACATGCTTATGATAACCATAATTTAATTTTGGGACAATTAATATGCACACTGGTCGAATTGTCACTTAAAATCTGAACAATTACCATCAACGAATCCCGCCGCTTCGCAATTTAACCACAAACATAAAAAAATCAGCCTGCCAATTGTTACATCGCAAGCTGATTATTTCTATTAAATTGACTACTAATAACTGCTCTGACTTAGCTAGATTAGGCTGGTTTAGCCGGAGTCTGTTTGGCTGCCGTCAATGCTTGATTGATTACCTTGGCGTATAAAATATCACCAGCCCGAATGCCACCGAAATGTACGCCATCCGTCCCTTTGAAAACTTCTGGATGTTGCGCCGCAATCTTGCCCCAGTCGGCAACCGTAATGAACTTATACTTAGCTGGCAGACGCCGTTCCAAAACGGCCAACTTTGATGAATTCCAGTCAGCATCGGCCCGGGCATTATAAGGTGTCATCAGAATCAACTTGTGCCCCGGCTCCAAGTCATGAATGATCTTCATGGTTTGTTCTTCGTAATCATCCAGCGCGTTGGTCCCAATACAAATCACCACGTACTGCCGTAACGTATGGCTTCGCTGCTGGTTCATCATGACTTTATATGCCAGGTTCATCGTCCGATCGCCCTCCGCATCAATATTGCTGTTCGCGACGTGATCGCCCAGGTAGCTCCGCGTCCCCAGCGTGACACTGTCACCAATAATGGAAACGCCTGGTGCCTTTTCTTGGTCACCTTTAGGCGTTGCCTGCTTCTTCTTGGGCGTCACGGCCGCGAGCACAGCTTCATGAGTCGTTCCGATTTTATCAATATCTTGGTAAATCCCGCTCACCCATAAATTCTGTTCCAGTGTCGAAAGTTGCGGCGCATTTTTGACTACGACCCCGGTATTAACTGCCAACAACACTCCTGCGGTGATAACGGGTAACTGCAACTGTCGCCACGTCACTGTATGTCCGAAAACGTGGGCGCGTTTGCCCGCAATCACTGGTTCTAACACGTAGTATGACAACGCGGATAGGATAATCGACAGTACCGTCGTGAGCAGCGCCGCCAACCAGTTGACCATCATGTGTGAAAAAATCACGTACAACGGCCAGTGATAGAGATACACGCTATAGCTCACATCCGCTAAGAACGTCATCCACCGCGGTTCCTTGAGGTTCGGCGTGTGGTCATGCAACAATCGGGCGCCATAGATCATGATGCCAGCGAGTACAGTAGCCAGTAACAGCCCACCCTGATACGTTTGTAGCGCATCGAACTTCATCCGGTCGCCTAAAGCAACTAACAAGATAAAACTAATAAGCATCACCGCGCCCGCAATGATCGGATTGCAGTGCGCCGTGGTCCAACGATAGATTGGCCCTTGAGCTTTGATGCCGCTCAGGACACCGATAAGCCCGCCGACAAAGAACGGAAAACAGTGGGTCAGACTTGAAAAGTAGACTGGTGAAAAGTCCTTTAAGCCGACCGCACCAAAGTACATCATGACAAAGCTTTCAATCGCAAAGGCAGTGGTCAACAGCCCTAAGCCCCAGCGAAAACGGGTCAATGCGCGCCGACCACTCGCCAACCGCCGACTAATTTTAGCGACCAACCACGCAATCAGGCCCCATAAAATATAAAAGTGCATTTCAACCGCTAATGACCACGTATGGACAAATAAGTGCGGAATAAACTTGTTTTCATAACTGCCACCCGTCGCAATTTCAAAATAATTAGTCGTAAATCCGAGAGCCGCCGCGACCTGCTTACCAATGTCGGTCACAAAATCGTGGTCAATCAAGTAAGTTAGCGGTAGCACCAATAACACCGCAATAAATAATGGTGGCACAATTCGATAAAACCGGCGACCATAGAAAGCCATTAGTTTAAAGTTATCCGAACGAGCAAACTCGTCCACCATTAATGACGTAATCAAAAACCCTGAGAAGGTAAAGAAGATGTCCACCCCGATAAAGCCACCAGTAAACTGGGTTTGGAAAAAGTGATACGTCAATACCAGCACGAGTCCCGTTATCCGTACTAAACTAAACCATTTAATCCGCATTTTCTAACTTACCGTCCCCCGTAATTTTTTTGGCATAAGTCTTGTTGCCGACCCGCAGTTTGACCACACCATTCAACGCACCCTTGCTGAAGTTGCCTTGCAAACGCCACCCGTTCGGTGCAATGAATTCGCCTGGGCCTTCAAACCGGCCATTGGTAAAATTACCCACGTAGCGCCCCTGTTTGTTAACCTGCAACGTACCCTGACCGTCAAACTTGTGCTTCAAAACGGCTCCGCTGTAGCTCATCCGTCCGTGATCCAATTGCACACTTTGCTGCTTCGCCGTTGATGGTGTTAGACTGATAACGGCAAAAGTGACAATACCGATAATCGTGATAATTTCAAAGACCATTCTGCTACTGATTTTTCCCATACCTCTATTCCTTTCACAACCTTAATTCCCCTTAAAGCAATCGGCAGTTAGCCACCCTGGATTTCCCAATCATCCACGGGATTATACGGACACATTATGTACCATGGCTGTCAATTGCAACTCTGCATTTAATAACGGATCATTTTTCATTCCGTTAATTATCCATTAATTTAATTCGTTTATTTAAATAATCAAAAAAACTTCAATGGCCGTATTACTTAATATATTACTAAATATTAGCCTTGCCGTGTACAAAATATCAAAAATGAGTTGTCTTTTATTGTTAATACCGGTTATGTTTAATTCACTAAACTTAATATCTAACCACTAAAAAAACCAGTCAGGCCAAGGATTTCGGCTGATTGACAACCATAGGTAAGCATTCATTGCCTATCTATCATTCCCGGTATCCATCGGCTATCCTAGTCCAACTGTTTTTATTATTTCATATGATCAATAATTCTAAAAAGCTTTGAGCTCAGAAATTAAGCGCGTTTGCGTAACTTTGTTAAACCCAATAATGAGAACCCTGCCGCTAGTAATCCCACCACAGTCAAACTCGCTGACTGTTTTTCATCCGTTTGTGGTAACGCCGTGGCCTGTGCGGCAACTGGCTGTTGTTTAGCTCCCGCAACCAGCTTAGTTGTTGCATCGCCATCTGAAACATCTACGCTAGTACTCGTGGCATTAATGGTACCATTGTTATTCGCTACGGTTTTAGTAGCTGTCGCATGTGGTGCGGTAACACCAGTCGATTGAGCAACATTTGTTGTTTCAGCAATTCTATCAGCCGCAGCAGCCGTCGTCGTTGTAAATTTGTTAGCTTCGACGCGTGCCAAGAAGGCTTTAGTAGCCGTTAAATCACCTTGTGCAACGGCGAGATCAACTCTGGCAGCGCCGAGCACCTGCTTAAGTTGTGCTAAATCGGTCTTTTTACGATCCAGTTGCGCTTTTCCAGCAGCAAGTTGCTCGTTTGCTGTATCGACTTGAGCCTGCCCCTGCGCGAGCATGGCCTTGGCAACAGCGATTTGTTGTTCAGCCGTAGCAATTTGGGCCTTCATGCTTGCAATCCGCGCGGGCAGGGCCGCGATTTCGGCCGCCAATCGGGCATTTTCAGCGGTCAAATCGGCTACCAATGTCTTGGCACTGGCTAAGTTTTTAGCGGCTTGCGTGGCAGTTACTTGCGCCGCAGCCGTCTTCGCGATTGCTGTCTTCAAATTACGAACGGGCGATAGTTGTTGCTGTTGCGCCATTGCTAATTGCCCTTGAGCTTGCGTCAAAGCAACATTAGCCGCTTTCAAACTAGTTGCAGCGACTTGAACTTGGGCCTGTTTAGTCGTAACAGTCGCTTGTAAGCCACTTGTCTGGTTTTGTAAAGCTTGTAAACTGGCATTTTGGTTAGCCAGCGTGGTTGCTAATGTCTTCCCGGTATTTTGTAAACCATTTAAACTAGCCGTTGCAGCAATCAACGTTGCGTTAGCCGCCGCAATCTTCTTCGGATCAGCGGGGGCCGTCTGGACGTAATTGAACGTGACAGCTGGTAAGGCCTTAGTCCCAGTAGCGGCATTCGCATGGGCATTGTCGAACAAATCAACATACTTGTCTTGCTGTGCTTCCGTCATCCCGGCATTATCGACTTCAAATGCCGCCACGTGTTTGGCCAAGTTGATGGCTACTCCGGCATCACCAGTCGAGTATATTAGGTTGACGCGGTGACCAAAGGAACCGGACTCAATGTTATTGGATTCATCATACCAACCCATCACAGCATTATAGGCCGTTTCTTGATCGCTCATGAACCATTGCGGATAAACTTGTGTTAAATTTTCTGCATAACTTGAGCCAGTATGATCCAAGCCACCGTCGACTTGGGCAGCTGCTCGCGCAATCGCATTATTTTGCAACGTCGCCGTCTGTTTCAATGCTGGTTGACCATTCAGCGCCCGTAGCTGATTGATATATTCAAACATATACTGATTGATTTTATCCGCATTAGGCACATACTTGCCATTACTTGGATAGGCGACGCTGACTGTTTCGGCCCCAGTCAATTGAGATTGTGGGAATTCGGCAGCGTCATACTTATTTTGCGATTCTGTCGTGGTCGTTGGCCGTTCTGCTGCCGCTAAAGCTGCTTGAGCTGCGGTCACTTTGGCTTGCGCTGTGGAAACAGCTTGATTATTCGCATTAATTTGACTGGTCGTATTTTGAATCGCTGTCTTGGCAGAATTGATTGCCTGGGTATTTTTATTAACCGCATCTTGCGCTGATGCTACGGCCACTTTAGCTTGATTTGCTTGGGTGGCCGCTTTTTGCTGGGCGGCAGATGCTTGGTCAACCGTCGCCTGTTTAGCGGCAGTGACGGCACTGGCTGCATCGGCATCAGATTGGGCCGTGGCCTGTTCAGTTTTAGCTTGCGTCAAGGCCGTGTCAGCCGCGTCCTTAGCCGTTTGTGCTTTCTTCTCGGTAGCTGGCTGGTTGGCGATAGCGACTTTGTTGGCCGCAATTTGCTGTTGGTCAGCTGGAATTTGTGTTTCAGCTGCTGCCATTTGCGACTTAGCAGCGTCGACTTTATTCTCAGCCTCAGCGAGGACCTGATTGTTAGCATCCAGTGTTTGTTGTGCACGGTCAACTTGGGCTTTACCAGCATCATACTGGGACTGTCCAATCGCAACTAATTGACTTTGATTAGTCACTTGCCCCTGCGCAGTCGCCACTTTAGTTTGTGTTGTATTGACTTGGTTTTGAGCCGTGGCTACGTTCCCCTTGGCAGTCTGCACGTTGGCTTGATACTGTTGCTGACTAGTCGGTTTGACCGTTGCTAACTTTTCGTTAGTTGCCGTCTGAGCGCTCCCCTGCGTGGCACTCGTCTGATTCGTCGTATCGCTGTTATCAGTTGCCGTGTCGGCCTGCGCATTGTTAACACCCAATTGGGTCCCCACGAATAATGCCGCAGTGGTAATACTGGTATACAATAATTTCTTATTCATAAACTCACTCCAATAATCTAATATAAATATCATTATAAACCAATGATGCCATAATGCTAGATGGTGTTTACACCCTTATGTCCTGATTGAACATTGGAAAACCTTATTTAATCGGGACTATTATGAATTTTAGTCGTTGAAGAAGTCGCAAATCAGGAAGTACCATTGTTCCAATTTTACAGTATAAAGTTATTTTGATAATCAACAATTGCTAATCAAACATTACCTAGTTATCATTAATAGCCACTGTTTTCAAAAACAAACGAAACTAGGGTGGTATATTTCTATCCGATTAACGACAGTCGCTGGTATACTTTTATTCACTTGTTTCTCTATTGTAAGGCCCTTAAACTCCTAGTTGTACCTAATTCAAAAGGAGTGAGTCCTATTTTCAATCAAATCACTATCCATAACCAACATACTGAAAATTGGCTTATTATTGGCCTTTTCTGTGGGGCTTTTGTGACTGGTGCTGACGCATTTATTATTTCAGCACTACTCCCCGCTATCGCTACTAGTCTGCATGTGCCGACTAACACCGCGGCATACGGAGTCACCGTTTACGCACTATGTTATGCCATCGGTGCACCTTTATTCGGCCCATTAGGTGACCGCTTTAATAAACGTTTTTTGCTAATCAGTGGCTGTGGCATCTTCTTACTAGGAACACTACTCTGTGGATTAGCAAACTCATTGCTAACATTCTATCTTTACCGTGCCATCGCTGGCATCGGTGCAGCTTTATTTGTCCCAAACATTTGGGCTTTTATCGGTACTTACTTCAATGGTCAACGACTTAACCAAGTCATGGGCATCGTTATGTCGGCACTTTCATTATCAATTGCTACCGGTGTACCACTCGGTGCTTTACTAGCACAACTCAGTAGTTGGCATATGGCTTTCTGGGGTTCAGCCATGCTAACCTTGATTGCATTATCGATTTTAACCATTGCCATACCTTCATTACCGAGTCAGAATGCCCAGCCTGACGGTTATTTTACAAGTTTTAAGACATTAGTCCACACTCCTCACGCCATCGCTGCTCTACTGATTACATTAACTTGGATGACTGGGTTCTATGGCGTTTATACCTTTTTGGGTGTTTTTGCAACCGCGACCTTTCATTTCAACACAATGCAAACTGGTCTCATCTTTATCACTTATGGAAGTGCTAATTTTGTTGCGAGTTTCTTTGCCGGTAAACTTATATCATCGCTTGGTAAAAAACAGAGCGTTACAATTAATGGCTTAGTTTCAGCTACATTAGTCTTATCCTTAGGCATCTGGGGACAACATTTAGCAGTATTGCTGATTATTCTGGTTGTGCTCGCCTTATCTCAAGGCTGGGGTGTCACTGCATTAACTGCGACAATCGTTAATATTGTGCCATCTAATCGTTCAACCATCATGTCATTTAATAGTGCTTTTTTATACTATGGCTTAACGTTAGGATCTGCCGCTGGCGGCCTGCTTTTAACTAAAATTGGCTTTTACGCAGTGACGATTGCAGCGGCCACGGCCTTATTAGTCGCAGTATTGATTGCAAATGCACTTAGCCACTATTCGGATTAGCTTTGAGACAATCAGCTTTTAATGCGTATTAAAAAAACTGCTCCGAAGATTCCTGCGAGCAATTTTTATGATTGTTAAAAATAGTGGCTAATAATGACGTCCTATACTTAGTCTAAGCGTTGACCAATCGACTACGCCAACTGTAACGTTTCAAGGTAAGCCTCCCCCCATCGATCCATTGCTTTAACGATTGGAACTAGTGATATTCCAATGTTCGTTAACTCATAAACTGAATGATTAGCGACCGTTTGTTGACTCACAATCTGATCCGCAACTAATTCCTTTAGTTGCATCGCCAACATTCGACTGGTACAGCCCGGCATGCCTTTTAATAAGGACGAAAAGCGCTGCGAACTCCCCATTAATCGACAGATAATAATTGATTTCCATTTACCCGACAAGATACTCAAAGTTGTATCCAATGGACAAAATTCTTCATGTCGCCGACTGTTCTCAATTGGTGTAATTGTACGCATCTCGCCACCTCCATCGAAAATTGTATCATAATAATATTCTTGGTATAACTGAACTGTTTAATATTATTAAGTGACCAAACAATGATTACCACTACATCAACCACACCGCTATTAATAAAACAGGCAGCGCCCAAAATTTGGACGTTGCCTGTTTTAATCATTACACATCACGCAACTAATACGCGAATGTCAACCGCTATGTCGGTAGGATAACCTGTGTTAACGTGAAAGCAAAGTCAACATGCCAACCATGGCTAATGAATTATTGATAATGTGCAAGGCGACACTATAGCGAATATCGTTGAACCACACGTACGTAAAAGTCAGCACGACGGCGATCGGTAAGTAGGCTAGTAGCGCAGGGCTAAATGATAACGTATGGGCAAGGGCAAATACTAAACTCGCAAAAACTAATGCAACCGTGAAACTCACCCAATTTGTGACCCGCGGAAATAACCAACGATACATCAGCCCACGAAAAATCAGTTCTTCGACAATCGGTGCCAGTACTGCCATCATGACAACATTAATGACTGGACTAGTAGTAAATACCTTATCCAAAATCACTTGGTTTTCAGGGGTTTGTTTCACGATAAGTCCCGCCAACACGTTACCTAACTCAACCAGGATAAATAGGCCCACTATCGTTAACACCGGACGTGTCGGTCGTGATAAACTGGTCACGATTGGCGCTTGACGACGATAAATCGTTACCAGCCACCAAATGAGTAATCCGAGCAAGACTAAACTTGCCACTCCGGCAATTAGTGTTGCCGTGGCCGAGAACCCGTGTCGAATTGCTGGCATCATCGTAGGAATCATAGCGAGTTGATATAGTGCGAATAGACCAATTAGTTTAACGATATTGAGGAGCCAGGTGACAATAGAACGATTCGACTTCAAAATTTTCCAACCTCCTTATGTGTTTGCATCAGCTTTTCAGCTCGTTTTGGGATTAGTCCGCCAAGCTGACTAAACATCCACTAGTGTCCTTGTCATAATACCATAATGAAGACCATTTGATTGTGAACAATCACCTCTTCAGAGTGAAATTATGATTGCACTATTTGACCAGTCTATCTTAAGAAACCATAATCATCGGAAAACAGTGATCGTTTTAAGTCTAACCACCTATTTTTAATTATTTATCTGTTTGGAGAACTCTGCCGATATTCCAAATCATACTAATTCTCAAATCATTATCTCCGTATATATTAAAGTGAGAAAAATCGTATCTAAATCTAGTAGCATCCTAGGAATAAAACCATCATCTAGATAACACTTGATACTAATCTATTTTGTTCCAACAACCTGAATGCATTATAATTAACAAGCGATTAATTTATATCGATAAATCATGTTTTATATTAAATAGTTTATTTAAATAAGTTATTTCTTAAATTTTTTATTTAAAAATATAAATTTTACGTTTAAATATTATACAATACGTTCATTGGGAGACTATAACATGCCAGCAAAAACACAAAACAACTTCATTCGAAGACTAATTAACCTTCGTGACAGTCGGAACTGGTCAAAAACTGAGGTGGCCAGGAAATTAGGGTTGAGCAGTATGCAGCGATATGCTAACTATGAATATGGCACGAATGAGCCAGATTTGAACATGCTTAAACAGATTGCAGATCTATATGATGTGACAACCGACTACCTGCTGGGTGAAGATAGCGCATCTAAATGGATTGCTAGAAAAGATACCACTGACTTAAAAGACTTTCTCACAGCTCATGTGGATTCGATGACATACGGAGGCGAAGCACTTACGGAAGAAGAACGCCAACAAGTACGAGTAGCAATGGCCGTCATCTTCTGGGAATAGGGCTAAACGCGACTAACGCCCCTTACGATGAAGTATCTTAATGTTCGAACCAAGTTACTTCGGGCACGCTTATGGAAAGCTTATTTATCGGCTAGAATATTGATCACCTTTGTTTATTTATACGAAAAATAAGCCTATCAATACGGGGATTAATGGTTTGGGTAGGCTTCAACAACTTATGTCCAATAAACTGATCGACACGAAAAGCTGTTAATAAAGGGAGGAGCTTCAACATGAAGTCAAAAAATTTAGCACTTACTAACGGGATTGTAGGGCTAGTCGGCGGCATTATTTTATTATTCGGGGGCTGGTTTATTGCTGGTGGTATTGTTAGCGATGCTGCCACTGGATCAGTATCTAATACATCAGGTGCGGCCGCTTTCCTAAACATTTTGAAAATTGCTATTTTAGCATTAGGAATTATTGCATTAATTTATTATAAAGGTGATAAGCGTGTCGGTACTGCATCAGGCGTTTTACTAATTGTCGGCGGCGCAATCGCGCTTATTCCATTCTTGGGTTGGATTGGCGGAATTCTCGCAATTATTGGTGGATCTTTATATTTAGCTTCATTAAAGCATTTTAGTCAACCACAAGCATAGTCTAATCTGCAATCAGTTAGTAATATCAGCCCTTAACTGGGCTTTTATTCAGGCCCAAAAAGAACGTACGTTCCAATTGTGCAAACCATTTATAAAAGGCCGTTACAATTAACGAATTCTGACAAGTCTTTTGCAATTGCAAAGCAAACCAAATTTACTCAGTGCTATGCACACATTTCTCAATACTGACATTCGAATGCCCGTTGGCTAACAAAGTTACCAACAATTTGTTAACACTTCAAAGTTCATAGCGACTACTATCACCGGGTTTATCGCTACTGCTCTTAGAAACGCCCGTGGAACGTTAACTGATGAATATAGAATAACTATCCTTACCGGATGGATTCGATATGCTATTTAATTCTGATTTGACATACTTGCGATAAATGCCGATAAGTACACTTGTCAGCCAGCGTTTAAGCTGAATCAATCCTTCAACTATCATAAATTCTGACAATGCTTGAAAAAATTTTAAATGAAATTTTTATTGATATGATGTATGTATAAAAGCAAGAAAAATGTATGCTTACTAAAACTTGAGAGAAGATGAAAACATTTTGAAAACTCACTTTTTTACAGTTCACTCTGTCGACAGTAATACTTACGATTTAAGTAATATCAAAATATATTTTAGCTTCAATGGTATAACAGTTGAATCAATTAGTCGTGATAAAAGCACTGTAATTGCAGTTCGTGGTGAATTGAATATAGACCCAATTTATTCACAAGTAAAAACTTCAAGACTAATGAGACCATGGTTACTTGTCATTCAAGGGATAATTTCTCTATTTCTTGAATGTCCCATCACTATTTATGACATTACTGAATCAGGATCCTCTTTCGTGGTTAAAAATGGTATCGACAATCCCCCAAAAACTATTTTTCAAACCGAAATGAATGACTATTCAAAAGATTTAGAAAAAGTATTATTTAAAATCAATGATTCAAAGTATAAAAACCTTTCTATTTCTCTACTCGACCGATGGCGCAAAAATCTCAACCTAGAGAATGAGGATTTAGAAAGCAATTTATATCGTGATGAAGCTTTACTTGGACTCTTTCAAATTTTAGAACTATTGAGTAACAGCCGCGAAGATGAATTAAAGAAAATTGCGGAAAGCAAAATAAAGTCAAGTTTGAAAGAATATGCTTCACTTATGCTAACAAGGAATGACGAACTTGATAACTATGTTAACGATAATTATAAGATTGTATCAACAGCTCTAGGCGCAAAGAGCCCTAACTTTAGCACAAAAATAAAATATTTACTATCAAAAAATGGTATAGATTCAGAAAATGATATGTATTTCGTTGAATCAGTAATTAAACTTAGAAATGCGATTGCACACGGCAGATTTTTATTTCAGCCAATATTCCGGTGGCCGCTGACTCCATTTTTTAACATTTCTCAAAACGTATCTGAATTTGACGTGCTACGTTCTCTAGTAAAAAGATTGATTGGAAACTTTTTTGAAATAAGTACTTGGAACTCTGACTATACAGAAGTTTCTAAAGCACTCTTGAAACCTCCCATTAAGACAATACAGAAGTTTATGAAGGAACCTGAGACCTTCAAACAGGTTACGTTTGATACTTTAGAATCCTCAATAGGAAACGAAACTGGAATCACCTGGGCAAATATTTACCTCAGCTATATTGAAAATCCCAAAAAACTCAATCTAGATGATCTTGCTAATTCATTAAAGCGTTATTTCTTTAATTTGAAAAAAACTGAAGATAATATTGACGATATTTTTGTCACTTCAGTGATTTTTATGGAATGTAGTAATGATGAAGTAGTTGCTGAATGTTACAGAAAGATAGAATGGCTATTGAATAACACGCATTTTCACGACAGTTCCCTAATCAATATTATGCCTGAGCTAGATTTTCATCACATTCAATATCCTAGATATAAAAAATTCATTGAAATGAGACGGAACATTGATGGTGAGTTTTAAAATCAAGTTAGCCACTAGTATTTTTACAAAATAAAAACACCAAGACGAAAACCTCTTTCATTGGAGTTCCTACTGTACGAGTATCTGTCAAGTTGTCATTTGAAATAATATAAGTTTTGCTCTACTTAAACGGCCTCATTCCAGTATTCCGCTGGGGTGAGGTCGTTTCTTGCTGATGAACGGTCTAGCTGATTAAAGTAGTTGCTGCCTTCTTCAACCAAGGCCACTAATTCTTTATAGGTAGCTGGTTTGGCATGTCGGTCCATCCAACGTAATTTGAAATCGTTCCATTGGTGCGTTATCATATGGCGTTCCTGGTCGTGACATGCTACGAGTACCTCATGTTGCGCCAAAAATTATTGAATACTCCTGATATGTATGCCGAACCTCGGTCAGTATGCACTACAGGGTGGACGTCACCCGCAAAATTAAAGGCCCGTTGAAAAACCTGAACTTCCGCATTCGTAGTTTCAGTTTCACTTAGTTTATGGGCAATTAGATGCGACCGCAAAGACCCAGTAGCCACTCAAGCGTACTTTATACTGACCATTAACACCATAAATTAATTCAGTTGAATCGGCCAACCAGACCTGATTTGGTTGGTTAACGCTAAAATGCTGATTTAAAACATTATCTTGTAAGTATTGCTCCTGTTGTTTGATCCGTGAATGCTTTTTCTGACGAACCTGGCAACGAATTCCAAGCTTGATCATAATTCGCTTAACTTGCTTTAACGTCACCTGTTCGGTAACGGTCGGGTCTTTTCTGAGATTAGATAGCTGCCAATACTTTGATGATGTTGGTTATACCAGTATTGAACCCGTTCAGTTAAGAAGTTATCTCGAATTTCCCAAGTCGTTACGTCACGATGGAGCCCCTTATAATATGCCTGGCGGCTAACTTTGAGTATTGATAATAACTTAGTGACCGTACCGTGATTATTTTGACTAACTTCCTTGATTGCGTGGTAAGCCAGTCGACGTTGTGAATTCACCCTTGCGCTAAAGTTCCTGATATTTTTTTATGAAAGCCTCTAATAACTGCTGATCCTTGCTTTGTGATTCTAATTGTCTAATCCACAGATTGGCTTTGTCCAAATCGGTTAATTCTGATTCGGGTTTACGATGTCCTAGGTTATCGACCAAAACTTCAAAACCTTTAGCTTGGTCCTTTAAGGCCCAATAACGGGCTTGCTGATAAGAAACGTTGAAATGTTCGGCGGCCTCACTGTATGAATGATTACCTTTATTAATCCATTCCAAAATCGTTACTCGCTCATTAAAAGTCGTTTTACGGCTCATTTTAGGACCTGCTTTCTAGACGGTGAAGCCGTCACAGTTTGTCCCTATTATACTTGATTGGCCAGTTTCTTAGCTGTGAAGTTGAACGTAATCCATATTTATTAGTTAATCCTTGAATTGTTCCCTCGCCATTCAAATATGCTCGAATGATCTTCTGCTTGAAAGTCTGACTGTAGTGCTGATTCTTAGTGGCCTCTGCTAGTCCATCAATACCGTCACGTTGATAGCATAACATCCCATTATCTAATGGAATAACAACTCAATTCATGTTGCTTGCTAAATGCGCTAATAGAAAGGCCAGAGCTCTGAAAATCAGTAATTAAAGCCAATTTTTCGGCCGGTGTATGTCTAGACCTTGGCATATAAAAAATCCCTCCATGGTTGTCAGATGAATTATATTATTTCATCTGACAACCATAAAGGGATCATAGCACTGCAACAGGTTCTAGATCCACTTACTTATTATTAATAATATTCTATTCAAAATCTTTTGCGTCACCAATGATTATATTTTTTCGTCGGCAACGACGTAATGTTATTGGTCCAGCAATCGGTGCCAAAAGACCTGCAATCAAAATGCCACCAATCAGTGTGACAATAATTTTTCCAATAACAGCCCAGAAGCCACCAAAGTACCACATGCCATTTAAAATGCGTCCTATCAAACTTTCACGATACCAGTACAAACTAAATGGATAGAAATAAGCACTTATTGCCGTCAGAACAATATGCAATACACTCATCGTTACTCCTAATAAGCTAACAGTAACTCCAATTCCTGATTGCATACCTGGATAAAAGATGGCCAGTAGAATCATACCATAAATGGTCCACACAACTGGTATTACTAGTAATAAGTGAGCTAACTTTCGCTTCCAATAATCGGGATGTAAATAATTATATGCGTCTAATTTATGGCTAAGTTTTTTCCTAGATACCGTAGGCTTTATCTTTACTGGCTTGGGCGGCCGAACATACTGTTTCTTTTCTGTCATTCTTCACTACTCCTCTGTTGTCACTATAACATTGCAGCATCAATATCCTGCTGCTTAATTGCAGAAAGGTCTTCTCCTTGCTGGCCGGCGACACGAACAGCAAATTTCCTGATTAACCTTTCATTAAGATTACGAACCCAGCGGCCATTACTATGATCGTGAGAAACATTAAAATTATGCATAACTAAGTCCGTGTATGCAGTTTTATCCACAATATAATTTTTAGCCTTTAAGTCATTCCAGCCAATTTCAATTAATTCCTGGGGTGTATAATCTTCAAACATAAAGTGATTAGGAATCCGGCTTCGCAGTCCCTCATTCATTTTTAAGAACTTTTCCATACGATCGGTATACCCAGCGAAAATAACAACAACATCCGCACGATGATCCTCTATGAATTTTAAAATCTCATCGATGGCTTCCCGTCCAAAGTCTTTCTCATCCCCGTTAGCTAGCGTATATGCCTCATCAATAAATAGGACTCCGCCAAGAGCAGACTCTAGAACTTTACGAGTTTTTATCGCAGTTTCGCCAATATAACGTCCTACAATGTCCGAACGTGAAACCTCGACAAATTTCTGATCGTTAATGATTCCTTTGTCAAATAAAATTTCACCTAAAATACGTGCAACGGTTGTTTTTCCTGTCCCCGGATTACCTAGGAATAGTGAATGTAGTGTCATGGCATCACTACTTATCCCTTGCTCCTTACGCTGCTTATTCATTTGGGCTATAGCAATAAATTCATTAATCTCCGATTTAACTCCACTAATCCCTATCATTTCATTGAGACGATCCAACGCAGGCTTTTTACCAAAATAACTCACTTGCCCCTGCTTGTCCGCGGAAATGTAATGATTTGTTTGATCCACCACAAACGTCCCATTGTTTAAATTATATTGGTAGTAATCTAATGCTGTCTTACCGATATCTACATTCCGTTCAAGTTTCAAATTTGGATTTGAGATTTGTCCAAAAATAATATGGCAGACCTGAATATTAGAGCGGCCCGCAATATACAAATTTACTTTGCCGTTGTCACGCCCTAGAATAAAAAAGCGATTTCCAGTGACTTGTGTTCCATTTTCGATTGCAAAGCTTTCCCGAATCAGTGTTTCGTTAATATTAGCCGTGGTGTGATCTAAACTAACTGAATCCACTTGACCACCTTTAAGTGTCATTTGACTGTTTAACACCAATAGAGCCATGTCAAACTTGGGCTGATTAATAGAACAATCTTGACAGGTTAATTTGGAATCACATATATGAACGCATGGATACACTTCTTTAGACAGAATTTTTCCACCCGTTAAAGTTGACGATATTAATTGGATAGTACTTTGTTCATTTCCGTTAAGCACACAACCGTCCGTGTATTCTAGTTGACTTTTATGACATAAAAATTGAGCATGCTTCAAATACACCTTTGCACAAATCCATGAATTACGAATAGTCAGCTCAGAATTCTCGACGTAAATACGATGCTTTCCATCTGAAATTTTGCTAGCTCCGACTGTTACATTCTTTAATTGTACATGTGAATTTCCACTAATATACACAATTGGATAGTTTGTTCCAGTCGTTGATTTGTTAATTAAGTAAACATCTTCAGCAATTACAGTTGAACCCATACGCACAGTAATTGCATTACTCTTATCAGTATTTTTCTGAATACAAATATTTTGCAACGTTACTGTAGCTCCATCCTTCACTACAATACCATCGATTGTATTGGTATAGATATGTTCATTCTCTCTATTTTCAACGTGACCCTGAATTGTAATACTTTTAGTAATAACTATAGATTGGTTATTTTGACCGTTGAACGGATCAAATCCCGCCTCAATCTCAATGACATCTCCATCACTGGACGCTTCAATTGCCTGATCAAAATCCCACGTTGACCGCCGACCAAACAGATTTTTCTTATCAGGACCCACTAGATAATTACTCATGACCCCTCCTCACTCCTTTTCACTCACTATTCTATACTAACTACACTATCACCTTTGTATCGTGCACTGCAATATCACTAGTCACAAATGTCAAAAAATGTCCTACTAATGATAAAAAATAAAATTATCACTCAGAATTTAACCTTGATTGCACTAACTTCTGAAAACAAACCATTCATAATCCTATTACACCATCGATATTACGCCTGCATTAAATCTGAATTAGTACGCTTAAATAAAAGTTTGTTTTTTAATAAGCTTCATTCAATTCTTTGTAAAAATCATTACCACTTTCATAACTTAGAAATTATTTTCTGGGTTCTCTTTGATTCACTCTTCAAAAGTGCTAACAAACTCTTTGTGATTTGGTTCATCAATTATCAATTAGATTTAGTCTTAAACTTCTGTAATTGCCATAACAGTTCTTCCACACTCTATATGATACATCTCTACTTACTTACATTATCCGCAATGTTTTGTGAACAAACAAGAATCCAATAAAAAAAGAATCGTGCAAATCCTTAATCACTCCTAAGTGACTAAAGACCTCCACGATTCTTAGTGAGACTGTTGATAGGAAATCTTTCAGATTCGCCACCAATTCATCCATTTTATAAGCTCACAAATACTGTTAAATCAATATTACGATTTCATTTTTATATGATTTTCTATTCCCATTCAATTGTCGAAGGTGGCTTACTCGTAACATCGTACACGATGCGGTTAACGTGATCGACTTCATTGACGATCCGCACTGAGATCTTTTGTAAGACATCCCATGGAATACGTGCAAAGTCGGCGGTCATACCGTCGATTGATGTCACGGCCCGAATACCAACGGTGTAATCGTAGGTCCGGCCGTCACCCATGACACCGACTGACTTGATGCCTGGTAATACGGTGAAGTATTGCCAGATTTCACGGTCCAAGCCGGCTTTTTTGATTTCATCACGTAAGATAAAGTCACTATCGCGCACGATTTCTAACTTATCTTCCGTAATCTCACCAATAACCCGAATTCCGAGACCAGGGCCGGGGAATGGTTGACGCCAAACAAGGTCAGACGGCATCCCTAGCTTTTCACCGAGTTCCCGTGCTTCGTCCTTAAATAACGTCCGTAGCGGTTCAATCAACTTGAACTGCATGTCTTCTGGCAAACCACCAACATTATGATGTGACTTGATTGTTTGGGCCGTTGAAGTCCCACTTTCAATCACATCGGTGTAGAGGGTCCCCTGTGCGAGGAATTCCATCCCGTTTAACTTCGTGGCTTCTTCATCAAACACTTGGATAAATTCGTTACCAATAATCTTACGTTTCCGTTCAGGATCACTGACACCAGCCAACTTGCTTAAGAAGCGGTCCTTAGCATCAACTTTGATGATGTTCAAGCCGAACTTACCTTCTAGGCTCGCCATAACTTGATCAGCTTCGCCCTTCCGTAACAAACCATGGTCAACGAAAATACTTGTTAATTGCGTGCCAATGGCCTTGTGCAATAACACACCGACGACACTGGAATCAACCCCACCGGAAAGTCCCAGTAAGACCTTTTTGTCGCCAACTTCAGCGCGGATCTTTTCAATCTGCATATCAATGAAATCATCCATTGACCAGTTAGCTTCAGCTTGGCAAACGTCAAATGCAAAGTGCCGTAGAATATCATTACCGTAGTCCGTATTCCGAACTTCAGCATGGAATTGAATCCCATATAACTTCCGGTCAACATCTTGAATTGCCGCAATCGGGCAGTTCTTAGAAGTGGCCACCACGTCAAAACCATCAGGTGCTTGAGTAACCAAGTCACCATGACTCATCCACACTGACTGTTCAGCTGGCGTGTCCTTAAATAGGGTCGCCGAGTCACTCGTCACGTCAATGTTCGCCTTGCCGTATTCACGGTTATCAGCTGATTCGACCTTCCCGCCCGCAAGCGTGTAGGTCATCAGTTGCATGCCGTAACAAATCCCCAAGATTGGTAAGCCCAACTTGAAAATCTCCGGGTCAACCCGAAAGGCGCCATCATCGTAAACACTGTTGGGGCCACCAGAAAAGATAATACCTTTCGGGTGACGGGCCTTGATTTCTTCAGCGGTGATCGTGTTCGGAAGTAGTTCCGAATAAACGCCGAAATCACGAATGCGCCGGGTAATCAATTGATTATACTGACTACCGAAATCCAATACCAAAATGGAATCGAAAGACGCGGTATCCGTTTTTGCCAAGTTGTTCACTCCTTTGGATTAATTAATGCTCAATAGGTCTATCATACTGATTTCTAAACGTTCGGTCAACCAGTATGAGAAATTTCTTAGGTGCTAATATTTGCGGAAATACACGGCATCAATCACATGATGCGCAACTTTGTGCAAAATTAAATCCGCACGATTACGGGTTGGCAAGATATAATCATTCAAGTTTTTCAAGTTAACCTCTTCCCAAACACGCTCGGCCATCGCCATCGCGTCCTTCGGATCACCGATCGCCCAAGGATAGAAATAATTCGTCGGATCCTGGAAAGCCGTTTTCATCAGGGCCTTGAAGCGTTCTAAGTACCAATCTTCAATTAAATCGGCATCCGCATCCACATACACTGAGAAGTCCGTAAAATCACTAATGTAGATCGCCTGATTGCTTGGCAATTGCAACACGTTAATCCCTTCAATAATCAAAATGTCAGGATGCGTGATCACGTCAAAGCGGTTTGGCACAATATCATAAGTCTGATGAGAGTATACCGGGGCCTTCGCTAACGGCTTTCCGCTCTTCACATCGTTCAAGAATTGGATCAGCCGCGTCATATCATAGCTTTCCGGAAACCCTTTACGTTCCATCAATTGCATCTTTTTGAGCTCGGCATTCGGGTATAAGAAACCATCCGTCGTAATCAATTGCGTCCGCCGGTCTGGATATAAATATTTAAATAGAATCTCTAATAACCGTGCTGTGGTGGTCTTGCCAACTGCCACACTTCCAGACACTCCAATAATAAAGGGTGATTGGCGGTTCTGGCGGTGTAAAAAAACGGACTCCGTTTCCCGCCATGACAAGTAGTGTTCATACTTGGCCTGCAACAAATGCGCAAACGGCATATAAATATCACGGACATCGTCGAGACTAATCCGGTCATTAAACGCCTCAATTTCGTGCAAATTGGCTGCGGTCAATGGTACTTGATGCTGATTGTTACGATAAAATTGCTTCCACTGTTCACGTGAGAAGCGATAATAGTTCATCTGATCTTCCATGATTTCTGTCTGCCACCATTACTAAATTAATGGGTTGATTATAACATGAAACCCTTATCAAACGCTGATTAAAATTCAAATTAACCGGATTCCTAATTGATAGCCAATAACCATTAATAGCTCGATACTAGTTAACGCTGACCTAGTACCGAGCTATGCTACTGTATCTTATTCGATTTTCAGTTGTGCCGCGACCTCACGAGCCTGACCAAATAACGTCGTAATAATTTCCTTGACTGGCCGAATTGTCGTCATCATCCCCGCCACTTCGCCAGCCATGGGCGTACCATGTTCCATATCGCCATCTTCAACGGCTTTCGCAAATGAACCGTCCGCTAACGCGTGTAATTCTGCTACCGGCGCGTTAGTTTGCTCCAATTGCAAGTATTGCGCCAACATCGGGTTAACTAGCGCCCGTACCGGATCGCGCTGGCTGCGGCCAGTCACGATTGTATCCGTGTCACTGGCAGCCAATACCCGTTGCTTATAACTAGCTGGAACCGGGCACTCCTCAGCTGTCAAAAAGATCGTGCCACACTGCACACCCTGGGCGCCCAGCGCAAACATCGCCGCAATCGAGCGGCCATCACCGACACCACCAGCACCAATCACCGGAATATCAACAGCGTCCACGACTTGAGGTAATAATGCCATCGTTGACGTTTGACCGATATGTCCGCCTGATTCTTGACCTTCAGCAACCACCGCATCCGCACCGGCCGCCACCATCTTATGGGCATGGTGGACCGAAGCAATCACTGGAATCACTTTAATACCGGCCGCGTGTAGCGGCGGAATATATGAAGTCGGGTTACCCGCACCAGTCGTCACGACCTTGACCCCCTCATCAATGATGACTTGGGCCAGTTCTGGACAGTTCTTCATCTGTAACATTAAATTGACACCAAACGGCTTATCCGTCAGCTTGCGGGTTGCTTGGATCTCTGCTCGCAACTGTTCGGCAGATAACCCCGCTGAACCTAAAACACCGAGTCCCCCGGCTTCCGAAACCGCCCCGACTAATTCATGGGTCGCAATTCGCATCATGGCACCAGAAAAAATGGGATATTGAATACCTAACATTTCAGTGATTGACATCGTCGTTTCCTCCTCAGGTCACTAACAACCGTTCTAACTAGTTGTTAGTATTTTCACGATATTGTGTGCCTAGTCAGTATTAAGGCCATTGTCTCTCACCGACTACTGCACTTGATGAGTTAATTTTAACGCTTATTCCATCGCTATGATAGCGTTTTCTCAGCTATTCCGACACACTTCCCCAACTGTTCCACCACTGATCATCCTGACACACCTTAAGATTTCCTTCACAAGTAAAACTAAAAAAATACCACTCCAGGTGAATGGAGCGGTACTCACTGTCTTAAACTGACTTAAACTTTTGCTTCATTTAATGTATACAAGGCGTGGTTCACCCGCGCTAGTAACGGTGACAAGCTACCCACCGCGACTAACGTTAACTCGTGCATGGCCCGTGAACAGATTGTATATAATAGTTGCCGTTCATCTTCACGTTGGTAATTTTCCTGATTAGCGTTCCACACGATGACCGCGTCAAACTCCAACCCTTTTGCTAAGAAAGACGGGACTACAATGACACCGGGAGCCAAGCGTTGATTTTCAGTTTGAATCAACGTAACCTGCTCACCACGAGCTTTCAGGGCCTTCGTGAGCGCCTCGCATTCTGCTAAGGATTTCCCGATAATTGCCGTCGTATCACGTTCAGAATCGTTCATCGCTAGCTGATCAACGACTTGATCAACCCCCGCTTCAAAGTTAGGCGTCACAACAACATTTGGCAAGTCGCCCTGACGATCAAAAGCCGTGACGGCTTCACCATTGACTAAAATTTCCTTGGTGAAATCAGTAATCTGTTGCGTTGACCGGTACGATTTAGTCAATTGCACGACCCGCGTCTTTTCAGGGTCAAATAACGTGGCCAATTCATTGATCAGCGAATGGCTGTTTTCCTTGGTAAAAATCGCCTGGTTCAAGTCACCGAGCATTGTGAAGCGAGCTTGGGGGAAGCTAAACTTCAAGAAAGCTAACTGAAAGGCATTGTAATCTTGAATTTCATCCAAGAAGACAAACCGGATGTCACGCTGCCCGTGCTTTCCGGTCATTAGGTCATGCAGGTACATGTAAGCTGAGACCGTTGTTAACGAGATATGACGTTCCTTAATCTCGGCTAGTTTCCGTTCAACCGTAGCATCCCAGTCAGCAGCTGAGATACCGTGATCAGCCAACTTGATGATCTTCGGTACTTCGCGTAAGAAATGCGCGTACTGCATGTTGATGCTCAAGAAACGGTTACGCACGATTTGCGTCCGGGCTTTTCCTAAGCGTTGCATCACAATTTTACGTGCTAAGAATTTAAACTCTTTATCGCCATTCTTAAATTCCCGCGGCTGATTGCCATATAATTGATTGATCTCTTCGCGTGATAAGTCTTGAACCGCTTCTTCGACCCACTTGGAACGCATCTCCGATTCAACCTTGCGATTCAAAATCTTGATTAATTCTTCCTTAGTTGCTGATAACCGGTTCGCTAAGTGGTAGTTTTCGTTGAAAGAGTAGTAAATCGATTTAATCTTTTCCCGGGAAATAATCACTTCATCGTTCAACGTAATGTTACGGAAACGCATGTCCGCTTGTTCCAAATGTCGGCCATACGTGGTAACCGCGTTGAAGAATGCGAGGCTACCTTCCAACTTCGTAATCTTTGCCATCTGCGGTGTATTTTCAGTTTCAAACCGCTGCTGTAAAGTTTCAACTTGCATGTGTGGTAACCGGTACGATGCGTATTGGAAATAGGTCATCTGAACCATGTTTTGTTCACCCAGTTCGGGCAATACTTGGTTAATATAATCATTAAAGAGTTGATTTGGTGAGAACAAGATGACTTGTCCGGCCGTCAAATTACCCCGGTAACGATACAACAAGTATGCGACCCGTTGTAAAACGGACGAGGTCTTCCCGGAACCGGCCGCCCCCTGCACAAACAGGAGGTCAGAACTCGTATCCCGAATAATGGTATTTTGTTCCTTTTGAATCGTCGTCACGATACTCTTCATCTTCACATCGGACTTTTCATCCAACACTTCTAGTAGCATCGAGTCACCAACGGCTTCATCAGTATCGTAGACTGTCACGATCTGGCCATTCTCAACCATCAACTGCCGCTTCAACTTCACATTAACGGTCTGCTCACCATCCGGAGTCTGGTACGTCACGTGCCCTAACCCACCGTCATAATAAATACTGGAAATAGGCGCTCGCCAGTCGTAGATCAAAAAGTGATCCGGCGTGTCAGAAAATGAACTGAGTCCGATATAAATCGTCTCAGGCTTAGGCTCACCAGTCTCATGAAAATCGATCCGCGCAAAATAAGCATTCTTTTCCAACTTTTTTAACGTCGATAATTGCTTAGTCGCGTGCTTCCAACTATTCTGCCGCTCATCCATCATCTGTTGTTGCTGCCGCACGGATAATCCGGTCTCCATCATGCCTTCGTAACTATCCGTTTTAATATTGATGTTATTCAGCAAGTCACGTTTAATATCGGCCTGATCTTTTTCCGAGCGCGTAATGGTTTGGCTTTGTTGTTCTTCAGCCACCTTAATTTTCGCAACCACATGATCTAAGTGTTCCTGTTCTGCAGCTTTAATTGACTTAGCCATTGAACGCCCTCCATTCCTAAATATCGAACAATAATTTTATCACTATCGGCGGCCCGACTCAATTAATAACCCATGGCAGCCGCCAGTTTTTGATTTTTTATGCAAATTTGTTTGAACATTGGTCTATCAAAGTTACGATTGTGTTAAACTGAAAGAAATGTAATCGGTTACATCTGTTTTTCAACCCGCAGACGCTTATAATAAATGCAACTTAAATTGGAGGTGGCGCCGTTGGTCAATTTAATAACCATTTTAACCCATTTAGAACAAAGTATCGTCCCACTATTAACCACGCTTGGTAGTTGGTCTTACATCTTATTATTCGCCGTTATCTTTCTTGAAACGGGCATGGTCGTTTTCCCATTTCTTCCCGGCGAATCATTGATCTTTCTCGCCAGCACGATGGCTGCAACTCACAGCGACGCCCTCAGTATTCAGATTCTGGTGCCAGTATTCTTTGTGGCTGCTGTAATTGGCGACACTGTCAATTTCGAAATTGGCCGCCACCTGATTCGCTTACCGTGGTTGCAACGCCACCTCCCCCAATCCAAGCAACAACGCGCACAACAATTTTTTGCTAAGTATGGCGCGAAAGCTGTCATGTTTGGCCGCTTTGTTCCACTCGTGCGGACCTTTGTCCCGCTGAGTGCCGGGGCCGCTAAAATGCCGCAACCGACCTTCGCTATCTGGAACTTAGTTGGCGTTGGTATCTGGGTCAGTGTCGGCTGTTCACTTGGTTACTTCTTTGGCTCGATCAGCTTCGTACAGAACCACCTCTCGCTCTGTTTTCTAGGAATTATGGCCGCCGCGCTCATTCCAGCCACAGTGGTTGCGCTGATTAAGACCTGGCGACAACGGACAACACTCAATCTCAAATAAGCGCCACACACAACACGGTTGATCTGCAATCGTGTTTTTTTTATTGCTTCTCGCTTTGAAAGGCACGTCTTTCCTTTTCAAAACCACTCAAAAAGTGTATCCTTTCAATGACTTATTCGAGTGGAGGGATTCTATGCAACCAATTCAATTAACTGCCTATCAATCTGACTGGCAAAAGCAAGCAATCGAGTATCAAACCTTGTTACGCCAGCAATTACAGGCGAATCTATTAAAAAGTAGTCACGTGGGTAGTACGGCCATGCCCCAATTATTAGCGCGTCCAACAATTGACTTGGCGTTGCTTGTTAAAGATCAGGCGGCTGCCGTAGCTACGTTACACGCACGACCGGTCGCTGGAACAACGCATACTTACGCAACGCAATTAGCTGCTAACGACATCCACGTGATCATTACAACTGATGAACAGCATTATCAGCAATTGCTCACTTTCCGGGATTATCTCAATGCACACCGGACAGACGGCCGCAAGTATACTGCCATTCGCGAAAAAGGTGTGCGCAATGGGCAAGCCGATCTCGCAGCCTACCTACAAACGAAAGCAGCATTCATGGCAAGCATCAATGACAAGGCCCAAGACTGGTTAGCCACTAAGGATCAGCATGAACACCACGACCGGACCGTCCGTGCAGAACTCGTCAACATGTGCCTCATCACCAATCCAGCGACCGGCGATGTCCTGGTTGAAAATAAGATTGACGCGCAGTGGTCGGGGTTAACTTTTCCCGGCGGCCATGTTGATCGCGGTGAATCACAAGTAACCGCGATGAAGCGTGAAGTATTAGAAGAAACCGGCTTGCACGTCGATCAATTGAAATTAGTCGGCACCGTAACGTGGGTCGAAAATGCGGACGGCGACGTGTCACTTGGCACCTTATACACCACTAGTCACTATCACGGTGATTTGCTAGCCGGCTCATACGAGGGGGCCATTAGTTGGCAACCATTGAGCCAACTGACGCCTGACAAATTAGCCCCTGGTGTCGACCAAATCCTGAAAGTTTTCACCGATGCACATGCTAGCGAAGCTTTCTGGGGCTTTGATGATGATCAGCTCCGTGTGTACTAAAACGAATCGAGGTATTTATTCATGGATCAAGTTTCCTTAGTCATTATTTTATTAGCCGCATTATTAATTCCGCTTATCATGGCTAAATTCAAAATCAACAGTTTGCCAACGGCCGTCATGGAAATCATTGTCGGTATCGTAATTGGCCCCAGCGTGTTTAACTTTGTGAACACCTCTGACCTTATCTCACAACTCTCAACGATTGGCGTCATCGTCCTGCTGTTCTTAAGTGGACTTGAAATTGACTTTAGCCTATTTAAGAAGCGGCGCACGGCATTAACACCTTTAGAACAAAAAAACGCGGTCAACACACCGAAATATTCGCCAGTTCGACTTTCGGTGTACGCCTACAGCACAATTATTGTTCTATCGCTGTTACTCGCCGCTGCTTTTAAAGTCAGCGGCCTCTTCAGTGATTTCTGGCTTGCCGCGATTTTATTTGGCACGATTTCACTTGGTATTGTAATTGCAGCTTTAAAAGAACAGGAATTGCTTAGTAAGGCTTTCGGACAAACGATTCTGCTCATCTCGGTCTTTGGTGAACTTGTACCGATGATGGGACTGACGCTCTATGCATCCGTCTACGGCAGTAACTCACAAAGTCTCTGGTTACTATTACTCATTTTAGCCGTTGCCGCACTATTACTCTTACGGTTCAAACCATTCTTCCGCTTCTATCAAAATATTAACAAATCGACGACACAACTAGATATTCGGTTAGCCTTCTTCTTGATTGTAACGATGGTCACGGTGGCCGAATCCGTCGGTGCTGAAAACATCCTGGGCGCTTTTGTGGCCGGAATCGTCTTGAAACTCTTGAACCCTAGTGAAACGACCCGCGAACGCTTGGATGCTATTGGTTACGGCTTCTTCATCCCGATTTTCTTCATTACGACTGGCGTCGATTTGAACTTACGGACCTTATTAACAAGTGGCAAAACCTTACTATTAATTCCACTATTTTTCTTAGCATACATGGTTGCCAAGATTGGCGGCTACTGGGTCCTAAAGTTACGGTTCAAGCAAGCCAATGCTTTAGCCGGTACCGCGCTGACTGCAACGACAATGACAATGGTATTAGCCGTTCTTCGAGTTGCCAAGTCAATGAAGACAATTACTAGTGACCAGTCCGGCGCTTTCTTACTCGCAGCGCTACTCACTTGTGTCATCTCACCCCTGATTTTTAACAAGTTTTATTCAGCTGAAAAAGAAGACCTGGTCAAAACAGCGGTCCACTTTATCGGCGCTAACTTAAGCACCGTACCCGTTGCACAACAGCTACGAAAAGGCTGGTACGACGTGTCAATGTACACGAATCATCCTGAGAATTATCAAACCTACCACGCGCAAGTGCCAGTGACCTTAATGGAAAACTTCACAGCCCAGGACTTACAGGATCACGGCGTCTTTGACACGGATATTTTGGTACTCGGCCATATTGATGCCGAACGTAACTACGAGCTTGCTAAAGCCGCCAAAGCATACGGTGTACGGCGGATCATCGTTCGGTTTGAAGACCGCAATGTGCTCAACGAACATGAAGATGAACTCCGAGAGCTAGGCGTCGAAGTCTACAATACACCAGAGGCCAACATTACTTTACTGCGCGCCTTAATTGAATCACCGTCAACCTTGCTATTGCTCAATGATACTGAAAACAGCATCTACGAAGTCCGGGTCCTCAACCATCTCTATACTGATGTTCAAATTAAGAACTTACAGTTTGCTCAGGATATTACCATTAGTCAAGTCATCCGTAATCGGAAACTGATCGCGCCCAATGGAAATACGACGATTATGTACGGTGACCGCTTAATCTTTACCGGGAATAAGCAAACGGCCGCTCAGATTCGACAAGCCTTAGCAACTGCTAATTAATCGCAGTGCATTTTATGGTAAACTAAACACATTATGGCTTAGTTTTGAACACCAAGTAGAGGAGTAAATAATGGCAACTTTTTCCGTTTACATGATTCGTCATGGTCAAACTTACTTTAACAAGTACCGCCGAATGCAGGGCTGGTGTGATTCCCCCCTCACAGCTGTCGGCGAACAGGACGCTCGCAATGCAGGTAAAATGCTCAACGGTATTGATTTCGATGCCGTTTACGCCAGTGACATGACGCGGGCAATGCGCACCGCAGAATTAATTCTTCCTGCCAGTGGCAATACCGATTTGACGGTTCAACCAATGGCCGCCTTCCGTGAAGCCTTTTATGGCTATTTTGAAGGTGATGACACGTCGCAGACCTGGTTCATGGTTGGTGCGCCCCATCAAGCACCTAGTTTGTCCGCAATTATTGAACAATACGGCATCGAAAAAGCCAAAGATTTCTGTAAAGAAGCTGACCCGTTCCATCGCGCCGAAAATAACGCCGAATTCTGGCAACGGGTCAATGGCGGTCTCGATACGTTACGTGCTCACCATCACGACGGGGACAAAGTTTTGGTCGTCAGCCACGGCAATACGATTTACAGTATTGCTGCTCGTTTTGCCGCACTGACCTCACCAGCACGGCCCCAAAATGGGAGCGTCACGAAATTCACAATTAGCGACAACGATGTGACGTTAGACTACTTTGGCCGCAAAGACCATCTCGACTAAATAAGGAGAAACACATGGCTCAATTTTCAATTTACTTTGTTCGACACGGACAGACTTTTTTCAACTTATATAATCGCATGCAAGGCTGGTCTGACTCGCCGTTAACTGAATACGGACAAGCCACCGCAACCAAGGTCGGTCAAGCACTAGCGAACACGGCTTTTGACTACTACTACAGCAGTGATTCTAAGCGGGCAATCGACACCGCTCAGCTCATTCGACAAGCGGCGGGTGCTACCGCCCAGCCCTTTAAAACACTGATGAACTTTCGTGAAGTTTTCTATGGTTATTTCGAAGGTGACGATTCAAGTCGGACCTGGTCACTAGTTGGCCGCCAATACGGGGTCACCAGCATGCACGAACTTCTTGAACACGTGCCTATCGATCAGACTCGCGACCTGATGCGTGAAATCGACCCTTGGCATGAAGCTGAAGACAACTCGATGTACTGGGAACGGATCAACCAGGGCTTTGACTACTTGAAAGCTCACCACGATCACCATCAAAAAGTCCTCGTGGTTACCCACGGCACGACAATCCGCAGTATGGTCGCACATTTTGCTCCTGAAATCGACATCACGAACGGCCCCAAAAACGGGAGCGTCACTCGCATCGACATCAATGGCGATCAAATTCGCGTCGTCGATTATGCGCAAGACTTAGCTGACGTGAAAGTCAATCAACACTTATAATTTTGCTCATCAAACAAAACGCTCGCAACCACTGACTGGTCGCGAGCGTTTTTATATTGGCTCTGAAATAACTGTTGTTGGTAATTAACTAAATACGTGATTACTGGCGACAGATATCTTTATTTGTATTTTAATCATGGGCTATTGAACAATTCGAATTGAAAAAGGTGCTTGCCATTGTTTGACTAAGCACCCGTAGCACTATTCGCAACATCAATTGACAGAGAACCAACTCGGCTATCTTATCAATGATGTCCTTAAACTTTGCTGGTTAAAGACGTGTTTGAAGAATTCAGGTATGCTACCCCAATTCAAACTATTTTTTCAAAAAAGCAAGCACGTTCTTCTTAGACGGTTTCATGCTTCCTGCTAAGAACGCAATTACGACTGCCACAACAGCAAACAAAAGTTCCCAGACTGACCAATTAAAAACTACCGTTAAAGCTAACATAATAGCAGCTGCAATTATCAAGACGCCATCTCTGGGGCCTAAATTCAGATACGGATACATCATCATCAGACGTCACTTCTTTCACTATTTGTTGTACTCAACCAAGACTATACACAGAATTACTGACGAAATTAAGAAACCCCTCCGAGAGGTAGTGCGTTGACCGGGTGTAACAAGAAAATTTTGTAAAGTCTTGGCAACAGTGCGTCTATCTCAGGTCGGAAGAAGTCTAAGAATAACCCAAATATTCATTTAACTTCTAAAGTTATTATAACACCGCTTTCATGCTTGTGGTCATTCTTTTATAAAAATATTGAAAAGCTGTTGGGGCTTCACTGATGAATCACAAACCCACTAACCCCCCCCAATCCTAACTCGTGACTTTGATACCAATAATGCCAATGACCAGCATTGCAATGAAGATCCACGTGATGGGTGCAATTGTATCTTTGAAGAAAACCAGGCCAACAATTATCGCACCGACCGCACCGATACCGGTCCAAATTGGATATGCAATACTCAACGGTAAGTGTTTGGTTGCTAATGCTAAGAAGCCAAAACTCAAGACCATGCCAACTACTGTGGCCGCAGCATAGCCAAAGTGACTGAACCCATTACTTAATTTCATCATCGTAGCCCATACCACTTCAAATAATCCAGCAATAATTAAATAAATCCACGTCATTATCAATTCCTCCTCAAAATAAAAAGGACAACGTCCACCCAACTTCCACAATGACCTAAGGAAGTTGGGTTAACGTTGTCCGGTGACAATTCATCTTAATATTTCAGTCCACTATAGCAAACCTCATCTGCATGGTCAAGCTTACTCACCGCAAAGCATCCACTTTGTCAGTGGGGTCAACGGTGTCGGCAAAGCATCTAAAGCAAAGAAAGCCGCAGTACTCGTCTCATCGGTGGCTTGAATCAATTCACCACCCGTTGTATTGGCACGATATAACGTGGTGACACTGTCAATAATGTCCCCGTTAGGATACTGATAGTGCATCTTGGGCCCACTATAGACATCGATCAGCGTTAACTCACCCACCGTCAGCCCAGTCTCTTCTTTCAATTCCCGTCGCGCCGTTTGCTGGACCGTCTCTCCCGGTTCAGTCGATCCAGCTGGCAAGCCCCAACAGTGGTTATCGGTTCGATAAATCAAGACAATTTTGCCAATCGAATTTTGGGCCATTAAAGCCGCACCGGCCACTACTAGCGGTTGGTAACCAACTTGCCGCCGCAAATCAAGCACGTAACCCATTTTTGATTCCTCCCTAATACCCGAAGTCGTAATATTTTGATTAGACATGTTATACTTAATGCAATCATAACACGTTAGGAGTGAGTGTATGTCTGAAACCAACGCTCAAAAAGTACAAGAAGTCATCATTGCCGGCATGTCTAAAACGGTCGCCAATTACGACTACGCCATGTCCGAGCTAGAAGCGCTCGTTGCAGCCAATAATATGCACGCGGCCCTGCGAATTGACCAAGGATTGGAAAAACCCAACCCGGCCACCTTCTTCGGCAAAGGTAAAGTTGTCGAAATCAAAGAAGTCGCAGCCGCCAACGATTTGCACATTATGGTCATCAACGCGGATCTGACCCCTAGTCAGGTGCGTAACTTAGAGGAACAAACGGACATTCAGATCATCGACCGTACTGGTCTGATCTTAGAAATTTTTGGTAACCGTGCGCGGAGCAAGGAAGCCAAATTGCAAGTTAAGATTGCCCAATTACAATACCAACTTCCCCGATTACGAACGAGTATCTCCAATCGCCTTGACCAACAGGCTGGGGCCGCTGCTGGTGGTGGCGGGGGCTTTACCAACCGTGGTGCTGGTGAAACGCAACTGGAATTAAATCGCCGGACAATTCAAGACCGGATCAGTCACGCGAAGCACGAACTTAAGGAACTCAATAAAGACGAAGTAGTGCGACGTTCACAACGCGATAAAGCTGGGCTCCCCAACGTCGCTTTAGTCGGTTATACCAACGCTGGTAAATCAACGACTATGAATGGTTTAGTGAAACTGTTCGGTAAGGGTGAAGATAAGCAAGTCTTCGAAAAAGACATGCTTTTCGCAACGTTAGATACAAGTATTCGTCAGTTAACCTTCCCTGACAATAAGCAGTTACTGCTCAGTGATACAGTCGGGTTTGTCAGCGACTTGCCGCATAACTTGATCAACGCCTTCCGTTCAACGCTAGCCGAAGCTGCCAATGCTGACTTACTCATTCAAGTCATCGACTACGCCGATCCCCATTACAAGGAAATGATGGCGACCACTGAAAAGACGCTCAAAGAAATCGGTGTGCACGATGTTCCTATGATTTATGCCTTCAATAAAGCTGATTTAACCGAAGCCGACTACCCGAACCAGCAAGATGATCAACTCATCTATACGGCGCGTGATGAGGCCTCACTACAAGCTTTGACCAGTATGATCAAAGCCAAAGTCTTTAAGAATTACGTGACAACAACGTTATTAATCCCGTTCAATGATGGTGAAGTAGTGGCTTACTTGAATGACCACGCCAACATTCTCAAAACGGATTACTTAGCTGATGGCACCCAATTAACAGTCGAACTCAACACTGTCGATGCCCAACGTTATGAAAAATACGTGGTGACACCTGCTTAAACGACTCATTCAAAAAGATGGCTCTAGGATTAACCGCCTAGAACCATCTTTTTTGATTTAACAATCAACCCACTCTGTTAATCGCCAAACCACTAGTGCCAATAGTGAACATCATTCAGTCACCATTAACGCGTGCAATTGCGCCAATAGTTCGGACTGCGACCGTCCTCGCCATTGACGTTGAAAAGCATAACTAGTCCCCTTCAGCATGGCAATTAACATATCAGCTTGAAACTCACATGCCGGTTTCGAAAGCGTTGGCTTCAAATCACGAACCAGTTGCGTTAATAGGTCACATAATTGTTGATAAAGTTCGCTCTGATAAAATTGACGGCGACCAGGTTCACCGGCCTCGACATTCATTAATAACGCCATGTTGTGCTCACGAATCGCTAAATATTCCCCAATAACATGATCAAAACGTGCCGCTGCACCTACCGAGGTCGTGGTCAAGTAGACTTGATTGGTTTTAATAAAAGTTGCGACTCGGTCCGTTACCAATGCCAAACATAGTGTACTTTTATGGGCATAGTGACGATACAACGTTCCGGGACCGATACCAGCGGCCGTCGCAATATCTTTCATACTAACGGTTTCGATTGAACGCGCGGCAAAGAGTTGTCGCGCAGCAGTCAAAATTTTCTGTTGGTTAATTTGTGCATCCTTTCGCATTCGACACACCCTCCTATTTACTTAAGTTCACCATACACTTTTACGCATCACTTGACAAACGGAGTGTACTCCGTTTAAGGTATAATTATACAATCTAAGGGGGAATTCACTACGTTTGTCTTTTTATTCGGATTACTAATCGGCATCTTCGTTAGTCTGATTGGTGGCGGAGGTGCTGCCCTATACCTAGGTGTCTTAACCAGTCAAGTAGGCCTTGCAACCGCGGTAGCCGTACCAACCTCCCTAATCGTCGCCTTACCAGCCTTATTCTTTGGTTTTATAACACAGTTGAAAATCAAAAATGTCAATTTCAAGATTGGCAATCAAATGATCATTGCGGCCGTTCCCGGTATCATCGTCGGGACATTCAGCGCACAATTTATTCCCCAACAACTGTATAACTGGATTGTCGGGACAATTTTTTTGATTATGGGTGCGATGGTACTAATCAAGTATGTGCACCATTCTAAACAAACTACAGCCGGTCACCAACCTTGGCAAGCTGCCTTCTTTGGCCTTTTAAGTGGATTGATGGTCGGCATTGGCGGCTTAAGCGGTGGTGCGACCACGGCTGCCGGGTTAGCAATTCTTGGGCTAACGGCCGTTGAAGCCGCTGGTACTGCCACCTATGTGTTAACTGTTATGTCCACAATCAGTTTAATCGGCCATCTCTTTACTAGTACTTTTGCTTGGCAATCAGGATTGGTCCTCATGATTGGCGCAATTATCGGCGCAATCATTACACCACTCGTGATTCGCCATTTAAATTTAGATAAGGTCAACCGCGTATTAACGCCATTTCTTGGTCTTATTATTATTTATTTTGGCATCAAAATGTTTATATAAAGGCAGATAAAAAGTCACTTCAGGCAGTCGTAAACTTGAAGTGACTTTTTGATATCCCCTACTGAAAAAATTCATAATCATGTGTATACCAAGAACAACCTTCTCCAGCATGTTGGTGGCTAAGCTAACTGCCGACGACTGACTAGGTAAACAACGATAATCAATGGCAGCGTCACCATCATCACGGGATAAAACCACGCCATTGGTAATTGACTGCTAATCAGCCCGCCAATGATGGGGCCAAGTGACATTCCGAGATCAACACCAATATAAAACGTACTATTGGCTAGCCCATGATCAGCTTTCGGCACGAGCATCAATGCTTTAGCTTGGCAAATTGAAAACATCAAACCGTATCCGGCAGCCAGTCCTGCTGCACCCAGCAGTAGCATCGCCCAATTGTTCATGTCAGTTAAGCCAATCAATCCTAATAGATTAAAAATTAAGCATAACCAGATGAACCGTTTAAATGGCACCCGGTCGAACCAATCGCGGAGAATAATTCGCAATACTAATAAAATACCCGCGTACACCGGGAAAAATACCCCCGCTGCCACATGAAAATGCCGTGCAGCGACGTAGCTGACAATATAGGTTTGGGTGGAAAAATATGGTAATGAAAATAAAAGCAAAATCAAGGCCACGGGGATTACTCGTGGTTGTACGATGCGAATATGGTGCTTAGTCGTAGCCGTTTGAGGCGTCACAATTGGTTCACCATGATCACCGACGAATTGAATCATGATGATGAGCAGTAAACTACAGCCCGCTGCTAACCAAAAAACACTCTGGTAACTGTAATGTTGATACAAGAAGACACTGATTGCCGGCCCGCACGCCATTCCAAGCGCATTCGCTAGCCCATAAATGCCCATTCCAGAGCCAATTCGATCGGGTGGCAATAAACTAGCCATCCAGGTTGCCATGCAAACTGAACACAAGGTATATCCCAACCCATTCAAAATTCGCAATAACATGATTAACGTCACGTTGGTTGTCAAACTATAACCTAAACTAGCTAGTAGCAACAAACAGCCCCCCACGAAGGTCAAACGGTACTTAGAGACCCGGTCGGTTAAATTCCCAGCAAGTGGCCGGAGCACTAGCGATGTCAAATTCGTTAACCCGGCAATCGTACCGGCAAGCACACTACTAGCGCCAATACCGTGCGCAAATCCTGCAATCACGGGATTGATTAACATTGGACTCATTAAAAAGAAGAAACTAGCCATTAACACTAACTTTACATCCGGCGTATATAAACGCGTCTTCATCAATTCTCATCACTTTCTAAATTCTGATTAACTTGCCGTAACAAATCTAAAAATACCTGTTGTTGTTCGGCATCCAAATGGGCAAACATTTGCGCACTCGTCTGCCAGCCATGTTGACGGAGCTGCTCGCGTTTAGCACGCCCACTCGGGGTCACTACCACTTGCTTGGCACGCGCATCCGTTGGACTGACCACTAATTGGACATATCCGCGCGTCTGCAAGCGTTGCACGATCATCCTGGCCGTCTGATGGGTGATTTCCTGGTACGTCTTAAACGCGGTTACCGTGCGACCTGGCTGATCCGTAAAAAAGGTCAGTGCATCCGCTTGCTCAGTCGTTAACCCCACCGTCCGCAAATGTTGGTTGCGACGCCGCTTGATTTGACGAGCTAAAATCAGAACTTGCCGCGCCACCATTTCATCATGGTTCATCTTAATCACCTGCCCTTTCATTTATACAGCCAGCTGTATAAATTGTCAACCAGCGACCGCTATTTTTTCTAGCAGCCTGAAGATCATTTTAAACAACGACAAAAAGTGGCTAGGCTTGGTTAGCCTAACCACTCATACCGTTGACTATAACACATTTTTCCGGCGTTGCGCGGCACGCCATAACGAAAAGGCCGTCCAACAGCTCACTAAGACGATCAACCAACTCAGGGCTGTTAAGGACAGTGACTTAACTAAGGTCGCTGCCACCACCACGCCAATAATACCGCCTAAAATAATGCCGAATAAGCCGCGATAATCGACGCGGTCATGGCGAATAAAATTCACTGCCGAAATCGGCATCAACAATGCGCACGACAGCATCATAATTGGGAAGGCGGCAATCGGGGTCAATCCCAGAAAATACACCATTACCATACACGGTGCGTACAGTCCGACTCCGGCTGACATCAGTAACCCTAGGATAAAGTTGCCACCAATGCCGACCAATAATTTCCAACCGGATAGCCCCGTCGCCTGATTAGCAACTCCCAGCAAACTGATCCAACCTAATAACTTCGCTGCCATCAGTAAAGCAGTGATGACTAACGCACCGGCCATGATTAACTGAATCCACCGCTGATTAAGCTTCGTCATGACTTCACTACCCAGTAATGCGCCGAGCGTTGCTGCTAAAACTAAACTAATCAGTGTCACTGGCTCGACCGCAACTGCTGTAACAAAGAAAAACGCCTCAAACGCGGTCGGAATCGCATGCATCGTGTTCAAAGTTCCAGGTAGCTTACGTTCATCCTTTAAATAATGGCTCGCTTGAAAAATTGCCGTGGACACGACGAAACTTCCGATACCAAGTGTGTCAAGAAAATCCGTCACGGCCCCGATAACCATGCCGAAACCAAAACTGTGGTCAAAAAATGGCGCTGCTTGCCGTCTGGCACCGGCTAACAGTAACCCAAATAAGCCGATGCTGAGCAGCATCAACAACACCACAATTGCAATTACCATCAATCTAACCCCACTCTCTTACCTACTCGTAGCATTATACTGTATTTTTAGGAAGGAACCAAAAATTATTACCATGACGTCACTGCAAGTGGTACCCACAATCATCAGTTTGCATACTGAACGTTACCACCAGACCATAAGATCCCACCGGCACTAGGGCAACTATGCCCACAGATTGTCAGAATGTGCTATAATCCAGTCAATCGATTGTGCACAATCATTATTAGAACGTCTCCGCACTTAATACTTAATACTCATCGCATGAAAGGCGGTAATTATCATGAAGACAACCACAATTCGCCCCCTTGAAGACCACGTCTGTTTTTCAACCTACACAACAGTCCATGCTATTCAACGCCTCTACCAACCAACTTTGACAGCACACCGACTCACTTATCCACAATACTTGGTTCTAGTCGCACTCTATGCGACACCGCCGCGCGCTGTCACGGTCAAAACGTTGAGCACCCAGCTAAATTTAAGTACGGGAACGCTGACGCCCGTGCTACAGCGAATGACCCAAGCTGGTTTAATTACACGTCATCGGAATCCCCAAGATGAACGGAGCATCTTGCTCACTCTGACACCTCAAGGAACCGCAACACGACTTGCTTTAAATGATTTGCCGGATTTATTGACTGCTAAGGGTGGTCTCAATCAATCCGAGTGGGCACAACTAACTCAATTAATGACTAAGTTAATGACTAACCTGACCCGTTAAATAACCCTGCTAATATTAGGAAGATAAATAAATTAATTTAAAGCCACCACGCCGCCCAATCCTATTTTGTCGAAACTCGAATCACCAACCGAATAACACTGATCATTTTGAGCCTTGTCGAACTTTATTATTAAAATATCGTTATTAGTTCGGATTTTGGGCAAAAAGCCGGCCACAACCAACGATATTTGATTGTCATCACCATTAATCTCTGGTATGCTAAGTGCAATCATTTAGAATTTGGTTGTTTCAAGGGAGGATTTCAGGTTAATGCAGGAAACAAAGCAAGCAACGACCCTGAACCGTTCACTCGGTTTTTGGTCAGCACTTTCACTCGTCGTTGGTACGGTTATTGGGTCAGGAATCTTCTTCAAGCAATCATCAGTCCTTGATAGTGCGGGCTCACCGAGCGCTGCGTTACTCGCCTGGTTACTAGGTGGACTGATTACGTTGACCGCGGGCTTAACAATCGCCGAGGTCGGTGCCCAAATGCCGCATACGGGCGGGCTCTATGTCTACATGGAACAAATCTATGGTAAATTGTGGGGCTTTCTCTCTGGTTGGATGCAAATCGCCGTCTACGGTCCCGCTATCATCGCTTCAATTAGCGCTTACCTTGGTATATTACTAGTTGGTTTCTTCAACCTGCGGGCGGGTTGGCAGGCGCCACTCTCGATTGGCGTCATCGTCCTGATTGGAATCCTCAACATGTTCGAAAACCGTTGGGGCGCCGCATTTCAAATTGCGACCACGTTGGGCAAATTATTACCGATTGCGGCTATTATTATTTTTGGACTCTTCTATGGTAATCAGAATGCGCTGGGACAGTCTTTACATACAATTACCCAATCAACGGGTAGTTTCGGGGTTGCCGTCCTCGCAACACTTTTTGCCTATGATGGCTGGATCTTAGTCGCTAACTTGGGTGGCGAAATCAAGAACCCGCAGAAGTTATTACCACAAGCCATTATTTTAGGGATTTCAATGGTCTTGATTGCGTATACCTTAGTCAGCTATGGGATTCTCCACTTCGTACCCGCGGCAACGATCCACAAACTCGGGCAACAAACGACGCTGTACTTTGCCCAAGCGGCGTTTGGCACAATTGGCGGGCGCCTACTGAACATTGGGATTATCATCTCGATGGTGGGCTGTTTAAACGGCAAGATTATGACCTTCCCCCGCATCGTGTACGCCATGGCTGCTCAGAATCAGTTGCCATTCGCTAAACAACTCAGTTACTTGCACAAAAAATCACACGAGCCGATCGCCGCAACCATTGCCATTCTCGTTTATGCTAGTATTATGATCCTGTTCTTCAATCCAGATCGCTTATCGGACCTCTGTATCTTCACGGTCTACTGCTTCTACGTGGCAACCTTCGTTGGTGTCTTTATTTTAAGAAAACGACGTCCAGCTTCTGAGCGACCATTCTCGACACCTGGATTTCCGATCACACCGCTGATTGCGATTCTGGGCGCGCTGTTCGTGATTATCAGTGAAATTGGCTCAGACTTATCGGGTGTACTGATTTCCTTGGTTATCGTGGCCGTTGGGTTCCCAATCTATTATTGGAAGCAGCAGCAAAATCAAAATGCTTAATTTAAATTCTTGATAACTTGTAAAAGAGCGTTGTTACTGAAGATATTTTCAGTAGCAACGCTCTTTTTATGCTTTTCAACGCGCATTGAAATAAGTGATTTAATTTGCTTACCGATTACCTTAACGCTTAGTAACTAAACCTCACTATATTTGATTAATTTGATCTGCTGTCGTTCTAACCATTCCTGCATTTGAGAATCTGTTAACATTGCGACTTCTTGCGTCCGGGGAACTGTCAGGCTTGAATGTTGTAATAAGTAGTCATCCAAATAGCCAGGATGACAAACCATCATAGCATAGCCGTCATTATATTGGGCTAGTGCCGCACGTTTCAACGTTTCATAAGGGTTATAGTTTTTGCCCATACTTTCCATAAAAACATGTAATACTTTTCCCTTAAATAGCACACTCGGACTATCTGGGCCTGCTGCAAAGCGTAAAAGATTTAAGCGATGACGTTCACCCACAATTTCCAATCCCTTAACAAAGTTATCACTAACTACCGCATGACCCTCAAAATAATCAGGCTGGCGACCAACTAACGCTACAAATTTTTGATATTGCGCTTCGATTTCCAAAACAACTTCATTAAGATCGACAAAATCATGAATAGCCGCCCGATAATCCGAGGAATGACGAAAGGTACCATCTGGATTAGTGATGCTCGGAATCAATTTTGGATTTGTTAATGGCCGGCCAGCAGATATAACAGTATGCAACCCTAAGCAAACCCCTGCATCTTTAATCATGGCTAATCCTGACATCGTCGTTGGCATATTGACCATAACACCCACATTATTAATTAACCCGTTGTGAACTGTTCGTGCAATCCCAACATTAACTGCATCGGAATAACCTAAATCATCAGCTCGAACGATTACTTTTCTTTCCATTAGCTTTTAAGCCTCCACTAGTTTAAATTCTTTAGTCCCCTGTTTGTTTGTATTGGCTTCAACACCAATCGCATAAGTTGCAATAGCAGCTGCTACAAACGCAATCACGCCACTAACCACACCGTTAATCACATTAGATGTTTGCCCGCCAACATACGCAGTTAAAGATAAAAAGTTTGCAACAGGTACCATGACATAAGCTGTAACTGTTGTCAGGCCAGCATATAAGCCACCGCAAAATCCACCAATCATCATGCCAATAAACGGTCGTTTATAACGAATTGCTAGTCCATATAATCCTGGTTCAGTCACACCTCCGATAATACTAGCGATTAAATAACCCCAAGCAAGTGTCTTTTGATCTTGGTCCTTAATTCGTAAGGCCGCACCCAAACACATGCCCGCGACCGACATACTAGCGGCAACTGCGCCAAGTGTGACAAAGTTTTCATGACCCGATTGCGCAAAAATCATCATCATCGTCGTAAGCATTAAGAGATGCATCCCGGTCATAACCAAGATTTCCCATAAGGCACCAACCACTCCAACCGCGATAATCGTTGGCAAGCCACCTAATTTCCCAAAAGCTAATATTCCTGTACAAATGTAATTGCCGATAAAGTTTCCCGCTGGGCCTAAAATACATAACGAAATCGGCAACATGATTGCAATCGTCAACGTTGGGATAACAATCGTACTAATTGACTCTGGTACATAACGCTTAAAGAACCGTTCAATATACGACATTACCCAAACCGACAAAATAATTGGAATGACCGTACTTGAATAATTAACTAATGGCATTGCGATACCGAAGATATTAAATGCCTTTCCAGCAGTCACAATTTTAATTAAATTAGGATCAATCAAAATTGCACCTAAAAACATTGAAATAATCCGTGACGTATTAAATTGCTTAGCAGCTGTATATCCTAAGATGATTGGAAAAAAGTAGAATCCAGCATCACCAACCAACGTAAATAACTGATACAACGATGTTTTAGTACCAAGAATATTGAACATACTTGGTCCTAAAATGGCCGCAAACATTTTAAACATTGATGCAGCAATCAACATCGGAATCAATGGTGTTAAACATCCAGCCAATTTATTTAGAATCATATTTCCCGCAGACTTAAACGTTAACTTTTCTTTAGGTCGATTATCTAAATCTTCATTAATTGGCGCGTTTCTAGTTAAATTTCCCACCGTAAGTAACGCATCATAAACTTTGCTAACTGCTTGTCCAATAATGATTTGATACTGGCCACCAGCGCGATTGACACCAATCACACCTGGAATATTCTGTACCTCACCATCATTAGGAATACTTTCATCCTTCAAATTAAAACGTAATCGGGTCATACAATGTGTCACCGAAGAAATATTCGCACTACCACCAACTGCTTCCAGTACACCATTCGCCACTTTTTCATACTGTTTATCCTTATTTTTCATGTCGCATACACCTCCATTAATTAACGGTTACGCTTGAGTATTCATTTTATTAACGATCCTTTTAACATATATCATTAGGTAGAAAAGTTCATCATCATTACTATTAGTATCAAGTTGACTATCAACGTAGTCTGCAATTCGCTTTGCTACCAAGTAAATTTCAGGCTCATCATACCTCATCGTATTAAATAATTTAGAATTATCATTTTCAGAAATTTGCTCATGTTTCTTCATCCGTTTAATGTAATACCGTAAATGCATGACAAACCGGTTGTATGTGAATTCGGTTTGATTGATTCTAAGCTCATATTCTTGTTCAATAATTTTTGTGATGATTTTTATCATTTCATCGTCGCTATTTACACTTGAATTGGTCGCTAAATCATTAGTCTGAGAATTGACAAAATGCATGGCAATTGCTGTGACCTCGGAAACTGGTAATTGAATATTTAGCCGTCGATTAATTAACCTGACGGCGTAATACCCAACATCCGTTTCTTGTGGGTATAATTGCTCCACATCATATGAAAATGGTAACTGGGCGCTTTTATAATGGGTTAGTCGCGTTATTGCAAAGTTAATATGATCAGCTAAGCTAAAAATCATATTTGGATTCAAAATTCTTGGAATTAGTGCCTGCGCTCGCTCAACAATTGCCGCACTCAAATCAAAGATTTCAGTGGGTATTTCTTTTAGTAATTGATAATATTGATAGTTTAATTTATAAAATGTCATCGTCACTTTAGTCATATCAGTAAGCTCATACGGGACTTTTTGAAATCCTAGTCCCTTACCAAAGGCGACCAATTCTTCACCATGTTGATCAAGACAAACGACCACGTTGTTATTAATTTTCTTCACCACCCGCATTTTAATTCGCACTCCTTTACATAGTTTATGCTTGCTTTAAAACTGGTGTGCCGGCTGCTAATTGTTGATGAAGCTTACTGCCAAGTGGCACTTCGCCCGTATAACCTTCTGTAAAGACAACTATGGTGGTCATATCTAATCCCGCGGTCGCCATCGTTTGGCGATCGAGCGTCACTAATAGGGTCCCTGCTTTAACTTCTTGATTTAATTTGACGTGTGCCGTAAAGCCTCTACCATTTAAGCCAACTGTATCTAGGCCAATGTGAACCAATACAGACACGCCCCTAGTCTCATCCATGATGCCAATAGCGTGTTTACTTTCAGGTAATGCAACGATTTTCCCACTAATCGGTGCCACAACTTGATTAGTGTCCTCACTCGGCCTAATAGCAAATCCATCACCCATCATTTTCTTTGCAAACACTTCATCCATAACGGCCGTGATCGGTATATAAATACCTTCAATTGGTGTAACCACCTCGAAGACATCAACTTTCTTTCTTTTAATTCCAAACATCACTGAACCTCCTTCAATACAAAAAAACTCCTTGAGGCACCCACTTCACCCGTATATTTCAACAAGTAAAAGGTAATGCCTCAAAGAGTATGAGTTACAATCCTTAATTTCAGTTTTATAGAAAACGTTTTCATTAACTATATTATCACGCCTTCTATTTTTTGCAAGACATTTAAATATTTTTTATAAAAAAGGCCAAACAAAGCATTATTGCTTGTTTGGTCTTTTCATTAAGGAATTTCAGCCATCATCCCACCAGTTTAATTACGCTAACTTCTTATCCAACACACGTGACAGAATTGACAAGGCGTAACAAATAATGAAGTACATGACTGCGATCATTAAGAACATCGGTAAAATATACGCTGAGTTCTGACCATAAATAATTTGCGCATGGTTTAATAATTCAGGTAAGACAATAATGGTTGCCAGCGACGTATCCTTAATCAGTGAGATAAATTGACTCACAATCGTTGGGATCGTCTTCTTGATTGCTTGTGGAAAGACAATGTGCCATAACGCTTGTACATAGCTCATCCCGTTAGCCCGGGCGCCTTCCATCTGACCGTAATCAACCGCCAAAATCCCTGAACGAATGATTTCGGCTAACATGGCCGATTCAAAAATCGTCATAGCGAGGATGGCTGCGAAAATGATACCAGGCTTGAATCCCAAGTGTGGCAAGCCAAAGTAAGTAAAGAAGATAATTAAGATCAATGGCAAGTTTCGAATAATGTCAACAACAAACCCAACCACTGCCGATAAATATTTAATCTTGACGTACCGAAGCACCCCTAGGACTGAACCGATAATAAAACTGGCAATGATGGAAACGACGGACACTTCCACCGTTACCCAGAGTCCTTCGAGCAAGAACCGGATATTTATCCACGAATACGCTTGAATAAAGTTTTGCATGAATCGTCGCCCCCTTCTAGTTTGCTAATTTTTTCTCTAAGTGCCGCATGTAATAACTCAGTGGCAACGTAATGATTAAGTAAAAGACCCCTACGACCACGTAGCTATTGATCGTATCAAGCGATAGTGACGCAATTGAATTTGCTTGGTACATCAAGTCGAACCCAGCCACGAAAGCTAGGACAGAAGAGTTCTTCACCAGATTAATAAACTGGTTGCCTAACGGTGGAATGATGATTTTAAATGCCTGTGGTAAGACAATTTTACTCATTGCCTGCCAGTACGTCATCCCATTAGCACGGGCGCCTTCCATTTGTCCAGGATCAACAGATTGAATTCCGGCCCGAACCGTTTCCGCAATGAATGACGAGGTATAGATTGTTAGCCCAATTGTCCCCGCGGTAAAACCATCAATCTTGGCAACATACATTGGAATGATCACGTAGAAGAACATCGCAATAACTAACAATGGAATGTTCCGGAAAATTTCAATATAAACTCGACCAATGATGCGCATCGTACGACTTGGCAAAACTTCAAAGATAGCAAACATTGTTCCGATGATCGTACTGAATACCAAAGCAATCACACTGGATAACAACGTATATCCGAGTCCTTGAATCAGCTCTGACCAATAGTGCGTTAGAATGTATTCCATTAGCGTGACGCCTCCTTATAGTCGAAGCCGGCCACGTTACCAAACCACTTCTTCAAGATGCGGTTGTACGTCCCGTCCGCTTCAATTTCTTTGAGCGCTTTATTCAGAGCCTTTTTTAACGGTTCCTGACCCTTATTAACAGCGATCCCGTATGGTTCTTTCGTGAAGGTACCCCCAACCACTTCGTACCCTGGGTTTTGCGACGCCATCCCGTAAAGAATCCCGTTATCAGTAGTCAACGCGACCCCCTGACCAGATTTCAACGCCGTCATTGCCTGAGCATAGTCGGATAATTCCAACACCTTAGCCTTAGGCGCTGCTTTCTTAATGTTCTCAACGGAGTTTGCACCGGTCACACCAAGGACCTTGGTGCCCGACTTATTCAAATCCTTAACTGATTTAATGGCACTGCCCTTTTTAACCAACAGTGATTGCCCCGCATCAAAGTATGAATTCGTAAAATCAACCTGTTTTTCACGTTCCGGCGTGATAGTCATCGTGGCGATAATGGCATCAATGTTCCCATTCTTCAACAATGGAATCCGCGTTTGACTCGTTACTTGGACAAACTTGGCGGTAGCATTCTTACCGAGCACCCGCTTTGTTAATGCCGTCGCAATGTCGGCGTCAAACCCCTTGATTTGATTATCTTTAACGTCCATCAACCCAAATAATTTCGTATCAGCTTTAACACCCCACGTAATCGTCTTACTAGCTTTATCATTGGTCAAAACATCCTGTTTTGCTAATGATTGCCGTGAACCGCAAGCGGTTAAGACCACCACTAGCATGGCAAGCATGCCGAGTGCGCCAATTAGTCGTTTCAGCTTCTTCATTCGTGGTCCTCCCCTACAAATTAGTGTGTAATAATTTTACTCAAGAATTGACGGGCCCGTTCATTAGACGGCTGACCATCAAAGAACTTTTCTTTAGCATCATCTTCTAAGATTTCCCCATCAGCCATGAAAATAACCCGATCGGCCACTTCACGAGCAAAGCCCATTTCGTGGGTCACAACTAACATGGTCATACTGGAGTCTTCGGCAACACTCTTCATCACGTTCAACACATCATCGATCATTTCGGGATCTAGTGCTGAGGTGGGTTCATCAAACAAGAGACACTTCGGCTTCATAGCTAAAGAACGTGCAATCGCGATTCGTTGTGATTGCCCACCAGATAATTGGCTCGGTAAGCTATTGGCCTTGTCAGCCAGACCGACACTATCTAATAAGTCCATCGCTAATTTTTTATTCTCATCTTCCGGCCGTTTCAAGACTAACCGGGGAGCAATCATGATATTTTCAAGCACCGTCTTGTTAGCGTACAAATTAAAGTGTTGGAACACCATCCCAACGTTTTTGCGAATTTTATTCATATCCGTTTTGCGGTCGGCTAAATCAAACCCATTGACTAACAATTGACCTGACTGGACACGTTCCAAACCGTTAACGGTTCGAATCAAGGTACTCTTACCTGAGCCAGATGGTCCGATCAAAACAACTTTTTCACCTTCATTAATCGTTAAATTAATATTTTTGAGGGCGTGAAAATCACCATAATACTTTTCGACGTCGTGAAATTCGATCATTGACATTGCAGTCACCTTCGCTTTCTCTATCAGCCTGTTGACTGACGGTCTAGAATTATTGCATTAATAATTAGAGTTAAGAAATCCTTATTCTTCGTTAATGCTATTTAAATAGTTTAATACATAATTAGTAATTTTGTCAAAAAGTAGCTAAATATTGTTCGATATCCATAAAATAGTGAGAAACAGCTACACTGTTTTCAGTTAAAATAGCTGAATAACAGCTCCAATATTGAACATTATTCGTGAAAAGCCAATAATAATTCGCCTTTCTTTTTGGAACTGCCACGGCCGAATAATTTTTAGACAATGATTTCAATAAAATTTATATTATTCTAACAACTAAACTTAACCCGCTTTTAATCATACCACTACTGAAAGCCACCGAAGCGTCCGGCGCATAATTTTCACAATTAGTGGTTTAAAACTAACTGAACTTTAAAAATTGTTAACGCTTCCGCAATCATTTCTTTAATAATCACTGCTAACCTAGAACTATTAAGAAATTAATCATCTGCATTGTAACGGGAGACGATAATATGTTACTTGACCAAGCAGCTAACATGACTAACATTATAGCGGCCCAGATTATCAAAGTCTTTTATCCCTTTGTGATTGCCAAGACTGAGACGGGGGCCTACTTAAAATTGAATTTATCCACCAATGAACAACGCGATCCACTCTTCTGGGATGAGCTCCGTAGCATTCTGCAAGCTAAACTGTGGGTGCCAATCGGTAAGCACTATCACCAGTTATTAGATAATGGCTGGTTAGCCGAATCTACTAGCTAGTTAGTCACGACCAGTCAGCCGACTCAAGAGACAAATAAGCCCTCCAAGCAATATGCTTGGAAGGCTTATTTCATTGCCAGTACACCTGAAGCCCAGTCGCGGACGCACCACCAAATTAGTCCCGCTATAAGCTAGTTATCGAACAGCGAGTCGCCGAACAAGTTAACCGGTGGGGCACTTTGACCAGCCACCGTCTCCTACAGCCATACTGGTAGTAGCGACTGACGCCATCATTAAAAGGCGTGGGCCGTCGTTTCACCATTCAGAATTGCTAAGACGTCATCTAGGCTAATATCGACCATATTTTTGACCGCTAGATTCGTATAGAAACCCACGTGTGGCGTGATGATGACGTTGGGCATCTGCATTAATTGTGCCACGTTGGTATCTTGAAGCACCTCACCCTGATGATTTTGATTAAATAACGCATTTTCACCCTCAACCGTATCAAGTGCACAACCGGCGATTTCACCGGCCTTTAACGCTGCCACAAGATCATCGGTGACAATCACTGGTCCGCGTGAGGCGTTGATAATGTAGGCATCCGTCTTCATTAACTTCAGGGCCGCCGCATCGATCAACCCCGCAGAGGTCTCATTCAAATCCACGTGTAAATCAACGACATCCGCCTGCCGCAATAGGTCTTCCTTAGTGTCAACGTAGGTTAAAACGTCTTCGAGTTCAGGATGGCGTACCACGTCATAGGCAATCACCTTGGCACCTAACCCGTGGAAAAGTCGAGCGGCCGTGCCACCAATACGACCCGCACCAATAATACCAACGGTTAATGATCGAATTTCTCGTGCTTGCAGTCCCGCCCACTGAAAATTCTGTTGGCTGATTCGTTGATCAAACATTTCCAAGTTGCGAATCAAGCGCATGGTTTGTGCCACCGACATCTCAGCAACTGAATTAGGCGAATAGGCTGGGACGTTCGTGACCACAAGACCAGCCGCCTTGGCTGCCGGAATATCGATTGTATCCACACCAGCCGTACGGCTCGTTAGTTGTTTTAACCCGGCCGCAGCTAATGATTGGTATAAGCTAGCATCACCACCAATTGGACTGCGTTGCTGAATGACCAAGCCGTCATAACCCTTGACCAGGTCGGCAGTTTCTGGATGGAATTCCAGATCATTCGTATCTACTTGAATTTGATGAGCCGCAGCCCACGCTTGAATCGCATCCTGTTCATCATCGCGAACACTATACATTAAAATTTTCATCTTTAAGCCCCCTGCTTCTTGCTGGCAACGTACGTCCTGAGCCGCGTGACCGCCGTCTTAAGATCGGCCATCGAAGCGGCATAACTAATTCGAACATAGCCTTCACCACCCGGGCCGAATGAGCTACCTGGAATCAGAGCGACACGTGCTTCATGGGCTAGTTCACGGCAAAAAGCCATACTATTTTGTGGCAACCCGGCTGGAATCTTACTGAAGAGATAGAAGGCCCCTTCTGGCTTAGCTGATTGGAACCCAAGGTCATTAAGTGCATCATACAAATAATCGCGCCGTTCTTGGTACTCACGTTTCATTACTTGGGCATCATCTAACCCATTTTTCAATGCTTCCGTCGCAGCTGCTTGAGCATTGGTCGTCGTTGAAGTCACTGTGAATTGGTGAATCTTACCCAGTTGTGCTGTGATAGCTTTCGGCGCACACATGATGCCGATTCGCCAGCCCGTCATCGCGTGCGACTTTGAGACGCCGTTAAGCAAAATAGTTTGTGTTGGTAAGTAATTTGCAATCGATTCATGAGGCTCACCATACGTCAATTCGCTATAAATTTCATCAGACAAAACAAAAATTGGTTGATTAGCTAACACTGCGGCCAGGGCTTTCAGATCATCATGCCGGTAAGTCACACCGGTTGGATTTGAAGGAAAGTTAAGGACCACCGCTTTCGTCTTGGGGTGGGCTGCTAACGTCGTTTGTAACTGGTCAGGCGATAACACGAAGCCATTGTCCGAGGTATCCATGAAGACTGGTGTTGCCCCAGATAATTTAACGATTGCGATGTACAATGGAAAAATTGGGGTTGGAATCAGGACCTCATCCCCAGGATTAAGGATTGAAGTCAACGCTGTATAAATGCCCCCGGTCGCACCAGCTGTGATAATCACTTCGCTAGCAGGATCATAATGGACATCATACTTAGCGGCCAAGAATTCAGCGGCAGCCGTCCGCAAGGCCAACGTTCCGTTCGAGGGTGCATAGTGGCTTTCATCCGCTTCAATGCTTTCGATTGCAGCTTGTTTCACGTGCTCAGGTGTATTAAAATCCGGTTCACCGAGGGTCAAACACACGATACCCGGAATATTTGCGATTTCAGCGTTGAACGCCAAAATATCAGACGGCTGAATCGCCGCAATTTCATGATTCATATGGTTAACAAGTGTTTCTGAATTAATTGACATAAAGATTCCTCCCAAGTTTGGCTGATCTTGTTGGTGGAAGCGGACTGGACTAGGGTCAAAAAAGCGCACCCCTTGAAATTCCAAAGGGTGCGCCACCACGCAGAAACAAACTTATTAGCCACCCTTGGAATTTTCAAACATCCATGGGCGCCGTCAAATCACAAAATACTCTTGGCAACCGCATCGATGCAAACATCGGATTCGTGTTTGCACCTCTGCAGCCGGCACAAACACTAGCGAAAATACCAAAAGTAAAAGCTAGTTCTAGATTTTAATGAATTTAACGGTAATGACATATCATTAGCTCCTCATCAATTGTTAATCTAACTATAATGGTTGTCCTAACCACTGTCAAGGACGAATTTGCTATACTGGAGTTAAATCTACTTTGGAAGGAACGATTATATGACTTACCAAGCATTAATGTTTGATATTGACGGCACGCTGACTAATAGCCAACCAGCTTACACGACGGTTATGCGTGAGGTACTTGCTACTTATGGCAAACCATTTAGTCCTGCCCAAGCGCAGAAGACTTTTCCCATGGCCGCTGAACAAGCAATGACTGAATTGGGGATTGCAGCCAGTGAGTTTGACCACTTTCAGGCCCAATACGAAGATGTCATGGCCAGCCATTATGATCAGATTGAACTTTATCCAGGCATTACCAGCCTCTTTGAACAGTTGCCGTCTGAACTAAGACTTGGAATCGTGACTTCCCAACGACGAAACGAATTAGAAAGTGGGATGCGCTCGTATCCATTCATGATGCGGATAGCTGTCACAATTCAGTGCGGACGATACGCCTAAGCGCAAACCAGATCCCCTCCCCCTACTCACAGCCCTCGAAAAAGTCAACGTTGCGCCACAAAACGCACTCTTCATCGGGGATTCCGTCAGTGACGAACAAACTGCCCAGGCCGCTAACGTTGATTTTGGACTGGCAGTCTGGGGAATGGACCCTAACGCCGACCATCAAAAAGTGGCCCACCGCTTCCAAAAACCATTAGACATTTTAGCGCTTTTTAAATAGCCATACCGACAAAACAACCGTTTCGAGCCACTGCTCAAAACGGTTGTTTTGTGTTTAGATTCAATTTGGCTACCGAAACGTGCTTCCAAAGGCAGTTTGCTCCGCTTAACAATAAAACGGTCATCATCCAAAACCAGGATGATCACCGTTTTACCGTTAATGCTCACAAACTAACCGCCTTTGGAAGCACTCTTAATCTTCTCTTCCCTCATACGCAACCTGCGCGGTTACCTGGTAATCGCCCGGTTGCTCGATAGCCGACGTTCGGCCCGCAATCTTGCTCATACCACCTGTGATTACCGTGGAGGCCAAGTACAACTTATAATCCTCATGCGCATCATGAACATCGGTCAAACCGACCTTAGTAATATGCCCAACCGGGGATTGGTCCATCTGATTGATTCCGGCGTAAATAACTAGCCGGTGATTCTCCAACTTTAACTGCGAAAAAGGAATTTGAATGCCTTGCCCAATCGCATAAACGGGTTCACCCGTTGCCTGCGCCTGCTGAATGATGGCATCATCAGTTAAGCCACCGTAATCTAATCGGACAACGTTCGCCGCTTGTAGTTGATCAACGATTTGATGCACATTCTCCTGTTCAGCACGTGAAGTCTTCACCGTGGCGGGCAACAATTCCTGCCCATCAAAAATACCGTTCGCAGGAATGTATGGTTGTTGCTGACTTTGTTGTGCTTGTTTTTCAGCTGCTAACGCTTCTTTAGGCTTACCACCCAACAATTTTTCAATACGTGGTGATAAGTCATACTTCGCAGTTTTATTAGTAAAATAATAAATGACGTTTAACGTAATGAAATAAATCAGCGCCAAGAAAACGAGCATATATAAGATGCCCCGTAACCACGCGCCATTCTGCATCAAGCGAATTGCCACATAACCGAGGTATAAATTACCCGCAATTCCAATGCCGATATAGATTTGGTTCTTAATCTTCACATTGACATTAACGTAACCCAAGGCGTGGTTGATCATATCTAAAATACTAAACATTCGTTATTCGCCCCCGTCGCTAGTAGTGGTATCCGTTGTCGACTGTGACGTTGTCGTTGTCGAGCTTGACGCGGTCGTACTTGATGACTCAGCAGCAGAGCTTTCATCATCGTCACTCGTATCAGTCGTTGAACTATTGTTATCAGTCGTACTACTATTAGTGGCACTAGAACTCGTATCATCAGCTGAACTTGATGAACTACTGGTCTTATTAGCACTGCTGCTGTCCGTATCATTCTCGTCAGTACTACTACTGGAACTACTATTCTGTTCATCATTAGATGTATCTGAACTGGATTTGTCTTTGGATTTATTCTCATCGCTACTATCATCAGCCGCTTTCTTTTTCAGACTTGCGGAACTAGCTGATGAACTTTTGACCACACTGCTAGTGGCCTTGGCGCCATTGACAGTATGGGTTGTCTTATTAACGACCACGTTAGTTGCCCCCAGTGCAAGGACAATTGAAACAATTGCAAATGGTGAAATAAATGGTGGTGTTCGATAAGCCATCGATGTCATTCCCTTCTGAGGCTTTGCCGTTATTCTTTCTAATCTATAATTAAACCATGCTCGTGTTCGGAATGCACTAATTCTATCACAAATTAAGAAACTCTTTACTCAAACAAGGCCAACAAAAAAGCCGACTCCCCGTCAGCTATTAATTGCCTGCTTTTTCGTGCAATTGGCACATAGACCGTAAATCTCGATGCGGTGACCCGTAATCGTACAACCCGGTAATTGTGCTTCATACTCGTCTAACGGACACGCTTGCAGTTCCGTCACCTTACCACAGTTTGAACAAACAAAATGGTGATGGTGTTGATGCTTGAAATCACATTGATATTTAACCAGGGTTTGATTAGCCTGGGCCTTCAATTCCAATAATCCTAACGTTTCAAACTCTTTAATATTGCGATAAATGGTATTGTGACTCATTCCTGCAAATAAGGTCCGCATGTGCTCATCAACGGCCGAAATTGCCACATAGTGGTCCTGATAGGTCACCAGATAATCTAATAATGCCTGCCGTTGCTTCGTAATTTTAAACTGATTGCGACGTAAAATTGCGACGGCTTGTTCAATTGGTGTTTCCATAATGTTGCTGCCTCCTACTGACCAGGACTTCACTAAATCATAATCATTACTATTTAGTTTAGCATACTCAAGTGTAAAAGTGAATTACGTTGACCGTCTATACGTCAGCGCTAATCTTTCGTCACAACATCATGCTGACAATATTCAGTGACCAGCTCATCTAGTTGGCGCCGCGTCGCCTGCCAATCATCATTCACGATAACATGTGCATGCCCCACTAATCCTACTGGCAAAGCCTGGTCCCGCAAATACTCATCACTAGCAACTCGCTTTTTTATCCGGCTAGGAAGATCTCCTCGCTTGGTCAAACGCTGAATTAGCGCCTCTTGATCAGCAACCTCGAGATAAATCACCACCGCTTGTTCGCCCAACTCCCGCGCATAGGTAATAGCCCCCGCCGTATCTAAGACGATACTAATCAGTGGTGACCGTTCCCAGGCTGCCGCTAGTCCTTCTCGTGAAGAACCGTATTGATTACCACTATAGGTCACGTGTTCTAAATAATGTTTCGTGACAAAACTCGCCGGAGTTTCAAAATAATAGTCGCGCCCACTGACTTCACCTTCCCGGGGAGCCCGGGTCGTATGAGTAATCACCTGAGGAATTTGGTATTGTGACCGCAAGTAATGACTGACAGTGGTCTTACCACTCCCCGTTGGTCCCGTGATCACAAAGATCCGTTTCGTTGTCAAAGTTGATAAACCTCCATTTTTTAATTCATGTAAAGCTTTTCATTTGCGTTAGCTCGGTAAACCGAGTATAGTAACGTACCTATAAGGTTCAAATAGATGATTCACGCATCTCGTAGCAAACCAACAATTTTCAGAAGGGAGTTTTGTCATATGCAATTTCAAAAAACAAATAGCTGGTTCAGCATTGTCTTAGATACGCAACGCCAAATGTTTGTCGCAACTGACAAACTTCATCCAGAATTGTTCGCTGAAGGCGTAACAATCGAAGATGCAGTTGCAAACTTACAAACCCAGGCCTAAGCCAATCTAAAAATATTGTTTAAAAATTACTGGTACCGTTTATGCGACGGCACCAGTAATTTTTTTACAGTCAGTATTATTGTAGATGCTGCTCAATGTAGGTGTTAGCCTGATCTAACATTTGCTTTAAATTATCGTAAGTCAATCGTTCACGGGCAGCAGCATAATCAAACCAGCCAATTGCACTGATTTCAACTTGCTGCCGCGTCACTACGACACCACTTGGGACTTCACTGACAAACAGTGTGACTTGCTTCAAATTACCATTCGGTAAGTCATATTCGGTATACGCCTTAAAATTGGTATCGAGTGTCGCTTCAATTTGAGTTTCCTCACGGATTTCACGTCGCGCCGCCTCAGCTAACGTTTCATTGCCTTCAACGTGCCCCTTCGGAAAGCCCCAAAAATCACTGGTCGCACTCTGTAATAATAAATAAGCGGGATGACCATCTTTTTGTTGATAGACGACCGCACCACTAGCTACTTCTGTACTCATGAAGTCGCACCTTCCTAATTATGAATTATGCTCTAGTATAACATGTTCCATCATCAATTGAGGGCTAAAATTGCCTGGAGCAAGTCCCCCAGTGCGACCCCTTGCCGGTCATCCGTTCGATTTTGTGCAATCGTTTCTGCTACCGCCATATTCAACCACTGATTAGCGCGCGCCAGCGTTGGTGCTAACGGGTAACCCCGGCCCAACAGTCCCGCGATTACAGCAGCTAAAGTATCACCGGTACCATTATAATGCCCCGGCAAACGTCGCGCACCACAGTATTGCACGTGCCCAGCTTCATCCAACCAGGCACAGCCAATCTGATCAGCACGTTGGACATCCGTAATGACTGCGTGGGCACCAGTTTTCAACTGTGCTTGCAGTGCTGGCAAAATAACTTCTAAATCTGGCGTCACTTGATAGGGCGCTCCCGTTAGCAATGCGGCCTCCGTCGTGTTTGGCAAAATCACATCCGCCTGTTGAATAAGCTGACGCATTGCCGCGACATAGTCCTGATCAAAGCCCTGATAGAGTTGACCGAGATCGCCGAGTACTGGGTCAACAACTAATAGCGACAGCGTTTGTTGTTCTAAGTAAGTAGTTATTTGTTGGCACAGTGCGACCGAACCAACGTAGCCGATCAGGGCTTGATCAAAATGCAGTTGTGCACGGGTCCAATGCGCAAAGACCTGCGGCAGCCACGTCGATAAGTCGACAACGGCTGGTGTCCCGTACCCGCTAGTATGTGTCGATAATAAGCTGGTCGGCAGTGCTGCCACGTCATACTGCATCGCCGTTAATACGGGCAACGCTGAACTAAGTGAGATTCCACCGACTGCGGATAAATCTTCCGCCACTAACATTGTTGACAATCTTGCTACCCCCTCTTATCTCGTGTAATGCTTATTCTATCAGAACTCCGACTGACTGTAACCTCTTCGCTTCAAAAGAAAGGTTAAATCAACCACTCAAATAAGCATTGATTACTCCTCACTGCAAACCGCAACGGTATTGTCAGCATTAAGCTTGATTAGTGCCGACTCAAAAAGTTGAGCAGCGGATTGCCAGTCCCGTTGTTCAACTCATTAAAATTTATCATCCATCCTCATCAGACTAAGCACACATTACGTCGAAGCCCTTCGACACTTAACCGACTTCAGTTCCTTCAAATATTATCCACAATATTAGCTAGCCTACAATTTGCTAGTGAATCCTAACGTGGGCATCCGACAGTTTCAGTTATCAGATGACGTTAAATATTGCTGTTCCATAGCGTGCCGGGCCCGAACCGCATCTTCAAAATGCGCAAAATGTTTGTTTAATATGTACGTTCCTTTGTAGTAGAAGTGCGCAACCCAGGAACCTGACTGTTTGTCATAGCTCACGCCCACGACCCCACTCGTGTTACGCTTCGACTTCTTGATTGAACTCACATCTGTATGGTGATCACGAATCTTCAAATTGCGCGGGTCCCCCATATGCGAAACTGCTTGCGGATTATTAAAAATATTTTGCCGACTCTGTTCCACGGCTAGACAGCCACAACTACGCGTCTTGCCGTGCCGCAAAACGTAGGAATCCACCACGCACGTCCGGCCACACTGACACTGACAAAACCAGAGCGCATTACCATTCTTGGCCCGGCCCGCTCGGTGAACAGCTATTAAGCGTCCGAAGTGCTGACCGGTAATATCAATCGCCGCTCCCATCCTAATCCCACCATTCTAAAATTAAATTTCTATTGATAACAATATTATAAGCTTTGGCGAATCCAATTAACAGTTTAATGTATTATCCGTGTGTATTCTTTGACTACCGTTCGTTATAACAAAGTATCAACTTATAAATAACAATAGTAACAGCTACCCAACCGCATATTCAGACCCGTTTCTCTTCAGCTTAGCACCGTTACCGCCGGCTTAAGTGATGACTAGTAATTCGGCCATCACAACGCTTTTTAAATCCCCACCATGACTGGTTACGCGTTATCGTCATCAAATCTATTGTCAGCACGAACATTGCCTCGACAGTCGCAATGTCACCAGCTTCTATGATGATTAACCAGCTATCTTGCTCCGTATCCCATTGAGTTATTAATAATAAAAGGCTGATTCTAATTGACTTTTAATAATCAACCACGGTATCATATTGACATGACGATTTGTCGATAATGACAACTAACTGTTACAAATAACCAAAAAGGTGGTCCATGTTATGGGGATTTTCCAGCGCATTTTCCAAAAAGAAGATTTGGAGCGCTATTTACAAAAAGATAGTCATTTTGAACGAACCCTCTCCGCAGTCGATCTGATTGCACTTGGGATTGGTGCCGTCATTGGGACCGGGATTTTCATCCTACCCGGAACGGTTGCCGCAACAAAAGCGGGACCCGGGATTATTTTATCTTTCGTTTTGGCTGCCATTGTGTGTGCCGTCGCCGCAATGTGTTACGCCGAGTTTGCTTCGGTGCTCCCAATCGCCGGTTCCGCGTATTCATACGGAAACATTGTCTATGGCGAAATGATTGGTTGGATCATTGGTTGGGCTCTGGTACTCGAATACGTCCTAGCCGTTGCGACCGTTGCCGTTGGGTGGGCCGCGTACTTTAATTCATTCATTGCTGGTTTTGGCCTCAAGTTACCGAAAGCCATCACCGGTTCGTTTGACCCCGCCCACGGGACCTATATCAACGTGATCGCAATTCTGATTGTCTGTCTGATTGCTTGGATTATCGATACCGGCCTAAAAACGTCGATTCGATTAAACAATATTATTGTGGTCGTAAAATTAGCAATCATTGTATTGTTCTTATTAGTCGGTTCATTTTATGTTAAACCAAGTAACTGGACACCCTTTGCCCCATTTGGTGGGACGGGAATTCTCAAGGGCGCCGCGGTCGTCTTCTTCGCTTACTTAGGGTTTGATGCTGTGTCTTCGTCGGCAGCCGAAGTTAAAAATGCCAAGCGCAACATGCCAATTGGAATCATTGGGACCCTAGTCATCTGTACCATCTTCTACATTCTCGTTTCAGGAGTGCTGACCGGGATGGTTTCGTACAAACAGTTGAACGTTGACGATGCAGTGGCGTTCGCTTTACAACTCGTCCATCAAAACTTCGTTGCCGGTATTATCTCGATTGGTGCCCTCGCCGGCATGTTCACAATGATGGTTACGATGATCTACAGTAGCTCACGGCTATTATATTCAATCGGCCGTGACGGCTTACTCCCACGTTTCTTAGGTAAAATCGATAAGCACCACGCCCCTAAAAACGCCATGTTGACGGTTACAATCGTGATTTCAATTCTTGCTGGTCTCATTCCGTTAGACCAATTGGCAAACTTGGTTAATATCGGGACATTAATTGCCTTCGCCTTCGTTTCTTTTGGAATTTTGCTACTACGGCGTAATCCCAAGCTCAACGCGATCAAGGGCTTCCGCGTGCCACTTTACCCGGTTCTCCCAATTATTTCTGGCTTGCTGTGCCTGTTCATGATGACCCAGCTATCCATGGAAACTTGGCTGGCATCCCTAGTCTGGTTCCTCCTTGGTCTCATCATTTACTTTGGCTATGGCATTCGGCATAGTCGCATGAATAAAGCTGATGAGTAACAATCTAGATTTGTACTAACTAAAAGCGCCCATCTCAAGTGATCAATCAACTTGAGATGGGCGCTTTAACTATTGTCAGCCAGCTAACGATGACAACGATTACATTTTAAGGTATGATAATGATACTTAATTAAGGAGCGTGGTTTAATCATGTTAACACCTAAAACGATCCATGACGACCTTCATGAGCATCATACCCAGGTCGTTCAACTATTCAGTAAGCATCCCTGGCTCATTCCCGCCACAACCTTATTACACATTATTCCAGTTGTCGTCGGCATCAACGGCTTTTGGAAATCGCGAGCACTAAGCAAGCAGCTCAAAATCGAACGCGAAAAAACGAAGCAACTTGCCCTACAACAGGTCGATAAAGTTCAGTCAGCGGTTACTAATCATCACTGTCAGCACCCAAGCTTACGCCAACTTTTCAAGCAAATTCGCAGTCATCATTAACACCAACGTGGTTCGAATTGGCAGTTTTAATCGCTGCCAACTCGAACCACGTTTTAATCAATCCCCTGACATTTTTACAAACTACGATTAATGATTACTGCGGCCATATCACAACGGTTAAGCCAATTGAATCGTCACGTTGGCTGATGGCCCAACGAGCTTGGCAACGGGACAACGCGTTTCCGCAATCGCGAGCCACCGTGCTGCCGTTTCAGCATCCACTTCCGGAATCGTGACCCGAGCATCTAGGAAAAATTGGTACCCAAAACGGTCACGCGACATCTTCACCGTAGTCACGACTTTGCTCTGATGTGTCTGGCCGTGCTCCTTTTCGATTGCCTCCAGCGTCGCGTTAAGGCATGTACTGAGCGCCAATCCGATTAATTGTTCCGGATTCGAGCCCGGCACCGCCTTAAGTGGACTAGATACGGCCACCTCAAGACCATTGGGAATATAGGCGTGTCCTTCGATGCCGTCTTCATTAACTGCTTGGGTCGTATATAAAATTGGAAAATCACTCAATCTTAGTTCCTCCATTCGATAGTTCACTTTGCAATTAACCTACCACAACATTATAAACTTGTCAGTAAGAAGCATTGGTTCTCGACTAATTAGCGGTATAATATTTCTAATAATACTTAATGGGGAATTTACTTATGAAAAATAATCAATTTGCAATCGTCCCGACTGATTCGGAAACCGCGATTGCCGAACTTACAAAAATTCATTTTATTACGCCTGATATGGACGCCCTGACGACTGTTCCAGCCGTCTACCAGGCATTGCTGGCTAAAAGCTTACCAGAAGTTCACACGGCAAGCGGCTTGACCCACAAGTTTAATAACATCATGGCAACCAGCCAGCACACTTTATCAGAATGGCTCGCCGATGCAACTATCGTAAACAATCAAGTCTTTTATAACGTGGGACTTCAGCTACTGGGTTTTCTACCTGGTCAAGATTTTGAATTGGCCGATCCATTGCTGGCGATGCGCGATATTCACTTGCCAATGGTCGGTGATAGCGCCTTTGATCGTGAAGCCCTCTATTATGCTTGGTACCTATTATTAAATACACGTGGGAATAATGGACAAACCTTGATTGAATCACTCACGACCCGGGGTTACTTTGTACCATTTTACCAATTACCTAACGATCAAAAGCCACTCTTCTTCAATGGTAAGGCCCAAGCCGTCTTTGATACCAACGCGCTCATTCGTGACGTCATCTACGTTGAAGCGCCTTTAGATACTGACCACGACGGCCAACGGGACCTGCTCAAAGTTGAAATCCTTCGGCCAGCTGAGACCGAAACCGGCTTAAAAGTTCCCGTTCTCTATACCGCTAGTCCTTATAATCAGGGCATCAACGACCAAGCTGGCGATGCTCAAATGCACAACGTAGACGTTCCCCTGACTGCAAAGGAACCGGACGAAAATACCTATGCGGATGTTGAGTTCCAGCCAACAACGGCGCAACTACCAGCCGCTCGAACCGCGACCACGACGACCGATACAGCAGAGGAGACTTTCAGCCGAGAAAAGTCCTACACGCTCAATGATTACTTTCTAGCGCGCGGTTTTGCTGTCGTCTATGCAGCTGGAATCGGTTCGATCGACTCGGATGGGCTAGCCCCTACCGGTGACGTTGATGAAACGACCTCAACAGTTGCAATTATTGAATGGTTGACTGGCAAACGCCAAGCCTTCACCAATCGTGATGGCAATATCGCTATCAAAGCTTGGTGGTGCAACGGCGCCGTTGCTATGACTGGCCGGTCTTACCTCGGTACCCTCGCAACTGCCGCTGCTACGACGGGCGTGGCTGGCCTTAAGACGATTATTTCCGAGGCCGCCATCTCAAGCTGGTACGACTATTATCGAGATAATGGCCTGGTTGTCGCTCCCGATACGTTCCAGGGCGAAGACACCGATGTTCTCGCCGCTGAGGTCTTCTCACGAAGCTTAAAAGCCGGTGACGCTCACCAGATCCAACCCGCGTTTGATCAGAAACTGGCAGAACTGACTGCCGACCAAGACCGAGCAAGCGGTAACTATAACCGTTTCTGGGATGAACGCAATTATCTCAAGAACGTTGACAAAATTAAGGCGGACATCATCATGGTTCACGGGCTCAACGACTGGAACGTTAAGCCCCGCAACGTAGCTAATTTATGGGATAAATTACAGGCAGTTCCCGTTACTAAAAAGCTCATTTTGCACCAGGGACAACATATTTATATCAATAACTTACAATCGCTCGATTTCACCGACATGATGAACTTGTGGCTAAGCCATAAATTATATGGTTTAGATAATCATGCGGAGACACTCTTGCCTAACGTCTTGGTACAAGACAACACGCAAGCCCAAACTTGGCACGGCTATGACAATTGGTGGCAAGACACAACCGACGCTTTAGATTTTAAGGTTCAGTACAAAGAATTAGTTCCTGCTGACCATACAGTTGACCAACGCGCCGCTCATTTTACTGATAAATTGCCTGACAAATTATTCGACCACTATAAGCATCATTTGGATAGTTGGCAGCGCGACCTCTTGCAAGAGGATAAGTTAAATCCGCTCTATGATTACCGCCTCTTGTTCAAGTCTTGGCAGGCACCTGAGGATCAATTATTAGTGGGTATTCCGCACGTTGCGGGCTCTGTCGCCGTTAATAAGAATTTCGGCATGTTGAGCTTTATGCTGATTGACTTCGGGGCCGCGCGCCGTTTGACTGTCAGCCCACAAATGCTGGCTGCAAAAGCGCTTGATCTAGGTTACCACTGGCGCGAAGATGATTTGAAGGACTTCAAGTTAGCGGGTGAGACGCCGTTCAAGATGATTACTAAGGGGCATCTTAACTTACAGAACCGCCACCACCCATGGCACGCAGAAGCGATTCAGCCAAATGTCTTTTATGACTTTTCTGTGGATCTCCAACCGCTGTTCCACCACTTGCTGAAGGGGCATCAACTCGGACTAGTCATTTACGCAACTGATATGAAGATGACGATTCGTGGCAATCAAGACCTACAGTACTCACTTAACTTGAACGATATTCGCTTACACGTCCCAATGAAAAAAATAACAGACTAACTAATTATGGCCTACCAACTAACCACACAACCGTTAACTGGTGGGCCTTTTGTGTACCTTCAACTTAAACAGCCACTTATCATGACCAGGTCGGACACCACCACCTGTCCGGAACTAGCCAAAAAAAGTTCCAGCTTACCATCAACGTAAGCTGGAACTCATCTTTAATTGTTATTAACTTCGGCAATGCGGTTCGCAATCAAATTCGTTAACTGGCGATTACCAGTCGTATTTGGATGAACATTGTCATCTGCAAACCAACCACTTTGATTCTGCGCACGACCATGCCAATCGATAACATGCACGTTCGCATGCTTCTTAGCAGTCTTGGCAATTTGAGCATTGACCTGATTTTGCCAACTCTGTGTTGGGACGTGGGCCGTTACCCAGAAAATCTGACGATCCTTACCAATCAGTTTAACGACTTGTTCAGCTTGATCATCCGTAATTGTCCCGTTAGTCCCAATGTTCAATAGGACGTTATGGGCTAATTGCCCTTGCGACTTCAGCGAATTAATGATTCCAGGAACTTCCGTCACTTGACGACCAACGCGACCTTGAACCACCGTACCCGGGATAACATCTTGAAGATCGGAAGAAACATCCAGTAACACCGAATCCCCAATGGCTGTCAGATCCGTATTGGCCATCGCTAGAACAACTTGTGGCTTCAAATCGTATTCCTTTTCCACCTGCTTCTGCTTCGAGTTCAACTTCGCTTCAGCCTGCTTGGTCTGCATCTTTTCAGTCGCAACCTTCTTGCTTGAAGCAGCCGCTGCCTGGGCAGCTTTTTGCCGTTTGAGCGCCGCCGCATTCTTCTTATCAGCCGCTTTAGAGTTAGCTGCAATCGTCTTTTGTAATTCAGTCTTCTTGTTAGCTTCCGCTTTACTTGGCTGTTGAACGAAACCAACCGCCGTAATAACGAATAAGACCGTGGTCAAAGCGACAATCGCAGTGGTCACGCGGTTAAACTTCGGTTTGCGGAGGAAATCTTTGAAGTCGACCAATAACCGACTGTAATCATAGTGCCGCATTGGATTTTCAATAAACCGATAACTCAATTCCGTCACGATCAAAATTAAGGCAACTTCAATCAAACTATTGAGGAGTAAATGATCACCAATGTTTTTAACTTTAGTTTCGTAGAAAATCATCACTGGGAACTGGTAGAGATAGATCCCATAACTACGTTGCCCAACGTACTTAAACACCGGATTCGTCAAGACGCGATTGAGATGACTAGCCGGGTGGGCCACCGTTGCAACTAACACTGTTGATAGGACTGTGAATAGTAACATACCGCCACGATAAGTGAAATCAGATTGACCGGACATCTGGAAAAACATCCAAATAATTGCAATTAGCGAAGCACCGCCTAAGATATCCAGTGTCACTCGATTAACATTAGCAATGTCCGCCGATAATTCCCGTGATGGCCAGATAAACGCAAGGCCAGAACCTAACAAGATTGCAAACATCCGCGTATCAGTTCCGTAGTACACCCGATTCGTATTCGCTGGATCATACAACATTGCCATGGTTATCGCTGAAATACCCGCAGCAATCATCATAAACCAGAAGACCCGTGAACGCTTCTTGAAGATGACCATCAAGATACCAATCACTAATGGCCAGAATAAGTAATATTGTCCTTCAATTGAGAGCGACCATAAATGAGTGAACGGTGATTCACCATTGAAACGGTCAAAATAACTTTGACCGTGATTGATTTCAAACCAATTATAGACGTAGACTAAATTCGTTAATACAGTAGCCCGAATGTTCGTCAATAATGACCGTTGAAACAGCGTAATGTAGGCTGTTGTCCCTAACAACATCGTCACGAATGCTGGATATAGCCGCCGCATCCGGTGTCCGAGAAACCGCCATATCCGGACATGCCCCCGACTCAAAATATCTTGTAATAAAATATCCGTAATCAAATAACCTGAAACGACGAAGAAGATCGGAACTCCCAAGTAACCTCCTTGTAGTGAGGCCGGCATCAAGTGATAGATGATGACACCCAGCACCGCCAATGTCCGGATACCATCAAATCCGGTGATATAACGTCTTGGATTCATCCGGTGTCGATTCATCCGACTCATTGTTCGGCTCATATTTACGCTCCGCAAATTTTCATTCATATTCCTATTACCCCTTGAATTGTCTCTACAAATATTAACTAACCCACCAGTGCTTCGGTACCTTTACTATAATATGTAAATGACCGCATTGACCAGCATTATTTAAACTTCATTAATTATTTTTATTAACCACTTTATTCATTATGCTGATTAAACACATATAACCCCGAACTTAATTACAATATAAATAAATCAAACGTGAGTCTATTAATCCATCCGTTATCATTCCTATGTTATCAACAATTTAAGGTTGATTCGACGTACCAAACAGCTCAATTAATCAAATTGAAATTGATTAGCACTACTTGTGACTAACTTCTACTATACAACAGTATGAACCAGTAAAACATTGAATCAGAAATCATTTTAAAAGATTGACGCGATTCGTTCGGTAACTTGATAAATTGATTTTACAAACTTGCTAGCCATGATAACCACCGGACAAGAGGTTCACCTTAGTAATCTCACCAGAACTAAAATGACGACTCTGACCAGTCTCTAATTTGACGACTAACGCCCCGTGTGCATCAATATCCGTGACAACTCCACGATACTTTTGCGTTCCGCTCTTCAACTCGACCTGTTGATCGATCACCATGGAGAGTTTCCGATAAGCGTCCATGAAAGTCCCACTACGATAAGTCCCATAGCTATTGAAAAAGCGCCGCAGTAGCTCACAAATCACTTGATTGCGCGTCACACCATTTGGATTGGCAACGACTGCGCCCGCTTTGTGCGCTAGTAGCGCTGGAAAAGCTGTCGTTGTTAAGTTAATGCCAATTCCAATAATGACTGCTGAAATTTGCCCCGTTTCGAGACTAGTGATGCCTTCTGATAAGATACCAACCACCTTGTGATGATTGACTAACACATCATTGACCCACTTTAATGAAACGTCAACCGCAAACAGCTGTTGCAGCGTCTGAGCAACGACTACCGCAGTACTCGTTGTCAACAAACCAGCGTCTAACGCCTTCTGGTCACTGAGTGGTAACCCAATGCTCATGTAAATTCCAGTCTGTGCTGGCGAATAAAATGCCCGCCCCGACCGACCGTAACCAGCAGTTTGCGTATCCGCAACCACGATTTTCGGAAGTGCTAAAGGCGTCTGCGTGACTAACCGCCGTAAATAGGCATTCGTTGAATCAACCGTTGGTAGCACGGTCAAATCAAACGGTGGTAACGCTGTAAGCGCGTATTCAATCACCGGCGCACTCAATTGATTATTGGCCACATACCGATAACCTCGCCCATGCCGGCTCTCAATAGTATGGCCCGCCGCTTGCAATCCTTGCACTAATTTCCAAATAGCCGTTCGACTGATTGCAAGTCGTTGTGCCAACCAGTCACCCGAACAGTACGCGGGCGCCGCTTGGATTAACAAGCGTAAAACTGCGACTTGATTTGCCATATCAATCTCACCCATCTCTAATTAGTTAACCCATTATTTCATATTGGTTAACTAACCGCAATTGAATTTAAAGAATGTAATATTACATCTTTCTGTGCTGAGCAGTTTACTTATTATCGCTGAAAATGTAACCGCTTGTCAAATCAATTGTGTACAATCGGTCACAATACGACTGAAACTTGGTCTATCAGTCGTACCGACCAGCATAATAACTAGTATAAACCAAATTCAAACTAAACGGCCCGTTCTAATTATTATTTTTATATCGTTTCGACCGAAGTCCCCTCCCATACTCAGCTACTATGACGTTAACGTACTGATTCAGTTAATTAGTGAACACGACCTTACCAATTATCTACTTAATGCAATTCTTTATGATTGCCTAGTCTCTTTGACCCTGCTTAGTTAACAGTGGTAAGATAACAATTAAAATATGAAGAAATTAGGTGATCATTTGAAACAAGGAACGACAATCATCACGCTGGATAATGGCTACCATTTATGGACGAATACTCAGGGCAAAGGCGACATTCAATTATTATGTCTACACGGTGGCCCTGGTGGCAATCACGAATATTGGGAAAACTTTGGTGAGGAACTGGCAGATTTAGGCGTCCAAGTTTCAATGTACGACCAATTAGGATCCTGGTATTCGGATCAACCCGACTACTCAGATCCTGAAATTGCTAAGAAATATCTCACCTACGACTACTTCTTAGATGAAGTTGAAGAAGTCCGACAAAAACTAGGACTCGATAACTTCTACTTGATTGGTCAGTCTTGGGGCGGTGCCCTCACAATGATGTACGCGCTCAAGTATGGTCAACACTTAAAAGGCGCCATTATTTCAAGTATGGTCGATAACATTGAGGAATACGTTGTCAACGTTAACAAGTGTCGTGAAGAAGCCCTACCGGCTGACGCTGTTGCTTACATGAAGCAAAAGGAAGCGGAAGGCAACTGGAATGATCCCCAATATCAGAAGTACGTGGACGTTCTGAACGCTGGCTATGTTGACCGCAAACAACCCACTTCAATTCGCCATTTGATCAACACCACTGCCACTCCTGTATACAACGCCTTTCAAGGTGATAATGAATTCGTTATCACTGGGAAGTTAAAGGAATGGGATATTCGCGATCAGATTCACAACATTAAAGTGCCGACCCTGTTAACTTTCGGTGAACACGAAACAATGCCATTAGCTTCGGCCCGCCGCATGGCTCGTGATATTCCTAACTCACGCTTAGTAACGACGCCAAATGGTGGTCATCACCACATGATCGACAACGCCCCCGTCTACTTTGACCATTTGAAACAATTCATTCGTGACGTGGAAGATGGCAGCTTTAATCAAAAATAAATCCTAACTGAACAATTAAGAAGCCGCCAGTATCAGGTCATACCCGATACTGGCGGCTTTTTAATAATATTAGGTTAACTGAAGCTTTGCCCAGTGGTCTAACTAGCCCTTCAGGCTTTAACTATAGCTGATCACCCTGTGCTCGTAGTAAGGCGCCTAATGATGGCTGTTCCTTAATATCAATGTGGTTGGCTTTGGCATAAGCGTCAACTTCTGCTTGACCATATAATTCAGGATCTAGTGGCATGTAAGCTGTGCCAATTGGATCATCATTCTTGATGACCGCGTTCACAACGATTGGCCGCTTGTTGCCCTTCGCTTGGAGCGCCTTGATTTGGTCAAAGACGGTTTCGACCTCTTGATTATTTTGAACAGTAAAACCAATCCCACCAAGGCCATCTGCAACTTTGGCCCAGTCGGCATCCGTTAGATCAACACCATACAAGTGTTGCTTCGTATCAACTTGCTCACGATAGATGAAACCAAACCGTTGATTACTGAAAATCACGTTAATAACGGGCAAGCCGTAACGTGCTTCCGTGATAATATCTGGCGCTACCATCGCAAAGCCACCATCGCCTGAGAAACTCCACGCTTGGCTGTCTGGAACACTTAAGGCACCAGCCATCCCAGCAGGTAGTCCAAATCCCATGGTTGCGAAGAGGCCAGATAAGGCAAAGCGTTGCTCCTGATCCATTGGGAGCCCCCGGACAGCCCATTCGGAGACGTTACCGGTGTCGACCCCGTAGGTATCACGAGGGCCGACCATACTAGCAACTTTGTGCATGACCGCTTCCGGCGCTAGTCCATCATGGTCGTCAGCAGCCAATTGTTGGAGCCACTTATCCCAATTACGTTTATTTTGCCGGTTAGTCGTTAACCACGCTGTTTCAGGTAACGTTTCGCCAGTTGCAATCATCGCTTGCAAATAAGCTTGGGCGTCACTGATGACGGCGTAATCGATTGGGACCATCTTGCCGATATCAAAACTGTTATTGTTGACCTGAATAATCTTAATCCCCTTAGGCCAAAAACTAGCAAATGGAAATTCAGATCCCAGGAACAAAATCAAATCAGCGTGTTGGAGTGCTTCGAACCCCGATTTGGAACCCAACCGGCCAAACGTGCCAATTGCATTCGGGTGGCTCGTTGGAATAACCCCCGTCGCCGGGACCGTATTCATGACTGGAATATTGAATTGTTCACTAAACTTGACCAGGTCTGCCTTAGCACCAAGAAGACCCCGACCAGCGTAAACTAATGGATGCTTAGCTGCTTTTAGCATCTTTAACGTTGCCGTAATGGCCTGAGGATCGACCCGTTGTTCAAACGTATCTGAAACGGTGTTAGGCGTCGATACCGGCTGATAATCGATTTCTTCCGCTGAGAGATTTTCAGGAATGATAACGACTGCCGGTCCCTTTTGCCGGTATGCTTCACGAATCGCTTGGTTAATGACATATGGTAATTGTCCGGCCGTCGTGACAGTGCGGTTATATACCGCCACGTCACTAAACATTGGGGTCTCATCCATTTCTTGGAAGTAATTCGTGTTCATCGTCGCTTGTGGTACCTGTCCGACAAGTGCTAATACAGGAACGTGATCCATCTTGGCATCATATAAACCGTTGAATAAGTGCGTTGCACCAGGACCCGCAGAACCAAATGAAACGCCGATTTTGCCCGTAAACTTGGCATCTGCCGAGGCTGCTAAGGCCCCCACTTCTTCATGCCGTACTTGAATATAATCAATATCGGCCTTTTCAAGGTACAAACCTTCAACGGTATGATTGATTGAACCGCCGGGAATCCCGTAGATGTGGTCCACACCCCACGCCTCTAAAACCTTAACTAAAGCTTGTCCTGCAATCATCTTTGTCATCACTATTCATCCCTTCGACTTAGAACCAATTTGTCTGCTTGGTTCAATTCATTTAAAAAACGTATTATAAATCGCTTTCAATTATAAATGCAATTAATATGCTTACTTTTCGTAAGTGAAATTACAAGTACACAAAACGGGGCACCATTCAGCGCCAATTTTGTGTTTATCCGATTATTTCATGTGAAACTATCTATGGACTAGAAAAATAGGATCAAGCACACACCCGATACTCAGTTTTATCAAATATCGCTAACGGTCTAGCACGAATAACTTACCGACTTAACGACAATCAAAAACCACCCCATCAAACAGATCAGGGTGGTCTACATTAAGCTTTACTATATTGTGATTGTTGATGCTGGGCTGAGACAGAACTGACCACTTGCAAAGCACGCTGCTGCCACTGAACGTCCACATCTAATACCGTGGTTTCCGGTGGCAACTGGTATGGCGAAATAATTTTTAATGTCGTGGTGACTCGCAGAATGACTGCCTGTCGATAATTAGCGCTAACTAACCAACAACGATAATCACCGGCCGCTGGTAACTGCTGTTGCCGATTTGCAAGTTGGATCGTTCTAGTCAACGGATCGAATGTCGCCTGTGTCGCGTAAGTGTACCCCAATAAATCATTAGCTTGTTCAATCTGCCCCCGAGCAATCAGCCCCCGGATCCGAGTAGAACTGACTTTAAGCTGCTGATTAGCCAAGCGATCCACCGTGACCGTTTCAAAGTACGGGGCGCCCAATTCCGCGAGTTCGCGCATCCCATTTGCGCCACCCTGCCCGAACGTATAGTCAAACCCCGCCACAACGACTTGCGCATTCAACCCGACAAGGTAATCCTTAATAAACGCAGTCGGTGTCAAGCCAGCAAATTGGTGGTTAAAATCCGTAATATATAGTCGGTCCACCTGTAGCGCCGCCATATGTTGGCTTTTTTGCGCGACGGTATTCAGATACCGAAAAGTGGTCTGGGACTTAAACAGTTGTGACGCGTGTCGATTGAACGTCATCACAGCGAGTGGTAAATCACGCTGCTTCGCAATTCGTTTCGCTGTTTGAATCACGCGTTGGTGGCCCTGATGCACACCATCAAAGAAACCTAAAGCTAATACCAGTGGCGGTTGTGGTGCCAGCATCTTTAATCGATGGGCATCTAAATTGATTACTTGCATCTGTGCGACCTCCCGAACGTTCACGTAGTGTTCTCTACAGCTTGGTATGTTGTCACCGCCACAATGGCAAGCGACACTTAATACTATGTACCAAAAGAGCCGCGATAATCGCGTCCTCTTTCGTTAATTATCTATCCAAATTAGTTTGTTTGAGCTTGTTTTAAGAAGTAGCTGAACGGCTTCAACGCTTGAGCATCATACTTCTTGACAAATTCAGCAATCTTGTCTTTATCTTGCCATGCGTCATCGAGATACATATGTTCCGTTGTAAATGGCATTGCATGCGTTAACTTCACATCAATGACAACTGGCTTATCCGTCTTCTTAGCGTCTTCAAGGGCTTGCTTGAATTCAGCCTTGGTCCGAACGGTATAACCAACGGCACCATAGCCTTCGCCAACCTTGGCCCAATCAGTATCTGGCAAATCGACACCAGAGAGTGGTTGATGGCTATCATCAGTCTGTTCAGCTTCAATAAAGCCTAAGGTCTCATTACTGAAGACAATGTTGATAATGTGCAAGTTATACTTAACTTGTGCCAAGATTTCTTCTGACAGCATTGCGAAAGCGCCGTCACCGCTCAAACTGTAGACGTCCCGATCTGGGTAGTTGACTTTAGCAGCCAGTGCAGCAGGAACCCCAAAGCCCATTGTTGCATAAATCCCAGAAGTTGCCCATTTCTGGTCATCGTGCATTCGGATCAAGCGTTCAAAGTTAATATTAACATTGCCGACATCGATAGCCCAAACAGCTTTGTCACTAGCTTCTTGGTTCAAGACATCAAAGATTGGTTCGGGGCGAACTGGTGATTCAGTGCTATCGTTGAAGCTGGCTTGCCATTTGTCCCAGTTCTTTTTATCAGCAACCGCAGCGTCATAAAAGGCTGAATCATCGCGCGCTTCACCAGCTGCATTGATCGCCGCTAAAGCTTTTTTCGCATCCGCCTGAATAGCAACGTTCGTATGGTGGCGCTTACCAAATTTTTCACTATCAATATCGATTTGAATGACCTTAGCCTTCTTATTAAATAAGAAGATACTAAATGGGACATTGTTACCGACCCAGAGGATTAGATCCGTACTAAAGCCAATCTCGGCACCCGGCTTAGGTGCGACTCGTCCCGTGGAACCTAAGTAAGCGGGATAATCGTCTTCAATGATCCCCTTCGCTAATACTGAAGAGACAAGTGGCATCTTAAACTTTTCAGAAGCAGCTTTTAATTCTTCAGCCGCGTCCTTAGCGCCAACGCCAAAGTAAATCATTGGTGACTTAGCAGCTTTGATTAATTTAACCGCATCAGCAACTGATTCAGCGGTTGGTGCAGGATAGTTAACAGTGTGCACGCTAGCGTTCGTTTCAAAGTTGTCTTCAATTTCAGCCCAACCAAAGTCCTTAGGGATCGTTAAGACAGCTACACCATTGTGGGCATACGCTTGACGAATGGCTTCATCAGTCATCATCGGTAAACTCTCAGCAGTCATCGCAGTCCGATTCCAAACAGCCACATCGTCAAAAATCGGTTCTTCATTCATTGCTTGGAAGAAGTCCATGTTCATCCGCTTAGTAGGAACTTGTGCAACGATTGCTAACATTGGAATACCATCTTCCTTAGCATCGTACAATCCGTTCAGTAAGTGGACAGCACCAGGGCCAGCGGAACCAAAGCAGACGCCGATCTTTCCAGTTAGCTTATAATCAGCGGAAGCGGCAATCGCACCAGCTTCTTCGTGACGTACTTGGATGTACTTCAACGTTTCCCGTTGATTATAGATGGCGTTCATCGTTGAATCGAACGACCCACCGGGCAAACCATAAATATGTTTTACGCCCCACTTCTGAATTACTTTTAATACGGCATCTGAACCACTAATTTTAGCCATTAGTAATGTCCTCCTCTGATATATTTTAATTATCAACTTTACGACTTTATTGTAATCACGATTTTTTAAAATGTAAACGCTTTTATCGATAGATTTTATCTATCATTAGAAATTTTGCGAAACTTTCTATGGTTTACAAGCGTTAACGACGGGCTATGGAGCGTTTTTAATTTTTTAAAAAAAAACGTATTTTTTTGTATTTTTATATTTTGTATTATTTTCGACACCGGTATACCACCTTAACCACCGTACTAATTGTGTATTTGTCTTATTAAATCGAATTGGTACGGGTACATCCCCACTCGTTACGCTTGCCCCGCTTAGCAAATCTCGGCCGATTGACTGCTCATGAGCTAGTTTCAAGATAGTTTTTGATGACGGCGCTTACATTTCAATGTTTATCCTAACTTTCTGATTGCTTCACCTCCCCCTTCTATCACTTGAATGACTCTAGTATAGTCACCTCCAAAGCAAACCAACTTGACGCTCATCAAGTTTTAGCCTATTTCGCGTCAAAAAAAAGACTACCAACGTCATGTGCGTCAGTAGTCCGTTTAGAATTAAGTCATTTAAATTATCTGTAACTAGCCAATAACGTCGAGCTGACCACCTTTAACTGTCAGACATTTAATATCCACAAGAAGATAATGAAGATGAAGAACAGCACGTACATTAATGGATGAACTTCCTTGGCATGCTTAGTTGCGACCATCGTAATGACGTATGCAATGAAGCCTAAAGCAATCCCATCAGAAATACTATAAGTCAACGGCATCCCGATAACAGTTAGAAATGCGGGTACGGCAATTTCAAACCGTTCCCAACTGATCTGTTTTAAAGATTCTGCCATCAACACACCCACAATAATCAATGCAGGTGCAGTAACTTGATCCGTCACGACGTTTAATAACGGTGAGAAAAATAATCCAAGAATGAATAGCGCACCTGTAACAACTGCACTCATCCCAGAGCGACCACCGACCGCAATTCCGGCCGAAGATTCAACATAAGCTGAAGTTGGTGAGGTTCCCAACACTGACCCAACTAACATCGAAGTTGAATCGGCCATCAACGCTTTACCAACCCGCGGCATTTTATTATTTTTCATGAATCCAGCCTGTTCTGCCAATCCAACTAGCGTTCCGGCCGTATCGAAGAATGTCACTAATAAGAACGTCAAAACAACAATAATCAATTGTAACGAATTAATATCACCAATATGACCAAGCGCTACACCAAACGTTGGTTTCAACGAAGGTGCTGCCGAAACAATTGTGGATGGCATCTTAATCAAGCCAGTTGCTAGCCCTAAAATGGAGGTTAAAACCATCCCGATAAAAATCCCACCGGGAACTTTGCGACTCATCAAAATCAACGTGACGATCAATCCAAAAATAGTTAACCAGGTCGTTCCAACTGTCAATGATCCCAGACCAACAACCGTTGATTTGTTGGCAACAATTAAGCCACCACCATGAAGACCAATAAAAGCAATGAAGAACCCGATCCCCGCCGAAATTGCTAACTTCATATCCCGCGGAATCGCATCAATAATCATTTCCCGGAGCTTAAAAATCGTAATCAAGATAAAAATCACGGCTGCAACGAACACCCCAGCCAGAGCAGTTTGCCATTTAATGCCCATTCCGATAACTACGGAATAAGTAAAGAACGCGTTAACGCCTAATCCTGGTGCAATTGCTATCGGGTACTTAGCAACTAACCCCATCAATAAACAGCCTAACGCTGACGCTAAGGCCGTCGCGGTGAAGACGGCGCCCTTATCCATCCCCGAAGCCCCGAGGACGCTCGGATTAACAAATAGGATGTATGCCATCGAAACAAACGTGGTCAAGCCAGCCAGCACTTCGGTTCGCATTGACGTTTTCAATTCTGAAAAATTAAAATATGCCGCAATTTTATTCATGATTCCCTCCAAATATTCGCCTAAATTACAATTGCACAATTGTAAACGTTCGTGTTTTAGCGTTCTTTTAACGTATTTAATCGTATCATTTTGTTTATTTAAAAGCAATAACCGAACGCTAAATAATTTTGAATCTATTTAATTGCGATTTTCAATTTTAATGAGCCTGCGGTAGAATGAAATTGATAAAGCGTGTTCATTGCCTTAAAACCGCTCTTGGTCCTCACGACCCTCAGGCAAACAACGCGTCACGATTCTCCATACAAAGGTGTGATTTAAATGGCTGGTTCCAAAATTACGGCAATCTTCTTTTTAATCCTCTACGCCGTCCTACTCTACTTGGTCTTCACAATGCAGAACATGTTAGCCATGTACTTAATGGCTATTGGGATGTTTCTTGAAGCTTGCGAAGGGGTTTACCATAACTTCTTCAAGCATTGAGCGCTACACGTATCACAGTGAAGCAAGTACGCCCATTTGAGTGCTTACTTTCTATGAAACGACCCTACTTTAGTACAAGTGTTTTTATTCAATGGGTATTCGTAACAAAACAGACTTCTTAAGAATTGTGACAATTCCTAAGAAGTCTGTTTTTGACTAGCGACCAAAATAGTTGCTCATCAATACTAATTTAGTGGTTAGTCCCATGTACATCCTAGTGTAGAACGGGGTGTGACTGTGGCTCACCGAGGTCCGTGACCTGCTGGCTAAAGGTCCCCATCATCTTGAGCACTTGATCAATCTGTGGTGCGCCCAACTGGTTGACCCAGTGATCAAAGTGCTGGGTAATGGCTTGGTCGACAATCCGTTCGACTTGTTGTCCCCGTTCTGTTAAATGTAAGTAGAGCCGCCGCCGATCACGCGGATCTGGCACCTGAAAAACATAGTGTTGCATTAACAATGATTTGACTTGCCGTGAAATCGCGCTTCGCGTTACTTGTCGCTGAATTGCAATATCATTGAGTGTCACTTCATCAGTCGTGGCAATGCGCCGCAATATTAAAAATTGTTCAAATGACAGTTTATTTTGACTTAAAGGCCAAGCCACTAAGTCCATCATAATTTTGGTTGTATTTTGATATGCTTCAAAATAATCATTGAGAAGTTTGCTTAATTCGTCACTGTTCATCGCGATCACCATCACTTCATTAACTTTTGACCAAATATAACACGCCTTTAACTGTTTTGCATGAAATTACCCGTAAATTCCAACGTTAAGCATCCTCCCTAACAATTTTGTGCAACAAAGTGTATGATGAAAGTAGTTGAAACGCTTACGTAAAAAGGAGACGAGACCATGCCCCTGACACCCTTACATCAAGTTGAATTGCGCTTGATGCGTACCGTCATCGCAATCTGTGAGGCTGAAAATATCGATTACTTTTTGATCGGTGGTTCTTTACTCGGTGCTATTCGTCATCACGGATTTATTCCGTGGGACGATGACATCGACATTGGAATGCGCCGTCATGACTACCAGCGCTTTATCGCCGTCGCCAACCACCATCTTGATCCAAACAAATTTTTCCTACAAACCGGTGCCTCAGATCCGGACTATGCACTCAGTTATATGAAGCTATTAGACGTAAATACTTACATTGAAGAACGCAACAACGTCAATAATGCGTTTAAAGGCGTGTTCGTTGACATCTTTCCGTTTGATAAGATTCCAGATGACGAAGCCTTACGTCGTTCACAGATGTTACATTACAAATTAGCAGACGCTGCGATCCTGCTCAAATTGAATTACCGCTTTGTCAAAACACCACTGCGTAACTTGATTACGAAACACACACCTCAGCAATTAGCTGAAGTCAATCGCTATAAGCTGGAACGTGAGGAATACATGCGCCTGTACGAGCAGTCAGACTCCCGAACTTACAAAAATCTGGCGTCTCAATACGATTACGAAAAGGAAATTATGACCTATCAGGAATTGACCGAGCTAACGACCGTTCCATTCGAAGATATCCAAGTGAAGATTCCCAGTGCGTATGACACCATTTTGACCCGGATGTATGGTGATTACATGCAGCTGCCACCAGCTGATAAACGAGTTGAAAAACATCTGAACAAACTAATTATCGATAATCACGAAATCTTATAATATCAACTAGCGTGGTTCAGGCATACTCGTTACGGCTGAGCCACGCCTTTTTGGTATCTTGGATCAAACGTGCCAAGTTAGGTTAGCGTTCGCTACCGCTGAAACCGGGGTAATCATCACATCAACCACCTAACTAGTAAGATTCATACAAAGTTAATGATGGCCTTAATTACGCTTAACTTTCGTATAAAAACTAAAAGTAATCGCTAACTGTTTCACTACTAAAATACTAATTTAACTAACCCCAACCTGTGTTAAACTTAAATTAAATACATGACTTTAACCTTATTGGGGGTCAGGAAATCATAAAAATGGGGGATCGCCATGGCAGCAAAATTATTTGGAATTATGATGATTAACGTTCAGAGTATTGAATTGTCGATTGTCAATTTACGCACATTACGCCAAGTAGAACGAGTTCGTTCCGACGTTTCACTTGGTGAGGATATTTATGATCAGCATACGATCGATTATGATTCAGTGGAACAAGCCGCACAGGCACTGAGTGGTTTTGTTCAGATCATGAACGATTACGGCGTTAAGGACTACCATTTATGGGGGTCGTGGTCCTTGTCATCCGCTAACAATGCCGACTATATTCAAGACCAATTACTTGTCCGGACTGGGCTCAAGATCGACTGGTTATCTAGTAGTCAGGAAACCTACCTGCGTTCAGTCGCAGTTGCGGTACACTTTCCACGATTCAAGCAAATGATCACGAAGCCGACCTACTTATTAGGAATCAACTCTGGTAGTGTCGGTATTTCGCACTACGATCAGAGTAACTTTGTCTTCTCCCGTAGTCTCCGTTTAGGACCAGTTCGAATCGCGGAAGTTCTTGAAGACTTGCAATCGAGCGTGCCTAACTATGTCGAAGTTTTGGATGATTATATTTCGAGTCAAATCGTTGACTTTGGCCGCTTCTTGCCCGGGCGAAGAGATCAACCTAGTAACGTCGTCATGCTCGGCGTCGCGCCGTTTGCCACCCTCTTTCGCCAACAACAATCAAAAGCTGGCGTGGAGGAACTCAGCAAAGCAGATTTTCAAGCTTTATATGAGGACGTGTTGAACGCTTCTGACCAGTATTTAATGGATAAATACGAAGTTGATGAAGAAGACGTGCGCCTAATCGTGCCCGAATTACTACTTATTAACGAGTTACTACAACTCACTAATGCTGAGAAAATCTGGCTTGGCAACGTGACCGTGCTGGATGGGTTAATTATTCAAGAAGCCATTAAGTTGGGCTATAAGAAATATAACTTTAATGATCAAATCGTAACAGCAGCTAAGAACATTGCGGACCGGTACAACGTTGAACCCAAACATCGCGATTTGGTTACCAAATTCTCATTGCACCTATTCGACCAGCTCAAACCGCTACACCACTTAGGTAAACGGGAGCGGCTACTCTTACAAGTAGCGGCTATCGTGCACGACGTTGGGAGTTATATCGATCCACACCAACATTACTTACATTCGGACTATATCTTGCAGGCCACTGAACTCATGGGATTAACCGATACCGAAAAACGAATGGTCGCCCTGATTTCACGCTACCATAGCGCGCAAACACCATCAAAAGACATTCGCCATTTTGGACACTTACAAGTCGAACAACGCTTATTAGTCTCCAAACTATCCGCCATCTTGAGAATTGCGGACGCTTTGGATGACGGTCGCAAACAAAAAATTGATAAAATTTCCGTTTCAATTCGCAATCCACGGGTCATCATTACTTGCTTTGCTCATGATGACCTCTTCTTAGAAAATTGGGTATTCGCACAAAAAGCGGAATTCTTTAAAGAAGTCTTTGGTTTAACACCAGTGATTAAACTACGGGGGGTACGTTAAATGAATTATTATAAAGAAAGTTATTATACAAACCGTGAACTCAGCTGGCTTGATTTTAACTATCGTGTCCTTGATGAAGCACGTGATAAGGATAACCCCTTGCTAGAACGTGTCCGTTTTCTCGGGATCACACAGAGTAATCTTGACGAATTCTTCACGGTCCGGGTCGCATCATTACGTAAATTGATGTCAGTCAATTACACTAAACCGGATCCCGCGGGACTGACCGCTGCTGATCAAGTCAGTGCAATCAGTGATAAAGCCCACGAGATGGTCAAGCGTCAATACAATACATTAAACCGCTCGCTTTTGCCATTGCTGGAACAGCACGCGATTCATCTCTTGTCGATGGCTGATCTAAACGAGGAACAACACGCCTTTGTTAAGAACTACTTTGATGATGAGCTGTACCCGGCTTTAACACCGATGGCAGACGACTCTTCACGCCCATTCCCGTTCATTGGGAATAATACACTCAACATCGCCTTACGGATTTATAAAAATGGGGATAAGAAGGACCGCAAGTTTGCCACCGTTCAAGTGCCGGACGTCTTTCCTCGCGTGGTCGTTTTGCCAGGCGCACCGAACCAGTTTATTCTGATTGAGGAAATTATCAAAGCCTTTGTCGGCTCACTATTTATCAACTACACGGTCAAGGAAACGAGCTGTTACCGCGTCATGCGGGATTTGGACTTAGATGTCGCCGAAGAGGATACCTCGGACTTATTAAAGGAAGTTCAAAAACAATTAAAGATGCGTGAACGCGGTAAGGTCATGCGCTTAGAAGTCGAAAAGAGTATGAGCAAACATCAACGTACGCGACTCGCTAAAGCCCTTGGGATTAACGAAAGTGCGTTATACGTCATCAACGGTCCCCTCAACTTGACCTTCTTATCCAAGCTGGTGAAAGCTGTGCAGGGCCACGAAGACTTGAATTATCCAAAATACCACGCCTACTATCCCGCGAAGTACCGCGAACGATCCATCTTTGATCTTATCAAGGATCACGACATTTTAATGCAATATCCGTACGATGATTTCAAACCCGTTGTGGACTTTATCCATGAAGCTGCAGAAGATGAGGACGTGTTAGCCATTAAGATGACGCTGTATCGCGTATCAGCTGATTCACCGATTATCAAGTATCTCGGGCAGGCTGCCCAAAACGGCAAACAAGTAACCGTTCTCGTTGAAGTTAAGGCCCGTTTTGATGAAGAAAATAACGTTCACTGGGCGAAAAAGCTTGAAGAAATGGGTTGTCACGTGATCTACGGTCTGATCGGGCTTAAGACACACTGTAAGCTTGCCCTCGTTGTTCGGCGAGAAAACGAAGGTATCAAGCGCTACATGCACATGGGAACTGGGAATTATAACGATGTCACCGCCCATTTCTACACGGACATGGGGCTCTTCACCGCTGATACAGACATGGGAATCGATGCTTCCAACATCTTTAACATGTTATCTGGCTATTCTGAACCACCGTATTTCCACAAATTGCACATCTCACCAGATGGCATCCGCGACTTTATCAACGAAAAGCTAGACGATGAGATTGCCATTGCCAAAGCTGGTCAGCCCGCAGTTGTCAAAATGAAGATGAACTCATTATCCGATCCGCAGATTATTAGTAAACTCTACGAAGCTTCTCACGCCGGTGTTAAGATCCAACTGATCATTCGGGGAATTTGTTGTTTACGAACAGGCATCAAAGGTATCTCGGATAACATCGAGGTCCACTCGATCATTGGTCGCCTTCTGGAGCACAGTCGTATATACTACTTTAGCAACGACGGTGAACCACAAATTTACTTATCCAGTGCGGATATGATGACCCGTAACCTAAATCGCCGGGTCGAATTATTGTTCCCACTACTCCAACCTGAAATCAGTCACCGTGCGATGACAATTTTTGAAACAATGTGGGCTGACACGGTCAAAACGCGCATTTTGCAACCAGATAATACGTACGCCCGTGTGGATGGGCGCGGCTTAGAGGTTTTGGACTCCCAGGCCGAATTCATTCGCGAAGCCGAGCAAGCAGTCAAGGCTGATCACGGCGATACTACGCCCACTAGCAACGCGCACCAGTTCATTCCGATGATGAGTCCCAAGAATGAGCCGGATGCTTCAGATCTTGATAGAGAGGATGATTAGCGATGGAAAACTTTGCGGTCATTGACTTAGGTTCCAATTCATGTCGAATGACAATTACACAGATTCAGGAAGACGGTAGTTATGCGGTCACTCACCGACTCAAGGAAATGGTGCGTTTATCCGAGAATGAAAACGCCACGGATACGCCGACCCTTCAAGCCGAGGCCATTGACCGCACGATTGCAGCGCTAAAGTCATTTGCTGCCGTCTACAAAGACTTACCTAACTTAACTATCAAGGCCGTGGCGACCGCCGCAACGCGAAAGGCCAGCAACCAAAAGAAATTTCTCAAACGCGTTAAAAATGATGTTGGCCTAGATATCGAAGTGATTCCTGGAACAACCGAGGCCTATTACGATTACTTAGGGGTAGTCAATACGCTTCCAACGACTAACTGCGTCATGGTCGATACTGGTGGCGGTAGCTGCGAACTCGTCCTTATCGTAAACGGCCAAGCCAAGGACCTAATCAGTCTGCCAATCGGCGCGGTCAGTTTATCCGAAAAGTTCGGCCTCAACGACCAAGTTACCGCTAGTCAATTATTTAAAACGATGACTTTCGTTGATAAAATTTTTAATAGCGTCTGGTGGTTGCGAAACGGTCTCAACTTACCACTCGTCTGTTTGGGTGGTAGCAACCGAACGTTAGCCAAAATTAACCGGCGCAAATGCAATATCCTCAACTTTGAAGATATTCACGGTTATCGGCTACGTGACAACGCCATCTATGACACATTCAATACTGTCATTAGCCAGGATGCAGCTGGTCGCGCGGCTATTCCTGGATTAGCAAAGGACCGGGCTGATATTATTGTTGGTGGGATGATTCCTGCCATTAGTCTGATGCGCTTTTTAGATTCTGACCGGATGATTTTCTCTCAAAATGGACTGCGTGAAGGCATCCTATTCGAGCACCTGACTGCTTTAGCTGAACAAAGCGCTAAAGTCAGCGAATAAAAAAATCGGACTGACATTTTTATCAGTAGTATGCTAGGATTAAAACATTAATAAATTCATCAAGGTCGTCTTTGATGCTTGTATATCTTTACAACGGAATCTCCGTTGGTCAAGAAAAGCGTCGTTTCACATACGAAACGAGCTGGCCTTGATCAATGGAGGTTTTATTTTGTCTACAACAACACCTGTCATCCCAACCCAAACGAAGGTTGCAATTTTTGGCACCGCCAGTCTGGCTTTTTGCGGTATTTTAGTTGAAACATCAATGAACGTTACCTTTCCGACCTTGATGCACCAATTCCACACCACTCTAGCAACGGTTCAATGGGTCACCACTGCCTATTTACTCGCCGTAGCCGCTACCATGGTTATTACGGCGTTTATTCAACAACGCTTCCGTTGGCGGACAATTATTAACGTTGGCGGGGCTGGTTTCGTTCTTGGCGGTTTATTATGTACAGTCGCGCCACAGCTCTGGTTACTACTATTCGGTCGAATCATTCAAGCCATCGGAACTGGATTGGCATTACCATTAGTATTTGCGCAAATCATGACCCTGGTCCCTTTCACTGCTCAGGGTCGTTTTACGGGGACCGCTGGAATGTTGATCGCATTGGCCCCTTCACTCGGACCAACATATGGCGGCTTAGTGACACAACTATTATCCTGGCGCTTAATTTTCGGCATTACCCTACCGTTTGGTCTGATTGCTTGGCTGATAACGGCCAAAACTATTCGCCAAACGCAGGCACCACGGTCACGTCCGTTCCCCTTATGCCAATTCGGGCTAGTCGTCGCGGCACTCATCCTGCTGATTTTTAGCGTCAATAACCTTAGTACACATGGCTTAAGCTTAGTATTCGTCTGGTTACCACTGTTATTAGCGGTACTCGCCGTACTGACTTTTACCCGTTCGGCAACCCGAACCACGCACCCACTAATCAACCTGGCCGTCTTCCAACAGGGTGACTTTACCCGGGCGCTTCTCATTTACTTCTTCATTCAATTCATTCAGATTGGACTGACCTTTCTGCTCCCTAATTTTGCACAACTCGCTTTGGGTAAAAATGCGTTAGTGTCGGGCTTAATGCTATTAGCAGGAAGCTTATGTTCAGCAATACTATCACCTTTGGCTGGTAAATTGATGGACCGTCGCGGCATTCGGCGACCATTCCAAATTGGTAGTGGCTTTTTACTGTTGGCAACACTAAGTCTCGCAGGGTTAGCCCAGCATCTCTCGGTCGGCTTGATCATTGGCTTATTTGTTGGCTTTCAAATTGGGTTCAGTTGCTTATTTAACAATGCCCTGACGTATGGTTTACAACAATTGCCGCCCCAACTAATGGGCGATGGCAACGCGCTTTTCAACACCCTACAACAGTATTCTGGTTCGCTCGGTACCGCCATTATGGCCGTCTTGATTACATTGGGCACCCGCATGGCACCGAGTGCTTCGAGTACGATGCAAACCACCCTCGGCACCCAGATCGCACTCTGGTTCAGTCTAATTATCATTATGATTGTAGCTGCTTTAGCGCTGACTACGAAACCAATTGCGAATATGGCTGACGACCAACATCAATCACGGTCATCTAACCACTGATTTACTTGGGATTTGGTTAAGCCGTTAAAGGCTTCATTAAGCTTCACGTCTTCTTTACTTCTGACCACTGAGTTTACGGTAAGATACAGTTAATCCAAACCGAGGAGTGGTGTGCATGCGTTGGGAACCGTTCAGAATTATTTTAATAGTTGCAACACTAAGTTGTTTGGTGATTCTTGTCCACGTTCGCCAGCCACAAGCCCGGACGCGGCAGCTACTCGGCTTAGGTTACTTATTTGGCCTTAGTGTGATTTTGTTTACCCCGCTGTCATTCGACGGAACTGCCATCTACGTGATGCCAGCTGGTGTCGGCCAAGTGAACCTATCACGGTTGTATCTTCACGGGCTGGGCTTTATCGAAAATATCATTCTGACGATTCCCTTAGGCTGGGGAATTAAACGCCACTTTCATCACTACCCACTATTGGGCCTCGGATTAACGGGCTTGTTAGTGGGTGCCAGCATTGAAAGTCTGCAATATTTCATGTCACAACATTGGCTGATCAATCGCAGTAGCGATATCAACGACGTCATTGCCAACGCAACGGGTATCCTGATTGGCGGACTCGTGGCAGCTACCTTCCAATTTGTGGCCCAGCACCGCAAGACAAGCGTCACGGATTACTGATCACAACTGTATCCTGAAGCTTGCACCCCCTTGCTGGCTGCTTAATGCTCGACTGCGCCGTAAATCACGGCATGGCGCTCAACTTAAATTCACAAACGCAGTGACAAAAAGACGGTTGTTAGACCAATAATAGTCTAACAACCGTCTTTTGTGGCGTCTTCTCAATTTTAATGGTTAGTTGTGGACTTGTCCTCATGCGCGGCACGTTGCGCTTGCTGATCTTGATGCCAGCTAGTTGGACTCCATAATTGGCCTTCCATTGAACCCCGTAGACTCTCAATCTCAGCCTGTTGGTCATCGATGACCTTAATGATACTCTCCACAACAACTTGATTATCAGCCGTCTTCAAAGCGGCGAGTGCCTGGATCGCCCAGGCAGCCTGGTCTTGTTCACTCATTATGTTAAAATCTCCGTTTCCTTTAAGCCTTTTTACATTGTACACAAACCAACTGATTATACCAAGGAATCTGCTTACTCAGCAAAGGTAACGGGCGGTAATCGGCAAGTAAAATAACGCCCTACACTGCGATACGCTGTTAAGAAGACACGCAACCTAACGCGCCCTGGTGGCTGGCTGATATTGTTCTTTCGACAAAAAAACGCCCCATCAAGAATATCAACACAATTCTTGATGGGCCGCTTTCGTCTCAAACGCTAAATCCGATTAACCAACTGCTTGTTGATCATCGTCATAAAGTTTTTGTTGAATTTCACGTAATTCAGACTTACGTACCGAACGTGGCAAAAATGCCCGAATGTCCTCTTCGTTATAACCGATTTGTAACCGCCGACCATCATAAATGATTGGCCGCTTGAGTAATTGTGGTTTTTCAACTAATAGGTCCAATAACTGATTGAAGCCTAAGTCCGACAAATCAATGTGTAATGCTTTGAAAGCCTTAGAACGCGTTGAAACGATGTCCTCGAAGCCATTTTCAGTGAGCCGGAGGATTTGTTTCAATTCATCGCGATCCAGAGGATTAGCAATAATGTCGCGTTCATTAAATGGAATGTTATTCTCAACTAACCATGCTCGTGCACTACGACTAGACTTGCTGGACGTTGAATAATATAAGTTTACTGTCACGATGAATTCCTCCTAAGTTTCAGCAAGTGACTTTACACCACTTACTTTAATATAGTAAGTATACGGTTTTAGTCAAGAATAGTCAAGGTTTGTCAGAACTTTTTTAGTTAATTATTTCTAAAGTTCTGCCAGCCAATTACCCATCAAATGCCAGCGCTATTCTGTACTTGTGCCGACAAAAGCGGTACCTCACGAGATACCGCTACTTAACTAAACATGACCAACTGCCCGGGCTGGGATCGAACCAGCGACCTCTTGATTAACAGTCAATTATTCTACCGCTGAACTACCGGGCAATGATTATGTCTGTATTTATACACGCTTTTATGATAAAAAACAAGTCCTTTTAAAAAAAAGTCACACTAAATTCACATAATTAATATGATATCCACCTCAAACAACGTACAAACCTAACCACGATACCACGGAAAAGTCCTGTTTTGAAAAGCGTTGTGCCAGTGTATTAGTGATTTCTAATTCACTCAATGTCGTTTTTAACTCAAAGTAGTAATCCCCACGCTGATTATGCAGTGCCAGTTGCCAGCTACCTAAATCATCCCAGCAAGTCGTATCGGGAGCGGCGTGTTGATGCTTAAACAACACGTGAAAAGTCGGCTTCCACGTCTCGTGATCGTCTCCTGTGATACGGATCAAGCGACACACTTCCCGGTGACAACGAATCGCTGTCCGAACACCAACGATAATACCTGCCACCATCACCCCCGCACCAAGTGCCAACCCAAGTAATAACAACCGGGTTAATAGTGGCGTTGCTTGCAATTGCGAGCTAATCACAATCGTCGCACTCATCATGAGCCAGACTACCAATACCCAGCCATTGAGCCAGTTCAAGGCGACATCGCGAGCATGTCGATACACTGCTAAGCGGTATTGTTGATCATTGTTGACCACTCGTTGTTTAGGGGCCACAGTTGAATAAACCACCGCCATATCATCATGAAACGTATAACTAGTAAGTGGTTGGAAGACCGTCGTCATAACTTGTAACGTCGTCTGTGGCATGTATTCGGCAATCAGCTGGCGTGCTTGTGGGACTTCTTTAAACTGATAACTCAGACCGTGAATCGCCGTCAATTGATAGCCCCACGCCGCCTGCCGATTGAGCCAAGCAACCTCGGCAGCAGAGCCTTTAAGAAAAAAGCGTCGTTTTTGCATACTAGGAATCCTCCATTTCACACCGATTTGAGTCCCCATTATATGCCGATTGGTCTACATTTCAAATATTCATTAATCTTAGTTCAACGCCGTTACTAACCGTTGTACAAAAGTAATATTATCAAAACAAGCATGGTAACCCTTTCCTTATTTCAGCGAATTGGTATGGGTACGATGATTAATTCTCGATACTTCATGGGATGCCAGTTTATATATTAAGTTTTTTATATTTATTCACAAGTCCAACTATCCATGCTAGCATCAAAGATGATGTTATTGATTACAATCTTCGGAGGAACAAGTTATGTCAGCCAAATATATCATGGCCATTGACGAGGGGACCACGAGTACCCGCACCATTATTTTTAATCACGCCGGTCAAAAAGTTGCCGACGCCCAAAAGGAGTTTCCACAATACTTTCCGCAACCGGGGTGGGTCGAACACGACGCTACTGAAATCTGGAACGCGGTTTCCTCAACGATCGCTAACGTCTTAATTGACGCTAATATTAAACCTAATCAAATCGAAGCCATCGGGATCACCAATCAACGTGAGACTACCGTTGTCTGGGACAAGCAAACCGGTCTACCCATTTATAACGCCATTGTTTGGCAGTCCCGGCAAACTGCACCGTTAGCTGAGCAACTCATCGCTGATGGTATGGGCGATCTGATTCACCGGCACACCGGCCTAGTGACCGACGCCTACTTCTCAGCAACGAAAATTCGCTGGATCTTAGACCACGTTGATGGTGCCCAAAAGCGCGCGGAACGCGGCGAACTTCTTTTCGGGACTATTGATACTTGGCTCGTCTGGAAATTGACTGGTGGCGAGACCCACGTCACCGACTACACCAACGCCAGTCGCACCATGTTATTCAACATTCACGACTTACAATGGGACCAAACGATTCTGAACCTACTGAACATTCCTGCTGCGATGCTCCCAGAAGTACGGTCCAACTCTGAGATCTATGGCACGACTAAGGACTACTTGCTTTATGGTAGCCAAATTCCAATCAGCGGGATGGCCGGCGACCAACAAGCCGCACTATTTGGTCAGATGGCCTTTGAACCTGGCATGGTCAAAAATACTTATGGAACCGGTGCCTTTACCGTCATGAATCTGGGCGAGCAACCGCAATTATCCGACCACAACCTTTTAACGACCATCGCTTACGGGCTTGATGGCAACATCAATTACGCGCTTGAAGGCTCCATCTTCGTAGCGGGTTCGGCCCTGCAATGGTTACGCGATGGCATGCAACTGATCGAATCAGCACCAGAATCCGAAAGTCTTGCTCAACAGTCCCATAATCACAACGAAGTTTACGTAGTTCCCGCCTTTACCGGATTGGGCGCACCTTACTGGGATTCCGAGACCCGTGGAGCCGTCTTTGGCTTAACCCGCGGGACCACCCGGGCTGATTTTGTTAAAGCCACACTACAGTCACTGGCCTACCAGTCCCGCGACGTCATTGATACGATGAAAAACGACGCCAACATCACCATGCCCACACTCATGGTCGACGGCGGGGCAGCCCGCAACAACTGGCTGATGCAATTTCAAGCCGACATCTCAAACGTCAAGATCATCCGGGCCGCTGACCTCGAAACGACCGCACTCGGTGCTGCATTCTTAGCCGGCCTAGCCGTGGGATACTGGCAAGATTTGGACGAACTCAAATCAATCCACCAAACCGGCAATGTCTTCCAACCCCGAATGGCCGCGCCCCAACGTGCGAACCTTTACCAAGGCTGGCAAGCCGCCGTCAAAGCAGCCCAACTATTCAAGCACACCCCAATCGACGCCCAATCAAGTACCAACTAAACTAAATTTCTAGTCAAAAACGCCGCGACTGAAGTCAGTCACGACGTTTTTAGTTCAGCACTATTTTCCTTGAATCCATCACTGCCATTCTTATCTATCCGATAATCCGCACTGTGTTTGTTGCTTTTCATGATTAAAACGTGCCGATTAGGTGGATTTCTGTTCGTCAGCAATGATCGTCCTATTCCGACCTCCGGGGCTGGGTGACAATTGCTGTAACGTAAGCCGACATCGATTTGAGCTAACGCCCAACCCGCGTCATCTCAAATACGAGTCTTATTCTAAGCCGGAAGGAAATCACTTCCGACTAAGAATAATTTGGCTACTGAGCATTGTCACCCAGTCCCTCCAGTCTCAAGAGTGTGCGGGGCCACGAGTTGAAGCCGAGCATTGCCTAGCCAACGGATTAATGCGGTTTTGGCATTAGTCCGTTGGCGTAGCAAGCACAGGCTTTAGTGGCACCGAACACGTTTCGGGAAGCCGCTCGAATGGCTGATGAACGGCCACTTAACTTAGCACAATTTATCGTTGACTATTTTGATACAGGAACTTTAAACGAGACGTTAGGGTTACCCTAACCACTTTGTTGAAACGTTCGATTACTACTATGGTGATTCCGAAATAGTAAGCTATCACAATGTCATTTTCTGCCTGACAGTTGCTCGACAAAATTACTGTTTATGAAGAACAATGATGAGTCCAATAAAAGTTGGGTACATCTCCGTCTGCCATTCGAACACTGTCCCGACTGGAAGGCGTTTCTGACAATGCCCAGTGGTGAAATTTCACTTAGCAAGCGTCTTGTGCTTGGTTAGTGAAAGGCCAGTATTTAAGACGTGGGCTTCGGCTTAAATCTGTGCCCACCACGTTCCGGCAATTGGCAGAAATGCCTGGAAGTCGGCATAGGACACACTAACTAAGCAAGTTTACGCTAACCTGAACTTTTTCCAGCGGGTCTAAGCTGGTTGCTTTTGAACTTAAAAACTTGGCACGTTTTAATCATGATTGATGACAGATTAATGAATATCGCGTGGGGTTTATGATAATTGTAGTTCGTCTACTTTTTTGAAGGCGTGACTGGCTAGAAATAGCAGGAATATGCCGGCATAAAAGAGGGCAAATAGTAATAAGAATAGCCGTAAATCAAAGCGGTCAGCTAGGAAAGAAAACGCTAGCGAACCCAGCGGTAAGGTCACGGAAACCAGCGTATAAAAGCAGGTCATTACCTTCCCGAGTTGGTCTGAACCGACCATCGCTTGAATCATCGGTGTCTCAAATACTTGCGTCAGTCCTTGAAAGACAAAGCTCAGTAAGTAAATGATGGCAAACAGCCAGAACTGGTTGTACGACACTACTGTCAAGATCATGAATAACGCGCGCCCAAAGTTGCCGATGAGGTAAGACTGCCGAACGGTCAACTTTTTTAACTGTCAGTAGACTACCGTCATCCCTAATAATATTCCAACGGCTGACATCGACTCCAAAATACCGTAGTAGATCGAGTCACCGAAATGCCGCCCAAATAAAACGACGTACGTATTCAAACCGCCAAAGAAGAAATTCATGACGACGCTCGCAAACGTCAATAAACGCAGCAGCGGATCAGTGCTGATAATTTTGAAACCAACCAAAATCTGGTTGAGATACAAGGACTTTTCCCGCGTGTGTTGCTGACGGGGTTCAGCGAGTTTGATCCGCCTAAAAGTGGCAACGGTAACGACAAACGTGGCTGCATCCATGATTAAAACACCGAGCACTGAGCAGAGGCTGATCAAAAATCCAGACAGCGCGTTGAACACGTAATCCGTTCCCTTGTAGGCAATTGACATGTCCGCTTGTGCTTGAACTAGCTGGTCTGGCTCAACGAGCAGCGGTACTAATGTATCTTGAATCGGATAAGCTAGTGATCCAAAAAGGGCCGCGACGAATACCAGCCCGACATAGATACCTGGCAACTTAATATGTAACGCAACTAATCCAATTAGCATGACCACGATCACTAACTGTGAAAATTCAACCGCGACTAATAATCGGCGTTTAGAATGTCGGTCGATACTGTCACCAAACAGAAACAACAACACGCCCGGTAAAACAATAGCCACATTCATGATGCCGATCCACAACGCACTGTTGGTCAATTGGAGAATGAACCAGTTCATGGCAATCATGTAGATGCTGTCACCAGCGTTACCCACTGCTCGCCCTAAGACGAGTTTTCTGAAGTTGGCATTGATCACATTATCCGCCCCTTTCAAGCCTTGCAACAATGTTACTATCACACATCAGAATAAGGATCGACTCAGCTTTCACTCGAATCTGCAACGCAGCCCGGGCCTGCTTAGTAAACATCGTCTCAGAATTAATTATATTATAATTAGTAAAAATAACAATATCTAATCTTATTTTAATGTTAAGATTCGTCCTCCCAGGTACCAAAAAATCTCCCATGTCAGCTAATAGCGACATGGGAGCGTTACATTAACGGTTATTTTTCGTTCAGCCATTCTAATTATTAGTGTTATGGTAACGATTATTGGTCTAATTCCGGCAAAAAGCCCTGCTGCCTAGCGATTGTCAAAAACTCTCGCCGTTTGGCCGCTGAGTGGGTCGCTTCCTGCGTCATGTGCGCTAAGTGTTCCGTACGGGCGTGACTACTCCGATGTTGATAATACTGATTCAAAACGCCATCAAACCGGTCCAACTCCGCCTGATAACTCGCAGGCTCAGCATAGGTATCTTGAAACAACACAGCGGGCAACCCTAATCGAGGTTTCTTTTCAGGAACATCCGCTGGGTGCCCTAACTGCAACCCAAAGACGGGTAACGTCAAGTCCGGCAAGTGCAGTGCGTCAATCACCGCCTGCGTGTCGTTGTTAATTGATCCAAGTACAACGCTACCAAGACCCATGCTTTCAGCGACCATCACCATCGCCGCTGTAATCAGCGTGGCATCTTCAATACTACCAGCAAAGCGGTCAAATTCACTCAGTGCCCGACGCGTCGTTGCGCCCGGTGCTAGCTTGACGTTGCGGTGTTGGTCCGCAACCACAACTAATAAACGGCCGTTTTCACCAACCGTTGGCATCGTCGTAATCGTGGCCAATTGTTGCCGTAGTGCAGGCTGAGTGATCTCAATCAAACTGTATGCCTGTAAATATTGGCTAGTCGGCATTTGTTGTGCCGTTGTGATGATTTGCGCGAATTGCGCATCACTAATTGGTTCAGTGGTAAATTGTCGCCGCGTTCGATGGTCCTGTAAGGTTTCAATCACACTCTTTGTCACTTAAAATCGCTCCTGTTCTTGTTGTAATTCCCGTGACCAGTCCGTTAATTGTGGCAACACGTCCAGGTTCAAGTTAAACACAATTCGTTGACACACTTGATCAAGCTGTACGCTCCGAAATAAGGGATAACGGGTCCTGCCCTGATCCTGGTGTATGATAACACTTAACGTAACCAGCTCATCTAACGCCATTTCTAACAGTGTCATCGCACGCTGCGGAAAATATTCTCGCTGTAGTGCCGGCGCGTCCAATGAGCAGCCTGCCAACGCTTCAACATCTCGCCGAGTCAATAACAAACTTTCCGGATGTTCGCCAATTAATCGACTTAAAATCTGAACAGTCAATTGGGTCTCAAACGCGTTACGAAAACGAAAACGGGTCTGGAAATGACTTTGAATAAATTGTAGCAATGCCCCATTCTTCATTTAATAACGAGCCTCCTTAAACATGCTTATTGATAATAACACTGATACTAGCGTTTGTAAGTTATTTTCCCCCACCACGCACCCGCAATTAAATCACCACAATCAGTCAATTACATGATCCAAACAAAAAAGCTGAGCTTAGAGAATTGACATTCTGAAAGTTCAACTTTTGAGCCAACGCCTACTAAAAAACAACCGCCGTTTGATAAACTCACACTCCTGCGCTAGACTTTGGCTAACAGCTTTTAGCCAATATGATTTTCTTTCAAAATCAGATCGACCTCAGCTTGCATGTCAGGTGTTTTTGTCCATTCTTCCCAATGATCCATCGTTTCATCGGGAATCGTAAATGTTTCATTAATATATTGCTCATACTTGGCAACATGCGTGGAATGCGGAATGTTTAGTTGTAATATCCGCACTTGCTTAATAAAACCACGTTCAGCTGCTAACTCAGCGCGGCCATTCATCAACATGTTTCCGATCTCCATGTATGAGGTCCCATCATTACGTGTTATTTCTTGAATTAAGTCTAATACTTCATGGTTTTTCAACTGCAATCCCTCACTTCACATTTTAGTATAAGCGGGGTTGGCAGTCGTGTCAAAACTGACCAGTAATTGCCAGGTGATCAGGCTTGGTATGCCTAATCACCTGTACTTGATGAACACTAAACTAACTCAGTCAGCCCCAAAATGCTACCATCAGCCGAGCACTCCTTTTTCTGAGTAAACATCAATCTTCAAAAATTACAAGAGAGCCTTATCTTCATCTGGTCCGCCATCAATTCGCTAATTTCACTCAAAAAACCACTATCCAAGCAGATAGTGGTCGGCATAAGAGAGAAAGAGAATTGATTAGAAGGTAATTAAATACCTTACAAACTAAGAATAAGCGATATTGTAAGCGTTGTCAACAGTTAGTCAAAATAAATAGATAAATTATTTCTATTTACTCATTAATCTTTTTCTAACACCCTCAGCCAGCCATGTTCGCCACTAAATTGCCGTCTTTACTTGCACAAAGTTAATTAATTCACCTTATTTAATAGATTGGTACCATTCACAATTACCAAGATTTAAAACAAACTTCTCAACCTAGATAATTTTAATTATTATCAACAATCAATTATAATTATTTACACTGGTTATTTAAATTGACTTCACTAGCAACTAACCCTGTCACTCTCGCATTAACACTTGCTGGGTTATTATTCGCATTCCCTTTAAGAATGAAATATACTAAAAGTAGGCGGTAACATGTCAGGCAGCTATGGGAGTGAGGGCATTATGAAAATAATCGAGCATCAGGAAAACGGGATTAATTATTATACATTAGTGAACAATCATCATATGAGCGTCACTATTATGGACTGGGGCGCCACAGTCACCGCGATCAAAACCCATGATAAAGATGGTAATTTTGCAAATATTGTCTTGGGATTTGACGACGGCGCCGACTACATCACCTATCAATCTTTTTTCGGTGCAACCATCGCTCGGGTTGCGGGGATCATCAAAAATGCCCGGTGGCGGCAGTATGACTTAACTCAAAATGCGGGCGAAAATCATCTAAACGGTGGTAATATGCCTCAAATTTCATTTGAACCATGGTTTTTAGAACGTAAACTGCACACTAGTGATCAAGTTGGACTCGTCATGCAATATATTACCTTGGACGGTGAGAACGGCTATCCCGGGACAATGACGATCACGGCTAATTTCGTATTAGATAACGACGGTAAATTTACTATTAGCTACACTGGTAAAAGTGATAAAACAACCTTATTCAACCCCAGCAACCATACCTACTTCAATCTAAGTGGGGATGCGGAACGCCTCATTGACCACCATGTTCTTAAAATCAATGCAGACGAGTACGCCGCGTTAAACAAACACGGTATTCCAACTGGTAAGTTGCCATGGGTCACCGACACCCCATTTGATTTTCGTGACCCAGTCGAGGTTGGACCCCAGGTTGCTAACATCAAGGGCGGGCTCCATCACGGCTTCGTCTTAAACGACACCCCATATCCACAAGTAGAATTACTAGATCGCATCAGTGGACGCAAAGTCACGATGCGAACGAACGCTCCGGCAGTCGTGGTTTCCAGTGCAACTAATTACCGTGATGATCGTTATCGACTCAATGGCGGTAAACCGATGCGTTCTCAACTTGGTCTTTCCCTGCAAGCACAAAAATTACCGGATGCTATTCACCACAAGGAATTTGGCAGTATCATTATCGAACCTAATATTCCTGTAACCTACCAAACGGCCTATCGTTTTTCTAATATTTACGACGTCTAACCACTCAAGAATGATTCAAATTGACCTCCCAGAATGCAAACTACTGGGAGCTTTTTTGACTCACTAATAATGCGTTACACCATACCATTGACTGAACGAAAATCTCCTAACCCATTTTAGTCGACGGACATGGCCTCATTACCATTTACCTACTAGGCGCATATGCTATTATGCACGTTGCGCGAGTTAATCTGTCATGACTCAGGACGAGTTAACTATCAAAATAAGTGCTATTATGATAATAATACCCACATGTGGCTTAACGACTAGTACATTTAGCGGCGGTTTAATAATGACCACCCCATCAAATGTAATTAATAAGGAGAATCAGATTATGCCAGCTACTGACTTACGTGTTCAGCGCACCCAGACTGCGCTGAAAGAGGCTTTTCGGACGCTTGCTTTAAAGTATCCGCGCTATCGTGATATTACTGTTAAGGAGCTCACAAGTGTCGCTAATATCAACCGCAAAACTTTCTATTTACATTTCGATTCCATTGACGATTTAGCGGAAACGTTCGTTCAAGAAGGTGCTGATAAGATTCTAGCACTCATTGACCCGCAAGGTTTCAAGAAAAACATTAGCCAACCCGGCTTAATCTTTGATCGCTTAGTGACCTATTTTCGCCAATCTGAAGCTTTTCACCGAGTCATTTTGTTGAATGATGATTACAGTTTTTTGTCTCGGAAAATCCACGCTGCCGTGGTAGCAGGGCTTACAACGACGATTCAAACAAACTATCATTTATCTGCAATCGATGCTAAGGTCTGTTCAAGCTTTTTGATCCACAACAATTTAACCTTTTTCCGGCTCTATTTTAATGGTGATTTAGGACTAACTTTGGCTGAACTAAAGCAGCGTTTAGTTTCGCTCAACACTTATGGCATTCATCAATTCTTCTACCCTAATCAATCACTTTAATAGGACCCAAAAAGCTGAGCTATCGAATAACGATGTTCATTCGATAGCTCAGCTTTTTACTGACTAGTTATAGGCTTTTAATTATTTAACAACTCTTGTTCAATGGTTGCTAATACCCCATCATGTTCATTATCCAGGGCCGTCACGTGTTTTGCTGCGGCTTGAATGTCCGCCGGTGCGTTGCACATCGCATAACTGTGCGCTGCATATCGCAATAATGGGACATCATTCGCCCCATCACCGAAGGCCATCACATTAGCTGCAGTTAACCCAAGTTTAGTCGCCAAGAATTGAATTGCTGGTAATTTTCCGACCCGCTGATCAACCAAATCTACGACGCCATACCCACTATCATGCGCACGTAACTCGCCATCAAAATAATCATTAGCTCGTGCCACCAGATCAGCAGCCTGGTCCGGTGACGTTGAGATACTGATTTTTTTAACGGTATCATCAACAGTGGCCAGATCCGCAACCAAGTGTAAATGATCATAAAACTGACGGGCCATCGCTACTAACTTATCAGGTGCTCCTAACTCAGTATACGACCCATGGCTACCAACTAAGATTACGTATGCGTCTTTGAATAGTGGCTGGTAACGATCAACAGTCACAAACTTTCGTTGCTGGTCTGCTGAAAGACTACCATCAAAGATCAAGCGGTCTTGGGCATAAATCGACGCCCCATTTTCAGCAACAACGATAAGATTATCCGCCATAACATCTTTAAATAACTGTCTAAGATGGGCATATTGGTTACCGGACGAAAGTACTAGGGAAACGTTTATCGCCCGTAACTGCGCCAAAACCCGTTTAAACCGTTCTTTGTCAAAACGCTGATCTTGATGCAATAATGTTCCATTCAAGTCAGTTGCAATTAAATTGATTGCCACAAGTAGCCACCCCATCTTTTATCATTTACTAACAAAATCGGCCTCGTCTCGTCATGTGATTCAGCCGATTAAACATCAACATGACACTCAGTTACATTGCTACGAATACTATTGTAGCATACCACTATTGTCATGCCATAAATGTCGCGGGTAGTTGCGGTTTGGCAAAATAATATCCTTGCCCTCGCGTAATGCCTAGATGATTAGCCAGTTGAACATCAGCCGCTGATTCAATGCCTTCAAAGGTAAATAGCATTTGCTGTTCCTCCGCCTTATCAAACCAAAATTTGAGCGTCGAAACAATTGCATCCGTAGTTGGGGTCCCCAGCGGTCGCATATTTTGTAACGCGAATTTAACCGTATTCACATATGGCAACATCATTTTGATCTGTTGGAATAGGTTATCAGAACCAACATCATCAAAAGCAAGTAATATACCAGCTGCCCGGTACCCAACACTTAATTGCTGTAACTCACTTAGCTCAGGTGTCGCAACTAGCTCAACAGTTAGTTCTCGTGGTAACAAATGCGTCTGCACATAGTGACTAATTGCAACTTGAAAGTCAGGATTAGCAAACTGACGCGCCGTTAAATTGATGGAAACATGATGGTTATTTAATTCTTGAATAGCGCAATCCAGCAATTGAATCAATTCTGTTGGCGCTATTTCAAAGGTCGCTGGTATTCGCCAAGTTTGTTGCCTCTCATCCCACTGTCGTAATAATAACTCATACAAGATTGTTCGGTTGGTTCCAAGGTTATTAATTGGCTGTGCAAAATATTTATATTTCAGCATGACCATTCATCCCCAATAGTCTAATTATTTAGTTGTGTTATCGCAACCGCTTACTTTATCATACCAAAAGATCGTCAACTTTCACAATAGCCTTATGAATATCAGCAGTTAAAAATTATGCAAAAGCTTTGTGGGCAATCAAAAAACGCCACCGTAATCGAACGGTGACGTTTCTTGGTGCCCACACACTTACTTTAAATTATTCAACGGTCACACTCTTGGCAAGGTTCCGTGGTTTGTCCACATCTAAGCCCTTGTTTAAGCTCGTATAGTAGGCCAATAACTGACCAGGAACAACACTAAGCAAAGCCGTTAATCGTTCATCAACCGTTGGCAAGATAACCGTGTCACCATCTTTAGCTAAACTATCGGTGACGATAGTAACTGTCTTAGCTCCCCGTGCAGCAACTTCTTGTAAGTTGGAGCGGGTCAACCCAGCGGTATTCTTTTGCGTAATAATCCCAATCACTGGGGTATCCTTTTCAATCAAAGCAATCGTACCGTGCTTTAATTCACCAGATGCGAAACCTTCAGCTTGAACGTAAGAGATTTCCTTGAGTTTCAAGGCCGTTTCTAATGAGACGGCGTAATCCAGTCCCCGACCAATATAAAAGGCGTTTGGCGTATTCAATAAGGCACTCTTAGCAATCTTTTCAAAAGTAGCCTTTTCATCAACTAAGCTTTGCATCCCATTAGCGACTAACGCCAACTGCTGTTTTACGTCGAAAGCTGTTGCAGCTGGTTGGTCAACGGCCACACCTAACGCCTTAGCTAAGATGGCTTGTAAGGCAATCTGTGCGGTATAGGCTTTGGTTGAAGCAACCGCAATTTCTGGGCCGGCATGCAATAACAACGTGTACGTTGCTTCGCGCGATAGCGTTGAGTTTGGCACGTTCGTGATGGTCAAGCTTGGGAAATGTTGATCGTTCACATTCAATAACACTTCACGACTATCAGCAGTTTCACCAGACTGGGTCAAGAAGATGAAGAATGGATGTGCTGATAATAATGGTTGGTTGTATGCAAATTCTGAAGAAACGTGCACTTCAGTTGGCACGTTAGCCAACGATTCAAATAACTTTGCACCAACCAGACCAGCATGATAACTAGTCCCAGCAGCCACAATGTATAGTCGATCGGCTGCTTTAAGAGCTGTTAACAAGTCATCATTGATGATTGGATCACCCGCATCATTAAGATAAACTTGGGACAGCTTCCGCATCACATTCGGTTGTTCATCGATTTCTTTTAACATGTAGAATGGATAAGTTCCCTTGTCAGCTTGAGCTGCGTCAATGTCGACATGGAATGGCTTCCGTTCAACTGGTTCACCGGCCTGGTTCGTGATTTTAATTTCATCAGGTTTAACGACCACGATTTCGCCATCATGTAATTCCAAGAAATCTTTCGTTTGGTCTAACATCGCTAAACTATCTGAGCAGACCACGTTAAAGCCTTCGCCGACCCCAATTAATAATGGACTCTTATTCTTTGCGACGTATAAGGTGTCAGGATCTTCCTTATCCATCAGTAAGAACCCATATGAAGAATGGCCGAGTAGCCCTAACGTCTTACGGAAAGCGGCCAACGTACTCAAGCCTTCCTTGGTGACAAACCGATCGACTAATTGAACAATGACTTCTGTATCTGTTTGAGACTTAAAAGTCACGTCACTTAAATAAGTCTGTTTTAAGTCTTCAAAGTTTTCGATCACGCCATTGTGAACTAAGTAGAAGCGGCCATCCGCAGAAACTTGAGGATGCGCATTGGCAACACTCGGTTCACCGTGAGTCGCCCAGCGAGTATGCCCAATCCCGGTCGAACCATGAACAGCTTCGCCTACTTCTTTACGTAAGTCATCGATCCGACCCTTTTCCTTAACTAAATAGTCATGACCATCTTGATCATTGACATAGATACCAGCTGAATCATAGCCCCGGTATTCCAACTTTTCCAATCCGTTCAATAAGATTGATACTGCACTATCTTTACCCGTTACACCAACAATTCCACACATAAATTAATCTTCCTTTACTGTTTGAATTGTTTCTAGCTGCGTGGTCAATATATCTGTCACCAACCTCACAGTCGGTTTTTGTAATTGACCTGTAGAGTGCAGTCCCTGACGTCACCCGTCGATTATCGATAAACGTCATCCTCGTCAACTTTAGATTCTAAAGTCCTGGCGCTATTCCGCTTTAACCAATTAACAATTGGTCTAGTCTAACCTCCGATTGGTATATTTCCTAGAAACAAGTTAACTTTACCGTTACATGTAATAAAAGTCAACAATATATTATATTGGTATACGTGTTAGTTAGCGTGTATACCAATCTCAAACGCTTATAAATCAAGGGCATCACGAATTTTCGAATTTTTTGTAACTTTTTTGCGGTCAAATTGGTTTGGGAGGCACTGGGTCTCCTGACAGTCGCCAGTTAACCGCGTTGCCACCGCGCCAACCGCATTTAGCAATGACCGTGCGTTTCATGGCAACAAAAAAGTCGCAACTCTAAGAGTAACGACTTTTTTGATGATCGGTCTGATCACTTAATTATTCAATGCCAACTTCAGCTTTGACCACATCGACGATCCGATCTACATAAGCGCTAACCAGTTCGTCGGTCTTCGCTTCTGCCATGACCCGCAATAAATCTTGGGTTCCAGAAGGCCGTACCAAGACGCGACCATCACCGGCCATTTCATCTTCAACGTCCTTGATAACTGCCTTGATCTTATCATTGTTCAAAGCGGCTTTCTTGTCTTGAACCTTAACATTCACTAACTTTTGTGGGTAAGTCGTCACTTCGGCGGCTAATTCAGAAAGCTTCTTACCCGTTTCCTTCATGACGTGCAATAACTGAATTCCAGTCAACATGCCATCACCCGTCGTATTAAAGTCTAAGAAGACCACGTGACCAGATTGTTCACCACCAAGGTTATAGCCGTCCTTCAACATCTCTTCGACAACGTAGCGGTCACCAACTTGGGTCTGCTTGCTGTGCAAACCAGCTGCTTCTAAGGCCTTGTATAAGCCCAGGTTACTCATGACCGTTGTGACGACTGTATCCTGCTTCAACTTGCCTCGTTCACTGAGGAATTTTCCACAGATGTACATAATCTTGTCACCGTCAATAATGTTTCCAAGTTCATCGACTGCGATACAACGATCACCGTCCCCATCAAAGGCTAAACCAACTTGAGCGCCTTTTTCAACGACGAATTTAGATAATGCTTCGGGATGCGTTGAGCCGACCCCTTTGTTGATGTTCAATCCATCTGGTGCCGTAGCCATCGTATCAAATTCCACGTTCAAATCCGCAAAGATCCGGGAAACTAAGTTACTGGTAGAACCATTGGCACCATCGACAGCCAAATGAATGCCGCTTAAGTCATCTGGAATCGTTTGTTCCAAGAATTGTGAATATTTAAGATTACCCTCTGGAAAATCAGCAACTGTCCCCAGACCTTCCGCTGCTGGCCGTGGTAAAGTGTCTTTCGTTTGATCCAGTAATTCTTCGATTTCTTCTTCCTTGGCATCAGACAACTTGAAGCCGTCGCCACCGAAGAACTTGATCCCGTTATCTTCAACTGGATTGTGAGAAGCCGAGATCATGACACCCGCGTCAGCATCTTGGATCCGTACTAAGTAGGCCACTCCTGGCGTCGTAATTACACCGAGACGTAAAACTTCAATTCCGGCTGAAAGCAAGCCGGCAATCAAGGCTTCTTCCAGCATTTGGCCCGAAATCCGGGTATCGCGTGCAACTAAAACGCGTGGTTGCGTACTCTTGTTTTCCGCATGTTCCGTCAATACGTAGCCACCAGCACGACCTAAACGAAAAGCCATTTCAGGTGTTAAGCCTGAATTTGCAATTCCCCGAACACCATCAGTACCAAAATATTTCATTATAATTTACCTCATTTCAAAAGTGTCATGATTAATCATTTTTAACTGTAATTTTTACTTTGACCGACGTTGGGCTAACTGACGAGATCCCATCCTCATCGCTAGTCGAAACATCGACCGTCTTAGTCGTGGTTGAATCAACATTCGTCACATCAACATTGACTGGCAAAGACTTCAACTTCGCCAATGCCGCCTTCGTGCCAGTAACCGTCACTGACTTCGTGTCAGATGAGAATGAATAACTGGTGTCCGCCGCGGTCTTGCCACTGGCTTTCAAATCGATTGGCACATCTTTCGTCGTTGTCGCCTGCGTAATGGGAATATACACCGACGTGGTCGAAGGCGTCAAGACAACGTTCAAATTTTGACCGTTGGCATCTAATGCTTCAATGATAGCCTGCTGGTTCACGGATTTCTCTAAATTCTTGTTGGTATTAACGACCGCAACGACTTTCGCGACTTTGCTAACTTCGCTGACGGCGCCCGTAACTTTGACAGATGATGTTCCGAGCCGTGCCGATCCAACTTCATAACCATCTGCTACGTTGGCTTTATTGAAGTCTGCGCTGACCTTATAAGTAGCCGTTCGTCGTGGTTGAATATTAACATGAATGTACTTTTGACTAAGTCCATAACTCAATTCTTTATTCAAGCCATCGACTTCGACTTTGACACTGTGCCGCCCAACTGCCAACTTAGATAAATTAGCATAAACTTTAAAATTCTGCGTGTTAGCCGTAGTTGTGACTAAAGCAGACGGCCCTTCGATCGTAACTTTAATATTTTCGGGATAGCCCGTTACAAAATATTTCGTACTATTCACGTTCAGTTCTAAGGGCGCGCTAATGGTCACTTTACGGTTAGATGTCAATGTCGTTTTCGATGAACTATTCGTCAAAATACTGGCGTTATGCGTTGTCTTTAACGAATTAACGTAGGCGAAGAGCACCAACGCACACAGCAGTGCTAGTAGCCGCATTGACCAATTGCTATTCATAAATTTTTTCATTTTCGGGGACCTCCTCCGAAAACTCGTCCAAACCAATTTTGAAGCGCGTTTTGCTTGGTTGAATCCTCAGGCGTTAGTAAGACTTGGCGGAAATACCGTAAGTAATTTTCACGCGTCATCCCCCGCATCAGCTCATTGTCCTTAGTAATCGACACTTCACCGGTTTCTTCCGAAATAACGATGGTGAGGGCATCCGTTACCTCACTGATTCCGACCGCGGCACGGTGCCGAGTTCCTAACTCTTTAGGAATCAGATTGCTTTCAGATAATGGCAAGTACGCCGCCGCAACCTTGATTTGATTATCTTGAATAATAACGGCACCGTCATGTAACGGCGTATTTGGAATAAAGATATTAATTAATAATTCGCCGGTGATATCAGCATCTAATGCGATCCCAGTCTCGATATAATCCTCAAGACCCGTGTCCATCTTAATCGACATTAAAGCGCCAATTCGCCGTTTAGCCATATATTGGATGGCCTTATCCAGTTCGGCAATCATCCGCTCTTCATCTTCATTCTGACGCTTACCACGCGCAAACATGGAGCCACGCCCTAAATGCTCCAATCCTCGCCGAATTTCGGGCTGGAATATAATAACCATTGCAATGACTGCCCAGTTAATAATTTGGTCCATAATCCACGATACCGTGTCCAGACCAATCAAAACACTCACAGCTTTAATAATCGCAATGACAACGATCCCGCGAAACAGTTGTACGGCTTTAGTGCCCCTTAGCAACACAATCAGCTCATAAATGACAAACCATACCGCAAGAATGTCAAGGAGTCGGACAAAGTTTTGTAAGGTCAACAAACCGCTCCAATTGAAAGTCATTAGTCTCCTCCTCATGAAAATCATTTACTTTCACATTATAGCACGGCAACCCGGTTCTCGCGGTGCGATTTCAGCAGAGCCTGCGCTTTTTAGCTAGATTTTGAATAAATATTAAGCTTGATGTTATTTAATATTGCTTGATTAATATTTCTGTTAGAATTAGTACCAGAAGGGAAGTGACTAAATGACTAAGTTACAGCGGTGGTTTGTGCGACTCACATTCTGGGGATTTTTCATCTTCGCAGCAGTCGACTTGCACGGCGCGTTCCATTTTCTATTACTTAATTCAATTTTGGCTTATGTCCCGATCGAGCTGAGTTTTTGGCTGACACCCCGACGTAGCCCGCTATTATTTTGGCTGATTGCGGTCATTTGGTTGCTTTTCTATCCGAATGCACCGTACTTAATGACTGATTTATTCCACCTCAGCCTATTGAAGCCGTATGGCATCAACGGTCTCTTGCGCTTCGACTTACCGATGTGGCGGGATTTCGCTTACTTGGTTGGGCCAATGATGGTGTCTACAATCATTGGTACCTGGGGCGTTGACCGAATTGCCCAGCAACTGACCCAACGTTTACACTTCCAGCGACTCCCTGCTAGTTGTGGTATCATCTGTGCCGCACTCTTCCTATTTGCTAGTGTCGGTGTCTACGTTGGCCGATTCCTCCGACTGCACTCCATCTACTTACTAATTACGCCACAGTACATTGTGAAACAATTAGTTGAAATGTGGTCGCTAAAGATGCTCGCTTTTGTCTTGATGATGTGGTTACTTCAACTCCTCATCTACGCGGCTTGGCGATTCACGATGCCAACGGTTCCTCATCAAACACCGGATAAGTCCTAGCGTAATCAAAAACACCGTTTGAACTGATTTGATAATCGGTTCAAACGGTGTTTCTTATTATTAACTAAATATTAGCTAATTCTTCGTCTTAGGATCACTATATTCGGTATGCCGCCCCCGCTTATCATGCAACCCACTGAAGCCACTGAAACCCAGTTCGGTAGCCTTTTGTTCCGCATCGTTGATATAACGCAACGTATCGCTTGCCCGTTTTTCACCATAGACTTGGACCCATTGATGAAAACGTTCCTCGGAAGCCGTGGTGATTTCCTGTTCCACTTTATGACCAGCAGGTGTTAACGATAAGTACTTGATTCGGCGATCATGCGTATTCGTGGTTTGTTCAATGTACTTCAAATCTAATAACACGTTGATTTGACGTGCAATCGCACTCCGTGAAACCCGCTGCTCTTTCGCAATCTTGACCAACGTCAGCGGCTCCTCACTTGTTGCAATCATCCGCATAACCGTGTAGGCCTCAAACGTTATCTTATACGGCCGGGTCGGCACTGAAACGAAGTCCCCGACATATTTTAAAATATGCATATAAGTGTCCACGAAGCGTTCATGAATTTCTGATTCTGTCATAATGATGTTTCCCCCTGTAAGGCTGCCCTTATTCGTCCGCTTAAGTAATGATTAATTTGCAAACCTAACCATTCACCGTCAATACTACTCTAACATCATTATAACCTAGAACTACTGATTTACAATCTAAAAAGTTAACTAATCTTCATCGGCCTCAATATCATTGAGCATCAATAAGTTCTCCGAGTAATTAATGAACTGCCGTAACTTTGCCGCGGTGCGTAAACTAATTTGTCCACTCTCTAACAAATGCTGTACACCCGCACGTTCGGCACCAAGACTCTTGATGCGTAGTCCATGCAGCTGTTGTTCATAATCATCACGTGATAACGTGTGATCATTTTTCGCATTCTCGATGCGATTCCGGTAATGAACGATCAAGTGATACAGAGCCTGGCGATCAAACTGTTGCTCATCAACGTTGGCCCGTTTGAGATACTGCGACAACGCTTTAATAGCAGCTTTAGAAGCTTCACGCTGAATATCCAACAACGCCACTCGTAATTCTTCGCTATCGCCAGGTGCTAACCATAGTCGAATCCCTTGCATTGCACGCGTCAACAACAACCGTAATGAGCGCAGTGTCGGAAGCCCCTGTCGATGTGTCGCCTGTAAGAAACGTTGTTCGCGCCGATCGACACGCCGCAAGTAGACCTGTCCAGCTAACTTACTAGTTTGTTTATTGGCAATCATTTCTCTAACTGCTGCCCGTTCACCATTCAGTGCCACTAAGCGAAGTTCCAATTCATCTGTCAGCATCGGCGCCAACTCATCCGCAGTCTGCGACGCCACTTCTAGACGCCGAATCTGAAACTGCTGGTCCAGGATCAAATCATAGGCCGCACGTTGGTTAGCTGGCCGCCGATGTTCTTCAATATTTTGAATCGCTAACTGTAAGATATAAATGCGGGCTTGCTTGTATGTTAACTGTGGTAATTGCCCACTGCTATCATCACCGTCATCCGTTCCGTCTGCCAAGACCGCGTCGTCTTCATCCGGACTGGATCCCCGAGTAACAAAGGGGAGTGATTTGGCCGCCATCAATGGCAAAATAGCCGCAGCAGCAACTAAACTTACAATGATGACTCCAGCCGCAATGAACAGTACGAGCGCACGTTCCGGAAAGGCTTTGCCCGAGGCCACCACGGTTGGAATCGTGAAGACCCCAGCCATCGTAATGGCCCCCCGCACACCTGATAAACCGGACAATGCTGCAATTCTGAGACTAGGTTTGGCCTTCTTGTGATGTCGTAACCAGTTGAACAACATGTAAGCGTATGTCCAAGCAACCCGAATCAGTAACAAAATCCCCCAGACGATTAAAACGTCAAAGACCGCATGAAACGTATTTGTATGCGCGCCTTTAATGGTTGCTTGCGTTGCTGCCGGCAATTCAATACCAAGAATCAGGAAGACGATCCCATTCAATAAGTAAACAACCACGTTCCAGACCCGTTCCGTCACTAATCGTAATTCCGGCGCATCTTCACTTTCATGTGAATTTTGCAAGTGCGATAATACCCCGGCCGCAACAACGGCGACAACACCGGACGCGTGGAACCATTCTTCAGCAATGAAATAAATTGCAAACGGCGTGAGAATCTGTAACACCACGTTGAACACGATATCGTTGATACCCTCTCGTCGTAACACGTCCCGAATGAGTTGAATGATCGTGATCAGCGCCAGCCCAACGGCCAAACCGACCAGACTAATATAGAAGAAATCCCCAACAGCTTCACCGAGTACAAACGTACCGGTAACCGCTGCTGCTAACGCATATTTGAACCCAATTAACCCACTCGCATCATTAATCAGGCTTTCGCCACTGACCAAGTGCAAAATTTCTTTAGGTAACTTGACCCCTTCCGAGATCGACTGCACGGCAATCGGATCAGTTGGCGATAAAATGGCCGCCAACGCGATTCCAACAGCGAGCGGAATCGTTGGGATCAATACGTGAATCAAAAAGCCACCGAGAATGGTGGTAATAAAGACGAGGACGATTGCATTCGCAAAAATTGCCCCGCGTAGTTCCCATAATTCCTGTTTTGGAAATTCTCTGCCATCGTTGTACAGCATGGGCGCAATAAAGACGAGCATAAACCAATCCGTTTGCAATTTTACCTGTACATTTAATAATAAAGCCACTCCCAGACCCAGCCCGACTTGAATTAAACTGACCGGGATTGCGACTAGATAGTGGCTCAATACATTCGACAGCAGCACTAAACATGCCAGTAAAATCACTAATTCGATAATCGGCATCTAGTGGTTGCCCCCTTTGTTAAATTGACATAACTAACCTTGAACGACGTCTTCACCAATGATCCGGACTTCCGTCTGAAGATGGACGCCAAACCGTTCAAATACAACTTTCTGGACGTAGTGAATCATATCCATATAATCGGTCGCTGTAGCGTGATCGACATTGATAATAAAACCCGCGTGTTTCTTAGAAACTTCAGCACCACCGATTCGATGGCCCTGTAAGCCAGCATCATGAATCAGTTTACCAGTAAAATACCCAGTTGGTCGCTTAAAAACACTCCCGCATGATGGCCATTCCAACGGTTGTTTGGCTGCTCGCAACGTATTCAATTCGTCCATCCGCGCTTGAATCTTAGTCTGATTACCTGGCTTGAGACCAAACGTCACCGATACGACAATATCATCATAGTCCTGGATCGTACTGTGGCGATAGCCAAAATCTAATTCGTCATGATCCAGGGTTTTAAGCTGACCCGCTGGCGTCAAAACCGTCACCGTTTCAACAACTTCACTCATTTCGCCGCCGTACGCACCGGCATTCATGAAAATCGCACCCCCGACACTACCGGGAATCCCAGCTGCGAATTCGAGACCAGTCAAGCTAGCCCCACAAGCAACCTTAGTCGTCGCAATAATTGCGGCACCCGCTTCAGCAACAACTTTGGTGCCACTCGCATGAATTTGCTTCATGCGGGTGAGAATGATCGTTAATCCACGGATACCACCATCTTTGACAATCAAATTACTGGCATTACCAATCACGGTTAGTGGTAAATTTTGCTCATTGGCAAACGTAATCAGAGCTTTCGTTTCGCTGATTGACTTTGGAAACGCAACGTAATCGGCGGGACCGCCTGTTTTAGTATTCGTATAATGACTTAGTGATTCATTTTTTTTAATTTCGATGGCTGGAAAAGTGGCCAAGACATCTTTGGTCATGGTGAAAAGTTCCTTTCGTGTTTCGATTTAATTCACTTACGTTAATAATCACTTTAACCGCATAGCGTTTTTAATTTAGGCCGACGTATCAAGCACCGCAGCATTGAAACGCTATTGAAACGATATAATCAGGTTGAAATTTGTAAGCCTATCAGTTAATTTTAGCACTTTTTAATCACTTAATAAATGACGGCACACCGCGTGACTGGTAATTGCGCCAGTTGGGTCGACTGGATTAGGCCCGTGCGTTGTTACCGCCGTCAGAAAAGCACGGATCAGCGGTGCAAATCCTCGCTTTTCCAATGTCGGTGTCCAATCCGGAAAAGCCGTCGTGGTAGTTGTTGCCGTCGTCATCACGGTTTTAGTACTTAAATCAGTCACAGACGCACGTTGCCCCGTCGTTTGGACTGTCACTTGTTCCAGATTGACCCCACCGTACATATTCGTGATAACTTCTAATTGCTCATGAGCCGTCTGCACCGTCAAATAGCCTTGCGCCAACGCGCCAGTTGCCGTCGTCGTCAACCGACCACTAGTGTGTTCAAGTGGTTCATCTAACAAGAATAGCCCCGTATCGACCATGTGGATCATCAGGTCGAAAACCGCCGTTTCAGGATCTTGACTACCCACTTCGCGAACTTTTTCAGCCACTAACATCCGTTTGTCAGGCAATGCCTTCAATTGCTGATTAAAAGGAGCAAAACGCCGATTAAACCCACAAGTCAATAACAGGTGCCGCGCCGCAGCCAAATCATACAAACTTTGGACCACCTGAAGATCAGTCGCGACTGGCTTATCGACATAAACGTGAATCCCAGCTAATAACAACTGCTTGATGATTGCTGCATGCGTGTCTGTGGGAGTATGCACAAATACGGCCGCCGGTTTAACTGCCATTAATTCCTCAAGGGTCGCATGGGTGTGTTGAAACCCATACATCGTCGCTAGTTGTGCTCGTTTTTCCGGATTACGCGTCGTTAGATGAAATTCATACTGGTCTTGCATCGCCGCCATGACGGGTAAATACGCCTTTTGAGCAATGTTACCTAAACCAATGACCCCAATTTTTAACATCGATATTCCTCCAATTTTATCATCAATCTTCTTTTAGCTACTACTGATTGCTCCGTGGCACACTGATTTAAATCATTCAGCGTCCAATTCATGCCAGTGATTGTTAGCTGGAAAAACGTGCCATCACTGAAAGCCAAAGATACCCGCTCGGACGCGCTGAAACTAGGCCAACCAAAGACACCAGCATGCTTTGTCACCCTATCGCACATCTATCCGCCGTGTCTGGCTTTAATCACGGCGCACTGATTCAATTGTCATTAAAATAACCAGTGGCTGCCGTGTTACAATATGAGTAAATTACTTGAAAGGTCTGAAACTCACGTGAAACTTATCTCTTGGAACGTTAATGGACTGCGTGCTGCTGTCAAACACGGCTTTGTCATGACTTTTAATGAGCTCGATGCCGACTTTTTCTGTGTACAAGAAACGAAATTACAGGCGGGCCAAATTGAACTGGACTTCCCAGGTTATTATCAATACTGGAACTATGCCGAGCGCAAGGGTTATTCGGGTACGGCGATTTTTACCAAACACGAGCCGCTCAATGTAACTTATGGTATCGGTGTACCAGAATTCGATGACGAAGGTCGCGTCATCACCCTTGAATATGCGGACTACTACGTCTTGACGTGTTACACTCCTAATTCAGGCGGTGAATTAAAACGTCTCGACTATCGGCAACAGTGGGAAGATGCTTTTCTCACATATATTAACAGTTTGAGTGCCAACAAGCCGTTGATCTTTTGTGGTGATCTTAACGTGGCCCACGAAAACATCGACTTGAAGAACTGGCGTAGCAATCACCATAGTGCCGGCTTCACTGACGAAGAACGGACCAAGTTTGACCGCCTCCTTGCAGCGGGCTATACCGACACATTCCGGCATTTCTATCCTGACCAAACCGACATTTACTCATGGTGGAGTTATCGTGGGCATGCACGTGACAACAATTCTGGTTGGCGAATTGACTACTTTATTACGTCACAGCAATTAGACAGTCAGCTCCTAAACGCCCGCATTCATAATGAAATTTTTGGTTCCGATCACTGTCCAGTGGAACTCGATATTATCCTTCCGAACCATTAACTTGAAAATTAACGAGATTCTTTGTACGATAATCCTATTCTTTAGAAACGGTGGTGGCAACTTTGAACTTTGTCGCAATGGACTTTGAAACGGCGAACGCGAAACGCGACAGTGCTTGTTCACTGGCGCTAACGGTTGTCCGTAATAACCAAATCAGCGATGAATTTTACACACTCATCAAACCAGAGAGCGATTTTTTCTGGCGGAACGTCCAAATTCATGGGATTCATGAAGCAGATGTCGCAGACGCGCCCAAGTTTCCAGACGTTTGGCAACACATTGCACCATTCTTCCAACGCGACCGCCTCGTAATTGCGCACAACGCGCCTTTTGATATTGGTGTGTTACGCAATACGCTTGCCCACTACGGCATCAGCGCGCCGGAGTACCTATCCATGGATACCGTCAAGACCAGTCAACGGTTCTATCCAGAATTGCCTAATCACAAGCTGGATACAGTCTGTCAAGCACTGGATATCGACCTGCAGCATCATCATAATGCACTAGATGACAGCCTAGCTTGCGCCAACATTTTACTCACCGAAGCGCAAGCTTTTGGAACTGAGCAACTCAAACCTTTCGTTCGCGTTCAGGGTTAAAATTAAATTTATGCAAGTCCAGCAATAAGATGCTGGACTTTTTTGTTTACGCATCGCTACCGATTATCAATACTCGTAGACAGCTTATCAATTCCCCCAACCGACTGGGAGATGAGCCAATCATTCACAAGCCGTCGCCGGTTAGACCTGGTTCGTCAACGCTTAAATTCCGGCCCATCTACTATCAGAACCTGTTTGCCGTCAGTTCAGCGAATCCCGGATTTCAAACCCAGATTCCCATATCAATAGCTGGAACCCGTTTGCCGGTTGGGTCAACGACATCATAGCTCGTTGCCGTACAATTTTCGAACCCAAGATGCTGGTACAGCTTCACGGCACGCACATTTCGTAACTGGACCGTCAACACGAGGCGTTCCAATGAGCTATAGTTACGCGCCCAATCTAAGACTTCCTCAATCAAAGCAGTCCCCAGACCCATGCCCCAAAATTCTTTAAGTACCGCTACGCCAACTTCACCTTGCGCCGCACTAAAATCCGTACTAGCTTGCACGGTGCTCACACCAATCAACCGTGAATCTAATGTCGCAACGAAAATAATGTTGGTCGTTGTGCCATTGATACGCTCAATTTGCGCCTGTTCATCCGTTTCACTCAAATCCTCAATGCCTTCATCAACAGTGAAAGTATTACTTTCACGTCCAAGCTGAGCTAGTAGCGCTAATAATTGTGCTGCATCCGCGACTTCAGCAGGCCGTACATCAACAACTTCTTCTGCCATGGTTGTCACTCCTTCAATTGATCAACCAGTCGTTGATAGTGTTCACCAATGGGCTTGAAGGTTATTACCCGCTGGTCATCGGCATCAGTGTCCCGGCTAATTGCAATTCGCAAGTAAGTCGTCGGTAAGAGGTCGGCAATAAACTGTGACCATTCCACAACACTAACGCCATCACCATCAAAGTATTCATCTAAGCCTAAATCTTCCGCACCGCCATCTTCCAAGCGGTAAACATCCATATGATAGAGCGGTAGTCGCCCCTGACGATATTCCCGGATGAGCGTAAAAGTCGGACTCTTAACGTTATTAGGAATGCCCAGGCTTTTTGCTAACCCCTTTGTAAAAGTTGTCTTACCAGCACCTAAATCACCATCTAGTAAGATTAAATCACCAGGTTGCACTAATTGGCCAAGTTTGGCCCCGATTGCCATGGTTGCTTCCGGCGACGTTACCGTGATTGATTCCATATTCTTCCAACTCCTCATCCAAATTAACTGTTCTTATTATAGAAAAAACGAAGGAAACTTCAAAGTACAAGCTCTGAAGTTTCCCTCGTTTAACAAACTAAGTGACCGTTTAAGCTAATCCTTGGGCTGCTGTAATAATCGCAACCTTATAAACGTCTTCTTCACTGCATCCACGTGACAAGTCGGAGACCGGCTTGTTCAGGCCTTGCAAGACAGGACCCACCGCTTCAAAATGACCAAATCGTTGCGCAATCTTATAGCCAATATTACCAGACTGAAGCTCTGGAAATACAAAGACATTGGCATGACCAGCTACTTTGGAACCAGGAGCCTTTTGCAAACCAACTTTTTCAACGAAGGCCGCGTCAAATTGAAGTTCACCATCGATAGCCAATTCCGGTTCAGCAGCTTGCGCCTTGGCCGTTGCTTCTTGCACTTTAGTGACCATTTCACCCTTAGCCGAACCCTTAGTTGAGAAGCTGAGCATCGCAACTTTCGGGTCAATATCGAAGACCTTAGCAGTAGCCGCACTCTGAGTGGCAATTTCCGCTAACGTATCGGCATCGGGATCAATATTGATGGCACAGTCAGCAAAGACGTAGCGTTCCTCACCCTTTTGCATGATAAATGCACCCGAGATTCGGTGTGAACCGGGCTTGGTCTTAATAATTTGTAACGCTGGCCGTACCGTATCACCAGTTGGATGGATTGCACCTGAAACCATCCCATCCGCTTTGCCCATATAAACGAGCATCGTGCCAAAGTAGTTTTCATCTTCCAGCATTTTAGCCGCTTGTTCTGGCGTATTCTTACCTTTCCGCCGTTCAACGAGGGCATCAAGCATTGCTTGCTTATCTTCAGCCGGGTATGTCGCAGGATCAAGGACTTGAACGCCTGTTAAATCCGCATTCAAATCGTTAGCCACAGCCTGAACTTTGTCCGTTGCACCTAAAACAATCGGCTTAACCAAGCCGTCTGCAGCTAATCGCGCTGCCGCACCGACAATTCGGGGTTCAGTTCCTTCAGGGAAAACAATTGTTTGATCTTTACCAGTAATTTTTTGTGCTAATGACTCAAATAAATCCATGTGATAACCCTCCAATAAATTAATTAATGCTCAAGATTGACGTGCTCTGGTAACTGCCAATTGATTGGCTGTTCGCCGAAGGATGTTAACGCAATGTTCGTTTTTGAAAATGGTTTGGACCCAAAGAATCCGCGATAAGCTGAAAGCGGACTCGGATGAGGTGCTTGTAGCACGACATTCGTCTGGGTATCAATCAGCTTAATCTTGGACCGAGCCGCCTTACCCCACAAGATAAAGACAACCGGCGTCGATCGTTCCGATAAACGCTGAATGGCAACGTCCGTAAGTCGTTCCCAGCCCTTACCAGCGTGTGAAAAGGCCACACCATTTTGAACAGTCAGCACGGAGTTCAATAACAAGACTCCCTGCTTGGCCCAACTTTCCAAGTAACCGTGGTTGACGGGCGTACACCCAACATCATTTTGCAATTCTTTATAGATATTGACTAGTGATGGGGGCACTGCCACGCCCGGTAACACTGAAAAACTCAGTCCGTGTGCCTGACCAGGACCATGATACGGATCCTGACCTAAAATAACGACCTTCGTGTCAGCAAATGGCGTCCATTCAAAGGCCTGAAAAATATTATACATATCTGGGTGAATATTTTTCGTTCGGTATTCATTTTTCAAAAATTCGTGTAATTGGTGGTAATACGGCTTCTCAAACTCTGGTTTTAAGACGTCCCACCAGTCCGTGTGAATAAACGCTTTCATCCTTAACACCTCTCGTTTTATTGTATCATAACCAAAACCACTAATGATAATAATTCTGTATTCAGACGTAAACATGTTAGAATGTAATTATTAAAACAACTAAGGATGTGACAACATGATTTCGATTATCGCCTCTGATATGGACGGAACGTTACTCAACAATGAAATGGTCGTTTCCGATTTTAACGCTAATGCCATCCGTCAAGCACAACAGCAAGGCGTGCACTTTATCGTCTCCACCGGCCGCCGATTTTCTGAAGCTCAGCCACTACTGGCCGCTCAAGGCATCACGGCACCTTTGATTACGTTAAACGGTGCCGAAGTATACGACGCTTCTGGCAAAATGCTCGACATGGTGCCCATAACCAATAGCGTGGCCCGCACCGTTTTTCACACGCTAACCTCACAAGGTTACTATTTTGAAGTCGTAGGCAACGATGGTATTTACTCTAACAGTAAAGCCAAGCGAATCGAACAAATTGCACATCTCCTAACTAACCTGAATCCAGATACAACGTTCAAAATTGCGGTATCGCTCGCGTCAGCCCGCTTAGAACTTATGGACATCAATTACGTGGACAACTATAACGAGTTATTGGATGATCCAACTAAGCATGTCATGAAGATTATCGCTTTCAGCGAAGAAGGGCCCGCTAAGCTAAAACCCCTTAGTGATGAAATTCTGGCAAAACATTCGTCCCTCAAAATCACATCTTCATCCGCATCAAATATCGAAATCAATAATATTAATGCGCAAAAAGGGATTGCAGTCGAGCGCTATGCGAATATGCTGAATACCCCAATGAGCGATGTCATGGCGATTGGTGATAATAATAATGACGTCTCCATGCTCGAATTAGCTGGCGTAAGTTACGCTATGGGTAATGCCAGTCCCGAAGTCAAACAGCTGGCCCGCTATATCACTGATACAAATGTCAACGATGGTGTCGGCAAAGCAATCTTAGAAGTGCTTGCCAAACAATAGTTTCCGGAAAACGGAGGTTGAAGATGCGTAAATTATATTTCAGCCGCAATAGCTTCGCCCAAGGTGCCCGGATTGTTCGCGATGCGCACAACCAATCTCACTATCTCTTAGTTGGTCGGTGGGGGCGGCGCCAAGACGCGCTCAGTTTATACGCGATCCAAGGTGAGCTACTTGCCGAAATTCGACAAACAACCCTCGGATTGTTGCCAAAATTCGATTTATACTATAACCGTCAAAACGTCGGTTCTATTAGTAAAACGCTGGGCTTCTGGCATGAAATGCTCTATGTTCGCAAGCTTCGCTGGATTATCATGGGAAGCTTGAGTGCCGAAAACTACCGCGTTTATCATGGTACTGAATTAATCATGACGATGCGACCAGTTGTCACCACTAACGGTGAAGCATTTGAATTAGCAATTACTGATCAATCCACAGAACCACTGTGTATTTGCATTGCGGCGATCCTGGATCACTGGCAAAAGCCGACCAACCGCGCGCGGACACCAGTTGCGAAAAAGGGACTCAATGTTAGCTTTGGTGAAAGTAATTATACATTGACACCCCGTAATAAGGTGCCCCAACACTAAATAGAACTAGCCATAAAACAACGGCCACCCCTGTTTCGGGATGACCGTTGTTTTTAGTTAAGTTGGCATAACTAGTTTGCCAGCTTAACACCCTATCAAAGTTGACGTGCCGATCAAGTTGCCCATATCACGGTATTCACTAGTTAATCGTCCTCAGAGCAACACCGCTTCATCTGCTATGCAAGCACGTTACTACAGAATAGGCGCGCCAAGAATTAAACCAATTCTTAGCGCGCCTATTTTACGGGTTATTTTATTATGACCAGCCGATACTTAAACGTTGATCACTTTTTGTAAGAAATCTTGTAACCGGGGACTTTGTGGGTGTTCGAATACATCCTCAGGCTTCCCCGTTTCTTGAATCAACCCATCCGCCATAAAGACGACCCGGTCGGCCACTTCCTTGGCAAAGCCCATTTCGTGCGTGACCACAATCATCGTCATACCATCTGCGGCTAATTTCTTCATAACATCCAACACATCCCCGACCATTTCGGGATCCAGTGCTGAAGTTGGTTCATCAAACAACATGATTTTCGGATGCATGGCTAGCGCTCGAGCGATGGCCACCCGCTGCTTTTGCCCACCAGACAAGGACTTAGGCATGGCATCCGCCTTATCGGACAAGCCGACCGTAGCAAGTAAGTCACGCGCCGTTTTCTCAGCTTCCTGTTGACTTTCCTTTTTGAGTTGAGTCGGTGCTAAGGTAATATTTTGTAACACTGATAGGTGTGGAAATAAGTTAAAGTGTTGGAACACCATCCCAATATTTTCACGGACCAAATTAATGTTAGTCCCCTTGTCAGAAAGATCGTAACCGCTAATGACAACTTGCCCTTGTGTTGGAACTTCCAAGTCATTTAAGCAGCGTAAAAACGTACTCTTACCAGAACCAGATGGTCCAATCATGCAGACTACTTCGTTATCTTGAACTTCAAGGTTTAACCCTTTCAAGACTTCGTTATCGCCGTAGCTTTTATGCAAATCTTTGACAATTACTTTCGCCATGCTTAGTTAATCCTCCTTTGAACCCAGTTAGATAACCATGTTAATAACGTAATGATAATCAGATAAATAATCGCAATCATTAACCAAATCTTAAAGCCTTCGAAGTTCCGGGCAATAATCAACGTCCCAGTTTGGGTTAATTCAACGATCCCAATAACGGATAGAATTGACGTATCCTTCAGCGTGATAATAAATTGGTTAATGAACGACGGAATCATGATTCGAATTCCTTGGGGCATAATAACCTTGCGCATAGCCGTCCAGTATGGCAACCCGAGTGAACGGGCCGCCTCCATTTGACCATCGTCGACCGCGGCAAAGCCCCCCTTAACAAAGGCTCCGGTATAGGCCCCTTCGTTAAGCATCAACGTAATCATCCCAGCAACGAACGCGGGAATCTTAAAGCCGTGCCCAATCAGGTCTGGGAACCCAATGTAAATAAAGAAGGCCAACACCATCAATGGCATCCCACGGAAAATATAAATAATCGTACTGGAGATGGCCGGACCAAGTTTACCCGGCATAACGCCTAAGACCCCAAGAATCAGTCCGAGTATCGTCGCTAAAATAATTGAAATAACCGTTAATTCCAAGGTCATCCATAACCCTGAGCCAATCGTATCCAAGTTTTGGGTGAACAAGCCAATAAAGGTCCGACTGCTTGCGTCTTCACCCGTTAAGGATGCTTCACTAGACTTCAAGTACTTGTTAATGATCTTTTTGTAAGTACCATCCGCTTTAATCGCTTTGAGACCCGCGTTAAATTTCTTTAACAGTTCCGCGTTTTTACCTTTTTTAACTGCGAAACCATAGTCGCCGGCCTCGTGTTGCTTGGAAACAATCTTCAACGCGATGCCATTCTTGATTCCGTATGACATCACGGGATAGTCTTCAAAACAAGCAGCCGAGTTGCCGACCTTAACATCGTTATACATGTTATTCGAGTCATTGAAATACTTGATTTTGAAGCCGTACTTGCTCTGAATCGACTTCGCATAGGTTGCACCAGCTGTCCCCGTTTTAAGGGCCACGGTCTTACCTTTCAAATCTTTAAACGTTTTGACCTTGCTATCTTTAGCCACAGCCATGACCACCCCGGAAGTATAGTAAGCGTCTGAAAAATCAAACGTCTGCTTCCGTTCAGCCGTAATATTCATTCCGGCAATTACCCCATCAACTTGGTTCGCACTAAGCTGCTGAACAGCGGCACCGAAACTAAGCGCTTTTAATTTATAATTGAAATTTTCTTTTTTGGCAATTGCCTTCAAAATATCGATATCAATTCCCTTATACTTACCACCCTTGACCTGAAATTCGAACGGCGCAAAGGTTGTATCCGTCGCAATCGTATACGTCTTAGCCTGGGCCTGGGTACCAATCGCAAACCAGCTTCCCAACGCTGCTAACAACATGACAACTGCAACTTGCCACTTTCTCATCGACGAGACCTCCTCAAATAGTTTACCGGAACGGTATGTCATAAAATATAACATAATTCATGTCTCGCGACCAATTCAATTTTTTATACTTTTTTAATTTAGCTTTAATGATGTCGCTATCATCAGCTGTTTACTTAATAAAATAAAGTAAATAGTCATTTCTAGCAAAGATTCTGATGAAAGTACCCCCTTTTTATGTTTTAAAATTTTGTTCAAGCATTAATCACTGCTTAACTGAATACTTGACACTAGATTCATCAACCCGCGCAACCAGCCGTTAAGTCCAAACAGCAGCAGTTAACAAAACGGACCAATTCAAAATGAATCGGTCCGTTGCAAGAAATCGCTATCAATTTTAGCTAATCGATGAACTTAACACGCCAATCGTACGCTTAATCCTCATGCGTATGCCGCCGACGTCCTAATCCCATTAACCCTAATAATCCCGTTAATCCGAGTACTACCGCGCCTTGTTGTGCTGAGCGGTCGCGCTCGCCCGTCTGTGGCAGTGTGTCAGCAGTCGTGTCAGTTACTCGTGTCACAGGTGTCGCTGCTGCTTTGGCTGCGCTAGTATGCTCATTGTTGGCCGGTAGAGCTGGCTCAGCGGTCGTCTTGACCTTAGTCTGTGCACGAGTAGCCGCGGCCGGTTGTTGCTTTGTCGTAATCCGATCATCAACGCCCCAGTCGACGGTATGACCATCCGAATCGTTAGGTCGCTCACTCGGCTTCGGTGTTTCACTAGGATCAGCGATACCTGCATGATCATTGTTGTCAGGGTTAGTCGTCTCACCATGATCATTGTTGTCAGGGTCGGTCGTGTTAATGTGATCATCTTCCGGCAAGACAACGGTCACCACAGCCGTTTTAGTTAACTGATTACCGGCAACATCAGTATAGTGGTAAGTCAACGTGTACTGGCCAGCGCGTTGCGTGTTGACCGTACCATCGACCGCGATATCGGCTAATGTCAGTGCTTGGCCCTGGGCATCGGTTGCACGTTCAAAATTATCCTGAGCAGTCCAAGCGTTTCCAACGGTCAACTGACTATCACGCACTTGTAGCTGGGCCTGACTAGCCAATACATTGATGCTCGTCGTGACAGTAATCAAATTACCCGCACGGTCCATGTAACTTAGTGTCAGTGGGTAATTGCTGGCCCGCCGTAAGTTCAAGGTACCATCTACAGTCACCCGCTGGCGCTGCGCCGCTGTCAGCAACGTGCCATCCGCTGCCAAACTCGTTGACCAGTCAACACTATCATTCAGTGACCAGGTCGTCTTAGGGCCGGCAATCACGGTAACTGGCCGCGTACTGATTTTAGCCTGCGTGGCAACGGTTGTCACTTGGACCAACGCCGTTTGTTGTTGTCCCAGCGAGTCCGTGTAAACCAGTTGCACAGTTTGTGGCTGCCCAATATGGGCAACCGTTAAGTCTGGCATCGCCACGACTGTAATAGCGGCATTATTGACCGCAATCGGCTGGCCCATACCATCAGTAATCGTTCCAATACCCTGATGATAATCCCACTTGGCAGTCGGACCCGCGATGACCGTTTGTGGCTGAGTCGTTAATGCTGCTTGGTCGACTGTCACCGTCGTAGTCGCAGTTTTTACGTTGCCCACCTCATCAGTATATGTCAGGGTGACTTGTTGTTTCCCAGCCTGTTGAGCATTGATGGTCGTCATCGTAACACTTTGATAATTTTGACTAGTCTGGCCCCAGGCGTCCGTTAAACCAGTGACTAGATCCGCAACCGTTAATTTTCCGACAACTGCAGGCCAGATCACCTGATCAGCACTAGTCGTCATGTGCGCCCGTGAGGCGACTGTTGTGACCTCCGCCGTGGTGGTTTGGGTCAATCCTAATTCATCAGTGTAACTGAACGTAACGACTTGAGGCCGCCCCACCATGGCTGTACTCAAGTCCGGGCCTGTCAAGACTTTAAGATTGGCATCACCGACATTAATCACTTCACCGGCAGCATTCGTCACGGTTTTAAAGTTCGTCTGATAATCCCAATGGGCAGTCGGCCCGGCAACCGGTCGAGCGGTTTGGGTCGTTAAGGCGGCTTGATCAACCGTCACTTGGGCAGTTGTTGTCACCTCGTTGCCGTAATCATCGGTATACGTTAGAGTCACCGTTTGGGCACCAGGCTGGCTGGCATCGACCGCACTCATCTTGACATTGGTCAAAGACGACACTTGAGTGCCATCCGCGCCGGTAATCGTTTGCAAAAAGTTGGCTGGCGTCAGTTGCCCCGCATCTTTGGCCCATACAATCTGTGCCGGACGTGGCACGAGTGCCGCCTGTGATGCCGTTAAGGTCAAAGTGGCTGACACAGTATGCGTCTGTTGCAGATCATCCGTGTACATCAAGGTGACCGTTTGCGGCTTATCGATCATTTTAGCCGTCAGTTGCGGGCCGGTTATGACCGTAATTTTAGCTTGATCAGGATTCAACTGATGCCCTTGCGAATCCGTAACAGTTGCCAATTGTTGCCGATAATCCCAAGTCATACTTGGTCCCCAGATTTGAGTCCGGTTCTGACTCTCCATCTTGGCCTGATCAACCGTTACTTTTACAACGGTACTTACTTCGTTACCAGCCGCATCCGTATAAGTTAATGAGACGGGTTGAACACCTGGCCGAGTCGCGTCTAGCTTAGACATCTGAACGATTTGATAATCAGTCACCGCTTGTCCAGAGGCGTCCGTTAAGCTCGTTACAAGGTCATTAGCCGTTAGTTTTGCCGCGGCATCCGGTTGCAGGATAACTGCTTTCTTGGCCGTTAACGTAGCTTGTGAGGCCTCAGCTGTCACCATTGCCGTGACCGACTGGGATTTCCCGAGCTCATCCGTATAAATCAGTGTGATCAGCTGTTGTTGCCCGACTGAATCAACATTCAGATCTGGCCTGTTCAACACTTTAATTGTCCCCGGTTGGACGGTAATAAGTTGCCCAGCTGCATTCGTCAGCTGACTAATACCGGCTTCGTAACTCCACGTTGCCGTCGGGCCGGCAATTACCGTACTTGGTTTTGTCACTAGCTTTGCCTGGTCGACTGTCACATTGGCATACGCGACGGATTGATTACCCGCAACATCCGTGTAAGTCAACGTCAAACGTTGCTGCCCCGCTAACTTGGAATCCAGCACACTCATTTCGACATTGTCGTAATTTGTAATCAGATGGCCTTCAGCATCGTATAAACGATCAACTAAGTCCGTTGCCGTCAGTTGTTTAGCTTGATCAGGCCAAATAACCTGGTCAGCAACAGCCGTAATCTTCGCCTTTGAAAGCGTCGTCGTTACAATCACGTCGGTCGTGTGGACCTTACCCAGACTGTCAGTATAGGTCAACATGACCGTCTGTGGCTTGCCAGCCTTTGCCAGAGTTAAATTAGGCGTTGTGGCTGTAATGTCAGCAGTATCGACATCAATTGTCTTTCCGTTGGCATCGATAACTTGAGTGACACTGTCACGATAATCCCAAGTCGCCGCTGGACCGGCAATTGGATGCGTCGCTTGACCAGTGATTGTGGCTAAATCCACGATCACAGTCGTCGAATCAGTCATCTGATTGCCATACGCGTCTGTATACGTTAACGTCACGGTTTGTGGCCCGATAGCTTGAGCATCAAAACCGCTCATCGTCACATCATCAAAATTATGAATTTGAAAGCCATCCACATCGTACAGTGCCGACACTAGCGACGACGCAGTTACCATGTTCGCGTTTTCCGCTAAAATTACTTGCTTGGAAACGGCAGTAATGGACGCTTTTGAAGCCGTGGCTTCGACATTGGCAGTCTTTGTGTGTACTTGTCCTAAATCATCGGTATATTCAATCACGATTGGATACGTACCAGCCACACTTAAATCTGGATGTTGAACGACCGTAATCTTAGCATTGCTTAATGTTAGCGATTGTCCCTTAGAATCAGTGACGGCTTTGATGTTATCAGCATAGTTCCAAGTCGCCTTAGATCCCGCCACTTGAGTGTGATTTTGAAGCGTTAGCGTTGCGAAATCCACGGTTACAGTCGTCGAAACAGTCGTTTGATTGCCATACGCGTCCGTATACGCTAACGTTACTGTTTGTGGTCCGATAGCTTTAGCATTAAAGCCACTCATCGTCACATCATCAAAATTATAAATTTGAACGCCATCCGCATCGTACAGTGTCGACACTAGTGACGACGCAGTTACCATGGTCGCTTTTTCTGCCAAAATCACCTGCTTAGAAACGGCAGTAATGGCCGCTTTTGAAGCCGTCACTTCAACATCGGCAGTCTCTGTGTGCGCTTGCCCTAAATCATCAGTATATTCAAGTACAATTTTATAAGTTCCAGCCACACTTAAATCTGGACGTTGCACGACCGTAATCTTGGCATCGCTTAATGTTAGCGACTGCCCCTTAGAATCAGTGATGGCTTTGATGTTATCAGCATAATTCCAAGTCGCCTTAGGTCCTGCCACTTGAGTGTGATTCTGAAGCGTTAGCGTTGCGGAATCCACGGTTACAGTCGTCGAATCAGTTGTTTGGTTACCATACGCATCCGAATACGTCAGTGTCACGGTTTGTGGCCCGATAGCTTGAGCATCAAAACCACTCATCGTCACACCATCAAAATTCGTGATTTTGTTTCCCGCCGCATCAATTAACTCGCTGACCAGGTCAGTTGCCGTCAGCTTTTTGGCTTCATCAGGTATGATAATCTGGTCAGCAACAGCCGTGATCTTCGCCTCTGAAAGCGTCGTCGTTACAATCACGTCGGTTGTGTGAACTTTACCCAGACTGTCAGTATAGGTCAACGTAACCGTCTGAGGCTTGCCCACCTTTGCCGGAGTTAAATCCGGCGTCATGGCTGTAATGTCAGCATCGCCGACATCAATTATCTTTCCGTTGGCATCGATAACTTGAGTGACGCTGTCACGGTAATCCCAAGTCGCGGTTGGACCGGCAATTGGGTGTGTCGCTTGACCAGTGATTGTGGCGAAATCCACGGTGACTGTTGTCGAATCAGTCGTTTGGTTACCATACGCATCCGTATACATCAGTGTCACAGTTTGTGGCCCGATAGCTTTAGCATCAAAACCACTCATCGTCACATCGTCAAAATTCGTGGCTTTATTTCCCGCCGCATCAATTAACTCACTGACCAGGTCGGTGGCCGTCAGCTTTTTGGCTTCATCAGGTATGATGATCTGGTCGCTGACAGCCGTAATCTTCGCCTTCGAAGCCACCGTGTTGACAACCGCAGTGACTAAGTGTTCTTTGCCCAACTCATCCGTATAACTGAGTGTCACCGTTTGGTCATGGCCGACCATCGCAACACTTAAATCAGGTTCAGTAACGACTTTAATATCAGCGGTTGCGAGATTATCAAGCAACTTTCCATTTGCATCCTTGACCCATTCCAAACCAGCTAGATAGTCCCATTTAGCTTTAGGCCCCGCAATTGGATTCGTTAGCTTGGTCTTCAAATCTGATTGGTCAACCGTTACTTTGGCATAAGCTGTCACTAGATTGCCAGCTTCATCCGTATAAGTAATAGTAACGGTCTGCGCGCCACCCTTGCTCGTGTCAATTGAACTCATTGTGACATCTGTTAGGTCGGTGCTAGTATCGACGGGGTTCCCGTTGGCAGCCGTGATTGTCACCAAATCGGCGACTTTTAATTGAGCAACCTCACTGGGCCAAATCGTTAACGGCGCCTTGGTTGTAACTTGTGCCCGAGAAGCAACGACTGTTACTTGAGTTGGGACGCTGATGACATTGCCCAACGTATCCGTATACGTGAGTGTGACAGTTTGCGACCCAATCTGCGTTAAATCAGGTTGCTGATCAACCACAATGTTAAGTCCGTCTAAACTAACCGGATTCCCATCAAAATCAGTGACACTCGTAACATACTGGCGGTAGTCCCAACTCGAGTTTTTGGGTCCTTTAATGATGGTACTATTACGCATTGTTAAGTCGGCCTTAGTTGCGACCATCGTCACCGTAGTGGTTGTCGTGTGAACCATGCCAGTAGCATCATCCGTATACGCCAGTGTAACCGTTTGTGTGCCAGCTTTACTCGTATCCAAGCCTGTAACCGTAGCCGTCGCGAGTTCGTCGGCACTTAGCTTATCGCCGGCCGCATTGCGGGAGTTATCCGTGTCGATTAAATCATTAATCGTATACGTTGGCTTAGCACCCATTTTGATCGTCAACGGTTTACCAACTAGTTTGCCTTGATTTACCGCTACCGCAACCGTACTAGTTTGCTGCCATACTTTGCCATACGCATCCGTATACTGCAAGTCAACTTGATAGGTACCGGTAGTTTGAGTGTCGACCGTCGTTACAGCAGTATCGCCGTTCACGCTAATCACTTTGACGACTGTGTCAGCGGTCGCATAAATATCAGTCCCATTCACATCTTTTAATGTTGCAACACTATCGGCAACTCGCCACGTCGTCTTCGGCCCGGCAATTAATCCGGTTACATTCTTGGACGTGAAACAGCATAGGATGGGCTAGTTTCCCAGACCCAAGTGATTGTATCGGCTGGATTATCGACGCCATTATACAAAGCCATTAACTCACTCGACGTATACGTCTGGGTGGCATCAGCTTGATTGACCCATTTACCGGTATAGCCAGTTCCAGTTGGAATGTCTGGCAATGAACTACCGACTAAATATGTTTTTGACCCAACCGTTAATGCGTTTAGGTTCATGGGCAACGGATTCCCGCTACTATCTTGATTCAAAAACATATCATGATCTGCAGGTTCCTTATTCATATCAGCTTCAGTGACTGCTGCAAAGTTAGACATGTCCAAACTCGCAATGTTGATTGCCTTTAATCCAGGGGTTCCCTCAAACATAAACTTAGTACTAGTTAACGTACTGCCCGTCTGCCAGCCCGTTATATCAAGATCAGTGAGATTGGTATCATTTAAAAACATCGATGACAACGCTGTAACATTCAACAAGTTCCAGCCATGTAAATCCGCCGTTGTTAAACTCTTATCTCCATTGAATAACCCATCTATATCCGTGACCATCCGCACATTCCAAGTACTTAGAACAATACTGATCAAGGCCGTGTTAAATGAAAACATTCTTTTTAAGCTCACTGGTTGAACCGTATTCAACTGCCACTGACTTAAATCATAAGATTGAACTCGCGAGTCACTGGCGAACATAGAGTCAAAGGACGTACCAGAACTGACATTCCAATGCGCTAATCCTGAAAAGTCAGCAATCTTAGTTCCCATAAACATCATTGAAAAGTCAGTGACTTTCGAAGTATCCAGATTTTCAAGGCCATCAATACTGGCCAAATTTGGATTATACCGGAACATATAACTAGTATCAGTCCCCGCATTAATTGGACCATCAATCACTACTTTCGTTAACTCACTGCCAAAATCCCCCGGTACGTCGCTGACATCACCTACTCCGGTCCAATCACCAGCATGAATCGTCAACACACCATCATCTGTGTACTGCCAGGCACTTGTTCCCAGAGTCCCAGTTGAGACAACAGTTGCGGGTGTGGCGGCTCGCGCTAATAGTGCCCGATTTAACTGGACTTTATCGTTAGTCGTCGTAATTGTATTAGTTGTGGCAGTTACAGCTATCGGACTAGTTTCTGAATCCACAACTTTTTCAGTTTCATTAGAATCTTTCGAGTCTGAGTCACTAATACTGGCCATTGTGCTAGTACTTGGCGATGCGACACTTGAACGATTAGTTTGTAGTGATTCATCAGCCACCACCGTGTCCGTCACATTAGATTGAATGCCACTCTCAGAGCCCGTTCCTTGATCATTTTGATAATCAGAATTTTGTGTTGTGACTTTCTGTGAACTCGATGCGACACTTACTGAGCTGTTTGACGTTTGGTCCAAACTGTCGCCAGAACCAGTTTTAGCCTGACTGCTTGCTGATGCCGAATCAGAGGTACTGAGATTACTGGTTGCGTTTTCATTTTCTCCTACTGCCGTAACCGGTTGTTCAGTCTTTGAGTCAGTAGTGGTGCCACTAACCGCCTGTTTTTTTTGAGCACTAGTATTTGTTGTTGCCGCATTAATCGCCGTCGCACTAGACTGAGTCGTTGCCCCTGTTGTACTAGTCGTAGTAGTCCTTAAAACCTGTGAGTTGGATGATGAGGATGCCCCAGCAGTGGTCGTAGCTGCGGTGGCTGCGGTCGTCGTTTCCGTATCTGCTCGACTTATCAGTGGATTCAGAGTAAAGGTAGCCACGGTAATACCAGCAAATACCCAGAAACGTCCCTTTTTATACATTTTATAATGCTGCTTGCTCGTTATAAATCTATTCATACATGTCCCCCCAAGAATCCATGCAATAAATCATATCAAAATTAACTTATTATCAATTTGAGTTATACTAAATCTGATTAATATCAGAATAATAACATTCTCCAAAGTTTAGCATCAATTATATTTATTGAATCAATTAATAAATAACGCGTTTAACTATCAATACAATTATATGCTAACATAATTACCGACTAAGTCGCAAGTGCTTGTACCCGACCTTTCGCAAAATATTTATAGCCTGATAACTATTTTGCTAGTATCTAGAACATTTATAACAGTGAGCACTACATCAGTACATATAAAATATATGCTTGCCGTCGTCCGTCCACGGCACAGAACCACCAACAACACATACTAAAAAAGGTCTTCCAAGAATCGAATTAATTCTTGGAAGACCTTTTTATGACGCTGCCATACTCGTTGTATGGTGCAGCGATGCAACGCTAACGTAATCGATGCCTAGTAATGTTTCATAACCCGGTCGATTTGACGCTGTTGTTCGCGTTTCTTGATATCTTGCCGTTTGTCGTATTCCCGTTTCCCGTGAGCGACTCCAATTAAGACTTTCGCAAATCCATGCTTGAGATACATCTTAAGTGGAATAATCGTCACACCCTTAGTCATCGTTGCTGCACCTAGCTTACTGATTTCTTTCTTGTGCAACAAAAGTTTCCGGGACCGCAACGGGTCAACGTTATAACGGTTACCCTCTTTAAACGGACTAATGTGAACGTTTTGCATCCAGGCTTCACCGTTGCGAACTTGAACGAAACCATCCTTTAAGTTGACCCGCCGATCGCGAACGGATTTGATTTCCGTCCCCGTCAGCGCAATGCCAGCTTCATAGGTTTCCTCAACAGCGTAGTCATGGCGTGCTTTCCGATTTTGAGCGAGGGCGGTATCTGGGTGCTTACCGTGTTGTTTGGCCATTGCCGCACATCCCCTTACTTAAAAATTAACGCCGACGATCAGTTGATGACCGCCGATTGTTGTTAGTACTATGATTATTATTGTTGCTATTATGATTATTATTGTTGCTATTATGATTATTATTGTTCCGGCGACCATTGCTATTGCCATTACGATGGTTATTGTTGTTGCCACCACGATGGTCGTTATTCCGGTTATTATTGTTCCCATTTCGCCGGTAGTTACCGTTATTGCCACCACGCCGGTTATTACCACGATAGTTATCATGATGTTCCCGCTTTGGCAATAAATCAGTCTTTGGCGCTTCTTCAGGATTCAATAACTTAAAGTCGACTTCTCGTTGATCCTTATCGACCCGCATTAGTTGAACTTTGACGGGCTGGCCGATTCTAAATGTCCGTTTCGTCTTACGGCCAACCAACGCTAATTGTTTTTCAACGTATTCGTAGTAGTCGTCGTCCATCGTACTGATATGAACTAAGCCTTCAACGGTATTTTCTAGTTCAACAAACAGACCGAATTTCATAACGGAATCAACAACGGCTTCAAACGTCTCACCAACGTGATCAGCCATATATTCAGCCTTCTTCATCGAATCAACGTCGCGTTCAGTATCAATCCCCCGCCGTTCATGATCAGAAGTCGTTTCCGCAATATTTGGTAGGTTATCCCGATAACGTGCCCGGGCTTCTTCACCAGTGCCGTTTTCAGCATAATGGCGAATCAAACGATGAACCATCATATCTGGATACCGCCGAATTGGTGACGTAAAGTGAGTATAATACGGTGCCGCCAACCCAAAGTGACCAAGCGACTGGTCAGCGTATCGGGCCTGCTTCATGCTCCGCAGCATCATGACTGAGACCATGGCTTCTTCGGGCTTACCAGCAACCTTCTTCAAAACGTCTTGAAGCATCTTCGGCTTAACATCCTTAGAACTCCCCTTGACACTGACACCAAAGTTAGTGACGAATTCAAAGAAACTAAGCATCCGGTCACTATCAGGCGTTTCATGTACCCGGTAGATAAACGGTACCTTAAGTTGACTATAGTTTTTTGCAACCGTTTCGTTGGCTGCCAACATGAAACTTTCGATCATTCGTTCAGCTAAGCCACGTACCCGTAATTGAATGTCAATTGGATGACCGGCTTCGTCAACGATAATTTTAGCTTCGTTATCATCAAAATCGATCGCACCACGATGCCGCCGATGCTTGTACAAGATACGGTGTAAGTCGCCCATCGTATCAAACATGTCGACCAAGTCCGCGTACTTTTCACGAGTCTTGGGGTCATGGGCTTCGAGAATCTGATTAACAGCGTCATAAGTCATCCGGGCGTGTGACCGAATCACACTTTGGAAAATCTTATGGTTAACGATTTCCCCCGTTTGATCAATCTCCATCTCACAACTCATGGCTAATCGTTCAACATCAGGATTTAAGGAACAAATCCCGTTTGATAGCCGCCGTGGCAACATTGGAATCACACGGTCAGTTAAGTAAACTGACGTCCCACGTTTGAATGCTTCCCGGTCTAACTCAGAGTTCTCGGTGACATAATGGCTAACATCCGCAATGTGAACGCCTAGATGGAAGTTCCCATTTGGCAAGCGCCAAGCAACAACCGCGTCATCCAAGTCTTTAGATTCGGCGCCATCAATCGTTACTAATGGCTGGTCCGTAATGTCGACCCGACCAACTTTTTCTTCATCAGTCACGTAATCCGGAATCCGGTTGGCTTCATCCGTCACTTCTTCTGGAAACACTGATGGGACGTCGTGTTGGTAGACCACTTGTAAGACGTCCATCCCAGGATCATCAACACTCCCAATGACCTGCTTGGCAATCCCAATCATCCGCGTTGGATGCTGAGCGTCAGGATAAGCAGCCACTTCAGCAATGATGACTTCCCCCTCAGTGGGGTGTAAGCCCTGATCAGTGATTAATAACTGATATTTGGATAATTTCTTATCCTTAATTTCCACAGAACCAATAATCCCGTCTTCATCCGTACTTGGTGTATACGCACCGACAATCTGGGTATAGTTCCGTTTAACGATGCTGACAATTTTACCTTCAGGGCCGCGGTCGGAACCGGGACGGGCTGGTCGAATGATTTCAACCGCAACATCGTCACCGGTAATGGCAAACTGCGTGTTGTCCGGATTAATGTAAATATCAGGCAAATCGGGATCGTAACGAACGAAACCAAAGCCCTTGTCATTACCATGAAATGAACCTTCAACAGTCTTCGTTTCCTGGACCAGCTTGAAATGATCATGATCATCGGTACTAACTAATTTTTTACGTTCCATATTCGCAAGTTCCTTTACTAGAAAAGTAAACGCCGTTGCGCCTGTAAAATGCAATTCATCCGTTAGTTGTTCAACACTATACGTGCGATCGGGATGAGCTTGCAAAAAAGTCAGGATTTGTTCTTGTAAGTTTGCTTCTGACATTATTTACCTCATTTATAAATAGTTTTTAAATATGTTAAAACATCTTGTTCCAATTGGTGATGCGCACTGTTGACGGTAATCACGTGTCCAGCATCAGCATACCAATGAAAATCAACTGGTACTTGTGGTAATTGATCACGTAATTGTCGCGCCACCGTCGCATCAATTAATTCATCTTGCCCACCCTGACCAATGAAGAAAGGTTGGGTCACAGCGCTGAGGTGACTCGTAACCTCTGTCGTAGTAAAGGTATTGACTGCCTGCAATTGCCGCTGAACCAGTTCCGGCAACGTCATTAAGATCTGTTCACGCTCGGCAATTGAAAATTGACTGTGCGCCAGTTGATGGTGACTCAGCGTGATAAACATTTCAGCAACGTCACTACGATTACCAGCAAATAGTGGTGAACTAAACGTGCCACCACCTAGCAACTGAGGATCACGCTCCAAGGCCGCCGTCGCAAAAATACCACCTAATGATAAGCCAAAGATACTAATTTTAGTATAGCCTTTTTGCCGCATAAATGATATTGCTTGTTGCGTATCTTGCCACCATTGCGCCGGCGTCTGTGCGAGAATATCTCGTGGATCATCAGTCGCGTGTCCACTGAATTGGGGGCCATAAACTGTATAATCTTCCCGTTCTAATGCTCGTGCTAACATCCGCACATCATTGGCACTTCCCGCATAGGCGTGCAATAAAATGACGGCATGTTGGCCATGTTCAAAGAAAAACGGTTCCGGTTGTTTCAGCATCATTACACCACCTTAAAAAAAAGCCTCCTGAAATCACAGGAGGACGGTCAATTACTTCGATGAGTACCATGCTAGAGCTAACGCCAGGATAAAGAATGCGATTCCTAATACCACGGTTACCTTCTGCATGAACGCTTCAAAACCGCGGGGCTTCTGCTTGGCAAACAAGTCATCAGCACCACCGGTTAATGAAGACATGGCATCATTAGTTTTGGATGGTTGCATCATCACCGCAATGATAATCAAAACGGAAACAACCAGTATTAACGTTAACAATAAATTATACAAGAAATGTGCCTCCTAAAGCCTCCGCTATGTCTATAACAATTTAACATATTTTGCCTTATTTTTCCAGTATCCTGAACAATTCGTTGCTTTGTTTAGTGCTCAGGGCGTCGCGACCGTTAAATGTGCGATTTGATGGCGCACCCACGCACGGTTATCCCGGTCAGTCAAGATAATTAAGGTATCACCAGCCCGCATCAAGGTGTCGCCATGCGGGATCACTTGACGCTCCCCGCGGCGAATAGCAATCAATAATGACTCTGCTGGCCATTTAAAATCACGAACTTGATGGCCCTCTAACTTAGAGCCTTCAAAGATCGGCAATTCTAACCGATCCTGGATACCGCTATGTTCCGGTAACCGCGGCTGAATTAACTTCTCTAGCAAAGCCTCATAAATCGGAGCGCCGCCTAAGAGATCCACGACTAAGTAGGCCGTCATCGAAACGACTGCTAATGGCATCAAGTGGTGTAGTGTCCCGACCATTTCAGTAATCAATAAAATTGCGGTAAACGGTGCTTTACCAATGCCGGCAAAGTATCCAGCCATTGCAAAAATAATAAAGTTCGGAATCAAGTTCGTCGGCATCCAACCAACGGCAACCATGAACTGGGCATAGATTGCACCTAAGATGGCGCCCAGTGACAAGATTGGCAAGAAGATGCCCCCCGGCAAACCAGATCCATATGAAATGGTAGAAAAGGTAAACCGTAACACGAAAATTCCTAACAAGGCGAGTAACGCTGGCGTTACTGCGGCCAAATTCAAAATAACAGCATTGCCGCCTCCTAATAGCTGCGGCCAAATTAATCCAATCGGAATCACCAGTAAAAATGGCACCAAGCCATCCAACCAACTGGGCAACCGCAACTTGGCATACCAATTTGGCATCGTCAGCGTCACGTTTTGATATAGATAACCGAAAATACCGAGAAAAATCCCGAGCCCAATCAGATTGCCATATTGACTCAACGGAAGGTTATGGCCGTACGGAATGTGTAATACTGGTACAAGGCCAAAAAAATTGAGCGAAATAAAATTACTGGCCATCGCACTAACTAATGCGGTGGTCCAAATGATTGGTGAAAAATTATGATAAACCTCTTCCAGAACAAATAACGTACTGGCAATCGGTGCGTTGAAGGCCGCTGAAAGGCCAGCTGCTGCACCACCGGCAATCAAGGAGCGTCGATCTGATCCCGTCTGTTTGAGTTTCGACGCGACACCCTGACCAATCGTAGCTCCCAATTGAATCGAGGGGCCTTCGCGGCCGAGAAACAGTCCAGAACCAATGCCCAGAATACCACCGACAAACTTGCGCCAGAGCACTGACCACCAACTATAATCAAGCTCGCCAGCTAATTGACCCTCAACTTGTGGAATGCCAGACCCTTTAATATTCGGTTCATTCTTAACTAACCAACCCACAAAGAACGCCACAGCCACAGACAAGCCTATCCATGGAAAGAGCAGTAGCCAATTTGTATGAATTTGTGCGTACACCCATTGAACGAACCTCAGTCCCTGCTCGATGCTGAAACGAAAAATACTAACCACGATCCCAGCAATCACACCGACAATTAATGCCCGGCCAATCGAGCTGAACCGTGTAAAGTCAAAATGTTGTTTTGCAATGTGCGGCCGCTGTGCCACCATGAGTTCCCCCTCTTAATCATGATAATCGTTGTGCAATCACTTGCTGGACGGCCGCTAACGTCACGGGCGCTCCAGGATGTAATGCCTGAATCTGCTGTGGTCCATCTACGCGTAATAACAAACCTAATAACAGATCCTTTTCTAAGTCGTCAGTTTGATAAGTTTCCTTAAATCCAGCCAATAAGTCAGTATCATCATTAAATGCTTGCAAAATTAGCGGGACTAATTCCGTTTGTTTTGCAGCTTGATGGGCGGCACTGAATCGCTGTAAACCTAATTCACCACTAGTCACAATTAAATTCCCACCCACTAGATTGCCATGAACAAATTGATTAGGCGTTACGGTGTGTACTTGTAGCCAGGCCGTACGCTCGGCAACAAAGTCGGGGCCCAGTGTATCCCACTCGGTTGATTGGGCAGCGGTTGGCCCAAATGCAGGAACTTCAGTATTAAGTCGCGTCAACATCGTCCCAATCTGGCGCCCCAGTGTTGACTTAGCAAGGGGCTTAGCCGTTGCGCAAAATTCAGTTAGCGTCAGACCTTGTAGTGGCTGATAAATCACGTAGTAGAACTGGTACTTATCAAAAATGAAGCCCGCATGCAATAGACGCGGAGCACCCAAGCTCAATCGAGCCATCCGGGTCAGTCCAAAACGTTCCGCCTGATAATAGGCCCGAGTTTGGGGGATAACCTCACTGGGTGGAAAAATCGCGATTTGGGTGGGTCCGACCGTAAAGCGGGCGGCCAACTTATCCGCAACGGGTTCTGGCGTTTTATAAGGCTCATTTTCACTGGCATAAATTTTTTGAATCACCGGTTCAAAAGCACCGGCATTCAGTTGCAGTCCTTGCCAATCAGACCACTCATTAATTTGTTGCTGAAAGTCATCCATTCTGCTCGCTCCTTACTCAAAATACGCATGTTTCTATTCTACCACGACTCGTCCGTCCCTAGACCCTAAACTCAAACAGATGTTCCTTAAATTATGTATAATAAAAACGCCGTCCCATCGGAACGACGTTTTCATTAGAACTTCAAATTACTTGCTAGTAATGGTGTTCCGTGCAGCTTCGTCTAAGTTGTAGAAACCGTGGATACCTTTGTATTCTGAAGTGCTTTCAAGTTGGTCTTCGATCCGCATTAATTGATTGTATTTAGCAATCCGTTCAGTACGGCTCATTGAACCAGTCTTGATTTGGCCAGCGTTCATTGCGACAACTAAGTCAGCAATGGTCGTGTCTTCAGTTTCACCAGAACGGTGAGAAACGATGGCAGTGTAGCCAGCTTCTTTAGCCATTTCGATAGCTTCAACAGTTTCAGTTAAAGTACCAATTTGGTTAACCTTGATTAAGATTGAGTTAGCAACGCCCATCTTGATACCCTTTGCAAGGTAGTCCGTGTTCGTAACGAATAAGTCGTCACCAACGATTTGAACTTTCTTACCAAGCTTGGTAGTTGCCATTTGCCAGTCTTCCCAGTTGTTTTCATCCAAAGGATCTTCGATAGAAACGATTGGGTACTTGTCAACAATGCTGTCAAGTAAGTCAACGAATTCTTCGGCAGTAAATGATTGACCATTTTCGCCTTCACCCTTTAAGTCGTACTTGCCAGTTTCTTCGTTGTAGAATTCTGAAGCGGCACAGTCAAAGGCAATGGCAATATCCTTACCAGGCTTGTAACCGGCACGTTCGATAGCTTCAACTAAGATTTCGAATGGTTCTTCGTTGTTCTTCAAGTCAGGCGCAAAACCACCTTCGTCACCAACGGCAGTTGAGTAACCGCGTTCGTTCAAGATCGCTTTCAAGTTGTGGAAAGTTTCTGAACCCATCCGGATAGCTTCTTTAACTGAAGAAGCGCCAACAGGCATGATCATGAATTCTTGGAAGTCAACGTCGTTGTTGGCGTGGGCCCCACCATTGATAACGTTCATCATTGGTGTTGGTAAAACGTGAGCGTTGAATCCGCCAAGGTAGTTGTATAAAGGCATTTCAAGTTCGTCAGCAGCAGCACGTGCAGCGGCAATGGAAACACCTAAGATAGCGTTAGCGCCTAACTTAGCTTTGTTAGGAGTACCATCTAACTTGATCATAGCTTGGTCAATGGCACGTTGGTCAGTTACATCGTAACCAACAATTTCCTTAGCAATTAACTTGTTAACATTGTCAACGGCTTTAGTAACACCCTTGCCCATGAAACGGCTCTTGTCACCGTCACGTAATTCAACGGCTTCATGTTCACCAGTTGAGGCACCTGAAGGAACGATACCGCGGCCAAATGCGCCACTTTCAGTATAAAGTTCAACTTCAACAGTTGGGTTACCACGTGAGTCTAAGACTTCGCGAGCATAAATATCTGTAATAATAGACATTAATTTCTCTCCTTAAAATTGGCTTGTTATTTGTTTCACACTTATTGTAGAAGTTTGTCAATCAACTTGCAATAACTATTATTAGTTATTTTGATAATTAACAAGTTCCAAGAATGAATCAGGTTGTAATGAAGCACCACCGACTAAACCACCGTCGATATCATCTTTGCCCATTAATTCGTTAACGTTGGCTGGTTTAACACTACCACCGTATTGAATCCGAACTTTATCAGCAACTTCTTGTGAGTAAAGGTCAGCAACAGTCTTACGAACAACCGCACAAATTTCTTCAGCTTGGTCACTCGTAGCAGTCTTACCAGTACCGATGGCCCAGATTGGTTCGTAGGCAATAACCAATGAACTTACTTGGTCAGCTGATAAGTCTTTCAAAGCAGCCTTGATTTGGCCTGAAACCCATGATTCTGCTTCGCCGGCTTCACGTTGTTCTAATGATTCGCCACAGCAAATGATTGGCTTCATGCCGTTCTTGAAGATAGCGTGTGCCTTTTTGTTAATGTCTTCGTCAGTTTCGTGGAAATAACCGCGACGTTCTGAATGACCAATAACAACGTAATCAACGCCTAAGTCAGCTAAGGCAGCTGGTGAAGTTTCACCAGTAAATGCCCCAGCATCTTCAAAATAAGCATTTTCAGCAGCAATCTTTAAATCAGAACCCTTGGCAGCTTCAACCATTTCCTGTAAGAAAAGGGCTGGGGCAGCAACGACTGATTCAACTTTTGATGGATCTGGTAATTGATCCTTAACAGCATTAACGAAAGCTAAAGCTTCGCTAGCTGTTTTGTTCATTTTCCAGTTACCGGCAATAATAGGTGTACGCACGATAAACCTTCCTTTCGGAGAACAGATTATTTTTCAGAAATAGCAGCAATACCAGGTAATTCCTTACCTTCAAGGTATTCAAGTGAAGCACCGCCACCAGTAGAAATGTGGGTTAACTTGTCGCCAACGCCAAGTTGCTTAACAGCGGCAGTTGAGTCCCCACCACCAACGATGGTCGTTGCGTCTGATAAGGTTCCTAAGAACTTACCAATTTCAAGCGTACCCTTGGCGTAGTTGCTCATTTCGAAGACACCCATTGGTCCGTTCCAAACAACGGTCTTAGCGTCGCGTAAAACATCTTCGAATTCTTCGATTGACTTAGGACCAATATCTAAGGCCATGTAGCCATCAGGAATTGAACCTTCAACAACCTTGCTAGGAACATCGTTATCAAACTTTTCAGCAACGATTGAGTCGCTAGGTAAGACTAACTTGTCGCCAGCTTTTTCGATGATTGACTTAGCCAATTCAATCTTGTCTTTTTCAACAAGTGAGTTACCAATGCCCATGCCTTTAGCAGCATAGAACGTATAAGTCATCCCACCACCGATGATGATCTTGTCAGCTTTGCTGATTAAGTGATCGATAACACCGATCTTATCAGAAACCTTGGCACCACCTAAGATAGCAACGAATGGGTGCTTAGGATTGTCAACCGCGTCACCTAAGAACTTGATTTCCTTTTCCATTAAGAAACCAGCGGCAACTTGATCCATGTTTGAAGCAATCCCAACGTTAGAAGCATGGCTCCGGTGAGCAGTCCCGAAAGCATCGTTGACGTAGACATCACCAAGTGAAGCCCAGTACTTGCCTAATTCAGGATCGTTACCAGATTCGCGTTTAACTTGTTCGCCGTTAACAACGTCTTCAAAACGAGTGTTTTCAACAACTAAGACGTCACCGTCGTTCATGTTGTTGATGGCAGTTTCAAGTTGTTCGCCTTCAGTAACAGGTACGAAGGTAACAGGCTTGTTTAATAAGTTTGAAAGACGTTCTGCAACAGGACGTAAGCTTAAGCCCTTCTTGTCGTCTTCGCTCTTAATCCGACCTAAATGTGAGAATAAGATGGCTTTGCCATCATGTTCAATCACGTATTTGATCGTTGGTAAGGCAGCGACGATCCGGTTGTCGTCACCAATTTTGCCGTCTTTAATTGGAACATTAAAGTCGACACGAATTAAAACTTTTTTATCTTTAACATCTAAATCTGAAACGATTAATTTAGCCAATGTTAAAATCCTCCTAGAATTCGTGACTGCTGAAATTAAAAAAACGGCAAGAGGAGTTTTGCCTCCCCCCGCCGTCAAAACCATATGCGGTTTTAAAGTTCTTAACTATCTAATCAAATATTAGAGAGTGGCGAACTTCAATAAAGTACGTACCATTTGGCAAGTGAAGCCGTATTCGTTATCGTACCAAGCAACAGTCTTAACTAATTGGTTGTCACCATCAGAAGTAACTTCTGTTTGAGTAGGATCGAAGATTGAACCGAAAGTAGTACCGATAACATCAGATGAAACGATTTCGTCATCGTTGTAACCAAATGATTCGTTACCTTCAGTATGCTTCTTGATTGCGGCGTTAACTTCGTCAGCAGTAACTTTCTTGTCTAAGATAGCAACTAATTCAGTTAATGAACCATCAACAACACCAACACGTTGTGCATGGCCTTGTAATTTACCGTTCAATTCTGGGATAACTAAGCCAAGAGCCTTAGCAGCACCAGTTGAATGAGGAATAGTGTTTACACCGGCAGCACGGGCAGCACGGAAGTTACCACCACGTACAGGGCCGTCAAGTAACATTTGAGTTGAAGTGTAAGCATGGATAGTAGTCATAGTACCAACCTTGATACCGAATTCTTTGTTTTCAAAGAATGCTAATGGTGCAAGGCAGTTAGTAGTACATGAACCAGCAGAAACGATACGGTCATCTGCAGTCAAGATGTCATCGTTAACGTTGTAAACGATGGTCTTCAAGTCTGAGCCAGCAGGAGCAGAAATCAAGACACGCTTTGCACCAGCGTCCAAGTGAGCTTGTGACTTAGCCTTTGAAGTGTAGAAACCAGTACATTCGAGAACGAAGTCAACACCGTCGTTCTTAACCCAAGGAATATTTTGTGCTTGTGGTTCAGCATAAACACGGTAGTTCTTACCGTTAACAACGATTGAATCGTCGGTTGCTGAAACGTCAGCGTTCAAAGTACCATGAGTTGAGTCATACTTCAAAAGATGAGCCAACAATGCAGGTGAAGTTAAATCGTTAATAGCAACAACTTCGATATCACTTGACTTTTCACCAAGTTCTAAGATACGACGGAATGCTAAACGACCGATACGTCCGAAACCATTAATACCAATTTTTACAGACATACTAGAATTTCCTCCTTGTGGAAATAAAAATAGTTTTATTTTAAAAAGCAACTTCACTATAGAAGATTACTTTTTTAAAATCAAGTTAGCCGCACCCTCATCCGTGATCAAACACGTCTGTTTAGGTGCAATGTTCTTCATATACGCGGCAATTGCGGTGGCTTTTGAAGCCCCACCCGCAATGGCGAGTATAATCTCCCGATGGGCCAGTTCTCCGATTTGCAAACCAATCCGTGGAATTCGGTAGACCACGTTACCCTTCTTATCAAAGAAGTAACCAAAGGCTTCACCAATCGCTTCACGACTGCGTAACACCTTGATCTGATCCTCAGACATATTCCGGCGATGGGCCATTGAAATGGCTTCACCGATACTATGCACGACCACGTTAGCTTGCCCGATAATCGCCAGCACCTCTTGAATACTTGGTTCTTTGAGGAGTGGTTCATACGTTCGTTCACTGACCTGTTCTGGTACAAACAACGAGCGGAACTTACCGCCAGTATGTTGTGCCATTTGTGACGCGATGGTATTTGCTTGAATCGCAACCGATTCACCAACACCACCACGCGCCGGAACAAATAACAAATCACGTTTATCACCTAATTTATTAGTTAAGTGACTTGCCACATGTTCCATGGTATGCCCACCCATAACAGCAATAATATTACGCCCTTCCGGCAATAATTGCTGTAATAGCTGGTTCACTTCTTCGCCCATGGTCCCAATAACTTTCAACTGTCGATCGGAATCACCAGAAACGATGATGCAACGCTTAATATTAAAGTATTGCGCCAACTGTCGTTCTTTCTGGCGAATGCCCATTAGCTCATCCATAAAATGACTTAGGCCTACTAACACGTCTTGACCTTGCTGGGTAACTTGCATGCCCGATTTGTTTGTCATGATCAAATCTAGCTTCCGCAATGTATCCGTTTCGGTCCGTAACGTCCGTTCGCTAACACCTAACGTCTGAGCTAATAGCCGACGTCCAACTGGGGCCATCCAATTAATGGTTCTTAATACTAAGTAACGACGACTCAGCATGTCAACCATATCTGGGGCAATTGCCTCAATCCATTGAATATCTGAATGCATGGCATCCAACCTGCTCTCTAGTGGGACGGGTCTGGTCCAGCTATGTCGAAAAGCGACCCAAAGACTTCAAAAAACAAAGCACACAACGCAAATTCACTAAGAAATCAATGTTGCATACCTCTCTTACCACAACATGAATTATAACAGGTTCATAAGGTGGTTGCAAATGAAACCCCAATTAAACTTATAACCGACTGGTCCAAATGGCGCGTTAAATTATCGTTCGGTTCTCAAGTATTGTTTTCGCCTTGATGACGACGGAATATTAAGATTTTCGCGATATTTCGCCACTGTCCGCCGAGAAAGTTCGACATTTTCCGCATTAAGAATCTGAACAATTTTTTGGTCTGAAAGCGGTTTTTCTTTATTTTCCTGTTCGATCAAGGTCACAATTCGGTGTTGAACACTGTCGGCCGAAACGATTTTGCCACCAGTGGGACGTTTACTGACCGCTTTGGTAAAGAAACGTTTAAGTTCAAACATACCGAAGTCCGTTTGAATGTACTTTCCATTAATACTTCGACTGATTGTTGATTCATGCACTTTTAACTGTTGGGCAACATCTCGTAACAATAGTGGCCGTAAATCCGTCGTTTTTTCCAAGAAGAAGTCTGCTTGACGCTCGATAATGGCCGTTCCCACTCGAAAAATGGTTGCCTCGCGTTGCTGCAAACTGTTAGCAATCCAGTCATACTCACTTTTCTTTTCTTTCAAATATTCCGTAACTTCCTGATCATCATGCTGCCCCATCTGCTGATAATACCGACTGCGGAATTTAACCACCGGTTGAGCCATGGATGCGGTTCGCAATGCCAGCTGGCCTCCCTGATTCGTCACCACTAAATCGGGAAAGATGTACCCGGTCGTCTCCTGCCCGATTGCCGCACCGGGTACGGGTGTTAGTGTTCGCACATAATCATAAATACTTGAAATGTCCGCAAGCGTCACCTGATACTTCTTAGCCAACAAGTCCCATTGTCGATTAACCAGCTCGTCAAAACTTTCTTCTAAGACAATATAGGCTAAGTTCGGTGCATGGTCATCATTTTCTGTCTGCAACATCAGCGCTTCTTGCAAGCTCCGGGCCCCAACACCCGGCGGATCAAGTTGTTGTAATAAGGTAATTGCATCCAACAACTCAATTGGCGTTGCCTTAGTTTCTTGCCGAACCTGCCTCTCATCAATCCGCAAATAACCATTCACGTCAACGTACTCAATTAAATAAAGGACAATCTGACGCAAATGGGTATCACGCATCGTTAGGTGAATCTGATCCAACAAGTATTCAAATAACGAATGCTGATTAGAGGTCGACACACGCTCAATGAAATCCGCCTTAGTGGTTACATTTTTGGCTGCGTTCAAACTGGCGTGATTATTATTCCAATTTGTATCCACATCGATCAATGGGTTTTCTAATGCTTTTTGCGTTAGAAAATCTCTTAGTTCTTCCACATTAAACTGCAACATCTGAATGGATTGTTGTAGTCGCTGGGTCATCGCTAACTTCTGTGATTGCCGCTGTTGCTGGCGAAATCCTGGTCCCAGTGCCATAAAAATACCTCCCTGAATAAATTTTTATGTAAAACCCTTGTGTTTTTATCCATTATTCGCTAGAATATAATATGTTGTTTAGGCGCCCGTGGTGTAATGGATAGCACGTAAGATTCCGGTTCTTGAGATGGGGGTTCGATTCCCTCCGGGCGCATCAGTAGCTGAGAAATGATTCTCAGCTTTTTTTGTGCATTTATTTAAGTGACAACTACTGGACTATACCAGTCACATCTCCATATGGTAACTTAATTTAAACCAAACAACAAGTAATATCCTTTCGGGGTCAGTAATAGTACCTATACCCGCTCGTCCAAGTAAAAATAATCAAAAAGTAATCAGTTCAAGTAAACCATATACCAGTGTAGTCGTTTAGTAGATTTAATAACAGCTAAACTTACACTATTCAAATAATAATTACTACAATTGTTATTATATTATAGAATCGTTTTAATCATGGTAAATTTCATTCATGCATCCGATACTGATTAATTCGTTGCGAGCAACTTGAGTCCAGCAACAAGGTCAAGTCGTTTAATATGTCGGCTCACGTGCGAATTTCCAACTTCTATTAGACTCATCGTTGTGGGTCACTATCAGTAAATTGATTCACCTACTATCGCGATAATAAAATTATGCGGGTCGACTACTTTTAAATCACCACATTAGTGCTGAATATGCAAGTTCATTACTGCTTAATCTTGAATCATTATTATAAGAGAACATCGTTTTCAAGCCAAGGTAGACGCAACACTTAATCCAAGGCCTACTAACTAAAATCGTCGAAAAAAAGAGATTGGGTTCACCCAATCTCAAGCCGTATTATGATAGAAACCTAAGTATACCACGTTAACTGCATAAACGGAATTCTGTTTTTGAGGTTTTTCTTTTGACCTTCACTGACCTTAGCGGTAAACTACATTTATATTAGCAATCAGCTAATCAAATAATGCAACCTTAGGAGGCTAACAAATCATGTATCCAGTTCCTACAGTTATTGAACAGTCATCACGTGGCGAACGTGCTTATGACATCTATTCACGACTATTAAAGGACCGTATCATTATGTTATCCGGTCCCATTGAAGATAACATGGCAAACGCCATTATTGCCCAACTACTCTTCTTGGATGCCCAAGATTCAGGTAAGGACATCTATCTCTATATCAACTCACCAGGTGGTGTCGTTACTGCCGGCTTAGCAATCTACGATACGATGAACTTCATCAAATCTGATGTTCAAACCATCGTTATGGGGATGGCTGCTTCCATGGCTAGCGTCTTAGCTTCATCTGGTACTAAGGGCAAGCGTTTTGCTTTACCTAACTCTGAAATCTTGATTCACCAACCATCTGGTGGTGCTCAAGGTCAACAAACGGAAATTGAAATTGTTGCGGAAGAAATCTTGAAGACTCGTAAAAAGATCAACCAGATTTTAGCTGACAACTCGGGACAATCCGTTGAAAAGTTGAACCATGATACTGAACGTGATAACTACTTAAGCGCACAAGAGGCTAAAGACTACGGTTTGATCGATGATATTATGGAAAACAACAAATTAAAATAAGCTAATATCTTTGACTGGGCTAACTAGACGTTGGCCCAGTTTTTTTGCTCGTTTTCTTGTCATTCGTTTTGCAATAGCCCATACTGCACATAAGCAGGGATTACTACCCGGACAATATTACTTGTCCTTGAACTTAAAAGTAAAAAGGAGTCTCTATAATGACAAAAGTCTTTATTGCTGGTCAGCTTCCAGCCCAAGCTAATACGTTACTTTTACAAAGTCAGTTAGTCATTGATACTTATACCGGCGATAACCTGATCAGTCACGCGGAACTCATCCGTCGAGTCGCTGATGCCGACTTTTTGATTACCCCACTCTCAACTCAAGTAGATCAAGATGTCTTAGACCACGCCCCACACCTTAAACTGATTGCTAATTTTGGTGCTGGCACTAATAACATCGATATCGCGGCAGCAGCTAAGCGCCAGATTCCAGTCACGAACACGCCAAACGTTTCGGCGGTCGCAACCGCTGAATCAACGGTCGGTTTGATTATCAGCCTAGCGCATCGTATCGTGGAAGGCGATCACTTAATGCGAACTAGCGGCTTTAACGGTTGGGCGCCACTGTTCTTTCTCGGCCACAACTTACAAGGCAAGACACTCGGCATCTTAGGCCTTGGCCAAATTGGTCAAGCCGTTGCCAAACGATTACACGCCTTTGACATGCCCATCTTATACAGCCAACACCACCGCCTACCGATTAGCCGTGAAACGCAACTTGGCGCAACCTTTGTCTCCCAGGATGAACTTTTACAGCATGCCGACATCGTCACTTTACACCTGCCGCTTACCACACAAACAACCCATCTAATCGATAACGCTGCTTTTAGCAAAATGAAGTCCACGGCGCTCCTCATCAACGCCGCACGGGGGCCAATTGTCGACGAGCAAGCACTTGTGACGGCGCTGCAACAACATCAAATTGCTGGCGCTGCACTCGACGTCTACGAACATGAACCGCAAGTCACACCTGGTTTGGCCACGATGAACAACGTCATTTTGACACCTCATCTTGGCAACGCAACGGTCGAAGCTCGCGATGGCATGGCTACCATTGTCGCGGAGAATGTGATTGCGATGGCCCAACATCAGCCAATCAAGTACGTGGTTAACGACGTAACACCAGCATAGACCAATCAGTGTAGTTGTCTTGCGTGACAACTCAAGCACTGTAGAACCATTCGTCGAAATAAATAAGCGGTCCACTTCGATTCGTCAAGACACTCTGACAAGTCGAAATGGACCGCTATTTTGTTTTGATCAAGGCAACGTATGGACCTGGCGCTCCTACTAAGGTAACAGCTAAACGACCAGTTACCATGAACGTCCCTCAATCAGTTAATTATTTGGCAATATAAGCATACTTATAATTCCACTGTGTCCCAGCAGTATTATGAATAATACCCTTTACCTTTGGATTTTGTAAATAAGAGTATACCGTCTGATACAATGGCGTAATTCCTTGGTCCTTCATGATCGTCTTCTCAGCGTTGATCATATCTTGCCAACGAGCACTAGTATCATTAGCATCCTGGTTTTGGGCCTTGTTAACCAACGCATTGTACGTGCTGCTGTTATATTTTCCGTAATTATAACCACTATTATTAGTCATAATTTGCAAGTGCGAGATTGGGTCGTTGAAATCAGCACCCCAACCACTGAGATAAAGGTCAAAATCACCACTTTGAGCACGACTTGAAGCTACCTTTGATGGAATGTTGGATAAGTTGACCGTCATACCATCGAGATTCTTTTCTAATGCTGATTTCAAGTATTGTGAAATCGGCTTATTAGGTTCGTCATTAGAAGCTAATAACTGAATGGACAATTTCTTAATTCCCGTTTCCTTAAGGCCTTGTTTCCATAACTTTTGTGCCAGCGCTTTGTTATATGACGTTGAATTCTTAACCGTTGATTCATCTGCAAAATCCTTACCAGTTTTAGCGTCTTTAACTAAATCCTGAGGAACAAACGTCTTTGAGACCGTTGATGCGTCACCAATCACATTCTTTACTAACGTCTTGCGATTGATCGACAATGAAATTGCTTGACGAATCTTAGCGTTATTGAGCGCCTTTTTGATTGTCGCATTACTGTCTTGGAAATTATAAACCAGAAACGCGGTGATAGAATAAGGGTACGTGGTATAATCAGAACTGCTCTTCATATTCTTAACTTGTTCACTCGCTAATTGCGTTAGATCAAGTTTCTTTTCTTGGAACAAGTTCAATGTTGTCGTAGTACTCTCATTGACCGTGTAGTTGATCTTTTGTAGGTGGACAGCTTTCTTATCCCAGTACTGATTATTTTTTACAAACTGCCAGCTATTATTAGTTCCAGTCCAGCCAGTCAACTTAAACGGCCCACTGTAGAGCATGTACTGAGCCTTAGTGGCATATTTGCTACCCCATTTTTTGACCGCTTTCTCACTAATTGGTCCAAACAACGGGTAGGTCATTAACTTCTTAAAATAAGTAATTGGCTTGTCAAGAGTCACAATAAAAGTATGTTCGCCTTGCGCCTTGACGCCCAATGTACTTGGTGACTTTTTCCCAGCGACAATTTCATCCGCATTCTTCACCCCTGAGAAGAGGTAGGCATACTGTGACTTAGTTGCTGGGGTGACGGTCCGTTTCCAAGAATAGACAAAGTCTTGCGCGGTTATCTTCGAACCATCGCTCCACTTCGCATTGCGAATCGTAAAGGTATACGTCTTGCCATCCTTTGAAACCTTAGTGGACTTAGCTAATCCCGGTGTAATGCTACCATTCTTTCCTAACCGGTATAAGCTTTCAAAAATATTACCCGTACTGCCATATCCCGACATATTGGAAATATCGATTGAATCCAATGAACTAGGGTACGACAAGTTTAAAACCTGACTACTTGCATACTTGCCATTACCAGAAGACTGGCTATTGTGCTTCCCACACGCAGCCAGCACCGTCACTAATACTAGGCTCATTACCACTGCTAACACTGATCGCTTCTTCAAACTTCTCGCCCCTTTACATTCCCATTTTGATGTGTTGATCTACTTATTCCCATCGGTTGTAACAAAAAACGCCTGTTCAGAATCTCGTCAGATTCCAAGCAGGCGTTTCAAAATTAACGATTTGAGCTCAATCCCGTTATTTTTGATGCAGAGACGCTTGTAATTCAACGCAAATAGCCATGTTGTTTGATTCACAACATGGGCAGCACATCATCATTTGCATTGTTGATTTTTGCATAATTACGTCTCTCCGATTTCAATAAGATGTGTTCAGTATAAATAGTTGCACTTACTTTTGTCAAGTGCTTTTCGAGTATGGCGAACGACAATCAATCCATTTCAACCCAAAAAAGCCGCTAACACCATCTAAAATGGTTAGCAAGCTTTTCAACAAAACTCATGCTTAAGCCATCCTTATCGACAACTAAGCATCTTTTTGTAATTGTTCCGCAAATTGATTGATTTTACGCAGCCGATGATTGATTCCAGACTTAGAAATCGGCCCGCCCGGAACAAGGGTTCCTAGTTCCTTGAGGCTAACTTCACGATGTTCCAACCGGGCAACAGCGACTTCTTGTAATTTTGGTGGTAACTGTTGTAATCCCACCGTAGCATCGATCAATAAAATATTTTCAATCTGTTTGCTAGAGGCATTGGCAACCTTATCCATGTTGGCGTTCTCACAGTTAACCAACCGATTGACCGAGTTACGCATGTCCCGCATGATTCGAATATCTTCAAACTTAAGCATGGCATTGGTCGCACCAACCAATGACAAGAAGTCGGCAATTTTTTCCGCTTCCTTGATGTACGTAATAAAACCACCACGCCGATCAGTCGTTCGTGAATTCAAGCCATACTGATTCATCATCTCGGAGATCATATGATTATGTTCCTCATACAGTGAGTAAATTTCCAAATGATACCGGGAAGTTTCAGGATTATTAACCGAACCGCCCGCTAAAAAGGCGCCACGCAAATAAGAACGCACCGCAGCATCATCCGTTAACACTTCAGTTGGTGCCACTTCAACGATTTGATAATCCTTTAAGATACCCAAATCAGCGAGTACCATGTCCGTACCGGTCTTCAATCGTACGATGTACAAATTATTCTTATTTAATTTCATTTTGCGCCGAACAATCAATTCACTATCGACGTCATAAAATTGTTTGAGTAGCCGGTAAATACGCCGCGCGATGGCCGGATTTTCCGTCTGAATATTCAAAATGAAGTGATGATTAGCAATGCTGATCGCCCCATTCATTCGAATCAAAGCCATTAATTCAGCCTTAGCATTCTCGCGATGGACAGCGAGGTTAGTCAATTCTTTCTTAACGTCACTGGCGTATGACATGCCACGACCCCCTTATCTGAAAACGTCGGAATGACCGACTAGATTCATTAATTCAGCGACAACTTGGTCGCCATCATGAAAGGCCCCATTATCACGGAGTTTCAAGAAGTTCGATGAGATTACGCGACAGTTTTGTTCACGTAACCCCCGGAAGTCATGACTCACTTGCTTTGAAACTTCGTTAAACTTATGAAAATCCATGTAATCTTCTGGCACTTTTTCGGTGTTAACTAACACCGTATTAATAAAGTTCTGCCCCAAATGGCGGTTTAAGACCCGTACATGATCAGCATCGGAGAAATTATCCGTTTCACCTTTTTGAGTCATAATATTACAAATATAAACCACTTCTGCATCAGACTCACAGACGGCCCGACCAATATTTCCAATCGTTAGGTTCGGTAGAATACTGGTAAACAAACTACCGGGCCCCAAAACAATCTGATCTGCCGCCATAATCGCATCAATAACTGGTTGAACTGCTTGTGGTTCCTTACCATTCTTGTCAGTGACCCAAACGCGTTCCAATGACTTATGGGCCGCGGTAATTTCGGCTTCACCTACTAACTCGGTACCGTCACTAAACTTACCATGTAGCGTGAGTGCCTCGTTGGCTGCCGGGTAAACATGACCATCTACTTGCATCATATTTGATAATTCCTGCACCGCGTCAAACACCCCAGATTTCATTTCCGTTAGTGCCGCAATAATTAAATTACCAATCGCATGACCTGCAAAAAATTGATCATCACCCTGGAAACGATACTGAAAAATATCTTTATACAAATCCGGCCAACTCGACAACGCCACCATTACATTACGAATATCACCAGGTGGAACCACGTTAACGTAATTGCGAATAATGCCGGATGACCCACCATCATCAGCCACCGTCACCACTGCGGTAATATCGACTGCCTGCTTACGCAAGCCGTTCAGAACAACCGGCAAACCGGTCCCTCCACCAATCACCACAATTTTAGGCCGCTGGGTCTTAAATGTGTATTTTCTCATGAGCGATTAACAGTTTCCTTTCGTTTCTCAATATCACGATGACTGATGTGCACCTTGTAGTGCTTAGCCAGCGCTTCACCGATACGTTGCGTCAAGGCAACGGACCGGTGTTGACCGCCCGTACAGCCAATCGCAATCGTCAAACTACTCTTGCCCTCGGCTTCATAGCCGGGCATAATGCTTTCCAGCATACTCAAGAACTGCTGGTAGAAAGCTTCCGTAGCTGGTTGCTGCATAACGTAATCCGCCACAGGTTTATCTAGTCCCGTCAGCTTCTTTAATTCAGGAATGTAGTATGGATTAGGCAAGAAGCGCACATCCATAACGATATCTGCATCAATCGGGAGTCCGTATTTAAAACCGAATGATAGCATTTCAATATGAAAAGTCTCATCCTGATCCGTTTCGAATTTATCAAAAATCGATTCGCGTAATTCACGTGGTGTCAACGTCGACGTATCAATGACGTATGAAGCCCGATCTTTCAATGGCGCCAATAATTCTCGTTCTTTGCGCACGCCATCCATGACGCGACCTTCCATGGCTAATGGATGGGAACGCCGCGTCTCTTTATAACGTGACACTAATTCTTCGTTGGAAGCATCTAAAAACAGAATCCGGGTCGACACAAAGTCCGTGTTGTCTAAGTTAGCCAACATATCCATAATTTCGTCGTAAAAAGCCCGCGAGCGTAAATCAATCACTAACGCTACTTTCTTTATTTTACCCGACTCCTCAACTAATTCTGAGAACTTCGGTAATAACGCTGGTGGCATATTGTCAATGCAAAAATAGCCCAGGTCTTCAAAGCTTTGAACCGCAACCGTCTTACCGGCACCGCTCATCCCAGAAATAATTACTAGTTGTAATGATTCTGCCATGCTGTATTGGCCCCCTCTAGTCCATATTGTTGGTAGTATAACACACCGGGTGTGTCATTTCTACTGACGTGCCACTTCGACCCGCCATTTGATTCCAAACAGTATTACATTAACGCGCAAAAAAAAGACCCCTTAACAACACCCTGACACCACCAATAGTGAGCGCCAAGTATCGCTAACGAGTCAATACTGCCAAGCTAGTTACGCCGAGCAAAAGCAATCAAGATTGCGTTGATGCCAAAAACTGCAAAGTAGAAACTAACCAGTACGTTGAAACTAATCACAGCAACCATTGGATTGATTACTAATAAGATTCCCAATGCCAAACTAATAATATCCAAGATTAAAGATAGAACAAAATACCCGGTTCCAAAGACGCGTAGATGTGAGACTACGGTCAGCCGTTCAATCGAATCGATCAAGAACCAAAAGGCAAAGACGTAACCGAGTACCAGTACCCCAGTCGGTGCGTGGAATAAAAATAATAACCCCACTAAAATATCAATAATCGCAAACACAAGGGCAAAGTTTGCCCGCAACCCTGTTTCACGGCGTAGTTTTGTGTACCCACCGATTGTGGTGACCCCGCTAATAATTGCGGCGATGGCAAATAAAAAGACTAAACTTAAAAGTGCTGCTTGTGGTTGCTTGATGACAAAGTAAGCGGCGATCAAGAAAACGATCCCCGTCATGAATTCAGTCCAATCAAACCCCCAGCGATGATCATTAAACATACATCAACATCTCCCATATCCGATATTAATTCCATCTTACCAGTTAATGTAAGAGTTTCCAATTTTTCTGATAGACTTTATGTTAGCTTAATGCTTTTTCAAAATGTCAATAGCATTAAAAATGGCCTCTAAATGCCGAGTCTCCGCCACTTAGAGGTCATCTTTAAAAATAATATCAATGGTCAAATTGATAAGCATTAATTAATCAGTGGTTTCAGATTGATAGGCTGACAATTGCGTTTGTGCCCGTTGCAATTCTTGTCTAATCTGATCAAAACCAGTACCACCTAGCGAATGCCGCCGTTCCACCGCAACTTTTGCGTTCAAATCATGGTAGACATCTTCTTGGATCAGCGGTGAGATTGACTGATATTCTTTGAGTGGAATATCCTGCAACGGCCGCTGTTTTTTCAAGCCATCCAAGACGAGCTTCCCCGCAATGGCATGGGCCTCCCGAAATGGGATTCCTTTGTTTGCAAGGTAATCGGCTAGTTCGGTCGCATTTGAGAAATCGTTAGTCGTGGCATCAGCCATCCGATCTTCATTAACGGTCAGCGTTGCCAACATGCCGGTGAAGACGTGGAGACTCGTTAACACGGTCGTGACCGTATCAAACGCCCCTTCTTTGTCTTCTTGCAGATCCTTATTGTAAGCGAGCGGAATCCCTTTCATGACAGTTAGCAATCCCATCAAGTTGCCGTAAACCCGGCCGGACTTGCCCCGAATCAATTCGGCCATGTCAGGGTTCTTCTTTTGCGGCATAATCGAACTACCCGTTGAAAACTGATCGCTCAAACTGATGTACTTGAATTCATAACTGCTCCAGCTGACAATTTCTTCACAAAACCGTGAGAGATGCATCATCAGGATCGAAGCATTGCTGAGAAACTCAAGCACGAAGTCCCGGTCAGAAACGGCATCCAAACTATTATGATAGACTTCACTGAATCCTAATAGTTTCGCACTATATTCCCGGTCGATTGGAAAAGTCGTTCCAGCAAGTGCAGCGGCTCCCAATGGCGAAATATCGGTATGCTTCAGGTTAAACTCGAAGCGTTCCATGTCCCGCTTGAACATTTGGTAATAAGCTAACAGGTAGTGCGCGTACGAGATGGGTTGGGCGTGTTGCAAATGCGTGTACCCCGGCATGACCGTCTCCACGTTTTCACTCGCTTTATCGACCAATACTGTTTCCAGTTCATGTAGCCGGTCCAATATTAGTGGTAATTGATGCTTCAAGTACAAGTGGAAATCCGTGGCAACTTGGTCATTCCGCGACCGGGCCGTGTGCAACTTCCCAGCGACCGGCCCAATCTCTTCGGTCAATAATGACTCAATATTCATATGAATGTCTTCGTTGACCGTTGAAAATTCCAACTTACCTTGTTTTTGACGCTCAGCCAAGGTTTCCAATCCAGCAACAATTTGATCAACATCAGCGGCGGGCAAAATACCAGTTTTCTTCAACATTTTAACGTGTGCCAGTGAACCAGCAATATCTTCTGCGGCAAGCAACTGGTCAAAGCTAATTGATGCCCCAAAGTCATCAACATACTTAGCACCCGTTTCGGTAAACCGGCCACCCCATAGCTTCTGGGTACTCATTAGGCGTGTGCCTTATCAGTCTTAGCTTCAGCCTGAGCCTTCGCTTGGACTTGGGCATTAACTTGCGTTGGTAGGCCCCATAGCTTAATGAAACCAACTGCCGCTTGTTGGTCAAATGAATCCGCTGATGTATAGGTTGCCAAGTTCGTATCATATAGTGAGTTGGGTGACTTCCGCCCCTCAGTAATAACGTTACCCTTGAAGAGTTGTACCCGAACTACCCCATTGACGACTTGCTGAGTTTGCTTTAAGAAGGCAACCATCGCTTCCATCAATGGTGAGAACCAAAGACCGTTGTAGATCGTATCCGCAAGCTTTTGTTCAATGATTGGCTTGAAGTGAGCTAACTCACGCTCAAACGTCAAATCTTCCAAATCTTTATGTGCTTTGAGCAATACCGTTGCAGCTGGTGCTTCGTAAACTTCCCGTGACTTGATACCGACCAACCGGTTTTCAATATGGTCGATCCGACCAATTCCATGTTCACCAGCAATCTGATCCAACTTGATGATTAAATCAGCTAGGTTAAGTGATTCACCATCTAAAGCAACTGGCACCCCAGCCTCAAAAGTGATTTCCAAAGTCGTTGGCGTATCCGGCGTATCAGCTAAGGCCTTCGTCCGGTCAAACGCATCGGCAGGCGCGCCCTGCCATGGATCTTCTAGAATGCCACATTCATTAGCCCGGCCCCATAAGTTTTCGTCAATCGAGTAAGGACTGTCCAAATTGATTGGTACGGGAATATTGTGTTCCTTAGCGTAATCGATCTCTTCTTCCCGTGACCAGTGCCAATCACGTACAGGCGCTTCGATCTTGATATCCGGTGCAAGAGCGTGGATGGCAACCTCAAACCGAACCTGATCATTACCCTTCCCAGTACAGCCATGGGCAATTGCAACAGCGTGCTCTTGCTTGGCTAATGTGACTAACTTCTTAGCAATTAAAGGACGTGAAAGTGCTGAAACCAGCGGGTATTCACCTTCATACAAGGTATGACCTTGTAAAGCAATTAACGCATATTCTTCAGCAAATTCTTGCTTAGCATCAATCATATATGATGAAACAGCCCCTAATTTTAGGGCCTTTTCTTTGATTGCATCCATGTCCTTGCCTTCACCAACATCAATTCCGCAGGCCACAACATCATAGCCCTTATCCTTCAACCAACTAATTGCGACCGACGTATCTAAACCACCAGAATAAGCGAGAATAATTTTATCATTTTGTTTGACCATTGATTTGTACCTCCGAAATTTTTATCTTTGCTTTTATCAATGACAGTATCGTACCACCCAATTTAACTTTATTCAATAATATTTTAAATATATTCATTATTTGCGCAATATTCACTAAAATATAGAATTTTTATGCAGATATTCACCAATATCAGTATATTTTTTGTTATTTTTGAAACACTACCTTAATCTAATCTTAGATTGTTTTCCCACGATTCAGGACCGCTAAGCTCGCACAATGTCAGTAAACAGCAAAAAGAGCCTAGCTTTTCGTTATGAAAAGCTAGGCTCTTTTTAATTGGTGGCCGGCACCACCATTACTTTTTATATTTTGGTCTATTCAACGACTTTGCGTACAAATGGATCCGATGAAATTCCTTGCGATAAAATCAACTTGGCCCATTCCTTAGCTGAGAATAAAGAATGATCCTTGTAATTCCCACAGCTATCGATGGTCGTCCCTTGTACGTCTTCCCACTTAGCTGGGCCAGCAATGAATTCTAATGAGGACTTCAATGCCTTAGCAACTTCAACGGTGTCATGTTCACCCCAAGTAATCAAATGAAAACCAGTCCGACAACCAAATGGTGAGCAGTCAATCACGCCATCCATCCGATCACGTAATAATCCAGCCAACATATGTTCAATCGTGTGTAAGCCCGCCGTATCAATAGCGGTCTTGTTAGGTTGAACTAACCGCAAATCAAAATTAGTGATGGCATCACCCTTAGGCCCATTTTCCACCGTAATTTTACGAACGTAAGGTGCTAAAACCTTGGTATGATCTAATGTAAAACTTTCTACTTTAGCCATGTACAAACAACTCCTCTAAATTAAAATTACATTACAAACTCAAGTGTAGCACATTGCCCGTTATTTAGCAGGTGCAGTTGCTTCACGTGCTCGATCCCGTTCTAGAACGGGCTTCAAGTATTGGCCAGTATAACTTTCAGCCACTTCAGCGACCTGTTCTGGTGTCCCAGTAGCAACGATTGTTCCGCCGCCGTCACCGCCTTCTGGGCCCAAGTCAATCAAATAATCCGCCGACTTCACAACATCCAAATTATGCTCGATGATTAACACGGTATTACCCGCATCCACCAACCGATCCAAGACACCAATCAAGCGCCGAATATCTTCACTGTGCAACCCAGTCGTTGGTTCGTCCAAGATGTAGAAATTCTTCCCCGACTGTTGTTTGTGCAATTCGGAAGCTAACTTCATCCGTTGGGCTTCTCCACCTGATAAAGTCGTGGCGGGTTGGCCTAACTTAACATAGCCCAAACCAACGTCGACCAAGGTCTGTAGTTTCCGTCGAATCTTTGGAATTGGTTCAAAGAACTTAACAGCTTCTGAAGCGGTCATTTGAAGAACATCGGCAATATTTTTGCCTTTGTATTCAACTTCCAACGTTTCAGAATTGTATTGCTTACCATGACACACTTCACAAGGTACAAAGACATCGGGCAAGAAATTCATTTCAATTTTTAGAATCCCGTCACCGTGACAAGCCTCACAACGACCACCCTTAGTATTAAAACTAAAGCGGCCCTTCTTGTAACCACGTAATTTAGCTTCATTCGTTTGTGCAAATAAATCACGAATATTGTCAAAGACACCAGTATATGTGGCCGGATTACTGCGTGGTGTTCGGCCGATTGGACTTTGGTCAATATTAACTAACCGTTCAATATTCTTAATACCACTGACACTCTTATACTTACCAGGCTTTTCAGAATTACGATTCAACTTCTGTGCCAATACGCGTTTCAAAACATCGTTAACCAAGGTCGACTTACCAGAACCGGAAACCCCCGTTACCACGACAAATTCGCCTAGTGGAAAATCAACGTCAATTTGCTTGAGGTTGTTTTCGGCCGCACCAGTGATACGAATCTTCTTACCATTACCCGGACGCCGAGTTTCAGGTAGTGGGATAAACCGTTTGCCCGATAGATATTGGCCGGTCAGTGACTTCCGCGAGCGAGCCACTTGCTTGGGCGTTCCGGCCGCCATGACCTCACCACCGTTTTCACCGGCACCCGGGCCGATATCCACGATATAGTCAGCGGCCCGCATCGTGTCTTCATCATGTTCGACCACGATCAACGTATTCCCCAGATCGCGCATCTTCTTAAGTGAACCAATCAAGCGGTCGTTATCCCGCTGATGCAATCCAATTGATGGTTCATCCAAGATATAGAGCACGCCGGACAAGTTCGATCCGATCTGTGTTGCTAACCGGATTCGCTGGGCTTCCCCACCAGACAGCGTCCGTGCAGAACGGCTGAGCGTTAAGTACGCCAGTCCCACATTTTGCAAGAATGATAACCGGTCGCGGATTTCCTTCAAGATTGGTTTAGCAATCACGAGACTTTGTTCTGATAAGCTCAACTCGTTAAAGAAATCGAGTTCCTTACCAATGGCTAAGTCAGAGACCATCCCGATATGTTCGCCACCAACTTTGACAGACAGGGCCTTGCGATTTAAGCGGAACCCATGACAAGTCTGACAAGTGAGTTCCGTCATATACTTTCGCATCACATCGCGGGTGAAATCACTATTCGTTTCGTGGTAGCGGCGGTCAACATTGTTGATAACGCCCTCAAACACAGCGTCAACATCGCGAACACCACCAAAGTCGTTCTGGTAGTGGAAATGGAACGTCTTTCCGTTAGACCCATACAAAACCGTTTGTTGATCAGCTTTTGATAAGTCTTCATACGGCACATCCATCGGAATTTCTAACTGTTCACAAGCTTGCTTCAACATTTCAGGATAATACTGTGAACTGATTGGATTCCAAGGCGCTAACGCACCTTCAGCCAATGTCAGCGACTTATCAGGTACGACAAGGTCCTCATCGACTTCTAGCTTGATTCCGAGACCTTCACAGTCTGGACAAGCTCCCTGAGGCGCGTTAAACGAGAATAATCGTGGTTCAAGTTCTCCCACAGTAAACCCACAGATAGGACAAGCATAATGTTCTGAGAACATAATGGGTTCGCCACCGATCACATCCGCAATCGCATAGCCCCCACTTAATCGCAACGCCGCTTCAAAAGAATCAAATAACCGAGAACGGTCACCTGACTTCACAACGATCCGATCAATGACGATTTCAATCGTGTGTTGTTGATTCTTGTTCAGTTCAAAAGTTTCACTGATATCATGAATATCACCATCAACACGGACCCGCACGAAACCTTCACGCTTGATCTTTTCAAAGATCTTTTTGTGCTCGCCCTTTTTCTGGCGGACAATTGGTGATAAAATCTGCAACTTCGTTCGTTCCGGTAATTTCTGAATCCGATCAACCATCTGTTCAACAGTTTGACTCGCAATCGGTGTCCCATCGTTCGGGCAAATCGGTTCACCGACTCGGGCCCACAGTAACCGTAAATAATCATTGATTTCTGTAACGGTTCCGACCGTTGAGCGCGGGTTTTTGGATGTTGTTTTCTGATCGATCGAAATAGCCGGACTAAGCCCATCAATTGAATCAACGTCTGGTTTTTGCATCTGTCCTAAGAATTGACGCGCGTACGCTGACAAACTTTCCACGTAGCGACGTTGTCCTTCCGCGTACAAGGTATCGAACGCTAACGAACTCTTACCTGAGCCAGACAGCCCCGTAATCACGACTAATTTGTCGCGCGGGATGGTAACGTCGATATCTTTTAAATTATGGGCTCGCGCACCGTGAATGACAATCTTATCATTTGCCAAAAAAAGGCCTCCTCAATCTCAAGCCAGCAACCTGCTAGCTAATTTGTGCTTTCAATTCCATGACCGTATCACGCAGCGTTGCGGCTTGTTCAAAGTCGAGCTTCTTAGCGGCGGTCTTCATCTGTTCTTCCAACTTACTAATCATATCTAATTGTTGTTCACGGGTCATATCATCAAAGTCGGTTTCTAAGAAGTCATCCTTCTTGCCCGCGTCTTCAGTGGTCTTCGTCGAAGCAATTAGCTCTGGAATGGCCTTCTTAATCGTATGTGGCGTGATGTGATGATCTTCATTGTACTTCATCTGTACGGCACGACGACGTGCAGTCTCATCCATCGCGGCCTGCATCGAATCAGTCGTGGTGTCAGCGTACATAATCACTGAACCGTGCTCATTACGAGCCGCCCGACCAATCGTTTGGATCAACGAACGCTCGTTACGAAGGAAACCTTCCTTATCCGCATCCAAAATCGCAACTAGTGAAACTTCGGGAACGTCAATTCCTTCCCGCAACAAGTTGATCCCGACCAACACATCGAACTTGCCCAGACGCAGGTCGCGGATGATCTGCGTTCGTTCCAACGTCTTAATATCACTGTGCAAGTACCGTACCTTGATGCCTAAATCCTTAAAGTAGTCGGTCAAATCTTCCGCCATCTTCTTAGTTAACGTGGTGATAAAGACCCGTTCGTTGACCTCAATGCGCTTATTGATTTCACCCACTAAGTCATCGATCTGACCCATAATCGGTCGAACCTCAATCGTAGGATCCAATAAACCAGTTGGTCGAATAATTTGCTGGACGACATGCTTGGTCCGATCCATTTCGTAAGGGCCCGGCGTTGCGGACATATAAACCACTTGATTAATATGCTGTTCAACTTCTTCAAGTTTCAATGGCCGGTTGTCCAACGCACTTGGCAAACGGAAGCCATAATCGACTAGCATTTGTTTACGTGCTCGGTCCCCATTATACATTCCCCGAACTTGGGGCATCGTCACGTGTGACTCATCGACCACGAGCAAAAAGTCCTTCGGGAAGAAGTCCAGTAACGTATACGGTGGTTCGCCAGGTTTACGGCCATCCATAAAACGTGAATAGTTCTCGATACCACTAGTGTAGCCCATTTCTTTGAGCATTTCGACATCATAGGTCGTCCGCTGCTTGAGTCGTTGCGCCTCTAACAATTTGCCATCGGCTGTCAATTCTTTCAGGCGGCCATCCAACTCATCTTCAATGCCCTTGATGGCGTGTTCCATAATCGCATCATTCGTCATAAAGTGGGTCGCTGGGAAGATCGCAACATGTTCACGATCAGCTACAATTTCACCGGTTAAGGCGTCAATCTCACGGATTCGATCAATCTCATCGCCAAAGAATTCAACGCGCAATGCGTGGTCATCCCGTGAAGCCGGAAAGATTTCTACGACATCACCATGGACCCGAAAACGCCCCCGCTGGAAATCAATATCGTTACGATCAAATTGAATATCAACAAGTTTACGCAACAGATCATTGCGGTCGATCTCCATGCCGACTCGCAGTGAGACTACGTGATCTTGGTACTCGTGAGGATCCCCTAAACCGAAAATACTGGAGACCGATGCCACGACGATCACATCGTTGCGTTCCAATAATGAGCTGGTCGCAGAGTGCCGTAACTTATCGATTTCATCGTTGATTGCCGAGTCCTTTTCGATATAGGTATCACTCGAAGGCACGTACGCTTCCGGCTGATAATAATCGTAATAACTCACAAAATATTCAACGGCATTGTTCGGGAAAAACTTCTTAAACTCCCCGTATAATTGACCCGCTAACGTCTTGTTATGTGACAAGATTAACGTTGGCTTATTCACCTTTGCAATCACGTTCGAAATTGTAAAGGTCTTCCCGGTCCCGGTCGCCCCCAACAAGATCTGCTCTTTTTCTCCCGATTCAATGCCAGCAGTTAATTGCTGGATCGCTTGGGGTTGATCGCCCGTTGGTTGGTAATCTGAAACTAAGTCAAAATGATTATTATCTACCCGATCAATCAAACGTAGTCCTCCTTTTAAACGGTCACCCGTTCATATCATCTATTGATAACTAAATCTTACTGTCGCACCATAAAAAATAGGCAAGCCCGCGCTTCCCTATCACATTCAAATCGCATTTAATTTTAGCACATCGAACATACTTTCGCCATTAATCGGATTGCGGCCCGGCCGTTAAAATCTGGGTCGTCAGCGCCTGTAATTGATCCTGATGCGTGAACGGTTCCGCTAACATCTCTGGCAGCACTGCTTTTAAGAAATATTGAACACTAGTCATCTTTTTAAACGCGACAATTGTTTTTAAACTTTCTTGATAAATATCCCTAAAAACTGGTTCTGGATTACCCTTTTGAATTTCACCAAACGACTCATACAATAGGTCAATTTTATCGGCTACCGACAATATCTGGCCTTCTAGCGTTTCATCCTTGCCTTCTGATAGACGCCGTGAATAAGCTGCCTGAAACTCAGCCGGAATCTCATTTTGCACAAAATTTTGTGATAATTTATGCTCAACATCCGCCAGCATCGTCCGTAGCGTCGGCGTTGCGTACTTGACAGGCGTCTTAATATCCCCGATAAAACGCTCATTATAGTCGTGATTCAGCGCCTTCTCATAGAGGGCTCGCCAATCAACAATTTGTCCGGCATTTTCTTCCACATCACCTAAAAATTGGGCAACTTCGGCAACTTTGAATGAATGCGCCGCAACTGAATGATTCTGATACTTGAAAAAACCCGGGGCCCGTTGAATCGTTTCTAAATTACTTAAGCTCTGAAAATATTGATGCATTCCCATTGCAGCCCACCATCCTTCAATCTAATTTGGCCTAAGTGTAACAAAAGCGCCCCGGGGACGCAAACCCGGAGCGCTTTCGCTGATTAGCTTAACTGTTATGCAATATTAAACTTGCTGATGTGAATGAACCTGGTTCGGTAATCGTAACATAAACGCCATTAAATAAGAGACAATCAAGAATCCGGCCACCACTAGATATGGATAGTGATAATTCATATCTAGTAACATCCCCGACATGATTGGGCCAACGATATTGCCAACACTCGTTAAGGACATGTTAAGCCCATTGATTAGCCCCTGGTTGGCCTCACTTGCTTTCGTTAATAGGGTCGTAATAGCGGGCCGCAAAAGATCGAATGCCGAAAAAATAACGAGCGTTGCAACCATGACAGCAACTTTCGAATGAGCCTGCGTAATCCAGATAGTGCAGAGCGCCGCAGCTGCAAAGCACACCCGAATGACCCGCCGTTCGCCCCAACGCTGGACAAAGGTATCAAATAGTGCCACCTGTAGGAAGAGCGAAATCAAACCATTTAAAGTCAAGACCAACGCAATGTTGCTCAGACTAAAGTGAAAGACTTCATTCACGTAAATACTATAAATGCTCTCAAACCCCTGTAAGCCAAAGGAAGATACTAAAATCATCGTAAATAATATAATAATCGGGACGGTCCAAAATGCCCGCGTCATCGGATGATTGGTCGTCGTTGTCGTGGCCGTAATTGCTTCGCGATCAGGATCAATCTGACGATCCGCAGGCAACAGAATGACGAGCACAATGGCACTGAGTAATCCCAATGCACCAGCAACCCAGAACGGCGTCTTATAACTAATACCAGCCAATACCCCACCGATACCGGGGCCTAAAATCAAGCCACCACTAAAGGCCGCCGATAACCAGCCAATTACTTTAGCTCGCTGTCGTTTGGTCGTAATATCGGATGCTAACGCCATCGCCGTCGGAACGACCATCGCTGCTGATAAGCCACCAACAATCCGGGAAATATTAAAGACCCACAGCTGGTTGGTTAGCGCAAATAGTACTTCCGAGACCATATATAAGACTAGCCCTACCGTTAATACGGGCTTGCGACCAACTTTGTCTGAAACCCGGCCAATAATGGGTGAGGCCACAAATTGTGCCAATGCGAATAGCGCATTCATTATTCCCATATCGGTAGCCGTTAAATGCAGTTCATTTTTAATAAACGGCATGACTGGAATAACTAAACTAATCCCTAAACAAACTAAAAACTCACTAAAAACTAAAATTAAAATTGCGCGTCGTGTTTGTCGATCCATGCGACCTCACCTCTTCAATCAATTGTTAAATTTACACCGCTTTCCATCATATCAGGGACCCGGATTGAAAGCTAGCAGAAAGTTTGACACCATTTGCAACCCTTTTAGTCGGTAAAATATCGGCCAATCAGATACAATAAGCATAACTAAATTCTAAGGAGGACCTACTATGGATCAAGCTTTAACTGGTTTCACCAATATTCAACACTTAGACTCCGAAATCATCGTTGACCTGCGTTATGCCACCACTAATAACTTTACTCATCAAGTGATTTACGACTTTACCACGGCCATTGTTCGCACTGGCACGGCCCACAAACTCGCCAAGGCAAGCGCCCTGGTTAAACAACAAGGTTATCGACTCAAAGTCTGGGATGCTTATCGGCCCGTCAGCGCCCAGCGCCGTTTATTTGAAGTGTATCCTGATCCAGAATTTGTTGCCCAGCCTAATCCTAATTTCAGCCACCAAAAAGGCGTCACCTTAGATTTGACCCTGGCCCATCCTGATGGTAGTGAGTTAACAATGCCAACTGCCTTCGATGACTTCACGGCAGCTGCTCACCGTGACGCTCCTCGAACCGCACTTCAAGAAAAAAATTATCAGCTGCTGGACACCGCCATGACCGCCGCGGGCTTTGTCGGCTACGTTAACGAATGGTGGGACTACCGCGACACCGAAATGGACGCTTACCAACCCCTAGCCGCCGATCCCAACGACTATGCTTGACCAATCGCTTTCAAATAATATAAAGGTGGCCGCCAAACAGTCAGGTTATGAAACCCACTGTTTGGCGGTCACCTTATTTGGCTCATTATTTTTATGGATTCACCAGCACTTATTATTAAAACATGCTAGTTAGTTGGATTGTTGCCCGTCAGCATATGCGCGTCCTCGTCTGACTTCCAGGAAACCACTCGAGTGGCAGATGAACGGCCGCTTAACCCAAGCTAATCTGTCGCTGAACCATCTACTCCGTTAGACTTGGAACAAACGTTAACATAGCACATTCGTTTTGAATACCATCCCAGCGATTGGCAGCAATACCTGAAGAACGGTATCAGACACACTCCCCAAACAAGTTTACGCTAATCTGAACTTATTCCAGCGGGTCTAAGCTGGCTGTTCTTGATTTTAACAACCAGCACCTTCTGAACATAATTAGTGCAAAAACTTAATTATTCCGACGATAGCCATGTTCCTGATCTACTGCAGCCTGCGCTACTAAATTCAAGTAATTAAACGGTTCATCAAAGTTGGGTGAGAATAGCATATCCATGAAGGCTAATTCATCAATCGTATTACCATTATGAATCACTACGGACAACGTATTTGCTGATTGTGAAACTTCATGAGCACTCATTAGTTGACCACCCAAAACCTTCCGCGTTTGTTGATCATAAACCAACTCAATCATGACTTTCGCCGTGGTAGGCATAAAGTCCGGCCGATAATTGCCTTCATAAAAAGCTGCTTGGGCATCGAAGTTAGCTGCTTTGGCCGCCGTTAAGGTCAGACCTGCACAAGCCACGGTCTGATCAAAAATCAACATCCCAGTCGTCGCTTGCGTACCAATTGCACCTAAGCGTTTATCAAAGATATTAATTCCTGCCAGTGCACCTTGCCGAATTGCATGTGAGACTAATGGCATATAGGCGTGTTCCTTCGTAGGATTAAAGTTAACTTCCGTCACATCGCCAGCCGCAAATATATCCGGGTTGGAGGTTCCCATATAACGGTCCGTTACAATGGCCCCCTGCTTCGTTCGGTTGACCTGTCCCGCCAATAACTCTGATTGTGGAATCACCCCCGGACAAATAACAGCCATATCAAATATTTCTTCACTATCAGCGGTTGCAACTCGTAGTCGATTATCAGCCGTATCACTAAAAGCCGTCACTTGTGCATTGGTTCTAACTTGGATGCCTTTCGTCGTTAACAAGTCTTCGATCTTCTCAGAAATTTGTGGATCAAGATACTCATTAATTAAGTGGGGGCCCCGTTGAAACAACGTCACAGTGTGTCCAGACTTCACGTACCCCTCAGCAAGTTCCACCCCCGAATAGCCACCACCAACGATTGCAATATGGTGTGCATGTTTAGCTGCTTCGTAGAGTTGCTGGGCCTGTTCACATGTTTTGCAAAGCATGACCTTAGGATTCTCTACGCCCGGAATAGCCGGGATTGCAGTGATTGAACCCGTCGCCATGACTAACTTATCATAGTGATCCGTTTGTAATTCTTTTGTCTGTAAATTTTGAGCCAAAATTGTATGCTTATCAGCATTCACATTGATCACATCATACTGCATCCGCATCTGCACACCTTGTTCACTAAATTCACTAGGATTAGCGTACAACGCTTGATCCAAATTATGGATGGTACCCCCTAAGTGTAGATAAGTCCCACAAGACATATATGAAATATCCGCGTGCCGTTCATAGACGGTAATTTCAGTGCCCGGATAATATTTCAAGATTTGTTTCATGGCGGCAATCCCCGCATGTGTACAGCCAATAATGGCAACTTTCATTGTTTCGACCACAGCTTTCATTAAAAGTTAAAATTTAACTTGGATTAAGTTAAACATTTATTTAAGTTGACGTATACTTAGAGTATACAGCGATTCGGTTGATATTAAAACGATTCAATGATTTTAAACTTATTATAAAAGGCGATGGTACTTATGGAACCAATTTACCGCTATTTTGTACAACCTCAACTTAACTTACTCAACAATACAGTTTACGGATACGAACTACTAATCAAACAACTAACCCCAGACGGCTGGCGTCTGCCTGAATCCTTTGCCGCAATTAGTTCACAAGTTACCTCTGATCTGCTCATTGCAACAACTAAAATTCTTGGACTAAAAGTTCGTTATTGTGCAGTCAACATCAGTCGCGAACAATTGATGGATACAACGGTTGCGAAGGCCATTATTCAAAGTCAGGTTCAGCTCTATCCTGCTAAATTAGTCGTTGAGCTAACTGAGGAACGTAGTCCTAAGGATTATCCAGATACCATGTTAATCCCACACTTACGGGGGTTCATCGAACATGGTATGCAAATTTCACTTGATGATGTTGGTACCGGAATTAACGATTTCAAGAGTATCCAAGAAATTTTGCCATTAGCTTCTGAATTAAAATTTGCGTTGCAAAACTTCCGCAGTGATATCAAAGATCCTAAGATTCAGCAAAAGCTCCATTTTTGGCGGGCCATCAGTAGTGAATACGGATTGCGTTTAATCTTAGAGGGGATTGAAGACGCCGAAGATGATCGCTTGAGTAGTCACTTCGATATTAATCTTCGACAAGGCTATTACTATGGCAAACCGCAATTATTACGCCTACCCGGTGACCCCGTCAACTTTGAATATCCGACAATGAATTAATTTCTAATATGAACAACAACTAAATAACGCCTTACGAAATTAACTTAAAATTTCGTAAGGCGTTATTTATCACTTAGCATGGCTAGTCAGCTGGGCCGTACAACTTCTGACTAAATAACCAATTTATTCTTTAATAAACGCTTGAATGGCATCTTCAAATTTCGCTAACTTATCATTAGCTTCTTCTAACGTACTACCTAGCGTTCCAATGTAGAACTTGATCTTTGGTTCCGTACCAGATGGCCGAATGGCGATCCAAGTGCCATCATTTAAATGATACTTCAAGACATTCGCCTTTGGCAAAGCAATTGGTGCCGTGTGGCCATCAGCAAAGCTTTCCGTTTGACTCTGGAAGTCTTCAGTCCCAGTGACATCGTAGCCGGCAAAGGCAGTTGGTGCTTCGCTTCGGAACTTAGTCATCAGAGCCGCAATCTTATCGCTGCCGCCAACGCCATCAAATTCTTCGGACGTGGTTTGTTCGCGGAAGTAACCGTATTCCTTAAACAAGTCTTGTAATCCATCATAAAGGTTCTTACCTTGTTGCTTATAATAAGCCGCTACTTCGGCTAAAAGCACTGTGGTTTGAATCGCATCCTTGTCATGAACAAATGGTTTGATTAAGTAACCGTAACTTTCTTCAAAACCAAACATATAGGTATGTTCGCCAGTGGCTTCAAAATGTTCGATTTGTTCAGCAATATACTTGAAACCGGTCAAGACATTGATCATCGTGACACCATATGAAGCCGCTACTTTAGTAGCAAATTCACTTGAAACAATTGACTTAACTGCGGCCGCATTGGTCGGTAACGTCCCGGCATCCTTGTTTGCTTGCAAGATGTAGTGTAACAAGACAGCGGCAATTTGATTACCCGTCAACAGAACATACTCACCATTAGGTTGACGAACAGCTGTCCCTAACCGGTCAGCATCAGGATCAACCGCAATCAAGACATCCGCACCTTCTTTTTTACCCAAATCAATGGCCATCTTAAAGGCTTCAGGAAATTCAGGATTAGGGAATTTAACCGTCGAGAATTCAGGGTCAGCCACAGCTTGTTCCTTAACAACACTGAAGTTTTTAAACCCGGCATTCTTCAAAGCCTTTTCGCCAAGCATCCGGCCAGTCCCATGTAATGGTGTGAAGACTAACTTCATGTCCTTACCGACTTCATCCACTAGTTTTTGATTGATCGTCACTTCTTTGACCTTAGCTAAGTAGTCCTGATCGACATCATCCCCAATAATGGTTTCCGTCTTATCAGCTAATAATTGTTGTTCATCAGCGACGGCAATCGCAAAGACATCGTCAACTTTACGAATATATGATGTGATAAGATCAGATTCCTTAGGTGGCATTTGACCACCATCTTCGCCATAAATCTTGTAGCCATTATATTGCTTCGGATTATGGCTCGCCGTAATCATGATCCCTGCGTAAGTATGCAGATGCCGAACGGTAAATGAAAGTTCTGGGGTTGGCCGCAAGCTTTCAAAAACGTATGACTTGATACCATGTTGGCCCAATACTCGCGCAGATTCATGCGCAAAATCTTCTGAATGATGGCGGGAATCAAAACTGATTGCTACCCCGCGTTCCTTAACCTCAGCAGGCAAGGTATCCATGAAGCGTGCTAACCCTTCCGTTGCTTGACGAACCGTATAAATATTCATCCGGTTGATACCAGGTCCAAGTACCCCCCGCATCCCCGCGGTTCCGAATTCCATTGGTTCATAAAAGGCGTCTTCTAAGGCGGCGTCATCGCCAGCCATGCCCGTCAATTCTTGTTTTAAACTAGTTTCAAGTGTCGCTTGGTTTTTCCAGGTATTATAAGTATCCTGCCAACTCACAAAAACCATCTCCAATTCCGATATTTGTTAGTGCTTACAAAAATAGTATACAACATTGACACACTTTACAAAGTAAAATTTACTAAGAAAATCCATTAATTAATGCATTTTAAATGCGTAGTGGGCCCGCATCAGTGCGAATACCCATAAATTCTGAAGTGCTAGTTAGTTCAGTCACTATCAAAACTTGCTATAATAAATCTTATAAGGAGGCCATCATGACTTTTTATTCATACAACTACTTAGTCCATCAAAATAACAATCATACTCTTGTCCAACTCGCAGCCATCGGCATCATTATATTAATAATCGCCATACTCAGCTGGTTATGGTACCGCCATAAAACAGACCTAAAATACCGCGACTTATTCATTATCATGGTTTTATTATTATTGCTGCTCGTCGGCATTCAATTTAATGAATGGCAGACAATCAAAAATAGTTTCAACCAAAAATCACAAGTGACACAAATTATGCAGCGTGTCGCCAAAGAAAAAGGGGTTCGTAAAACCGCGGTCTGGTCTAATACAAGTTCTGTCAGCAGTGGGATGCTCATTAAAGTCCATGACCATATCTATAACGTGACGATCAATACGGATGGAAACAGTTATACCCTGACTAAAGCCACACCGATTCAATCAACAATCAATTATGTTAAGGAGGGGCAATAAATGTTTTCATACTGGGATGTGACGATCAAACTGGCCCTCGGGCTATTGACCATCATTCTACAAATCAATCTATCTGGTAAAAGTAACCTTGCGCCAATCAGCGCCCTCGACCAAGTTCAAAACTACGTTCTCGGTGCAATCGTTGGGGGCATGATTTATAGTACCAGCGTTACTGTTTTACAATACATTTTAGTGCTTCTCATCTGGACACTGCTAGTGCTGGTCCTGCGATTCCTAACACATCACAATCGCTACGTGAAACGTTTGATTGATGGACAGCCACAGCTATTGATTAAAAATGGGCAATTACTCGTCAGCACGGCCCTCAAAAATGGGATGAGTGCTAACGATCTGATGTTTCGCTTGCGTACGGAAGGTATCACGGATATTCGCTACGTCAAACGGGCCGTACTTGAACAAAACGGCCAACTGACGATTACCCAAGTGGGCGACGACGCCGTCAAGTATCCAATAATCGTCGATGGTCAGGTCAACCTCGATGCGCTTGAAACTAGTAATCATGATGAAGCCTGGTTACTGACCCAATTGCAGGCCCAGCACTATACTGTCAGTGATATTTACCTGGCAACGTATACTAACAAGCAATTGCTTCTATTTCCCTATCAACACTAATTCGCGAACCTTTGGTCATCGTCAAACAATGACTAACGCTATATTTACCAATAAAAAATGCGTGGCTGATCTCAATTAAATCAGCTACGCATTTTTTAATTTTATTTAATTGTTAACTTTGTCGCCTAAAGCAGTGATATAAGTGTAAACGCCTTGACCGGCAGTTCCGCCTTCACCAACCGCCGTCGCAACTTGGCGTAAATCTTTCTTACGAACATCACCGACTGCAAAAATACCAGGGACCTTGGTTTCCATGTGGTCATTAGTTTCGATCCAGCCGTTTTCGTCAGTAATCCCAAGATTACTGAATGGCTTCGTAATTGGGTTAATACCAACATAGATAAAGACACCATCGACCGCAATCTCACTGTCTTCACCAGTCTTATTATTATTAACCTTAACTCCCGTGACCTTCTTATCATCACCGATGATTTCCGTCACGTTGCTATTCCAAACAAATTCCATCTTTGGATTAGCAAAAGCCCGATCTTGTAAGATTTGTTGTGCCCGCAATTGGTCACGACGATGAATAACCGTCACCTTATCAGCAAGCTGTGTCAGGTAAGTGCCTTCCTCAATCGCTGAGTCACCGCCACCAACGACAACTACATGCTTGTTACGGAAAAACGCTCCATCACAAACTGCGCAGTATGAGACACCGCGGCCACCATACGTATCCTCGCCAGTAACACCCAGCTTACGATATTCAGAACCAGTCCCAATGACAAGGGCCTTAGTCTCAAACGTATCGCTATCCGTCGTCACAATTTTAACATCGCCACGATCTTCAACGGATTCGACGCTACCATACGCGTATTCAGCACCAAACTGGGTCGCTGATTCATACATGTCTTTAGCCAAATCCGGCCCCAAAACAGATTTGAAGCCCGGATAATTTTCAATTGCGGCGGTATTATTCATTTGTCCACCATAGATTCCGCGATCTAATAGTAGCACTGATAGATTGGCTCGTGAAGCATAGAGGGCGGCTGTCATGCCGGCAGGCCCCGCACCAATAATAATCACGTCGTAACTCTTTGCCATTTCTAAAGACCCCTTCCACTTAAATTCCTATGACGCTTAATATACCCCCAAAATTTACATTTGTCGACTATCTTGTTTGTACACAACCGAAATCAACGCGCCACATCATACTCAGTTTCTTTAATGCCAGTATTCATAAAATCATACGGGCTCTTCATCTTTTCCGCATCCCAACTCGCGATACCAACCACCAATAAGATTTCTAATGAATTTAGGCTGGTTGAGCGTTGTAAATTTTTTTCAAAATTAGATTTAATGCGGTTCGCTGCAATTTGAGCGCCTGGTTGGTCTGAAAATAACAAGATGGCCCACGTTGGATTATTCTGATCAAGGGAATAGGTAATATCGTTATCTCGCGTTGCCGATGTAATCGTATCCGAGACCAACCGCAATAAATCACGGTATTGTTGTTCACTCATCATCCGTCGAATTTCATTATAGTATCGCACCCGAATAATAACCGTGGTAACCGGTAATTGAAACCGTCGATTCGTTTCGATAAACACTTGTGCATCTTGAATATATGCGACAGTTGTTCGCAAATTGGTTTGTTCGTCAAAGGCCCCTCGTTTCATAATATCTGCTCGTAGCTTGGCATTGGCCGCTTGCAATTGTATTAATTGCCGGGTCATGCCATAAAAAGTAGCTGACAAAAGCAACGGCATAATCAACCAAAAAATCATCATCATTGGAATTACGGCGTGATGCGTTGAATTAATATAAATCATGACGATTGCCTGAGCAAAGATAAATAGTAAGTTAGCCATTAGACCAGTGACCACACCGAAAAAATAAGTCATCAAAATCATAATGATCGTTACACCTAAATAGATCGTATTAAGTGTGATATTAGGGGTTAACGCCATCAGTACGGCCATCGTGCTAATAAGCGCTAAAAATAATAACAAATAAACGTCAGCAAAAATAGATGTTCGTTGATCATCATTCATGGTGCTGCCCCTTTCGCTCTAACAAACCACTTTTACGCATAATCAGGAATCCTGCCAGTAAAATGATCACCACGATTAGCAACGCAATACCTAAATAAATCACTAGCTTAGAATTCTTCTGAATAACTGTTTTGGCGTTCACGCCATCATTAACTGTCTTATGCTTCTTAAAACGATAATTATAATGATTATTATCGTGATCGACGACAATCGCATCACCTTGATACTGGGCAATGTTCCGTTGAAAATTGATTTGAGTAGACGCCCGGTAGACATCACTACTCTTCGCGGCGGTTACAACTAGCAATCCCGCTCGCTGATTATACGGTGAGCGTAACAGCTGGGCAGTGCCAATATTTTGACCATACGTTTTCTCAATACTAAGTTTCTCATTTGACAGGAACCCAGTAAAATGTCGATTATATTTAAAATACAGCTTAGAATTCAGAGACCGAATAAACGCGTTTTGAGCTGGCGTCCCAAACGCAATTACGTTGCTATTTTTGAGTACCGTTTTACTAGGCTGATGGGTATAAAACTGAATATTGCCAGTATTACTTTGCGCATAAGTTCCAATAAGATTAAATATATTAGTTAGCGTTTGAAAATCGTCACTAGTCAGCGTTCGTGGTCGAACAACTGCAATGTGGTTAAAGGTCGCATTCTTCAAAAACAAATATGGATAATTCGTAAATAATAAAGCTGCGACTGGCTTTGACTTAATCGTCGCTTCAGAATCAGCCTTAATCAGCGCCCACGGTGTTTGGGCATTATCACTTTGAGCCGCCCCACTCATCTCAAGATCAAAGGCGACACGAATCGTGAAACTATGCCCTAGCGCTTTTCCTTTCGGCAGACTAACGGTCAACTCATCATTATTGGCACGCGCTGCTGTGAGTCTTTTACTACCTAAAGCGGAATCATTTACATAAACCGTTACAAGCGATCGTTTAAAATCCAGGTTCTTAGCATAGCGAAAATGAATCCGGATTTTCGAACCATCAGCATTGGTCCGATCAACAGGGAGACTAACAAAATAAGTACTTGACTGATGTTTAGCGCCAGTCAAATAATCATCGCTGGTCGTCAATTGCTTTTTGCCACCGTATTGTAGCTCAGAGGTAAACGTCTGTGTGCTGTTACTGATGTATTTCGTATCTGCTACTGTTTCCTGCATTAATTCCTGATTAGCAATAAACCGGCTTGCCTTCTGCAATAATTTGGTATTGAAGGCACTCACAATTAAATAATGTTTACCATCATGCGTATATGTCTTGATAACTGCATGTTCTCGCAGTCGCTGACGATCAAGTTGCTGCTGAAACACTTTAGGCAAATGCTGATAAGTCGCAATGACCAACTGATAATCAGCCTGTTTAGCCACCGCGGTATCTGCCGTTGTTACCGGAATCTGTGTATTCTCTGTGGTAATGGTCCGCGCCTCACCCGTTAACGCATACATGCCAGCTGACAACTCTGCGTTTGATGCTTGATGTGGCAGCGTTATGACTGAATTAGCATTCGCGATGGTATCAGTCCCAGAAAAATGCGCATAAAAAGATTTAATAGCCGTTGTTGGGGGTTGCAAGCGATACTCAAAGTTAGCATTCGCCCCATTGTAAATCGTCAACCAGTTGGCAGGTGTCTGCACCAATTGAGAACTTTGCTGGCCTTTTTTATTCAGGATCTGCCCACTGATCTTTAACTGATTTTCACCTTGAATTAACCGCAGTGGGACTTCGATAGCCCTAGTTTGGAGTCCAGTCTCCTTTTTGGGCCGGAATGAGTAAAACTTCGTTCCGTTCAACGACAACGTAATGTCAGATGTCTCCCGATTGGCCAACTGCGAAATTTGGAAATTTAGATTAATCGTCACTTTTTTGACTTGCCAATAATCCATTTTAATAAAATACATATTGGCCTCAACTGCATCACCAGACAGTGTCGTTGTTGAGTTTTGAAAAGGTTGCGTATAAGTTTGTAGATTATTCGCTGCCTGCCCACTGATAGGACAGCTTAGATTACTACTCATCCCAATTAATAAAGCGAGCATGCCTATTAACCAGAAGAACCACTTACTGATACCGTTTGGTTTTATACCACTTTGCTTGTTGATGAAAAACTTGTTCACGAACATACCCCACCATTCCATGTGCAGCCACTGCCAGCCACATCTGACTATAGACTAAGTACATAAAAACAATAATCATTAAATTGGCAATCGTCATTTCCCCTTTTTCCGTTGTAATTGTCACGAACGTACTGATTACAAATGTGATGATGGCCATTAGCCATAGTATATTGCTGAACCCTACCAAGTCGGAGTGTGCGATTCCAGCTACTGAAAGGACGAACATACTATCTGACAAAATCAGCGACGTCATTAATAAAAAGTAAATCGATAGAAAGTACAACAAGTCAAATCGAATTGGCCGCCCCGTTTTAGTGAAAAGTAGCCGTGCGTTTTTTAAAATGACATAAATATTGCCTTTGACCCACCGTGTCCGTTGATGAAACCACACATCTAAAGTTTGGGGTTCTTGTTCCCAGGTAACGGCTAGGGGTTGAAAGCGAATCCGATATCCCATTCGATAAACGCGAAAACTGATTTCCGTATCTTCCGCCAGTGCTTTAACATCCCAACCACCAATTTTCTCAAGAATATCTCGCCGAATAACATAATTGGTCCCCGGGATCGTGCATAATTTAAACAACTTTTCCCGGCCCGCCTGAGCCATCCACTGAAATGATAGCGTCTCAATATTGATAAAGCGCGTCAGTATTGATGCATTCTTGTTCCGCGTACGAAATTTACCAATCACTGCCGCTAGCCGTTGATCACTCATTAACTCAGCCACCAAATACCGTAATGCCGTTCTTTGAGGTGTATTATCCGCATCATAAATCGAAATCAACGAACCACGTGCCTGTTTAAGGCCAATATTAAGCGCATTCGACTTTCCCTTACCACCATTAGTCTTATCAGTATTGATCACTTTCAAGTTTCGATGTGGATACAATGACTGCACTTCCGCCAGTAATTCAGCAGAATTATCATCCGAATTATCATTAATAATAATAATTTCATAACGATCCTTGGGATAATCAAAATTCAATAACGACTGTAACGTTTTGACGATTACAATGCCCTCGTTATGCGCGGGCACCATAATTGAGACAAAGGGTACCTTTACCGGTAACTGAGGTTCAGGACGTCGCACCTTTTGTAAATAATTCACATAGCCCGCAATCGTTAAGACAACGTTCACGACTAGAATGCCCCAAATCGACAATACAGCCAAGAATAGAAAATAATCTAAAATACTAATATTAATTCCTCCCGTTATGATAGCAACGATGCCGTCCCCTACTTAGGTTTAAACATATTCAAATAAACCCGCCGACCAATCACAATAAACAAAACAAAAATTCCCAATGTCACCGAAAAGAAAATCAATAACACACTCCCCTGAGTTTTAAAGAACCGATTCATCCAACTTTCTGCTGGTTTTACTGCAGCCAAGGTTGTCGTCGCTGGCGCATTATCAGTCACTTGTATGGGCGCACCGTTTAACAAATACGTTCCACGCCGATAACTGATCGTCGCTGTTCCACTCTTGAGCATCGTCGTTGTCATTTGTTGTGCAGGGTCAAACCACTGATAGTTCATTCGGCTGAGTTGTCTAGTCAAATTGTGTAAACTCGTTTCACTATCTGGCATAGTCATTGTAAGTGCGGTGGGAATGGCAAAATTCAGCGCTAACTTACTGAGCTGATCACCAGATTTCAGCGTTTCAAAGGATTTAGCACTAACCCCATAAAAGGCCTGATCAAATACCGTTCCTTGATTATCTTGATGGGCATAAGTCGTCACCTTAGGATCGGGTAATAAGAGAACCTGATTCGCCTTAGTTAAAGCGTTCTGGCGGTAGACCCTGTCCTGGTTCCAATAAGCGGAAGCACTAATTCCAACTGGATAAACCTGATTCTGTGCTAACTGAATGACGTAACTGTCCATCAACTTGCTCAGTCCAGGACCGCTACTTGCCGTAACACCACCAACGACAGGTGTTTTTAAGAAAATAACCCCACCACGGTTTTCGATTAACCGTAAAACTTTGGCAAAGCGTTGATACGCTTTGAATTTGCCATTAGTGCCAACCGTTGTTGTGCTAACCGCAAATGGAATCCCTTGTTGATATAAGGTCGCACTGAGTTTATTCAACAAATTAAGATTAGAATACGGCGTTACCTTAGTAATCGTTAACAATGGTTGATAATGACTACGGGTACCGAATAATGTTGCCATTGTCTGAGTAGCTAACACTAAACTATAACCTCCAGTTGAAAGATAAGGTAGATAACCGTATCGACCAACGATGGTTCCATAAGGATATTCATGTTTTAGCGATGATTGTGCCCTCAAATAGCCGATTGTTTTGGCCTTAGCGGGTAACTTTGTGAGTGCCGTCATACTGCTCATAAATGGTAATAATTGGCGAACTTGTTGATCATTGCTCTGAAGAAAGAACTGTTGTTGGTAAACTTTGACCGGTTGGGCATTCAATTGTTGGGCCTCAATAGCGGTCAGATTTGTGCCAATATGCAGCTTCGTACCGCTGAACTGCTTACGATCCTTGAAACGCTGCATTGTTGAGCTTAGTCTGCGGCCAGTTAATTAGCGTAATAACGCCTTGATAGTGTCGTAGTTCGCCAGCATGATAATCTTCGGCCGCCACCGTTTTGATGCTAATGTGTAGACCGGTCAGGATTCGTTGAATCATCGCGATTTTGGTTTGATCATTATTGGCCACATTCCGCGAATCATAAACCAGCATAACGTGTGTTGCTGATGTTTGAGCGTGGATCTCTGTCGGCAATAACCAGCTACAAAGTATAATGACACCCATGATTACCAACTGCCATAACCGCTTATGCATCTTGGTCCTCCTCTCGATAGGCATGCCACAAACGGTGATTTAAGGTATCCGAAATAAACAGCAAGACAATTAGATCAATGCTAACCGGAACCATAAATAAATGTTTTGCTAAGTCTGCATCACCATCACCAATGATTGAAATAATTGGCACAAAAATAAAAATCGACAAAAAACCTAATACTAAGAAAAACCGCAAGACGCCTTCGATTCGCTGCTGACGCAAATCATTATAAAAACCAACCAGATAAACCATCACTAACGCAACTACTAGAAGACAATTAAAGGCAAACTTTTGTGGAAAAAAAGCCCCGGCAATCTGACTATACGTTGTAAAGAATGTTAGTTGTTTTCCTGCGGGTGCTCCTGACGCTTGGGTGTAATCCCCAACCGCTTTAACTTGAGTAATCATGACATCGGCGGCGGCAAGATCCATCAATTTGCCAAACTGCTTCAGATGAGTCGCATAATACTTTAATACCCAACCAACTCCCAGCTTAGAAACCAAGTTTTTCTTAACATAAGAACCAGAAGCTTGAATCGTCGCAAACTGTTTAGCGTAGTAGTCTTGTGACTGCATTAAGGCATACTGCTCATCAATCCCATTCTGAGCAAGATCCTTACTAGGATCATCGGTTTGGGTCAAGATGCCGTGCGAAAAAGTCTGATAGGTATTGATATCCACAAAGTCTTGACCGATCAATTTATAGGTCAGTCCACCCGTGATCAAGATCATGACCATTCCCGCAAGCAAGTACACACGCATTGCGTTAAAGTGTGGCAAAAATAGTAACCCAATCGTCACGACCACAAAGCTCAATGCTAGCGGGGCGTTTTGTGACTTGTTAGTTATCAATAGAACTGTACAAACAAAATACAATGCAACGAGTGGCCACCGCCGCCGATATCGTTGTCGCGCTAGCAGTAAGACGGCTGAAAATGAGATTAAAGTTAGTCCTAACATTTGGGGCTCAGCAAAAAAAGAATTTAAATACAATGTAAATGAAGAATCACCAAATACTAGAACGACTAATCCCGCAATCAGATAATTTCGAAAACGCTTGGCAGGATACGTCAAAGCATCCGTCAATAAATAAATGCCACCCAGATAAGGAATCACATTCACAATACCCATAAACCGGATATCAAATACCGTCTTACTATAAAATAATTTATTGAGACCGATAGCCACTTTCACAAATAAGGGCTGAGATGAAAAGTTCACCGATCGATAGTCGTTGTAGTACTTCATCAAGCCAAATTTCTGCGTTACAAAATCAAAATAGTTGTAGTGCGTTCCCAGCAACTTATAAATACCATTGGTATACATCGCCCGATAAAAATCGCCATTATCAGCCAGTCCGTTAATGGGCGGTACAAATGCCACATAAGCAGCCAAACCAGCACAAAGTAAAGTTGCGAGTAGTGGGGGTGGCATTAGCTGTTGAAACAGCCGCGTTGCGCGCCAAAATTGTTGTTTTAACTTAGTCACAAAGATTACCTCAATCTCTAATTAAACGCTGCGTTTAGCGCCGTCAAATTACTATATGAATACACTTGCTTGGTTTTGACATCCCCAATACCACCGTTAATCGGCGAACTGTCTTGCTGTACCTGCAATCGCCAAACATTATTCATCGCAACTTGATAATGCTTTTCATCACCCAGCGTCGCAAAGATCGACGCCGCTAACGCATAGTTGGCCGCTGATTCACCACCAACACTCACCGTGCCCCTTGTCGTATAACCGTTTGCTAAATCACGGTGGGTGACCCGTTGAATCAGCCATCGCCGACTAGTCGCTTTTAGGTGACCAACTTCTGCTAAATGCAATAAGGTTTCCAAAGCCTCTGATGTATTCAGGTTACCATCACTATATTGGCTAGTGGTCCATTGGTAACTTTTTGCATACAAGGGAAAAACATCACCTAAATAACCGCCCTTAAGGACAATCAATTGCTTCTTATACGCACTCCGGCCCTTCTTAGTATCTTGTTCAAAATACTTAAGTGTTCGTAAATCAAAGTAAGCTAAACTGCCCGTCGTAGTTGCCTTACGCGCATGAACATCGTAATAATCGACCAGGTGCCCATCCTTGATTGTTGTATTGACCAGATTCTGATAACGTTGCGTGGCTTTCTGGCGATAATGATTAGTATGATGTGCTTGATCATAAGTAAGTAGCGCACGGATTATCCGTAAATCGTCCAACGTAGCGTTGACCGCATACCGCTTCTTGGTACGTGGATCATAACGATAACTGAACAACCCGTTTTCATTAAAGGTCGCTTTCGTCTGGCGATAGAATTGCCGAAATTGTGCCCATTGGCGAGTCGTAACCAGGTACTGTAGCCACATCCCCGATGACTCACTCAACATTTCATGACCAGTGGCCGTTGCAGTCGTCCGTTTACGCGTATCTAAATAATTCGTATAAAGCCCTTGCTTCGTCAAAAGTCCTCGTTTAATAAATGCAGCTAGTTTTACCCGCCGTTGCTTTGACACCTTAGTCGCATAGGCCGTCGTCGTTACAAATCCACTTGGCGCATGTCGTGGTGTACTAACCGTAGTTTGTTTCCGACACCCACTGACAACTGCAGTCAGCATCACTAACACGACCAGCCACCCAAGGTAACGCAGACGTCCTGGACGTCTATTGTAAATCCTTGTCATTTTGCTTGGCCCAATCGCCATAGGCCGTAATTCGTGGGTGATTGCGGCCTGCCTGGCGTTCTTGTTCAATCGCTTGTTGGGCGACGAGGTTCAGATAATTGAAGGGTTCATCAAAATTAGGTGAGAATAACATATCCACAAATGCTAGATCATCGATGGTGTTTCCATTTTGAATCGCGATTGATAACGCATTAGCAGACTGTGCCACTTCATGCGCACTTAAGAACTGAGCACCGAGAATTTTACGATTTTCCGGATTATAAATTAATTCAATCATCAGTTTCGCCGTACTTGGCATGTAAGCTGGTCGCCAGTTGCCCTCATAAGTCACCCGTTCAGCTGGAATATGATTCAATTTCGCCATTGCCAGTGTTAACCCCGTGGTTGCCAGCGTGTGATCGAAGAGTTGCATGGCCGATGTCGCTTGAGTCCCCATATATCGTTGCTGGTTACCAAAAACATTGGCCCCCGCTAACGCACCCTGCCGAACCGCATTGGTTGCTAATGGCGTATAAGCCGAACGTCCAGTTGGATTGAAGTTAACGACACAAGAATCACCAGCAGCGTAAATATCTGGGTCAGAGGTCTGAACGTAATCATTGATGATAATGGCACCGTGCTTATCCATCTCAACTTGACCGCGTAACAGTTCCGTATTGGGAACAAACCCAGTTCCGACAATTGCTAAATCAGCATTAAAATCGCCTTGATTGGTTTCAATGACAAGTTCACCATCATCATTACCAGTAAAGGCAGTTACTTGGTGATTCAATAGCACGTTCACGCCATGATCTTTTAATAGCTGAACTGCTTGGTCTGAAATTTCTTTACTAATGTAATTATTCAAAATTTGATCATGCGATTGGAATAACGTTACTTCATGATGTGTATTCGCATAACTTTCAGATAATTCGGTTCCAATATAACCCGCCCCAATGATTGCGATCCGCTGATTGTCTTGGGCTGTTTGGTAAATTTCCTGTGCTTGGCTGTAGGTCTTGCATAATAGGACCTTAGACTCATCGATTCCAAAAATCGGCGGGACCGCAACATTTGAACCAGTCGTCATAATCAATTTATCATAAGAACCTGTTTAAAATCTTCTTAGGAGTAATACCAGAAACGCTAAGATAACCATTTGACGACTTGAATTGAGTTTACGCTCACAGTTCTTCCAAAGTCG